>Ga0181517_10003755_pt1 | contig 14267 bp, 10 predicted proteins | sample PEATcosm2014_Bin_31_FD_119748 | JGI IMG/M metagenome (GOLD analysis project Ga0181517, IMG submission 119748) | Peatland microbial communities from MTU Mesocosm Facility, Houghton, MI, USA - PEATcosm2014_Bin01_30_metaG | ecosystem: Environmental > Terrestrial > Soil > Wetlands > Peat | place... | reverse complement strand
GTATGGGCGAAAGGGGCGGGTCGTCGGGGTGCATGGCCAGCCTCACGCCGGCCCGCTCCGCCACCGGGACAACCTTGCCCAGGAAATATTCGAGCGTCTCCCAGAGCTTTTCCTCGCTGAGGGGGCCCAGCTCGCTCGGGGGCGCGTCGGCCAGTTTCGAGGCGTCGAACTCGCTCACCAGCGAACCGCCCCGGCCCCGCACCGCCGTTGCCGTTCGCACCCAGTTGAAGTCGGTCATCCACTCGTAGCACCAGACCGGTATGTGCAGCTTGCCCATGTTCTCCAGCAGGCGGCACACTGTCTCGATCTCGGCGTCGCGTCCGGCCAAGCCCCGCTTGGCTTTGTTGAGCGGGGGGCGGGCTTCGATGACGATGAGCTCGAAACCGGCGGCCCGATAGTCCTCTTGTAGGCGCAGTAAGGGTAAAAAGTCCCAGGGTTCCTCACCTCCGGGGCCGGACGCCTCGACCACGGGCAGGCCGCCGACGACGTACTCGACCCCGGCTTGGGAGCACAGACGGCTGGTCCGCGACGGCTCCGAAGACCACAGTGCTTCGGCGATCTTGATCATGCCGGTGTGCTCATGCTGGGTGTGCTCATGCTGGGTGTGCTCAGGCCCCCGCTCCGACGAGAGCGCCGAACGGGTTGTGGCGGGCCGCCTCTTCGGCGAAGTGGCAGGCGACGTCGTGCCCCTCGCCCACCGGGCGCAAAAGTGGCTCCTCGGTACGGCAACGGTCCTGGGCCAGCGGGCACCGGGTATGGAACCGGCACCCGGGCGGCGGCGCCAGCGAGCTCGGCACCTCCCCCGACACGACGGCCCGCCGCTGCTCGCGGCTGAGCCTGGGGTCGGGGATGGGGACGGCCGAGAAGAGCGCCTGCGTGTACGGATGGAAGGGGCGGGCGTAGAGCGGGTCCCGGTCGGCCAGCTCGACTATCTTGCCCAGGTACATGACCGCCACCCGGTCGCTCATCTGTCCCACGACGGCGAGGTCGTGGGCGATGAAAAGGTAAGACAGGCCGAGGCGGGTCTGCAGGTCGGTCAATAGCGAAAGGATCTGGGCCTGGACCGACACGTCCAGCGCCGAAACGGGCTCGTCCAGCACGATGAGGCTGGGCTCGACGGCCAACGCCCGGGCGATCCCGATCCGCTGGCACTGGCCGCCGCTGAACTCGTGGGGGAAGCGTGAGACGGCGTCGGTCGGCAGGCCGACCAGTTCGAGCAGTTCCTCGACCCGCCGGCGGCGTTTCTGGCGGGGCATAAGGTTGTGCACCGTGAGCGGCTCGCCGATGAGCTGGCCCACGGTATGGCGCGGGTTGAGGGCGGCAATGGGGTCCTGGAAGACGATCTGCATGCGTTGGCGCAGGTCTGTCAGGGCGTGATGGTCGAGCTTCGAGAGATCCTGGCCCTCGAAGCGGATGGTGCCGCCGGTGGGGCGGTCGAGATAGAGCACGGTACGGCCGGTGGTCGACTTGCCGCACCCGCTCTCGCCCACGAGGCCGAGGGTCTTGTGCTTGACGAGCGAAAAGCTCACCCCGTCCACGGCATGGACGGTCTCGTGGGTGCGCACGACCGTACCCGGGCCGCGTATGTGGTAGTGCACCACGAGCCCGTCCACCTCGAGCAGCGGGGCCTCGTCCGATCCTGCGGGCGGGCCTGCTCCGGGTGTGCCAGTTCCGGGTGTGCCAGTTCCGGGTGTGCCAGTTCCGGGTGTGCCAGTTCCGGGTGTGCCAGTTCCGGGCGCGCCAGGTCCGGGCGCGCCAGTTCCGGGCGCGCCGGTGCCGGCCACCGTGTCGTTGCTCACGAGGCTGTTCGCGTCGCGTCTTGTGCCCCGCCGTCGACCGGGTTCCAGCACGCGATCGAGTGTGCGGGAGCGATCTCCGACAGCGGGGGCGTCTCGGTGCGGCACCGGTCGGTGGCGCGCTGACAACGGGGGGCGAAGGGGCAGCCCGGGCTGATCTGGGTCACCTGGGGGGGAAGGCCGGGAATTACCTCGAAGACCCGGGACCTCTTCTCGGTGAGCCTCGGCACGCACCGGAGCAGCCCGACGGTGTAAGGGTGGGACGGGCGATCGAAGAGGTCAAAGACCGTGGCCGTTTCCATCACCCGGCCGGCGTACATCACGACGACGCGGTCGCAGTGCCCGGCCACGATCCCGAGGTTGTGCGTGATAAGGATGGCGCCGAGGTTGGACCGCTCGACGAGGCTGTCGAAAAGCTCGAGGATCTGGGCCTGGATCGTGACGTCGAGGGCGGTCGTGGGCTCGTCGGCGATGAGCAACCGGGGCTCGCACGCCATGGCCAGGGCGATGATGACCCGTTGGCGTTGCCCCCCGCTAAGGCGGTGCGGGTACTCGTGTATGCGCTTGGCCGGGTCGGGGATGCCCACCGACCGCAACAGGTCGACGGCCCGCTCCCGGGCTTGCTGCTTACCCAGCCCGAGGTGCAGCGACAGCACCTCGAGGAAGTGCGACTCGATCGTGATCACCGGGTTGAGCGAGCTGAGCGGGTTCTGGGGGATCATGCCGATCTGGCCGCCGCGCACGTGGCGCATGGCCGCCGGGGCCAGACGGAGGATGTCGCGGTCCTCGAAGACGATCTCGCCACCGGTGATCTTGCCTGGCGAGGGCACCATCCGCATCATCGCCAAAGCGGACACGCTCTTGCCCGACCCGCTCTCGCCCACCACGCCGACCCGTTCGCCCGCCCGCACCTGGAGGCTCAGGCCCTGTACGGCGTAGATGGTATTGCGCTCGAGCCGGAAAGATACGCTCAGGTCGCGGACCTCGAGCAGGTTGGCTCCCGGCGCGGCCGCGCTCGACTGCCCTGGCGCTTGCCGGACGGCCTCGGCCTGTTCGTAGGTCAACGGGTCATCTCGCTATGGGTCATCGCGAGGTCGGGTCGAGAGCGTCGCGCAGGCCGTCGCCGAGGAAGCTGAAACTGAGGCAGGCCAGCCCGATGCAGGCGATCGGGACCAGTACGAGGAGGGGGTCGATCGGTAGGTACTGCACGCTGTCGTTGAGCATTTTCCCCCAGTCGGCCAGTGGGTCTTGTATGCCCAGGCCGAGGAAGCTGAACCCGGCGGCGGTGAATATCACGTAAGGGACCTGCTGGACGAAGAAGACGATGATCGGGCCGACGGCATTGGGAAGGATGTGGACGATGGTTATGCGCCACGAAGGCACGCCCATGGCTCGGGCCGCTTGCACGAAGTCGCGGTCGCGCAGGGCCAGGTACTGCGCCCGGGCCAGCCGGCCGAACCCGACCCACAGGGTCACGCCGATGAAAAGGGCGAGCTTCCAAACATTTACACCGAAAACGGTGATGAACAGCAGAGCGGCCAGGATGGTGGGGACCATCTGGAACAGCTCGAACAGCCGCAGCGTGACCCAGTCGAAAATGCCGCCGAACCAGCCGGCGATGATGCCAATGGGCAGGCCGATGGCCACGCCGATCAGCGGTGCCGCGATGGCGATCGTCATGGACGTGCGTGCCCCCCAGATGGCCCGGGTCAGGGTGTCCCGGCCGAGCTGGTCGGTCCCCAGCAGGTGATGGGCGCTGGCGCCGGCCAGGGTGGCGGTCAGGTCGATCGAGGCGTCCCCGTACGGGGCGATATAGGGGGCCAGCAGCCCCACCAGCAGGATCGCCACCGCGACCACCCCGGCGACCAACGCCAGGCGGTTGCGGCGGTACCGGTACCAGGCCGCATGCCAGAAACTCGAGCTGGCCCGCCGGGTTATGGGGGCGGGCACCCCTACGGCGGTCACCGGGACACGCCTTCGATCCGTACCCGGGGATCCACCAGGGCGTAGGCGATGTCGGAGAGGATGAAACAGACGCCCCAAAAGGCGGCGACGATAAGCACCAGCGCCATTATCAGGGGATAATCCCGGCGCAAGCTGGCGGTGGTGAAATAACTGCCGAGGCCGGGCAAGGCGAACGTTGCTTCGATGAAGATCGAGCCCGTGAGGATGTTGGGGATCCACGGCCCCATGATCGTTATCAGGGGGATCAGCGATGTGCGCAGGATGTACTTGAGCAGGATGCGCCGTTCGGACAGGCCCCGCGCCCGGCCCATGCGCACGTAGTCGGCATAGGTGACCTCGAGCGTGCTGGCCCGGGTGTACCGCTCCATGAGGGCCATGGGGTAGAGCGAGAACGCTATGACCGGCAGGATCACGTCCTTCCACGACCCCCAGCCCCCGACGGGCAGCCAACCGAGCTTTATGGCGAAAACCTCGATCAAGAGGAAACCGATGACGTAGTTGGGCAACGCCACGCCGATGGCCGAGACCACGGCGGTGATGAGCGAGTCGACCCAGGTGTTGTGCTTGATGGCGGCGATGCAGCCGAGCAGCAGGCCGAGGCTGTACGAGATGGCGATGGTGAGGCCGCCCACGGTCAACGTGATGGGCCACGCCGAGGCGATGAGGTGGTTGACGGTCATCGTCGGCTCCTCGAAGGGGATGCCGAGATAACCGTGCAGGAGTTGCCAGATCCACTTGAGGTACTGCTGCCAGACCGGGTCAGCCAGGCCGTACTTGACCATGATGTTGTGGATGGCGGCGGCGGACATGTCCCCCTGGCTGAAAGAAAAGGGGCCACCGGGGACGGAATGCATCATGGCGAAGATGGCGATGGTGGCCAGGAGGAGAGTAAAGAGAAGGGCCAATAGCCGCTTGCCCAGGTAAGCGATCATGGCGTCGGCCCTTTTGGCGTCGGCCCTTTCGGCATCGGCTCTTTCTGGGCCCGGACCGGGCCGGCCCGTCCGCCTCGAGTTCGCGGCCGGGGCCGCTCTGCCGGTCGGGCCCGGCCCCGGAGGGGCCAGGCCCGATCAAACGAGCTATAAGTTGTCACGGATGGAGGTTGGCGGTTTTACAGCAGGCCGCTCTCGCCTTGGCGGGGGTACTTGCCCACGTTGTCGGCCACCCACAGGCCCTCCTGGTAGGTGCTGAAGGGGAAGAAGCCTGGCCACTGGAGCCCGTTGTAGCCGAGGTAGTTCTTGGCCAGCGTCGGCCCTTCGAGGTAGGGCCACTGCAGGTAACCGCTCATCCCGTGCCAGACGAACACCGCCGGCGCTTGCGAGGTGAGCAGGACCTGGGCGTCGGTATAGATCTCCTGGCGCTCGGACTTGTTGAAGGCTTCGCCACCCTTGACCAACAGCTCGTCGTACTGGGAGTTGTCCCAGTCGTGCCTCCCGCCCCCCTTGTACACGCTCAGCATGTTGGAGGCGTCGAAGTAGTCCATCCCGTAAGAGGTGAAACCCATCTCTATCTGCGTCTCGGGCTGGGTTTCCATCTTCTTCACGAAGGTGGACGTGTCCAGCTCGTCGAGTAGCAGGGTGCTGCTCCCGCCGAAAAGGACGCTGTTCCAGTTGGCCGCCAGAGCCTGTACGGCCAGCCCCACAGTGGTGCTGTCGATTTCGCTGGCTGTGGCGGGGTAACTGAAGGTTACCGACGGGAAGCTCTTGCCCTTGGGGTACCCGGCCTCGGCCAGGAGCTTCTGGGCCAGGTCCGGGTCGTAGTTGGTGTACTTCACCAGGGGCTCGGTGACCGCGAACGGGTAGCCCGGCATCAGGTACCCGTAAGCGGGGATCCCGAGCGGCGCCAGCAGGGCGCTGATAATGGCGTCGCGGTCGACGGAGTGGGCGAAGGCCTGGCGCACCTTCAGGTTGTTGAACGGCGCCGCCTTGGTCTTGAAGAAGACGTAGTAGATGCGGAAGTCGGCCGGGTTGACGTAGGGCGTGAGCTTGGACAGCCCTGGGGTTTTCTTGGCGATCGCCAGGTCGGACTTGGTGAGCCCGATCTGGGGGTTGTAGTCGACCACGCCGGTCTCCAGGAGCGGCAGATAGGACGCCCCGGCATAGATCTTGCCGATCTGGTAACCGATCTGCGGCTTGTACGGCGCCGTGTACTTCGTGTTCGGCACCAGCACGACCTCGGAGGTCGGGTTGAAGGACTTCAGGCTGTAGGGGCCGCAGGAGATGCTGGTCGCCGGGTTGATGTTGTACAGCCCGTTGCCGTACTTGGCCAGGCCCGCCGCCGACAGCGGCATCGAGTACAGCATGGCGTAGGGGATGTAGGCGACCGGGCCTTCGGTAGTGACGACGAAGGTGTACTTGTTGGAGCCCACGGCCACGCCGATCGAGTTGACCGGGGCCTTGCCCGCCACAGCCTCGGTGTAGTTCTTGATCACGCCCGACCAGTACCAGGAAAAGTCCCAGGCGTGCTTGGGGTCGGCTGAGTAGCGGAACGTCTCGACATAATCGTTGGCCGTCAGCTCGTTGCCGTCGCTCCACATGATCCCGGGCATGAGGTAGAACTCCCACGTCGTGGACGAGGTCTGAGCCCAGTGAGTGGCCGTGCCCGGCACGATCCCGTAGTTGGGGTCGATGCGTACCAGCGAGATCTCGAAGTTGTCGGCCAACGGGGCCCGGGAGTAGACGGTCTCGTAGAAGTCGAGGGCGGCGTAGGTCGCCCCGGTGGAGTCGAAGTACCCGACCAGGAACTGGTCGGACGCGGGTGCCGCGCCCGAAGGCAGCGAGTTGCCCATGGCGGCCTTGACAAGTGATTCCCTCGCTGACGTGTCCCTGGTCAGGCCTCGGCTCAGGCCCGTACGTGCGGCCAAGAGCCCTAACGCCCCTGCGCCACCGCCCAGCATGAACTGGCGGCGACTGAGGTCCGGCAACATTCCCGAACGCGCCGTCTTCTTGGCGCCCTGGTCCGATGGTCCCAATTCAGCCATATTTGGCCCCCTTATTTTTGGTTATTCGATTGTTGCACTTTCGGCTTCAGATAACAATCAACCCGTCTTCTGGCTGATTTCATCAAGCAGGTCCCATACGGCCCCGATGATGGTGGACGTATCGATGCCGAAATGCCTGTACAGGTCGTCGATCTCGCCCGACTGGCCGAAGTCATTTACGCCGAGGCAGGTGAGCGGAGATTGGTTGATGGCCCCTAGGAACGACAGCGTGTGCGGGTGCCCGTCGAGCACGGCTACCAGCGGCGCGGCCCGTTCGGGCGGGAAAAGTTCCTCTAGTATTCCTATTGGCCCACTGTCCAATCCCCGCCGGGCTTGGACGGCACGAAAGACCAGGTCGGCAGAAGTCAGGCAGGTCACGTCGCTGGTCACACCATCGTTCTCTAGGGCGTCGGCGGCGGCCAGCACTTCCGGGATGATAGCTCCCATTCCCACCAGGCTGACCATCGGCCGTCCCTCGCACTGGCGGAGCCGGTAACCACCAGCCAGTACGGCCTGGCGGCGGCGTTCGCGGGCTTCTGCGCCATCGGGCAGGGCGGCGAGGGCCTGGTCGACCGGCCGGGAGCTCAGCCGGAAGTAGGCCGACTCGCCGTCCGCCAAACCGAGGCGGCCCAGGGCGTGCAGCAGGGCCCATTCCAGGTCCTGGACGAAAGCCGGTTCCCACGCCGCACAGCGGGGTTGCTCGAGGCCCACCGAAGGCGTGATGACCGACTGGTGGGCCCCGCCCTCGGGAGCCAGGGTGACGCCTGACGGTGTGCCGACCAGTATGGACTGGCCTCCGGCGTAGATACCGAACGACCAGGGCTCGAGGGCGCGGGTTATGAACGGGTCGTACAGCGTCCCGATCGGCAGCAGCGGCTCGGCGTCACGCGACCACGTGAGGCCGAGCTCGGAGAGCAGCCCGACCAGGTTGACCTCGGCGATGCCGAGCTCGATGTGCTGGCCCTTTTGGGACTGGCGCCAATGGACGAGGGTGGAGCGGTCGGCTTCGAACCAGTCCGCCTGCTCGTCCATGTGCCACATGCCGACATGGTTCAGCCAGCTGCCGAGGTTGGTGGAGGAGGCGACGTCAGGGCTGACGGTCACGACCCGGGCGGCTATCTCCGGTGCCGCCCGCGAGAGGTCGAGCAGGAACCGCCCGAGGGCTTGTTGAGTCGACTCGCGACCCTGGTGGACGCGGTCAAACTCGGTCGGCGGCCGGAGCGGGGCCCTCGGCTGCGGCGCGGGACGCGACAGGCGTCGGGCGGCGGCCGCGCAGGCCACGCCCTCCGGGCTGTCGGGCGCGAAGTTGGCCCACGGCGCCACCGGGTCGGCCCCCAGGTCGCGGCCGAGCTGGTGCCACTGCTCGTCGGTCAGCAGCGCCGAGTGGTTACCGGGGTGGCCTTCCGTGGGCAGGCGCCAGGCTTTGATCGTGTAGGCCAGGACCACCGACGGCCGGTCGGTGACCCGGTCGGCGGCGGCGAAGGCTTCCAGCAGGTCGCCGAGGTCGTGACCACCGAGGTTGCGCAGTGCGGCGGCGATGGTGGCGTCGTCGAGGTCGCCGAGCAGCCGGCTGAGGCCGGCGCGGTCCGGGCCCGAGCCGGCTACCGCGGCGCGCAGTTCGCTCGGTGCTAGGCGCAGCGCGTACTGGTACTCCTCGTTGCTCATGGCGTCGATACGCCGCTCGAGCAGCTCGCCGTGCTCCAGCGCGAACAGTTCCCGCAGGTGGGCACCGTACTTGAGCATGATCGTGTTCCAGCCCGCAGCGGCGAACATGTCCTTTATGCGGGTGCCGGCGATGCCGGGGACCACCCGGTCGAGCGACTGGCGGTTGAGGTCGACTATCCACAGGACCTCGCCGAGCCGCGGCACCATGGGGTCGACGAGGGCCTCCCACACCGGACCTTCGTCGAGCTCGGCGTCCCCGACGAGGGCGATGCTCCGCCCGCCCATCTGGCCGATGGTCCCGTCCCCCCCGAAGTGCGTCGACACGTAGCGGTGGGCGATGGCGCTCCAGATAGACGCCGTGGCGCCGATCCCTACCGACCCGGTGGAAAAATCGACCGGGTCGTGGTCCTTCGTCCGGCTCGGGTAGCTCTGGATGCCGCCGAAGGCCCGCAGCTCGGTGAGGTAGCGCTCGTCGAGCCGTCCCAATAGGTAGTTGATGGCGTGCAGGACGGGGGAGGCGTGCGGCTTCACCGATACCCGGTCGGCGGCCTCGAGGTGGCGTAGGTACAGGGCCGTCATGATGCTCACCATCGAGGCCGAAGACGCCTGGTGGCCGCCGACCTTCAGGCCGTCATGGGTGCCGCGGGCCCGGTTGGCATGGTGGACCATGCTGACCGCCAACCACAGGACGCGGCGCTGGATGTTCTCGAGCAGCTCCAGCTCGTGGTTGGAGCCTGCCTGCGCCCGCAGCTTGGCGCCCGCGATCATGGACCGACGATAGCCGGGGCCTCCCTCGCCTTCTAACTAACTGCCATATAGAGGCAGTAGGACGCAACATTTTGACTCTGATTAGGTGGTAGATGATAGATTATTGCGGTGACAGGGGCTCTCAGCAATATAGACACCATTGACGGGCAGATCGTCCGGCTCCTGCAGCAGAACGCCCGCCGTACCTATGGCTCCATCGGGCAGGAGGTCGGGCTCTCGGCCCCGGCGGTCAAACGGCGCGTCGACCGCCTGGAGGCGACCGGCGTCATCCGTGGTTACACGGCGCTCGTCGACCACGCCTACCTCGGCCAGGCGGTCGAGGCGTTCGCCGAACTGCGCTTCGCCGGGAGCACCCGGGTCGACGACATCGAGGAGATCGCCCACGACGTGCCCGAGGTGCACGCCATCTTCACGGTGGCCGGGGACCCGGACGCGCTGGCCTGGATCCGCGTGAGCGACGTGCAGGACCTCAAGCGCGTCATCGACCGGTTGCGCAGTAGCGGGAAGGTCACCGGTACCAAGACGCTGATGGTGCTGAGCTCCTCGGTCCGCACTCCGGTGTGAGCTGCAAAGGCCGCTGGTAACATGCCAGACATGTTGGACCCCGAGGTAAAACCAGGAGAGTTCACGGCCGTCGACCGGTTCATTTTCGAGTCCTGGGGCTATTTCGTCATCCCCGGCGTGCTCTCGGCCGACGAGGCGGCCGAGTGCTACGCCGCCTCCGAGCGGGTGCACGCGCAGCGCGAACGCGGCTTCGGCCAGCTCGGCCGGGGCTACGAAACCGAGCCGTTTTTGGAGCAGTTGATCGACCACCCGGCCGTTCTGCCCAAAATCCGAGGGCTTTACGGCGACCGGTTCATCCTGCAGGCGTGCTGGACCACCATGCAACCCGCCCACGGCGGTATGGGCCGCTGGCACCAGGACGGCTCCAATGCCTACGACTTCAAGTTGCTCGGGTACCCGGTCCCGCTGGTCCAGCTGCGGGCCTCGTACCTTTTGACGGACCAGACCGAGCCGGGGACAGGCAACATGGAGCTGGTCCCCGGGAGCCACCGCAGCCAGGTCCCGCTCCCCCCCGAGGTGAGCGGTGCCGGCGACGACGTCGCCATAGGCCATGTGATCTGTGCCTCGGCCGGGTCGGTCCTCGTTTTTCATAATGCCGTCTGGCACCGCACCTACGCCCACCACGGCGACCGCGACCGCTACACGGCGCACTACATATACAGCCCGCCCTGGGCCCGCAGCGCCGACCGCCTGGAAAATTCACCGGAGTTCCTCGAGCGCACGACGCCGCTGCGCCGGGCGCTCATGGGCGAGTTCTCCCGTCCTGACGCCCCCTACGGGGCCAATTACGACCCGCCGCCGTTCGCCTCATAAGCAATTACCACTGGTAATCACCCGGTTTTGGGCCGTTCAGGAAGTCCCGTACGCCGACGGCCATGCGCTCGTAGTCGGCCGGCCGGTTGTACACGTGGGCGGAAAGCCGGATGGCGCCGTGGCCGTTCCAGGCGCCGACCGCCATCTCGACCCCGAGGGCGACCATGTGCTCCTGCAGTGCCCGGGCCTCCTCGCGGGTGTTGACGCTCCCGGGGGGCAGGGGCACAATGGCCATGCTGAGGCCGGCGTCGTGGTGCAGTTCGCTCGAAGGCACGCCCAGGGCCTCGGCCACCGTGGCCTGGGCCCAGCACACGAGGGCTTCGTTGTGGGCCCGTACCCGGTCCCAGCCGAGCGAGCCGAGCAGGTCGAGCGTGATGGGCGCGGCCAGCCAGGCGCTGAGGTCGTCGGTGCCGATCCGTTCGAACGACAGCGGGAACCCGTCGAGCTCCGCCCACGATACGACCAGGGGGAGCATCTGCTCCCGCCATTGCGGTGCCACCCACAGCGCGCCGGTCCCGGCGGGCGTGCACGCCCACTTGTGAAGGTTGCCCACCCAGAAATCGGCACCGTACTTGGGGACGTCGAGGGGCAGCATCCCCGGCGCATGGGCGCCGTCGACCAGCACCGCGGCCCCGAAGCGATGCCCGACGGCCGCCACCGCCTCTATGGGGAAGCGGCGGGCCGTGGGCGAGGTGACCTGGTCGACGACGACGAGGCCGGTGCGCTCCGAGCAGTGCTCGGCGAAGATGGCGACGATCTGTTCGTCGGTGCTGTGGACGGGGACCTCCGCCACGACCCGGGTGGCGCCGGTGCGGGCGCACAACCGGTCGAGGGCGGTGGCAACGGCGCCGTAGGCGTGGTTGGTCGAGACGATCTCGGCGCCCGGCTCGAGCGTCAGCGACTGGGCGACGGCCGAGACACCGGCACTGACGTTGCTGACCAAGGCGACCTCTTCGGGACCGGCCCCGACAAATCGGGCCACCTCGCCCCGAGCCACGGTCACCAGGCCCGGGCACTCCCGGTAGAACCAGCGTTGTGGATGGACCGCCATCCGGGCGCGGAACTCGTTTTGCGCCACCATCACCGGCCCGGGAACGGCGCCGTACGAGCCGTGGTTGCAGTGCGCCACCTCAGGGTCGAGGACCCAAAGACGGCGGACATCTTCCCAGTCGTCGCCCCAGATCGGGTTGGCGCTCTTTGCCACTGCCCCTCCTCGTGTCACCTTTTCGCGGCACGCGCTTGGCGCGCCGTGGGCACTGTAACCGCTGGCGCGCCGCTCGGCCCGTCTCTACGGAGGCCCGGTACGGGCCCTGAGGTAGGTTGCGTCAATGATCTCGAACGACGGCGGTGCCCCGCGCACATGGATGGCCTCGCACACTCACCGTTCCTGGCTGTTGGGCCAGGCGCAGCGTCTTTTCGACTTCTTCCGCTCGTCGCTGGGCGAGGACGGCCGGTTCGCCGATCTCGACGACGACGGCCGGCCCGTCCAGTTCCGTGACGCCACTCAGAGCGTGCCCGGTCAGAGGTTGCTGACAGTGGCGCGGGCCGTGCACTGCTACTCCCTGGGCGAGCTGCTGGGCGTGCCCGGCTGCGCCTCGATCGTCGAGCGCGGGCTGCGAGCCCTGTGGGACGAGCACCGGGACCCGAAGTCCGGTGGCTACGTCCAGATCGTCGACGCCACCGGGCCCGTCGACGGGACCAAGTCGGCCTACGGCCACGCCTTCGTGCTGTTGGCGGCGTCGAGCGCCCTGAGCGCCGGCCACGACGCCCGGGGGCTCTATGAGGACGTACGCGCCGTCATCGACGAGCACTTCTGGTCCGAGCAGGACGGCGCCGCGCGCGAGGCCTTCGCCGGCGACTGGGACGAGCTCGAGCCGTACCGGGGCGCCAACGCCAACATGCACTTGTGCGAGGCGTTCCTGGCCGCGTCCGACGCCACCGGGGACGAGGCACTGGCCGAGCGGGCCGCCGGTATCGCGCAGCTGCTCATCGACCGTCACGCCCGCGCCCACGGCTGGCTGCTGCCCGAGCACTACGACACGGCCTGGCAGCCCATCCTCGGCTACAACCGTGACCGCACCGATTACGACCTCTTCCGGCCCTACGGGGCCACGATCGGGCACATGCTCGAGTGGTCCCGCCTGCTGCCCTCGGCCTGGATAGCCACAGGCAAGAGCGACGCCTGGATGCCCCAGGCCGCCGTGGAACTGTTCGCTGCCGCCGTCCGGCTGGGCTGGGACAACGAGCACGGTGGCCTGAGCTTTACCGTCGACTGGGACGGCTCGCCCGCCAACCCCGACCATTACTGGTGGCCGATAGCCGAGGGCATCTCAGCCAGCGCCTTCCTCCTCCACCTCACCGCCGAGCCCCTGTACGAGGAGTGGTACCGGAAGTTCTGGGACTTCGCCGGCTTCCACCTCATCGACTACGCCCGGGGCGGCTGGTACCCCGAGCTGGGCCCGACCAACCGGCGCAAGGTCAGCCTGTGGTACGGGAAGCCCGATCTCTACCATGCCCTCCAAAGCTGCCTGCTGCCATTGCTGACCCCGGCGCCGTCTCTCGCCGGGGCGTTAAAGGACCTCCCGCCCGTGACGTAGGTTACGCGCCCATTTCTATGCCCCAGTTAATTGGGGAAGGGGTTAATTGGGGAGGGGGCGCAGCACAAAATATTCGGGCACTTTCCGCTGCTTCACAAATATGGGGAACATTTCCCGCCAGGCGCTGATCAGGGACGGGTATGCAGGCGGGCACCCGGGCCCGACCAGTTCATGAAGCCGGGGGAGAGCATGGAAAGGTACGGTCGGGTACATGTGATGCTCTACGTGGTAGTTCATGTTCCAGTGCAACAGCCGGGTCACCGGGTTGACCAGGACGGTCCGGGTGTTGAGGCGCCAGTCCGGCACATTTTCAGCCAAACCCCCGTGGTGCACGGCGCTGACGACGCCCGTGTACATCTCCAGCATGCGGGCACCGAAAAGGAACAGTATGGGCCACCAACTGTGCAGGCCTATCGCCAGGCCTATGACAGCCAGGTAACAGGCGAGCTGGGCGCGCGCCGACCAAACGACTTTGCGGTACTGGTTGGGCGGGACGCATATCCGCGTCGCCTTGCTCACCGGCACCAGGGGATGGAGGGCATCCTGCACCGTGTACGACATATTGGTGAACGTGCCCTGGACGCGGAACAGGGTGTTGACGATGACGAGCCAGAGCCGCGGCGGTTTTTCCCACTCGATCTCCAGATCGGTGCCCCGGTAATAGGTATAGGTGTGGTGGCGGGCATGCACCCACCGGTCGCGGACCGCCTCTTTGAAGGTCAGGACCCCCGCCACCCAGTGCACGGTCTCGTTCAGCCAGGTGCTGCGGAACGCCGTGCGGTGGTGGGTCTCGTGCTCGATCGAATCGCTGTAGGTGAACACACACCCGTACAGGATGAAGAACAGCACCGTCCAGCCCACGCCGAAACCGGCCACGCACAGACCGGCGAACAGGGCCAGGAGCGCCACGTAAGCAAGCAACCTGAGCAGGCCGTCCAGGTTGGTGCGCCGCTGTAGCAGGCGTAAGTCCTGCCGCTCCAGCGGGACTACATACCAGTCAGGCTCTTGGATGTCAGGCACTGCAACCCCCCTTACATCTTTCGGTGATGCTCCGGCCAGGATAGAAGACGGACCGGGCGCGCGCACGTGCCTAGCGGCCGCGGCGTCACGCCCATTGGGGCG
>Ga0181517_10003751_pt1 | contig 14273 bp, 11 predicted proteins | sample PEATcosm2014_Bin_31_FD_119748 | JGI IMG/M metagenome (GOLD analysis project Ga0181517, IMG submission 119748) | Peatland microbial communities from MTU Mesocosm Facility, Houghton, MI, USA - PEATcosm2014_Bin01_30_metaG | ecosystem: Environmental > Terrestrial > Soil > Wetlands > Peat | place... | reverse complement strand
GGCGTGTCGAGAAACTTCTCCACCTCGGCGAAGGCTACGATCTCATCGAACTTGCGCTTGATCTCGGCCCTGCTCATCCCGAGGATCGCGCCGTTGAGGTAAATGTTCTCCCGTCCGGAAAGTTCAGGATGGAAGCCGGTTCCGACCTCGAGAAGGCTTGCGACGCGGCCTTTGATCTCGACGCGGCCCGCGCTCGGCTCGGTGATGCGCGACAGGATCTTCAGCAGGGTCGACTTGCCGGCGCCATTGCGGCCGATGATGCCGACGACGTCACCGCGCTTGATTTCAAAGTTGACGTCCTTTAGCGCCCAGAATTCCTCAACTTCGTCGCCCACGATGAGCTGCTGGCCATGCAGGACGTCGCGCGCTGATCGTACGAAGCCTTTGACTGTGCGGGCGAGCACCTCGCGCAGCGTCACGTAGCGCTCGCGCTCGGCCTGATGGCCAATCAGATATTTCTTCCCGAGGCCATCTACGCGGATGACGACGTCGCTCATGCCGTCACACCAAGTCGGCGAAGGTGCGCTCGGTCGCGCGGAAATAGCGCACGCCAAACCACAGGAAGAAGGAGACGACGCCAAGGCTCATGAGAAAGCCCGGCAAGTAAAATGCGCTCTGTCCGCCGAGCAAGCACCAGCGAAAGCCATCGATCACGCCGACGACTGGATTGAGGCTGTACCAGAACCGCCATTTGTCCGGCACCACGGCGCTCGAAAAGCCGACCGGCGTGACATAGAGGCCAAACTGCACGATGAAGGGAATGATGTAGCGAAAGTCGCGGTATTTGACGTTGAGCGCGGTGATCCATAGCGCCGGCCCAAGGCTCGCCAGCACCGCGAGCAGAACGAACGCCGGCAGCAGCACGATGCGCCAGTCGGGCAAAAAGCGAAACCACGCCATCAGGACTGCGAGCATCGCGAGGTTGACGACAAAGTCGACTAGCGCCACGACCGCCGAGGCGCTCGGAATCACAAGCCGTGGGAAATAGACTTTCGAGATCAGATTCGCGTTCCCGATCAGGCTTGCGGAGGCCTCCGACAGAACGCTGGAGAACAAGAGCCACGGCAGCATGCCAGCGAAGACCATGATCGGATACGGCGCCGACCCGTCGCTCGGAAGCTTGGCGAGACGGCCAAAAATGATTGTGAACACCACCATGGTGAGGAACGGGCGGATCAGCGCCCAGACGACGCCGATCACCGTCTGCTTGTAGCGCACCGACACGTCGCGCCAAGCGAGGATGGCGAACAGTTCGCGATAGTGCCAGAGGTCGCGCCAATAGTTGCGCTCCGCCCTCCCCGCCTCGAGGATAGTGACGCGCTCGCTCGCCGGCGCCGCCAGCGAACTCGTGCGGGCGCCAGGCTCAGGCGGCAAGCGTTCGGACGAGAGCGTCGACATGGTCGGCAAAGCGGGGGTAGGTGTATCGCTGCACCGCTGCGAGGGCGGCGGGCGGCCGATGAAGCAGGACGTCGATCATGGCTTTGGCGAGATTGTCTTGGGACAGCGGATCAATGAGACGGCCTATTGCGCCGTCGGCCAGCGCGTCGACGCTACCGTCGCGGTTTCCGGCGATCACTGGCAACCCACAAGCAGCCGCCTCGACAAATACGATGCCGAACCCCTCCTTCACGCTCGGCATGACGAATGCGTCAGCCGAGCGGTAGAGAGCGACGACATCGTTGTCGTCGACGCGCCCGAGAAAGCGCACCGTGTCGCCCAGACTCAGCCGTTCGGCCAACGCTTGGAGAGCGACGCGTCCATCGCCGTCGCCAACAATAACGTAACGCGCTTCGGGTTCCGCCTTGCGAACCGCGACCATCGCTTCGATCACACGCTGGTGGCCCTTGTAGACGTCGGTCTTGGCGACGCGCGACACGGTAAGAACGATCTTTGCGCGCGCCAGCCCGAATTTCGCGAGTGTCGCTTCGCTGCGCGGGCCAGCCGAAAAGATCGACCGCACCGTATTCGGCAGGACGCGAACCCGCTCCGGACTCACGCTCGCCCATTCCAGCATGCGCTTTCGGGTGTAGCGGCTCACAGTGGTCACTAGATCCGCATGACGGAGAGCCGAGCACACTAGTCGCGACGGGCGGTCCCAGGCGTCGATCCCATGCATCTGATGCCAAGTTCGCGCGCCGGTGATCCGGTGGAGCGCGCCCGCCAACGGCGCGTGATAAAGGTGGCCGCAGAAGATGACGTCGAACGGCCCCTTCCGACTAGCCGCCGTCAGCGCGTTCAGCGAGTAGGACAAACGCTCGTAGCGAGGCTTAGCTTGGACGACTTTCGGCCAAGGGCTGGCTGCGCCGCTCTCGGCAATGCGCGGCAGCACGATGACGCGTTCGATAAGCGCCGAGTCGGCCAACGCCCGCAACAGGTCGCGATTGTACTGAGCTATGCCGCCGTAGCCGCCGAAGGCGTCCGTCACCAGCGCCAATACGCTCAGGCGGCGCGGCATGCTTCCTCTGCTCCCTTCCATATCACGTCCGCCCAAGCGCGCGCCCACGGGCCCTTGTCTCCCGTCGCCGCGTCCCCGCGCCGCCGCACGCCGAGCGCGCCGTGGGTTTGCCAAGTCGCGATTGGGGTCACGAATCCGGTCTTCGGGCGACCCTTCACTCCGGGCGGAAGCGCCCGCGACGGCGCGTCGGCGAGCGAAAGCTTGTTTGGCGCTTGGCCAGTGGCGGCGACGATCTCCGCGACGCGTCGCAGAAGCGTCGCGTCGACGAGCGGCGTTCGCACCTCGATCGAGTGCGCCATGCTCGCCCAGTCGGTGTCGCGCAGCAGCTGATTCTTCATGTAGAGCGCCGATTCGAGCGCCGAGACGCACGCTGCAGGCAACGAGGGTCGCGGCGTCAGTTCACGCTCGATGAGCGCGAGCGGCGCGAGGCGACGCAAGCCCTCCTTGGCGACGTCGCGAGGCAGAACCTCAGACAATTCCCACGGCATAAACAGGCCCCGTCGCAGTAGATAGGCCCCAGCGTAGCCGCCGCCGTACTCCAGCATTCCCGCTGCTTTAGGACTTGCGCCGAACATGCCAGTGATCTGTTGGCTGGCGATGCGCGCTAGACGGCCGACCAACGGCGCGCGCGAGGGGAACCCCAGGAGCCGCACCCAGTTGGGAATATCGTGAAACGAAGGATAGCCGCCGAACAGCTCGTCGCCGCCAAGACCGGAGATCGCGACCTTGAGGCCGAGTTCGCGCGCCGCCTTGGCGACGAACCATGTGTTGATCCCGTCGATCGAAGGCTGATCCATCGCCGCCAGGATGCGCGGCAAATCGCTCTCGAACTCCGCCTCATCGATCCGCCGCGTGGTGTGTCTGGTCCCGTAGGTCCTGGCGATTTCCGCGGCGAGTGGCGCCTCATCCTCCGGCATTCCGACGAATTCGGCAAATGACAGGGTGACCGTCTGAATGTCGCGTTGTCCGGCGTCGCGCATGAGGCCGACAAGGGACGAGGAGTCGATTCCGGACGACAAGAAGGCGCCGACCGGAACGTCTGCGACAAGATGATGGCGTACGCTGTCGAGAAGCGCTTCCCGGAATTCCTCGGGCTCGGTCGCGCTAGCTCCTCGCAGCGTCGCGCGGGATTCGGCGTCTTGGTAGACCTGCGCGATCGAGTGATAGCGCTCGGGCGCCCGAGCGCCGACGCGATCGACGATCAGCGTCGAACCGGCAGGCAACGAGGATATCGCACGGTGCGTGGTGAACGGTTCGGGGACGTGGCCGAACAAATGGAATCCGACGTCGCCGGCTGGGTCTCGATCCCTCGAAACGCCCCCCCCGGCGAGCAACGCCTTGACCTGCGAGGCGAACCGAAACGTCCAGCCGTCGTCGCAATAATAGAGCGGCTTGATGCCGTAAGGATCGCGCGCAAGGAAAAGGATCCGTTCCCATTCGTCCCAGATTGCGAAGGCGAACATGCCGCGCAGTTCGTGCACCATCTCCGGCCCTTTCAACGCGTAGAGATGGAGAAGAACCTCCGTGTCCGAGTTGCTGCGAAACACCCGGCCTTGAGCGAGGAGTTTTTCACGCAGAGCTTGATAGTTGTAGATCTCGCCGTTGAAGGTGACGATCAGCCGGCCATCTGCGCTCGCCATCGGCTGCCGGCCGGCGTCGGAAAGGTCGATGATCGACAGTCGGCGATGACCGAATCCGACGCGTTCGTCCGACGAAATCCATAACCCTTCGGCGTCCGGCCCACGCGCCGCCATATGATCGCGCGTGCGCAATAGCTCAGCTCGATCGATCGCATTCGCCGCGTAGTGGTAGGCGAATATGCCATTGACGCCGCACATTGTTTCAGGCTCGCGAGCTATTCCAGTGGGATGGCGTCACGCGGAACTGGGCGTCCGTCGCGTCGTCCAGCGAGCACAACTTGACGCATGAGTCGCCGACCGCTCGCACCACGCCAAAATCGAATGAATGATCGCGTCCACGCCCAGAATTTCGACCTCCAGCAGAGCAAGCCTCAGGCGCGCGACGCGTCTACAATGACGACCACCGGATCTCCCGGAAGGCGCGCCGCGATTGCGGCAGGAGAACGACGGCCCCACGCGCCCAGTGGCGTCATCGCCGTCAAAGGCGCAACTGGCCCTTCCTGTTCCCCAGTCGTAGGCGTCCCTCTCCACGCCGCATTCGAGCGCGCACAGCGATTGAACATTCGTGTCCGACCTCGGCTAATCGGCGTAGTTGAGCTGGTACCATTCATAGGTCTCACGCAGGCCCTGTTCGAGGCCGATGCGGGGCTTCCAGCCGAGCGCCGCTAGTCGCGCCCCGCTCATCAGTTTGCGCGGCATGCCGTCCGGCTTGCTTGGGTCGGTCCTGATCTCTCCGTTGAAACCCACAGCTTTCGCGATCGCGGCGGCGAGCTCCATGATGGTCAGATCGGACCCCGAGCCGACATTGATCGGATCCGGATCGGAGTAGACCTGGAGGATATGGACGAGCGCGTCAGCGCAATCGTCGACGTGAAGAAACTCGCGGCGCGGCGCGCCGGTGCCCCAAATTGTCATCTCGTCGAGGCCGGTGCGCTTGGCTTCATGCGCCTTGCGCATCAGCGCCGGCAGCACATGGCTCGTCCGCAAATCAAAATTGTCGTGCGGACCGTAGAGATTGGTCGGCATCGCCGAGACGTAGTCGCGCCGGTACTGCTGCCGATAGGCTTGGCAGAGTTTGATTCCGGCGATCTTGGCGATCGCGTAGGCTTCGTTGGTTGGTTCGAGCGGGCCGGTCAGCAACGCGTCCTCGGTGATTGGCTGCGGAGCGAGCCGCGGATAGATGCAGGACGAGCCGAGATAGAGAAGACGCTCGACGCCGACACGGTTGGCGGCGCCAATCACATTGGCCGCGATCATCAGGTTGTCATAGATGAACTCGGCCGGCTCCGATGCGTTGACGAGAATTCCCCCGACCCTTCCGGCGGCGAGGACGATCGCATCGAGGTCCTCCTTCTGCAGCCACGCTTCAACCTCGGCCTGACGGGTCAAGTCCACTTCGCCGTGGCCGACGGTGAGGATCTCGCAATCTTCGCGCGCAAGGCGGCGCACAACCGCGGCGCCGACCAAGCCGGTATGGCCGGCCACCCAAACGCGCTTGCCCTGAAGCGGATAGACGAATTCAGACATGGGCGATCCCGACGACCCGCGTCAGCTGCGGCGAAGCGCGCGCCATGACCTTCAAGTCCTCCCGGACCATTTCGGCGACGAGCCCATCAAGGTCGGTCTCGTGGCGCCAGCCCAGCTTCTCCCAAGCCTTGCGTGGATCGCCGATGAGGAGATCAACTTCCGTCGGCCGAAAATAGCGGCGGTCGACCTCAACCAGGACGCGGCCGTCGGCGGCGTTGATTCCCTGCTCGTCGACCCCTTCCCCGCGCCACGCGATATCGACGTCGACCTGCCGAAACGCCTTCTCGACGAAGTTGCGCACCGAATGGGTCTTGCCCGTCGCGAGGACGTAGTCGTCCGGTTGCGGCTGCTGCAGGATCATCCACATGCCACGCACATATTCGCGCGCGTGACCCCAATCGCGCTTGGCGTTGAGATTGCCGAGAAAGAGACGGTCCTGCAGTCCAAGATGGATCGCCGCAACCGCACGCGTGATCTTGCGAGTGACGAAGGTTTCGCCGCGGATCGGGCTCTCATGATTGAACAGGATGCCGTTCGAAGCGTGCAGGCCGTACGCCTCGCGGTAGTTCACGGTGATCCAGTAGGCGTAAAGCTTCGCCGCGGCATAGGGCGAACGCGGCTTGAAAGGGGTCGTTTCGTTTTGCGGCGTCGTCTGAACCTTGCCGTACAGTTCCGAGGTGGAGGCTTGATAAAAGCGGCACTTGTCGGCGAGCTTGAGCAGACGGATCGCTTCAAGAAGCCGCAACGTGCCGAGCGCGTCGGCGTTGGCCGTATATTCGGCGGTCTCGAACGAGACTTGCACATGCGACTGGGCGGCGAGATTGTAGATTTCGTCCGGTTGGGTCTCTTGAACGATCCGGATCAGATTGGTGGCGTCGGTCAGATCGCCGAAGTGAAGGATGAAGCGGGCGTCTTCGGTCTGCGGATCTTCGTAAAGATGCTCGATCCGCTCGGTGTTGAAGCTCGACGAGCGACGCTTGATCCCATGGACGATGTAACCTTTGTCGAGCAGGAACTCAGCGAGATAGGCGCCGTCCTGACCGGTCACGCCGGTGATCAAGGCTACTTTCGATTGACTCATGGCGCTCTCTTCATTTGAACCATAAATAGCTCGCTCTCTTGTAGCGCCGCGCCGATCATTCCCGCTGGACGTTCCAATTCGCGCCGCTGCGCCTCCTGGCTCGACGCAGACGAGGACGAGGCACCCTTTGACTCGCTCAAGGCGCGATAACGTTCATTTGCCGCGCGCTCGGCTTCACTTCGCCGCGCCATCGCTCGCCGCGCCCGGCGCGGCCTCAGCCGGCTGCGGCAGAAGCGCGGCGGCGATCGCCGCGCCGTCGGCGCCGGAAAGCAACAATGCCGCGCGCAGCTCCTCGGGCGCGCGATCGGGCGCGGCGGCGAGGATCGCCGCCAGCCGCTGGCGCGCTTCATCGTCGAGCGCCTGCCAACCGCCGACGAGATCGGCGACCAGGGCTCGGCGCGCGTCGAGGGGCAGCGCCGACCAGAACGGCAGCGCAAAGCTCGCGCGTCCCGCCATCAGAGACGCCTCGTTGGGTCCGGTCGTGGTCGACATCGCCAAAGCGGCGGCGACGCTCTCCATCTTGTCGCCGGCGGCGCGCCGCGCGATGGCGAGATCGAGCCAGGCGCCGCCGTTGAGCGGCGTCCGGCTCAACAGCGCGCTGACGGCGGCGATCTTCGCTTTCGTCGCCGCCGGCGGCGCGAGGCGCAGGGAATCGCGCAGGGCGAGGTCGCCGACGAGACCGTCGCCGACGAAGGGGGCAAAGCGCGCCTCGGCGTCGCCAGCCTCGGCGCCCCATTCGGCGAGCCCGAGCCGCAGCGCCGTCCAGCCTTGGTCGATCGCGGTCAGCGACAACAATACGACGACCAGCGTCGTCCAGAACCGCAAACTCCGCAGGCCGATCATTCGTTATAATACTTCCGGTAGGCGCGGCCGCCGTAATAGTAGGAATAGGCGTAGCGACCGTATTTCTGGGCCTGGGCGTCGACGACATAGTTGAAAACGACGCCCGCCACCTTGTGGTGGCCGCCGAGCTGATCGATCGAATGGGCGGCCATTTCGCGCGCCGTCACCGCCCAGCGCACGACAAAGGCGACCTTGTCGACCACCTGAGCGACGATCAAGGGATCGACCACCGGCCCCATCGGCGGGGTGTCGAGGACGATCAGGTCGAAATCGTTCCTCAGCGTTTCGATCATCGCCTTGAACCGCTCCGAGCCGAGCAGATCGGGCGGGTTCTGGGTCTTGGCCCCCGAGGGCAGCACATACAGACGCAAGCCCTCGTTGAAGACGAGCGCGTCCTTGAGCTCGGCGGCGCCGACGAGATAGTCGACGAGACCAACGCGCTTCTCCGTCTTGAAGTAGCGCGAGGCGGAGGGGTGGCGCAGGTCGGCGTCGACGAGCAGCGTCTTGAGGCCCGACTGAGCGGCCGAGGCCGCGATGGTCATGGCGATGGTCGATTTGCCTTCGCCGGGCAAGGTCGAGGTCAATTGCAGGACCCGCGGCGGATGGTCGACGTCACTCATCGCGACCGCGCTGCGCAAAGAGCGGATCGCTTCAGAAAAGCGCGACAAAGGCTTGGCGAAGGGGTATTGCGGCATGGTGAGCAGGCCGCCCTCGGTGGTCAAATCGCGCGCCTCCATGCGCGAGACCGAGGCGAGTAACGGCAGTCCCAACAATTCCTCGACCTGACGCGGCGTGGTGAAGCCGGCGTTGAGCGATTCGATCAGGTAGGCGCCGCCGATTCCGACGGCGAGACCGAGCAGCAGAGAGACCAGCAGGATCTGCATGCGCTTGGGCGAACTGGGGACGCCGGGCGGCAGCGCCGGCGTGATCACCCGCGCGTCGCGCGCCTCGAAGGTCGATTGTTCCTCGGTGACGCGCGAGCGCTGGAGAAAATCCTCGAACAGGCTCTTATTGACCGCGGCGTTGCGTTCGAGCTCGCGTAGCGTGATCGCCTTACTGGCGTCGAGGTCGGTCTGCCCCGTCACTTCGCCCAAGGCTTTCTCGGTCTCCACCTGGCCGGCGACTGCGAGGTCGTAGTCGTGCTTGACGTCAGCGGCGAGGCGCGCGGCTTCGGCGGCGATCGCGCGACGGACGTCGGCCAATTGCGCCCGCACGTTGACGACGGAGGGATGGCGATCGGAATAGCGAGCGAGCAGATCGGCTTCCTCGCGCTTGAGGTCGTTCTCCTGCTTGCGCAGATCGGGGATGGCGCCAGCGTTGGCGATGTCGGGCAGATCGGCGATGGCGCCGCCGGCGGCCTCCACCTTCTGCAGCAGATCAAGCCGGGCCTTTTTCTCCGCCGTCTCGGCGCGGGCGGCGACGAGGCGGCCATTGAGCTGGGCAAGCTGCTCCTGGCTCATGGTCACGCCCTGCCCGCCGACGGAAGGGAGATTGTTGTCGGCGCGAAAGCTGGCGACCGCCTCTTCCGAATCATGCAATTGCTGCTTCAGCTCGACCAGGCGGTCGCTGAGCCAGGCGGAAGCGCGCTTGGCCGCCTCGAAGCGCGCGTCGAGCTTGTCGACGACATAGGCGTCGGCGACGGCGTTGGCGAGCTTGGCGGCTTTGTTGGGATCGGCGGAGGTGAAGGAGACGTTGAGCACCAAAGCCTGGCCGGCGCGCTGAACGGCGACGGCCGATTTGACGTTCTCGATCGTGGCGACGAGGTCGGGCGCGAGCGCGGTCAGGTCGCCGCTGTCGCCGGTTGCGGCGGCGCGCGGCCGCGGCGGGGCCGCTGGCGGTGGCGCTTGCGAGAAGAATTCGCGGATCGCGGCAAGCAGGCCGCCGCCGACGACGACCGGCCCCGAGCCGAATTCCGGATCGTCGATCAGCCGCTCCTTGTCGGCGACCCGCTTCAGTAACGCGGTCGAACGGATCACCGCCATCTGGCTTTCGATCGCCGGCAGATCGAAGGTGGCGTCGGTCAAGACTGTGTCCTGCCCGGCCGCCTTCTCCTTGTTCGGATCGAGCAACAGCTGGGCGCTGGCGGTGTAGAGCGGGGTCTGGCGGGCGATATAGAGCGCGCCGATCAGCAGCGCCAGCGCGACCACCGCGCCGATGAACTTCCATTGCCGCCAGGCGAAGTTGATCGCTTCGCGCAGGTCGAAGCCGCTCGGCTGCCGGCTTTCGACCGGGGCGTAGCCCGGATCAGCATCCTGCGGCTGCTCGATTCGCCTCAGCATCGACGCGCCCGATTCAGGTTGGCCGCTTTTGCGGCGACAGGCTCAGTCCGCAACCGCACGACGCGAAGACTCCGATTGGGCGACGCCGGCGCCGAGCAGCGCCATGAAGGTCAACGCCACCGCCTCGATCTGCAGGCTGAAATCGACCAGGGCGTGGACGCAAACCAGCATCGCCGCGGCGGTTGCGACGATCGGCGCGATCGAATCGCGCTGGCGGTTGATGGCGCCCAGGACGCACCTGAACGTCAGCAGGCCGATCGCCGCCATCAGCGCCAGACCGAAAAGGAGGCCGAGCCCGAGCCAGACTTCGAGATAGGTGTTATGGGCCTGTTGCCACACGCCAAAGGTCGAGATCGACTGGTCGCGGTAGAGGGGAAAGACGTCGGCGAAGCCGCCGTAGCCAAAGCCAAGCAGCGGCGCGTCGACGATCGCGCGCAGCGTGATCGCGTAAACCGCGGCGCGGCTCGCGTCCTGAAGGCCGATGGCGACAATGCGGCCGACGACGCGGTCGCCGAAAAAGGCGAAGGCGATCGCCGCGGCGACGGCGACGAAAACGATCGCCTCGATCGGATCGCCGCGGCCGCGCCGTTGGCGGGTCAAGGTCAGCGCCAAAGCGGCGAACAGCCCGACCGCGGTCGACAGCAACCCGCCGCGCGAAGCGGTCGCCAGCAGCGCGACGAGAACGATCAGTCCAGCGGCGAGCAACAGGCCGCCGTTTCGGCCGGTGGCGGCGATGAACTTGCTCAGGCGAAAGGCGGCGAGGCCGGAAGCGTCGGGAATGGCGTGGCGATAGAGACGCAACGCCAGGGAGACGAGGACAATCAGGCCGAGACCGGCGTAAGTCGCGAATGAGTTGCGGTTGACGAAAGTAGCGCGAACGAAGCTTCCGCCGGGGGCGACGTCGAAGAAGGGAATCGCGCCGCCGAAACCGACGGCGAGGATGATCCCGTAGACGGAATAGACCGCGACGATCGCCGCGACCGCGCGCAACAGCGTCAGCGCGCGGCCCGAATCGCGGCAGAGCTGCAGCGAAAGCCAGAACACGCTGGCGCAAGTCAGCAGGCGCATCAGCGCCCGCAGCGCGGCGGGCGGATCGACGCTGATCGTCGCCGGCAGCGCGGTCCCGAGCGCATCGGAGGCCATCGCCCAGATCGGATGGGCGAGCGCGGCCGAGGCGAGCGGCGAATTCTGGACGAAAATCCAGGCGACGACGAGGAGAAAGAGCGCGATCGGGACGACGATGCGCCGCGCCGCAACCGCGTGCGGGCGTCCGCCGATCAAGCGCGAGGCCTCGTAGGCGAGCGCCAAAGCGGGAAAGAACACGGCGTTGACGCCCCAGGCGAACAAGACATTGCCGCCGACCCAGAACGGCGCCCAAGCGAGGCCGCCGACGAGCGCGATCAGCAACCCGTCTTCGACCGCGAAGCCGCGGCGCGGCGCGACGCGCGCGGCGAGCGCCGACGCGCCGGACGGCGCCCGCACGGCCGTGGGCGACGACGCGATCTCGCGACTCGACGGCAAAAACTTGGTCATGGACGGGCGCAAGACTCTCCTTTGGGCATGCTACCGCAGTTCGGGTGAAACGTCGTCTCACCCGTCTAAATCGTCCGGCCGGTCGCCTGCGGGCGAACCGGGTCACAAAGCCTCGAGGGTCGATCTTTCCATCGTGGCGTAGACCTGACCGCCGAGAATCTCCAATAGAACCTGGACGCGCCCGTGCGCGTCGAGCCTGACCAGCCTGCCCATCGCATCCGCCAAGGGTCCGGCGATGACGCGAACAGTTTGGCCGACGACAAGATCACGGTCAAAGCGGCAGGCGCCCGCCTCGTCGAGATAGTTAAAAAGCGTCTCGACGACGCCGTATGGCGCCGGCAGCGGCGCGCCGTCGCCGCCCGTAATCAGACGCGAGACGCCGATCGTGCCGTTGATCGACCGCCAGCGGTCGCGCCTGAGATCAAGGGCGACGAACAGATAGCCTGGGAACGCCGCCCTCCTGACGACGCGGGTGCGGCGAGCGTGGCGCACGGTCTTGACGACATAGGGTAGGAACATGCGGAAGCGTTGCGCCTCCAATTGCAACGCAGCGCCGAATTCGCGGTTGGCGATGACGTGGGTCACGTACCAGCGCTCGCCCTCGGCAAGCGGACGGTCGATCGCCGGATTAGGCGCGCTGTGCAACAGGGTCATCGCTGCCCAACACGCGATTCGACGCTCGCAAACGGCCAGCGAAGCGAGGACGCGCGCGCCTCGCCGCACGCGCTCCGCCCGCCGAACGCCGGACGCCTCGCCTCAAACTGGCGGAATCGACCGTCGTTTGCCATCAGGCGAGCGCCACTCTCAATCTCCGTTTCGTTCCGGGAACCGGGTCGCTTCCGCAGGCGATCACGGCCGCGGGGTGCTGGCGCTGACTGTTGGCGTCGCCCCGCCGCCGGCGGAGAAGCTTCCGCCGCCGCCGCCGCCGCCGCCGCCACCCCCTCCTCCGCCGCCCCCGCCGCCGCCCCCGCCGACCTGAGCCAGCGCGCCGGACGCCTGATTGATGTCGGCGACGATCGGATTCTGGGGATTGGCCTGCAAATAGGCGGCCAGGACCTGATAGCCAGCCTGGTCGACGCATTTGAGATATTCGAGCGCGCGGACGATGCCGAGTTCGATCTCGCCGCGACTCGCGACGTTCGCCGCATTGGCTGCGGCGACGACGGCGGCGATCTGGCTCGGATCATTGATCAGCTGTTGCTGCGTCGTCTTGGCCTGGGCCGGAACGTCGGCGCCATTAAGGTTGGCCTTGGCGAGGCAGGCCTGCGCGTCCAAGGTGTTGGTCGTCGGGGCGGCCGCCATGACGAGGCCCGTGGCGCCGCCGAGAACGGCGGCCGAGAAAAGAATGATCGTCGCGCTGCGCATGTCCGTCTCCTGAAGCCTCAGTAGCGATAGGTCATGCCCGCAGACACCAGGTTCTGGCGATAGCCCGGCGTCGTGGCGAGATTGGCGGCGGTCGTGGTGTACTGGTAGTTCAGCGTGAGCGCGATGTTGCGCCAGAAGTAGTAGTTAACGCCGCCGCCGATCGTCCATTCGGACTGGATGAGCGGGTTTTCGGAATAGGTCGTGCGCGCGTAGCCGGTGCGGAATGACGCGCTCCAATATTCGGCGAGGCTGTAGTCGGCCTGAAAGCGGCCCTGGACGGTGTCGCCGGAGGGCGCGCCGGTCGGCGTCGGCGTTTGGACGGCGGCCGAACCGAACGACTGATCGAGGCTGGCGGCGAGCGTCAGATAGCGCGTCGGATAATAATAGACTTTCGCGCCATAAGTGGGGGCCGCGACGGCGCCGAAGGTCCCCTCGGCGCTGAATTCCTTCTGGTAGCCGGCGTAGAGTTCGCCTTTGAACAGGCCAATCTGGTCGGAGCTGAGGCCGCCGATCAGTCGATAGGCGTTGGAATCGTACCAACTGTCGCCGTAACGATGCAGGTCGGCGCCGGTTTCGACGAAGGCGGCGACCTGCGGGGTGACGTTGAAGCCGGTGCGCAGAAAGGCGTTGTAGTCGGCGCCGCCGAGCGCCCCGGCGACGCCGACCGGCGCCGCGTCATATTCGGTGTCGCCGGCGCCGAAGCCGCCGCGGACGAACCATTGATCGTTGAACTTCTTCTCGATCGTGACCGAGCCGGAGTACTGGTTGGAGAATTGCTGGTAGCCGCTGACGGCGCCCAGGGTCGGCGAAGAGACGAAGTTTTGTCCCGCCGCGAGCAACGAGCCGAACAGCCCGTATTGCCGGGTGAAGCCGGCGACGGCCTCGACGGTTAAGTCTTCGGTCGGCTTCCAGACATGGTCGATGCTGACGACGGCGGAGACGTTGCTGGGAGACGGCGCGGACGACGAGGGACCGGTGTAATTGGGATAAAGCTCCGCGTCGGCGTTGAGCGTGATCGTCGTCTTGTGCAGCCCCTGGTCGTCGACGGCGGTGATGTTCGGAGCGAACACGACGCCGAGCGCGGCCTGGCGGTCGTTCGCGGTCGGATAGATGTCGTCGTTATAAATGACGCCGAGGAAGACCGACGGGGAAACGATATAGCCTGCAATCGGCACACCCGTGTCAGGGTTTGGTCCGGTCGGCGCGCCCAGGACGGCGTTGGCCGGCGACGGAGGAGCGGCCAGAGTCACGTCGTCGGCGCGCGCCGGCGAAGCGAGCGTAGCGACCAACGCCAGAATCCCAACGGACCATAAATCCGTTTGGGGTCCGCACAAACTCCGCTTCATCGGCCCTCGCCCGCCCGCCTTGATAGTCGGCCTACTGCGCCGCGGCAAGATTCCTTAACAATTCTTTAATCTTAGCTTTTATACTCAAACTTGGCGCCAAGCGCAACGACGCAAGGCCAAAGCTTAAGGTTGAATTCGCCGCCTCCGCGCGGAGGGGGCGGTCGACCCGCCGGCGCCGCCGCTCCTCGGCAAACCGACGAAAAT
>Ga0181517_10003746_pt1 | contig 14282 bp, 15 predicted proteins | sample PEATcosm2014_Bin_31_FD_119748 | JGI IMG/M metagenome (GOLD analysis project Ga0181517, IMG submission 119748) | Peatland microbial communities from MTU Mesocosm Facility, Houghton, MI, USA - PEATcosm2014_Bin01_30_metaG | ecosystem: Environmental > Terrestrial > Soil > Wetlands > Peat | place... | reverse complement strand
TGGGGCAGGAGGACGATTCGGTCGAGCTCATGGCCGGCATCGGCCTTTCACTGTAGCTTAGCGGCCGGAGCGTGCGAAGACCGTGGCGATGGTCTTGGCGATGATCGAGACGTCGAGGACGAAGGACAGGTTCTTGATGTAGTACAGGTCGAACTGCAGTTTCTTGTAGGTGTCCTCGATCGAGGGCGAGTGGTACTCGCCCGAGACTTGGTCCCAGCCGGTGATGCCCGGCTTCACGAGAAGCCTCTGCCGGTAGTAGGGAACGTGGCGCTCGAGGTCCAGCGCCAGCTCGGGGCGCTCCGGTCTCGGGCCGATGAAACTCATCTCTCCCCGGAGGATGTTGTAGAATTGCGGGACCTCGTCGAGCCTGATCCTGCGCAGGAAGTTTCCGATGGGGGTTATGCGGGGATCCTTCTTGCCCGTGGGCGAGAAGTCGTTCCCCTGCACGCGCATCGTTCGGAACTTGACGATCCTGAAGGTGTTGCCGCCCTTGCCCAGACGCTTCTGCGTGAAGAACACGGGCCCCTTGCTGGTGAGTTTGACGGCGAGCGCGACCAGGAGCCAGAGAGGAAGAAAGGCGACCAGGCCTATGCCCGCCACCAGGATATCCGTCCCGCGCTTGGCCGCCTCGTAGGGCCTCTTGGCCCGCAGGTCTATGTTCTCGAGGAACCAGAAATCGCTGATCGTGCCGATCGGGATCTTGCGCAGGACATATTCATAGAAGTAGTCCAGACGCATGAACCTGATCTCCGGCCCCATCAGGCTGATGAGGGCTGTCCTCGTCTGCTCGCTCAGCGCGCGCTCGTCGGATATCACCACGAGACTGAGGTCGAGCCCCCTGGCCATCCAGACCAAGGTCTCGGCGTCGCGGAACTCCCGCAGGCCGCCCTCGGGCGAAGCGGAGCCGCCGTCGTCGTAGAAGGCCGCGGATTCGTAGCCGTGGCGCGGGTGGGCGCGGATCTCGGCGACGAGCTCCGCGAGAGCCGGGTCCCCCCCGATGAAGGCGATCTTGCGTTTCTTGTTCACGATGCGCGAGACCCGCGCGTAGGACGATCGCCATATCCAGACAAAGAGCGAGGTCGCGAGGGCGTCGAGGGCCAGGACGGTCTTGGGGCCTATCGGAGCCTTCGTATCCAGATAAAAGTAGAGCGCCCCGATCAGGGCGCCCAGGAAGGAGGTCCAGAGTATCTTGCCGAGGAATTTGGGCTCGTCGAAGTCCGTATCGAGATCGTAGAAACCCGCCACGTAGTATATGACGAGCCAGGCCGCGAAGATGAGCGAGAAATAGCGGACATGGACGCCGTAGGTCGCGAGCGCCTCTCCCAGACCTCGTCTGATCCACAGGGTCGCGAAGAGGGCCGCGAAGAGAACCGCGAGGTCGACGGCCAGGAGGAGGTACTGTCGCAGGCGCCGGGACGTGATCATAGGTTCGGCAGATAGTGGGTGAAGACCGAATAGACCAGGTGATCGAGCATCATGTGGAGATCCTCGGCGACCTGCATGTTGTCGATCGGTATGTTGACTCCGCAGCCCGCCAGACGCCTGAGCTTTCCCCCGTCGTAGCCCGTGAGCCCGACAGTCTTCGCCCCCATCCCGTTGGCGTACTCGATGGCCTTCAGGATATTCGGCGAATTGCCCGAGCCCGATATGCCTATGACCAGGTCGCCGGGCGAAAGGAAGTTGCGCAGCTGCTCCACGAACACTTCCTCGTAGCCGAGGTCGTTCGCGTAGGCCGTCAGGGTCGGGACGTTGTCGTTGAGACAGACGAAGCGGAAGCGCTTCGCCTTCCCGTAGGAGATCCCCTTGTTGAAATCCGCGGCGAAATGCGAGGCGGTGGCCCCGGAGCCCCCGTTGCCCATGACGAAGATCGTCCGCCCCGTCTCGAGCGCCTCGGCGAGGAGCTTCATGAAACCGTCGATCTCGCTTCGGGACACCGAATCGAGCGCCTGCTTCACCCTGGAGATATAACTCTCAATACCCGATAGGAAATCGATTTCGATCCTCCTTCCTGATTGTCGCCGCTAGGAAAAATACGAGCGGAGCCGGCGCCGGTAGCGCATGGGAACGAGCTTGAAGACCCGCGAGCGCAGCTCCTTGGCCTTGAAGACCAGATCCTCTCCGCGCGTCATGCGCGCCCGCGCGGCGAGATCCACGGCGAGCCCCTGGGCCGCCAGGGCGCGGACGGCCCGAGGCCGCCACTTTCCCTTGATGACGCAGTTTATCACGGGAAAGCAGTCCGCGTAGGTAGAATAAAAACGGGGGTAGGCGTCCGATCTGGCCGAGCCCGCGGACTCGAACTGCCAGGCGCTCTCGCCCGGCTCGAGGAGCGCGAGGAGGACCTCCTTCTTCCACAGGGTGAGGACCGTCGAAGCCCGGTAGTGCGAGCCTTCCCGGATGCGACCGAGCCAGGAGTTCACCCGCTCGTCGGGTTTCTCGCTCGCGTTGAGCCGGAGGTGATCGGGCCGGTTCGCCCGGGCCCACTCCATGGCAGTCGAGAGGAGTCGGCGGTCGACGGGCGAGCGGAGCATCAGATCCTCGAGAAAGAGGAGGACGTAGTCTTCCTCGATCGACGCCAGGGCGCGGGAGAGGTTGTCCGACCAGGAGACATCCTCGCCGAGCCTCAGAGTCTCGAAGCCCTCGAAAACGGCCGCGATCTCGTTGGTGGCCAGGTAGCGCCGGAAGGGGCAATCGCCCCAGTACCTGGCGAACTGCGTCATGAAGGGCGCCCAGAGATCGGAGTAGCGGTCGCAGGAGAGGACCAGGACCGCCGTCGAGACGCCGGTGTCAGAGTTGATAGACGCCCTCCTCGAAATTGAGGATGACGTAGCTCCCGTTGCGCGAGAAGGCGAAGGGTAGCTCCTTCAGGCCCCCCAGCGCCTCCCTGAGCCCTTCCTGCCGCTCGGGAGGGCAGACGAACAATAGAAAGCCGCCGCCGCCCGCCCCGAGGAGCTTGCCGCCGAAGGCCCCCGCCGCGAGCCCGGTCTCGTACAGGGCATCGATGTGGGGAGAGCTCACCTTGGAGGAGAGGCCTTTCTTCAGGAGCCAGTTCTCGTGGAGCTTTTCCCCGATGGCTCGGCAGTCCCCCTCGGCGAAGGCCCCGCCCATGGCGACGGCGTAGTCGCGCAGCGTCTCGAGCGACTGGGTCGTCTCCCTGATCCTGCTCGACTGGTCGCTCAGGACCTCGGAGCTCTTGCGGGTGATGTTCGTATAGAAGAGGAGACAGGAGCGCTGGAGGGCGGACAGGGCGCCGCGCCCGGCTTCGATCGGCTCGACATCCACGGCCCCCGATTTCCGGAACCTGTAGCGTCTGAGGCCCCCGAAGGCGGCCGCGTACTGATCCTGTTTGCCGATGGGCTCGCGCATGATGCCGATCTCGATGGAGCAGGCGTCCTCGGCGAGCTCGCGCGGGCCCTTGGCCTCGCCTTTATGGACGTAGAGCGCGTTGAGGAGCCCCACGGTGAAGGAGCTCGAGGAGCCCAGGCCGCTCCCCTTGGAGGGGATGTCGCCGATGCTCGTGATCTCGACGCCCTTGGTGACGCCGGTGAACTTCAGCGCCTCGCGGTAGATGTTGTGGCGGATGTCGTCGACCCTGCCGACGATCTCCTTCTCGGAGTAGTTGAGGACGATCGCGTCGTCGTAGCGGGGCTTTAAGATGATGTACATGTACTTGTCGATGGTCGTGCTGAGGACCGCTCCCTCGTGCTCCTCGTAGAAGCCGGGGATGTCGGTCCCGCCGCCGAAGAAACTGATCCGGAAGGGCGTTCGCGTGATTATCACTGCAGGATCCTCTCGACCGCGGCGAGGAGGCTTCCGGCGCGCAGGTCCGGCAGAGCCGCGTACTTGGGCTCGGGCTCGCTCATCCCGCCCTCGACGAGGACGGAGCCGAGCCCGGCGTTCGCCGCCGTCTGCACGTCGATCGAGGTGTCCCCGACCATCCACGATCTCGAGAGATCGACGTTGTAGCGCGCGGCGAGCTCGAGGATCATGGCCGGCTTGGGCTTGCGGCAGGCGCAGTCGATCTTGAGGGCGGCGTTCTCCCCCGGGTAGCCCGAGTCCGGATGGTGGGGGCAGAATCGCAGATCGTCGAGAAAGGCGCCCCGGGCCCCCAGCATGCCCTCGAGCCTGCGGTTGATCGCCTCTTCCTCTTCCATCGTGCAGAGGTTGCGCGCGACCACGCTCTGGTTGCTGACCACGAAGCAGAGGATGCCCGAGTCGTTGAGCCGGCGTATAGCCTCGGCGGCGCCGGGGAGGAGCTCGAGCTGGTCGGGGCGCGAGACGAGGCCGGCGAAGACATTGACGGTCCCGTCCCGGTCCAGGAAGACCGCGCGCTGTCTGTTAGACAGACGCCTGGCCTCGGCGCTCCCGTTGGCCAAGTCCCTCTCCACCTGCTCGAGCCTCTGGACGGTGCCCATGTCCTTCACGTACTCGCTCGTCCGGTACCCGAAGACCCTGCCCTTCGCGATGAGGGGAGGCAGGGTGTCTTTCTCGAAATCGCTTTTGACGCCCGCGGCGATTCCCTCCAGCGCCTCGGGCGACAGGATGTAGAGGCCCGCGTTGACGAGGTTGCCCCGGAGATCTCCGCGCTCGGCGTTCTTGCCGGCGATCCCCAGCACCCTGCCGCCGCCTTCGGTCAGCACGAGGTCGCTGTCGAAGGGATGGGAATTGGGATGGACGAGCATCGTGACCACGGCTTTCGAGGCCAGGTGAGCCTCGAGCATCTTCCCGAGGTCGACTCGCAGCGCCAGGTCGCCGTAGACGAAGACGAAGGGCTCTTGGATCCTGCCCCGGAGGGCGGCCAGGCCCCCCGCGGTGCCCAGAGGCTCGCTCTCTCGGATCGTCCCCGTCTTGATGGGCAGGGCTTCCGAGCGCAGATAGTCCTCGATCGCCTCGCCCAGGTGCCCGGTCAGGAGGGTCGCCTCGGAGACGCCGTTCCTCGCCAGCTCCTCGAGCTGGAGCCGCAGGACCGTCGCGCCCGCGAGGGGCATGAGGCACTTGGGCCTTTCGAGGGCGAGGCCTCCGAGCCTCGTGCCCTTACCGCCCGCCGAGATGACAGCCACCATCGACGCGCCTTCCTAGCGATACAGGATGGGAGCGCGGTGATCGCGCCGGTACAGGGCGTCCAGGAGCCTCGAGGGGGTCAGGAGGAGGGCCAGGCTCACCAGGAGGCCGAAGCTCGACCGGAGCGGACTGCCCCAGCGGAAGTGCATCAGCTTGGCCTTGATGGCGAACTTCCAGTTCGAGCTGTCCCGCTTCCGCGAGTAGTCGCTCGGGACCCGGTAGCGGATCAGCACCTCGTCCATGTTCTCCACGACGATGCCCCGCCCGAGGGCGCGGAGCCAGAGCTCGTAGTCCTCGGACTTCGCGAAGCGCGGGTCGTAGAGGCCTATTGCGTCGAGCACGGAGCGACGCAGCATCACGGTAGGCTGGGCCAGGGGATTGCGGATGAAGCTCATCTTGAGGATATCGTCCCGGCTCTTGCGGTAGCGCCGGATCGAGAGGGGCGCACCCTCGTCGGAGATCACCTGGATGTCGCCGCCCACTATCCCGACTTCCGGGCGGGCGGCGAGATATTCCGCCTGGTGGGCGAGGCGATCGGGGCAGCAGATATCGTCGCCGTCCATCCGCGCGATCAGCTCGCCCTTGGCCGCGACCAAGGCCCGGTTCAGCGATCCCACGAGGCCGAGCCTCGGGGAATTGCGCAGATGGATCATCTTGGGGCCGAGGAGACCCGAGTATTTCTCGATGACCGCCACCGTCTCGCTCTTGGTGCTGTCGTCGCAGACGACGAGCTCCCAGTCGCTCCAGCTCTGATCGACTACGCTCCGCAGGGAGGCGTCCAGGTGCTCGGGCCTGTCGTTGTAGGTGGCCATCACCACGGAAATCAGCATGGATCGCGCTCCCCTCGGCCTCTCGTATTGACGACCGGCGCCAGTATCGTCGCATAATGCACGGCGCCCCGGAGGATATCCATGCGTGCAGCCTTCCTCGCGATGTCCAACCACATCCGCCTCACCCATTCCTCGGACTTCTTCATCGCCCTGCTGGGCTCCTTCTTCGGCGACGTGGCCGTGATACCCCACGAGCGGGCCTGGATCGAGCTGCCCAAGGCCCATTGGGACCTCATCATAGCCTACCAGAAGCGCTACAGTCCCGAGGAGCTGGAGGCTTTCGGGGCCGATCGCGTCGTCCTCGTGCCGATGTTCGACGATTGCCCCGTCGACGAAGCCTACTGGAGCAGGTACCGCGGCTTCAAGGTCCTCTGCTTCTCGTCCACCCTCGAGCGGGCGCTCTCCTCCTACGGCCTCGAGGCTCTGGGCGCGCGGTACTATCCCGAGCTCCCCGACAGCGCCGTCGACTGGAAGGGTCTCAAGGGCTTCTTCTGGCCCCGCCTGCCCAGCATCGATTGGGGTTTGGTCCAGAAGCTCATGGCCGGCACCGACTTCGCGCGCATGCACCTCCACGGGGTGGAGGCTCCGGAGCGGACCGACCCGAAGATCGAGCATACTCTCTGGTTCGCGGACCAGGCCGAATACCGCGCCTGTCTCGAGCGGGCCAATGTCTATTTCGCCCCTCGCCCCGCCGAAGGCATAGGGCTTTCCTTTATAGAAGCGATGGAGCTCGGGCACTGCGTGGTCGCGCCCGACAGGCCCACCATGAACGAATACATCCGTAACGGCGTAAACGGCCTCTTGTACGATCCCAAGGATCCGCGCCCCCTGGATTTTTCGCGCGCCCGCGAGCTCGGTCTCGCCGCGCGAGAATCCTGCGTGGCGGGCAGAAAGGCCTGGCTCGATTCTCTGCCCGATATCAAGCGCTTTCTCGAGGAGCCCGCGCGGGGAGGCTACGCCCCCAAGGCCCACTTCTTCATCTCGGCACGGGGCAAGCTCATAGCCCGGCTGCGCTTCGTCCCGGGCCTCTTCGCCTTCTACAGGTTTCTGCGCTCCCGCGCGACAGCGCTCAAGCCTTTCCGGTAAGCGGCGAAAGCCTTCGGATGAAGCAGAACGGACGCGGTCGCCCATAAGAGGCCGAATGTCCGGTATGCCGCCGATTTAAGGCGTCTGCGAAGCGCGCGGTCGGCCTCCGTCGGACTTTCGAAATTGGCCCAGGAGTATTTTCGGGACAGCGCGAAAAGGCCGGCGGCCGAGGGCGGCAGGCCGAAAAAGCTCGACCCCATCCGCGTGCGGGAACTCTTTCTGGCGATGAAGCGCTCCGGGGAATGAAGCGCGGTGAAGTTGCCGTAGGTTTCGTATTCCGAGAAACCGCAGCCTCCGGCCAGGCCCTCTTCCGATATCGAGGACACAGCCCGCCTCGCGAGGCTGTCCCCGGCAGGCACCCAACCGCCCATGATCCGGTCGAGGAGGGCGAGCACGATCTCCTTCTCCAGCATCATGTGATCCGAAATGAAGGAATAGTCGACCTGGCGCTCGATGCCGACCATGTTCTTCAGGGTTTCGAAATAGGGAGCGTGCAGGACCGCCGCCACATCGAACGCGATTCTTCCGCTTTCGTCGAAGAAGGACATTTCGCGGAGGGGCAGGGTGTCCGCGTCCCATACGAGATAACGGTCGGCGGCCTCAGCTCTCGTGGCGTAGGCGAAGATGACCAACTGTTTGAAGTACCAGCCCGCCCGGCGAGGATCCGCGCCGCGGGCCTGCAGGAGATCACGGACGAGAGAAAGCGTCAGGCCTTCGAGAATCTCGTCCTCGACGAGGGCCAGGTCGCCCTCCCGCGGTATCCGCTCTCGTTCCAGCCGGGCGATGCAGGCTTCGGGCGCGACGAATACCGTCCTTCGAGGAGCCAGGTAGCGGCGCAAGAGCGGCATGCCGAAGGCCAGCTTGCCGACATCCCGCTCGATAGTGAGGATCAGAAGCTCGAAGTCCATGGTCACTCGCCCCGCCATTTTTCGATCTCCCCGATCCAGTGATCCATCCGGAGGTAGGGGCACGGCGCGATCTTCGGCTGGAGCCGCTCGTACGAAAGCCGCAGGAAATCCTCGTCCCAGGCCGTCACCTCCCGCCAGTCGTCGACCATCAAGGCCGGGAGCCCGGGGAAGGCCTCGAAGAAGGGAGAGCGCTTCACGATCGGGACGGTGCCGAGATAGAGGGCCTCCCAGGTCCGGTGGCAGTCGAAGCCGTTGCCCGGAGGGGAGGCCACGAAGCGGTAACCGGCCAGGGTTCTCCTGTATGCCGCGCTTACGGTCCAGCTCGGTCCGTCGGCCAGGCTCGAGCGTCCGAGGGCGGCTAACGCGGGCCCGCGCTCGGCCCGGTTGGTCCCGACGTCGAAAGCGTAGAGGATGCGGTTCTTCTTGTCGCGCTTCTGCGAGCGGAGCCGATCGAAGTCCCTGACCTGGCCGTTGGCGTGGAGCCAACGGTTCTCCAGCCCGATCGGAATCGCCTCGATCTTGGGATGGGTCGCCAGGAGGTTCTGCGAGAACCAGCGGATGATGCGGTCGTCGTCCGCGCAGCGGGCGAGACCCTCGTCGATATTGGCGTCGCCGTTGTGCGAGACGAGGACGAAACGCGCGCGGATCGAAGGCAGGCAGTCCGAGAAGAAGCGCGGCAGCCGATCCGCCTTGACGAATACGAGCTCTCCGTCGCGGATCCGGGCGGGATCGAGTCGCCCCTTCTCCTCGAAGCGGTGATCGGATATCGCGCGGAAGGAGTCTCCGCTCACGTAGGGCGCGCTGGAAGGGCGCAAGGAAAACGCCGCGTTGAACGCGCGGACCAGGCGGCCCCCGACTTTGGATGCGTAATCGTTGATGGTCATGGACTGCCTTTCGGAGGGTCTTGTAACCTTGCAAAAACGCGGTTAGGCTTTAGATATGCAACCTTATGTCGAGAGGTCGCTGAGCATCGACCTCAAGGCCGACCTCGCTCTTTTTCCCGCGGTGGCCTTGATCGGACCGCGGCAGTGCGGAAAATCGAGGCTCGCTGCCAAGATTGCAGAATCCTACCCGGGCTCGCTGCGGCTCGATCTGGAAAATCCCCGCGATCGGGTCAAGCTCTCGGATCCCCAGCTCTATCTCGAGGCCAATGCCGCTCGATTCGTGTGCATCGACGAAATCCAGTTCGTTCCCGAGCTCTTCCCCGTCTTGCGCTCGGAAATCGACAGGGACAGGAGACCGGGGCGATTCCTCATCCTGGGTTCGGCCTCCCGCGCCCTGATAAACCGGAGCGCCGAAAGTCTCGCCGGGAGGATCGGCTACAGGGAATTGACCCCCTTCATGCCGACGGAATATCTGCCGGGATCCCCGCCTTCGGTGCTTGAGGCGCTTTCGCGAGGGGGATTCCCCGAATCAGCCCTGGCCGCGAAGGGCGAGGCCAGTCTCAGATGGCGCGAAAGCTTTCTCAAGAGCATCGTCGAACGGGACTTGCCGATGCTCGGATCGAGGGTCGCCTCCGTGGCGATGGAGAGGTTCCTCGGCATGTGCGCGCATCTGCAAGGGCAGATACTCAACGCGGCCAAGCTCGGAGCCTCGCTCGATCTGTCGGGGCCCGCCGTCCGTTCCCGACTCGATTTCCTGCAAGAGGCCCTCTTCGTCCGACTTCTTCCGTCCTGGGAGGGCAATATGAAGAAGCGCCTGGTCAAGGCGCCCAAGCTGTATATCAGGGACAGCGGCCTCTGCCACGCTCTTCTCGGGCTGGATTCGGTCGACGCTCTGCTCGGGCATCCGGTCTTCGGTTCGAGCTGGAAAGCGTTTTGCGTCGAGACGCTCTGCTCTTCCTTCCCCGATTGGCGGCCGTCTTTTTACCGCAGCTCCGGCGGCGCCGAGCTCGACTTGGTCCTGGCGCGGGGCTCGACCACCCTCGCTTTCGAATGCAAAGCCTCGAGCGCTCCGAGCCCGACAAAGGGTTTTTACTCGGCCCTGGACGACCTTGAGCCCGAGCACAGCTACGTCGTCGGCCTCGTAGAAGGCAGCTACCCGCTCCGCCGCGACGTCACCGCCTGCGGAATCCGCGAGTGCGTGGAGCTGGTTGCCACACGGCTTGGCCGAGGCGCTCTGCCTCTTTAAACCCTGTACAATCCGAGCTTCAGCAGCGCGCGGGAGAGGGCCATTCGGGCCGGGGAGAGATCGTAGGCCTCGCCGGACGAAGCGCAGATCCCCCTGATATCGGGAAACTCGCCGAAGGCGGGGATTCGCTTGCCCTTGAGCCTCCGCCTGTAGACTCTCTCGATGCTGATCTTCTCCCTGTCCCTGACTTCCCGATAGGCATCGAGAAGATTCTCCCTGAAGAACCCGATGTCAGACTTGAAGAATCGCGTGTCCGCGTATTTCCACGACGTGAAGAGGATGAAGGCGGTCGGCTTGCCCGAGTCCTTGGCGAGGATGGAGTTGACGTTCCCGACGAAGACGCGGCCGGTCGCCTTGTAGAAGGACGAGCTCTGCCCGAGCAGGGCGCTGTGGGCGAGGGCGTACTCGATGATTTCGCCCTCGCCGTAGCCCTTCCCGTATTCCTGGGAGCCTCGGTTGCCCTTGAACACGAGGACTTCGAGGCTCTTGCCCTTCGCCCGAGCGCGCCCGACGAGGTTCGCGTAGGAGTGCTCGTAGCCGCTGTTCTCGCAGAAGACGATGGACTCAAAATCGCTGTCGTCGATCCAGCGGGCGATGCTGGCCTCGTACTCGGCGAGCCGACTCTCCGCGTTCCGCACCTTGAGGAAGGGAGTGTCGCCCGGATCGACGCATCCGGTCAGAAGAAGAGTCTCCATGTCCGTCCCCGCTATCGCATGAGGCCGCGCTTCTTGAGCGCCCGTCTCATCGCCTTGCCCATGCCCGTGTACATGAAAAAGCCGTAGGCCAGCAGTATCAAAAGATTGAAGCGCCGGAACTCGGCCCGCGCTCCGCCCGCGAGGGTCGTGCTGCCGAAGTCGACGCGCTGCCGCACCAGGGTCAGGGTCGGCCTCACGCCTCGAAAGCGGACGAGCCCCTTGTAGAAGCCCCAGGCGTCGGCCGGGACGTGGACCGGAACGTTCGCGCCCATCATGCGCCTGGCCGCCTCGAGGGTGACCACGTAGCCCGCGGCCTGTGCCACGGAGCCGATCTTCACGAAGACCGGGCGGGCGATCCTGTACTTTCCGTACAGTCTCCTCGAGGAGCCGGGGAGCACGTAATCGCAGCGCTCGAGGAACACGAGGTCGCCCTGCTCCAAGACGCCCTCCTCGAGGGCCTTCAGCACCGCGGGGACGTCGTCGTGGAGGAGGGCGTCGTCCTCGAGGACGAAGGCCCAGGGAAGGCCCCGCTCCGCCATGAGCTTGTATGCGAAGGCGTGGCTCAGGGCGCAGCCGACCTCCCCGGGCCTGAGCTCGCGGCTTATTTCCCTGCGGCTGCGCTCGGGATCGTGCCAGCGCGGGTCGGAGAAGTACTCCGAGCCCGCGAAGGCGTCGAGAAACTCGTGCTCGATGCCGAGCCGTCCGAGCTGCTCCTCCATGAAGGCCCGGCGCTCCGGGTTGGTCCGGAGATTGATCACGAAGGCTTTCACGTGGGCACGATTCTCTTCCAATTGGCCGGCATGATATGGCGATTGTCGCGCGTCCTACAACCGGCGAACCACCGGGAGGGGGCGATGACGGTGTGCCCTGCGCGTTCCCCGAGCCATGCTCCCCACCAGCTGAAGCTGCTGTTCGCGATGATCATGGTGTCGCAGGCCGCCATGAGGCGCATGTCCGCATAGCTCTCCCGCTTCCTGTTCCAGTCCACGAACAAAGCCTCGCCGGCGACCGCGAGTTTGTCTTTGCACCAATCCAGATCGTCGGAGAAGAAGGCGAAGAGAGGGTCCCGCGTATTCGCGGTCGCGAGCGCCGAGGCCGCCCGATAGTACTCCGCGTCGCAATCGCGGGCGAGCGTGGGGTTCGCCAGGGAGTCCCCGCGTCGCACATGGATCCCGATCAAGGTCCTGCCCGTCGCGTTCGCCAGGAAAGTCGTATTCTTCTCGGAGAGCGGCTCGACGAATTCGAAAGCGCCGCGCACGGCATCTTCCATGCCCGTATAATATTTATAGCTCTGCCAGTAGCCCGAAAAATAGCTGTCTCGGCTGACGGAAAGGAAGTAGGGTTCCCAGGTGAGCGATCTGGCGGAGAATTGGGACTTTTTCGTCAGGCGAAGCTTTCTCCTCGCCCTGCCGAATACGCTCGGATCGACATCGCCGATGGCCCGGCGCTCTTCGGCGCTACAGACAGGGAGGCGAACGCGGAAATGCCGGTCGAGCTCGTAGCCGTTGTGGGCTCCGTCCGCATTGATCCAGGTCAAGTCCAGGGATACGCCGCCGTACCTTTTCTCCAGCGCCAGCGCAAAGGCGTACTGGAACATCTGGTTGCCGAGGCCGCCGTTCAATTTGACTATGTGCACGATATTCCTTTTCTATTGTCGGTTTAGCTTTATGGGGATATGTTCCGTTTTGTAATATTCAATGAATTCTTCACAATTCATTATGGATATCTCCTTTCCCGTAAAATCCTTAATATTCCGTGTTATTAAAATCCCGATTTTATCTTGTAATGCTCCATAATATTGAAAACCATCTTCAATATCTTTGACTTTTGATGATAAAACCAAGTCTACTATTTCCTCATCAATTTTAACGACACTGACTAATATTCTCAATTTTCTTATCGCATTTATCGCTTCTTCTCTTCCTACCATTTTCCTTAGGATATGGAATAGAATTGATATCAATACTGGACTTATAAACAATTCGATTTTCTTATCGGCGGCTAAGCTAAATACTTTTGATGCCGAATTATAAAATGGTTCTCTTTTCGTCAATAGATCTAGTACTACATCAGTATCCACAAATACTTTCTTATTCATATTTTTGCTCTAAATATTTTGCATAGTCAGACTCCCATCCTTTAATATCTTTCTCATCAATAATTCCTGATAGCTCTTTTACAATAGGATTGATGGTTGTTTCTTCAAGATTATCATCATTGCTTAAACCACGAAAATAATCTTCAACTAATCGGGATAGACTCTTTTGACGTTTAAGAGCGTATTTCTTTGCCTGATTGATGATCGACTCATCAAGCTTGAGTGTAAGTTTAGTTTCCATACACCCTCCATACGTACTAATATATCGCCTACAATACGTATAGTCAATAGATGATTGATGCTCCGTGCTACATGTATGTACCACGATCACCTAAGCGCTCAAGCATGGATCGGCCTGCCGAAATTTCCGGACTGGAGACGATCGCGCAATGCGATTGCCGAAGAGGAGGGCCAGGTCCACTTCTTTTCGCCTGGAGAAGAGTGTCTCCAGCTTGTCGTGCATTTGCGCGCTAAGCATCGTGATCTCCGATATTCGGCAAGATTATTTCTTCATTATTTGTAAATCTTCAATTCTTTCACGATTTTTGCGATTGCCCGATAATTTCGCGTTTTCTCGGCTGTGAACCCATGAGGAGCTGAGCGACTTCGAGATCGTCGCGCGCGTAGCGCATCCATTCCAAAAACTCTCGATCACCCATAGACGGTGACCCCTTCGGAGTCGATGATCGATTCGAAACTGTTTGGGCGCCTCGAGCGGTCGATAAAGGAAGCCTCTTCATGGACGACGAGATCGACTGGATGCGGCATATGTCCGAACAGATCGAGGTAAAGCTCTTCCATGACATCGACGTTCTGTTTTCCGAGTCGTTCGTAGAGCACGCAAAGATCGACGTCGCTATCCTCCCGCGCATTTCCCCGACCTCGAGATCCGAAGAGAATTACGCGTTTCGGTCTTCGATACTTGACGATCCGATCCACGATCGATCGAGTCTCGGCATCGATCTGCGATGAGGCCTGCCTGTCCATCTTGGCCCCTCATAGCGACGTTCCGCGCGCCGCGAATACCCGAGTCTTATTACCTCAAGGCCGCTGTCAGCGCGGGGTGGGCCTGGTAGTACTTCATGATCCGGTCGTAGTCCTCGATGAAGTCGACCTCGCCCCAGAAGGCGCCCGCAACGTCGCGAGCGACTATCGGGCGCTCGCCGGACATGGAGTAGAGGACGTTCTCCCACCACAGCGTGTGGTGCTGCGTCTCGATGAGGCAGTCGAGCCGCTCGCGGAAGCTAGCGGCGAAGGCTCCGTCGAAGGTGGCGCAGCCGATGTACTCGCCCGTGGTCTCTTCGAGGGCCAGGTCCTTGCCGTACTTCACGAGCCGGTCCCCGTCGCAGAGGAACTTGTAGTCCGCCTCTTCGCGCCGGGTGACGTCGTAGAAGAGCACCGGGCTGCGGCGCTCGACCAGGATGAGGTCCATCGCCTCTTCGGAGAGGAAGACGTCGCCGTTCATGAGGATGAAGCG
>Ga0181517_10003745_pt1 | contig 14284 bp, 17 predicted proteins | sample PEATcosm2014_Bin_31_FD_119748 | JGI IMG/M metagenome (GOLD analysis project Ga0181517, IMG submission 119748) | Peatland microbial communities from MTU Mesocosm Facility, Houghton, MI, USA - PEATcosm2014_Bin01_30_metaG | ecosystem: Environmental > Terrestrial > Soil > Wetlands > Peat | place... | reverse complement strand
TCATCCGGCGGGGGCATGCCCCCGCCGGATGAACAACCAAAAACCTTCCTGATAAAGGAAAAACTGTCAACGATGTGCCCGGTCTAAACTGTCAGGGATGTCCCCGGCCGTACAAAAAGCAGGGACTAGGGACTAGGGAATAGGAAAAGCCCGGAGATTTGGTTGGTGGTCATGGATTGATTGTGCGCCAAGGGGAAGTAATTATATGCAAGGAAAGTGGACAGTGACCAGTTTGCCTATTGAGGATCGTGGATTCCCACCCATTCCACACAGCGCGCGGAATGGATGGGGCACTTGGCTATGACCATGTTGCATGAAACATATCTTTGGCGGTATCATGTTACATGGAACAGGGGTCGAGTATGAGGGCTGCGGTTACAGAACGGGTTCGGAAGCATCGGGAGGGTCTGCGGGCAGCGGGATTGAAGCCGGTGCAGATATGGGTTCCAGATACGCGGCTGGAGAGCTTTCGTCATCAATGCGAGCGGGAGTGCCTGTCGCTGATTGGCGACCCGCATGAGGCGGAGACTCTGGCCTGGATGGCTGAGGTTGCGGATACGGACGGATGGGTATGAAGCGCGGCGATCTTGTGCCGGTGGTTTTGTCTGGCGCGTATGGCAAACCACGGCCCGCGCTGGTGATTCAATCCGACCTCTTCGCCAAGCATCCATTAGTGACGGTTCTGCCCGTGACTACCGAGCTGCGTCCCATTGAAAGCTTTCGCATTGCCGTGGAGCCGAGCGAAGGGAACGGCCTGCGCGCCCGCTCACAGATCATGGTGGACAAGGCGCACACGATTCCACGCGACAAGGCCGGCGAGGCCTTCGGCGAAGTGGACGCGCGAACGCTGGCCGCCGTGAACCGGGCGTTGGCGGTCTTTCTGGGGCTGGGTTGAGGATGACGTTAAGAGAATCAGCGGAAAGACGCGGAGATAAAAATCGCCTCCGAAGGAACTCTTCTCCTCGGAGGCGCTTGTCTATTACAAGTGAGTGGGCACCAGTAGCCGGCGCTGGAGGTCGGTAGCGCGCGGCTACTGGTAATCCCTGTATTAACGAAGCAAGCTGCGGCTTCCCCTTTCCACGGCTACTCCGTGCCGTCCGGCTCAAGGAGGCATTCTTACTCGCTTCCGAACCATGATGACTAGTGGAGTTTCGCTCACACGCATAAGAGCTTTCTGTGACGGCTGTCACGCGGCTGTGGGATGGGATTCCAAAAGTAATTAGTCGAGCGGTGTTTGGTAATTTGCCGAGAAATTCTATCCATATTATGAGCAAGTTGGCAGAAAGTTGAAGTGTTGCGTGTGCATCCGCGAAATTCGCAAGGGAAAGAGCTTCTGCGCGATGGCCGAAAAATGGATGGTTGACAAAGCGGGTCGCTGCTCTGAGAATCGAAGATTCAGACCCCCTCTGAGGAACCCTATCCATGACAGCTTTGTTGAGTACGAATTTGGGCGCAACGACCTTGCTGGGCCGCGGCAAGGTGCGCGACTTATACGCCGTGGGCGATGCGCTGCTGCTGCTGGTGGCCACCGACCGCATCTCAGCCTTCGATCATGTGCTGGCCACGGGCATTCCCGGCAAGGGAATCGTGCTGACGCAGATGTCGCTCTTCTGGTTTGAATTGCTGAGCGAGTTGGTTCCCAACCATTTGATTACGGCCGAGGTGAGCGAGTATCCGGCTTCGTTGCAAGCCTACGCGGATCAGCTTGAAGGCCGCTCGATGCTGGTGAAGCGGGCGGCGATGTTTCCGGTGGAGTGCGTGGTGCGCGGCTACCTGACCGGCTCGGGATGGAAAGAGTACCGGGCGAGCAGTTCGGTCTGCGGGATTGCGCTGCCGACGGGATTGCTGGACGGATCGCGGCTGCCGGAGCCGCTCTACACGCCGTCGACCAAAGGCGAGGCGGGGACACACGACGAGAACATCAGCTATGCGGCCACTGAAAAGGCCGTGGGCGCGGCGGATGCGGCGGAGTTGAAACGGCTGACGCTGGCGATTTACAAGCGAGCCGCCGAATACGCGGAAGCGCGCGGACTGATACTGGCCGATACGAAATTTGAGTTCGGCAGAACGGGAGCGGGAATCATATTGGCGGATGAGGTATTGACGCCGGACTCCTCGCGCTTTTGGGAGGCGGCGGCGTGGAAGCCCGGGGGCGCGCAGCCGTCGTTCGACAAACAGTTTGTGCGGGATTATCTTGAAGGGATCAACTGGAACAAGCAGGCTCCCGCGCCGGGATTGCCGGATGAGGTGGTGGAGCGGACGCAGGCCAAGTATCTGGAGGCCTATCGTCGATTGACCGAGAAGACTTTGAAGTTGTAATGGGAGAGCGATTATGACTTGGGTTGATTGGGTGATCGTTGTGGTTCTGGTGCTGGCGGCGCTGGGCGGATTGAAGCAAGGCTTTTTTCGCGCTGCATGCGCGCTGGTTGGGCTGGTAATGGGGCTGGCGCTGGCGGCATGGAATTACGCGCGGGTTGCGAAGCTGCTGTTGCATGTCGTGCGCTTTGAGATGGCGGCCAACACGATTGGATTTCTGCTGATTGCGCTGGTGGTGATGGCGCTGGCCGCGCTTGCCGGCAAACTGCTGTCGAAGGCTGTGCACGGGATCGGCCTGGGCTTTGTGGACAGGCTGGCGGGGGCGGTCTTCGGGTTATTTCAAGGCGCGCTGCTGGTGATGCTGGTAGTAATGGTGACGTTGGCCTTTTATCCCAAGGCCGAGTGGCTGGCCAAGGCCAGATTGCCGAAGATGTTTTTCGGGGCCTGTCACTTCAGCGCGAGGATGAGTCCGCGCGAGCTGGAGAATCGCATTCGGCACGGACTGAATGTGCTGCGGGAAGAGTCGCCGCAGTGGATGCATCCGAAGGATGGCGGAGTGTAAATTTTATGCGAACGCGTTCGGGGAAATTAGGGTATGCTAACAAAATACTGACAAGAGTACGTTGAGGTGCACGTGAGACGAGATCTGGATAGCCTAGTGACAAGAATGCATTCCAGCGGTATCAGCTATGAGGACGCCGTACGCGAGTTCAAGAGGCAATTTCTGCGCGAAGTGCTGGTGACGCACCGGGGAAACCAGTGCAAGGCGGCCGACGAGCTGGGGATGCATCGCAACACGCTGAGCCGGACGATGGCGGAGTTGGGGCTGAACCTTGCGGAGGTTCGCGCGACGCTCAAGCGTCCGCCGCGCAGTGAGCGCCCCGCAATCAGCGTGGTGCAGAAGATCTATCGCCAGGGGTGAGGGCGTTGGTGGGCACGAGGAACGACCATGCGATTCAGGGCGAAGGTTATCAACGTCTTTGTTGCAATTCAATGTGTATTTTTTCCGCTCTATGCTGCCTGCTGCACATTTGATTTGTCCTTCTTGCGTTCGCATCATCAATTACGTTTAGAACATACTCCTCTTTATTCGGAATACTGGATGCTGCCGTTGGTTTTTTGTTTTCTTTTGTTTACTCTTTACCAAAGTTTTCCGAATTATTTTGAACTTCAAGAGAGCAGTCTATTTATTCGCCAAGGGTGGAAAAAGTTATTGATTCCTTATGCTTCAATCGAGAAGATATTGCCGATTTCAGGACGGTTTGGCGGGAAATCACAAAATCGTATTGTAGTGATCACCGCTAAAGGTATGACGTTCACGATTGCCGCCGCAGAACAAGAGAGATTCATGGCAGAGATTTCCAAGAGATGCCCCCAGCTTGAGAAGAGAGAGACTGAATTGGGTTTGTCGCTTCAGCGGGCGATTCTCTGATTCCGGCTAGAACTGGTTGCATCGATCGGTAGGAGTCCGCGAGCAGAGAATGCCCTCAGGGGCTAAAGCCCACAGCATTATTAGCAGCATTTGCGGCAGTCAGGGCTGAAGCCCTGACCTACCAGTCGTGCCCTGACGCTTATTGACCATCCAAAGAGCTTTTCCGCATCCTGTGAAGCCGTGCCCAGACGCTTATTGCCTTTCAAAATCAGTTTATTGAGAATGAAAGACTGAACTACCTGTCGTGTCTCTTCACAAAGCACATTATGTACCTGACCCTTGTCTCAAGCGCAAGCCGCGCGGCGAGCGTCTTTACAATAGAAATTATGGAGAACCCCACAGAGACAGCCGAAGCGCGAGTACAGATTGAACCGGGCTTTGCCTGGGATGGGCAAGGCGCGTATCTCTTCGACATTGACGGGACGCTGCTGCGCAACCGCGACCGTGTTCACCGCGAGTCCTTCATCATCGGTGTGCGCCGTGTGACGGGAGTTGACATTGAGCCGGTGCTGTTTCTCACTCCGGGCGGCACGGATACCGTGATTTTGCGCACGGCTTGCGAGAAGGCCGGCATTCCCGGCGAGGTGATCGAGTCGCAATGGGATGCGATGCTCGCGGCGATCTGCGTTGCGTGTGAAGAGCGGCGCGGAGAGATGGAGATTCAGTTGATGCCCGGTGTGAAGGAGACGCTCGAGCATTTGTCGGAGCGCGGAGCGGTGCTAGGCGTGGCGACGGGAAATCTGGAGGCGATTGGCTGGATCAAGATGGAAGAGGCCGGGCTGCGCAAGTGGCTGCGATTTGGCGGCTTCAGCGATCGCTTTCCGTTGCGCGCCGAGTTGGTGGGGGATGCGGCGCGGAGGGCGCGCGAGTTGGCCGGAGCTGATGCGCGAGTTTGCGTGGTGGGCGATACGCCGCGCGACATTGAGGCGGCGCGTGCGAATCAATTGCCGGTGATTGCCGTGGCCACGGGCAGGTTCAGCTTTGATGAGCTGCGGGCGCTGGGGCCGGAGGTCTGCGCGACGTCGCTGAAGGATTTGCCGGCGCAGAGAGAGGCGGCTGCATGAAGGGGCAATGCAGCGCGGATTCATGGAAGAGCAGGTGGAGGAATTATGTCGGGGCTAAAGACGCCGCGGGAAAATCCGTTGATTTGAAAGGGCACGACTTCAGTCGTGCCAATAAGGTAATTATATCGACGTGGGCTTTAGCCCCTGAGGGACGTGTTTCGCCTATATTGCCCGAAACTTTGAGTTATTCCGCAGGCTTGGCCGTCGCTAGAAGGCAATGGACCGTAGATAGTTTCCCTCAGGGGCTAAAGCCCCAGCTTGTTTTTCATCGTCTAGCGGCACGACTGAAGTCGTGCCCTTTCAAAACGAACAAATTGTCTTTGTACGCGGTAGTCGCGCTGTTTTTGATCGTGGCCACTGGCAGCCTTTTGGCACAGGCTGCTGGGTCTTCCGCGCCGAATCCAGCGGAGCCGGCAACAGCGGCGCGGAGTGATGCGACCACTGCGCCGAGCAAAGAGCCGGTCAAGCTGCCGACCAGTTCGGAGCGGCGGCGAGCGGCGAAGCTGTATCTTGCCTCCAGCAAGCTGTTTGCAGCAGAGCGCTTTGAAGAGGCTTTGAGCGGCTATGAAGAAGCGGCGCGGCTTGACCCCAGCGATAGCGATTATCCATTAGCCGCGGGTCTGGCGCGGAGTCATGCGGTGACCGCGCTGATACAGGCGGCGGCCAAAGACCGGGTGCGCGGAGATGGGGCGGCGGCTCGGGCCGCTTTGGCTCACGGGTTGGAACTGGAGCCGGAAGACCCCCGGTTGAAGCAGCACATATATGAGCTTGGAGACGATGCGCTGACAAAGGCGCCATGGTTGAATCGCGTACAGAGCACGAGTACGGTTGGCAGGGAGCCAGTGCTTGAACCTGCGGCGGGGGTCCACAGCTTTCATCTACGCACCGACCAGCGCCAGATTATCCAGCAGGTCTTCAAGGCATATGGAATCGAAGCCAGCGTGGACTCGAGCGTACAAGCCACTCAGGCGCGGCTGGATGTGGATGACGTGAGCTTCGATGCGGCGGCGCGGATTGCGGGAATGGCGACGGGATCGTTCTATGTGCCGCTGGACGCGCATGAAGCGCTGGTGGCTCAAGATACGACGGCGCTTCGCAAGCAGTTTATGAGCCTAGATTACGAGACGGTCTATCTTTCGGGGCTGAATTCCACGGATATGGGCGAAATGAGCAGTCTTGCCAAGACCGTCTACAATATGCCGCTGGCGGTGGCCCAGCCTGGCAGTGAAACAATGACGCTTCGAGCGTCAAGGAGTACGCTGGATGCCTTCAACGCCACACTGAGCGAGTTGCTGGAAGGACACAGCCAGGTGCTGCTGGAGATACGCATGATTCAGCTTGCGCACACCAGCACGCGCAACACCGGAGTGCAGCCGCCGCAGTCGATCTCGGCCTTCAATGTGTATAGCGAAGAGCAATCGATCCTGAACTCGAATCAAGCGCTGGTGCAGCAGATTATCAGCTCCGGTTTGGCGTCACCCGGCGACACGCTGGCGATATTGGGCATTCTGCTGGCCTCGGGACAGGTATCGAATTCGCTGCTCACGAACGGCGTTGCTCTTTTTGGCGGCGGACTCACCTCGTCCGCGCTTGCGCCGGGCGCGCTCACGTCGAACTTCAGCCTGAACTCCTCGGACTCGCGCGAGTTGGACGAGATGGAGTTGCGGTTGGGGGACGGCGAAGATGCGACGCTGCGAAGCGGAGAGCGCTACCCGATCCAGACCTCCTCGTTTTCAAATATTGCTGCCAGTGTGCCCAATATTCCAGGACTGACCGGCGCTGGAGCATCCGGCGGCCTCAGTTCGCTTTTGGCTCAATACGGCGGCAGTGTGCCGAATGTTCCACAGGTGCAGTATGAAGACCTGGGCTTGGTTCTGAAGGTGACTCCGAAGATACTGCGCGGCGGTGATGTGTCGCTGAAGATCGACATGAAGATTGACGCACTGGCGGGAAGCGTCGTCAACGGCAATCCGGTGCTGAGCAATCAGTCTTATCAAGGAGTGGTGACGGTCAAGGAGGGCGCGGCAGTGGAGGTGGTGAGCGAATTGGATCGATCCGAGAGCCGCGCCATCAGCGGCACACCGGGCATCAGCGAGATTCCGGGGCTGAACGATGTGACCAGCAATAATTTGCAGAAGAACTACGCCTCGCTGGTGATTATGTTTGTTCCGCATATTATTCGCGGTGTGCAGGCAGCCGGACACTCGCCGATGATACGCATCGAGCGCGAGACGCCGGCGCAGTGAGAGATAGAAGCGGCATTGATGTAAACTATAGGAAGCGAGTCCTGTTCTCCCCTCAAAAGGCGAGCAAGCGGCCGCGCCGTTGAAGCCGCGCGCAGAGGTTTGGCGTGTGTGTGCAGAGACACCTCAAGAAGGAGAACCACCCGACGAATGGCCAAGATTGCAAAAACAGGTGATCGCAAAAAGGTGATGGACACGACGAAGTCGACCGACTGTCCCAAGTGCAGCAAGCCGACGCGCATCGTCAAGCGCGTGAAGGACCGCGAGCGCGGGATTCCCGGCGGCGTCTACATTTCGTGCTCGGTATGCGAATTTTACGAGAAGCTCTGACGGAAGATTGGCGGAGGAAGAAGCCCGGCTGCGGCGGGGCTTTTCTCGTTTGGGAGAGATATGACATCCGTGCAAAGATCGAAGCCGACTCAAACAAATTATACGTTTGGCGATATACTTAATGCGACGAGGATTCTTTGCGCGCCGCACCAAGGCGAAGAGCGAGGAGGAGAAGTCTATGAGCGCAACTGCCGCAATGGAGATGGGCGGAGAACTTCGTAGTTCTCGTGTGTACGCTGGGCTTGCGCTTGCTTCTGAGTTATCGGTTACCATGGATAAGCCAAGACGCGAAGCTATCAACCTATTTTTTTTATGGAAGATATTTCGAAGGCTGGGCAGGCTGAATCGCGATCTTGAAGAAATAATCCTTGCATACGATCAGGCAGATCATACAGCTCCGGCTGCTTCCGTGGAGAAGTATCGTTTTGACCGGGATTTACTCATGGGATTGAATGCATTTTGCGAACGCATTTTGTCACCCGCCGAAGGGCTTCCCAGGTTGGGTCTTATGACGAAGAAACTGGCTCGCCTGCAAATCAATTCCGACCGATTGCTGGATTTGGCCGACTGGCTAGACGCCAAGAGTACGCCAGAAGAGATGGCTGCCAAATTTAAAGCCTTGGCCGAGGATGTGGCAGAGGGTAACTTCGTGCCTTTGGCTGAAGTAAGATGAACCTGCCATTGGAAGTTATCCTGAGCAAGACGGCCGCCAAGACGCTGAGAGCGCTTGATGCCCCGACTCGGCAGCGAATTAAGGATAAGCTTGAGGCGGTTGCCGCCGATCCTCTGAATCCTTGCAACTCCTATCCACTGCAAGGAACCGATATGCGTTCAGCACGCGTTGGCGGCTACCGAATACTGCTCTTGATTCAGGAACCGAATCGATTAGCCGTTGAGATCATTGAATCGCGTGGCCAGGTTTATCGTCGAATTTGAATTGACGCGCATACTACCATCCAGTTTTCGCTCTATTTTTCGCGTTGAGTCTATCGAAGTTAACCAGCCAAGAGCCTATTTATGAATGTCCGGTTACAGATTGAAGAATATATTTGCACGTTGTTCGCATTCCATTAACAGTCCTGTTACGCGAATCCGCAGATACTCGATCTGTGAGTACGCAAACAAGTCCACTGGTTCCGTTGGAACTTTCCGTTGCTTCCGCCACTCTAGCGGAAGTTGCCCTGCGTAAACAGAAGCCGTCATCGCCGTCGGCTCCCGGCAAGCCGCGCATTCATGCCGAAGTTGGGCGCTACCGGGTGCGGATGGCCGAGAGCAGCGAAGATCGCGAAGCCGTTTGCCGGCTGCGCTTCCGGGTCTTCAATATTGAGTTGCGCGAGGGGCTGGAAAGCTCGTATGAGACCGGCTTGGACAGCGATCAATTCGATCTCTTCTGCGAGCATCTATTGGTGGAAGACAAGCTGGAGAGCAATCCGATGCGTCGCGTGGTGGGCACTTACCGGATGCAATCGGGCGCGACGGCGGCGCGCAACCTGGGCTACTACTCGGAGCAGGAGTTCAATTTTGCATCGTATGAGCCGCTGCGCGAGGGCATTTTGGAGTTGGGCCGCGCCTCGATTGACACCGAGCATCGCACTCCCGAGGTGCTTACCTTGTTGTGGCGGGGTATCGCACAGTATGCTAACAACATGGGGCTGCGTTACCTGATCGGTTGCTCATCGTTGAACTCGAAGGATCCGGCGGAGGGCTGGCAGGTTTATCGCCAGCTTGAGCAATACCGGGTCACGCCGGAGTTCGCAACGGAGCCGACCGCCGCTTACGCCTGTCCCAGCGAGCAAGAGGGCGCGGACGCACAGACATCGCCCCAAACAGAAGACCCATCGTTGCGGACTGCAACCCCGATTCAGGGTAGAGTGCCTAAGCTGCTGAAGACCTACTTGGCCATCGGCGCGCGCATTTGCGGACCGCCGGCCTGGGACCGGGATTTTGGCACCATCGACTTCCTGACTCTGCTCGATCTCAGATTGATCTCGGCCTCGGCGCGCAATCGCTTTCTGGCTCCACTGACGACTTGAGTTTTCTTGCCTTCCGGCGCGCTGTGGCGCTGGCGATTGCTCTTGCACTGAGCATTGTCCGCTTCTGGCTGCTACGGCTGCGCGGTCCGTTGACGCTGGAGAAGCGCGCGCTATGGGTGACTCAGACCTGCCGCGGAATCCTCTCTATCGTGGGAATTACTCTGCGCTCGGAAGGCACTCCGCCCACGCACGGGCTGGTGGTGGCCAATCACCTCAGCTACCTGGACATTCTGATCATCTCGTCAGTGATGCCTTGCTTCTTTGTCGCCAAGATGGAGATCGGCGGCTGGCTCTTCTTCGGCAAAGCGGCGCGGGTGGGCGGGACGATCTTCCTGGACCGCTCCAGCCTGGACAGCGCGAACTCGGTGGCCGGACAGATGAAAGAGCGGCTCAAGATGCCGATGCCGGTGCTGCTCTTTCCTGAGGGCACCAGTACCGACGGCAGCAAGGTGCTGCGCTTCCACTCGCGGCTGATCGATCCGGCCACTACGGTTGGAGCGCCGATTACGGCCGCCTCAGTGCGCTACGTGATCGAGGACGGAACGCCGGAGCGGAAGCTCTGTTGGGAAGACGACACGCTTTTTGTAACTCACTTGATGACAACACTGAGCACGCCGGGTTTCTCTGCGCGTGTGAGCTTCGGCGAACCGCACGTTTATCCCGACCGCCGCACCGCCGCCGACGCTACTCACGCGGAAGTGACCGCGATGCGCGCGCGTTTGCCGCTGCCGTGAGCGTCCGATTTCCCTTTCTCGTCCATACGTTGTAGGATTTTCTCGGATGGGCCTGTAGGTTTTGGCCGCTCGCAGAGGAATGGAAATCGTATGAATCGCAATTATTTGGATCGTCGCACCCGCCGCGCCAACCGCAACCTGGAGCCAAACGGCTTCACATTGATGGAACTTCTGATCGTCATGGCGATCATCCTGATCCTCATGCTGCTGGCAATTCCCACTATAGGCAGCTTGAGGAAGAACGCCAACCAACTCTCGGCGAAGAAGTCGATTCAGGCCATCCAGACGGCAGAGACGATGTATTCGTCCAGCTATCCGGCCAATGGATATGCCTGTACGCTGGCTGCGCTGGGCGGAGATCCGAGCGCTGGAGCGCCCTCGCCCACCGCCGCGCAGGTTTTGCGGGCTGACATCACCTCCGGCTTCAAGGACGGCTACATCTTCGCCATCACCAATTGCACCAAGGTGTCAGTCGGCGGAGTGGACCGCATCACCAGCTACACCATCACCGCCGTGCCGCAGACCATCGGCAAGACCGGCGACAGCGGCTTCTGCGCCGATGATAACGGGATCAAGTCCGACCCTGCAGGCGGCACCAACTGCACTCAGCTCGTCCAATGAGCGAAGGCAGTGCTGCTTTGAGATACACGGCTCTAGCCACTGAGGAATGAGAATTGACGCCTGATACAGTCCCTCAGGGGCTAAAGCCCGGTGTTTCTATGGCAGCGTTAGCGGCAGTCAGGGCTGAAGCCCTGACCTACCATTCATGCCCTGGAAAGAAACTTGAAAGAAGCTCGCATTGTAGGCAGATTTCGCGCCGTCCCTACGGGACTGTGAATCATCTATTGATGCTTTCCCAGGAGTGCGCTTCGCTTATCCTGGGCTATTATCTATTGCTCCCTCCGGGAGCGCGAATGCAGACTGTTTCATTTCACGTGGGTAGGCACAGCCGGAGGGGGACTGTTACAAAGCAAAGTTTCTATAGAGTTTTCTCGCGGATTGTTTTTGTGGGAGCGATTCTGCTTTCAACCGTGCTCGGCGCTCAGCAGCGTTCGCCTGCCGCGCAGAATCCTAGCGCGCACGAGATTGCCCAGCGCGTGGATCGCCATTACAATCAGTTGCACTCGCTCCGGGCTGGCTTCACGGAGAGCTATGAGGGCCTGGGAATGCGCCGGACTGAGAGCGGAATACTGCTGCTCGCGAAGCCTGGGCGCATGAAGTGGGAGTACGCGCAGCCCGCCGGCAAGCTCTTTCTGCTCGACGGCGCTTACGCCTGGTTCTACGCGCGCGGCGACTCGCAGGTCCAGCGCATCGCGGCCAAACAGCTCGACGACCTGCGTTCGCCGCTGCGCTTTCTGCTGGGCCGGACAGAACTCGAAAAGGAGCTGACCGGACTGACTCTTGCGCCAGCTCCGAACGGCCAGTTCGCGCTCACTGGCCAGCCAAAGGGGCAAGAACAACGGGTGGCGCGGCTCACGTTGACCGTGACCACTGAGGGAACGATTACCGGCATTGAGATTGAAGAGACCGACGGCGCGCTAACTCGCTTCACCTTCAGCGGCGAGCAACCGAACGCGACGATTCCAGCCGAGACCTTCCACTTCACGCCGCCCGCTGGTGTGCCTGTGGTGGACGCGCTGCCGCCGGTGTGAGAAACAGTTGTCAGTTGTCAGTTATCAGTTGTCAGTATCAATGTTAGGAGATGCTTTTATGGCTCAGTCATTTCGTGACTTGCAAGTCTGGCAAAGGGCAATGCAATTGACAGTTGCGATTTATCGCATGACCCAGAACTTTCCGCGTGAAGAAGTGTATGGACTAACCAGTCAGATCAGGCGTTCAGCCGTTTCAGTGCCAAGCAATATCGCCGAAGGACAAGGAAGATTAGCCAAAGGCGACTTCAGGCAATTTCTAAGTATTGCTCGCGGATCGAATTTTGAATTGCAAACACAACTGGAAATAGCACGTTCTTTGCGGTTCGGAGACTCAAAGTTGATCGATGAAGCGGAAGGTCTATCACACGAAGTTGGGAAGATGATCTACGCTTTGCTGGATTCGATCAAGGAATTAGCTTGAAAAACTGACAACTGAAAACTGACAACTGAAAACTGTCTTTTGCTACTCGTACCTCAGCGCCTCAATCGGGTCGAGGTTGGCGGCGCGGATGGCGGGAATCATGCCGCTGATCAGGCCGGTGACGGCAAGAATCACAGTAGCCGCAATCACCGACGTTGGCGAGATGATGAGGCGAATGTCGGCATTCTCGGCGTTCTTGGCCAGAGCGCTATAAAACGTAATCCGCCCCACTAGCGCGGAGACCAGGTAGGCCAGCGCGATGCCCGCCGCTCCGCCTACGGCTGTGATGGCGAAGGCCTCGGTCAGAAACTGTGTGAGAATGTGGTGCATCTGCGCGCCAAGCGCCTTCTCGATGCCGATTTCGCGGGTGCGCTGCTGCACGCTGACCAGCATGATGTTCATAAGCCCGATTCCGGCGATGCCCAGCGTAAGCGCGCCCACCATCGAAAGCAGCACTTGAAGAGCGATGGTAATGATCTTGAACTGGTCGAGCTGGCTGATGAGGTTGGCCACAAAGATTGCGCGCTTGTCGGAGGAACGGAAGTGGTGTGCGGCAGCCATGGTGGCGCGCAGGCTTTTCTCGGCAGCTTCGCCGCTGCCGCGATAGTTGAACCAGACGCCGTCCAGATACTTGATGTCTTTCAGGTCACTCATGGTGCTGAAGGGAATATAAATCAGGCGGTTGCTGCTGTCGTTGTCCCCCACCTGCATTCTCGGGCTGAGCACGCCGACGATAGTGAACATGACGCCGTTTATCCGGACGGTTTGGCCCAGCGCCCACTCGCCGCTGAAGAGCTTGGTCTTTGCCTCGGAGCCGAGGACGCAGACTTGCGCCCTTTGCAGGTCTTCCTCGCCGTTGTAGAAACGCCCCTGATCCAGGCTCAACTTCCAGATGTCTTGAAATATGGGGCGGACTCCGTTCACGCTCCAGGTGTAGGTGTGCAGGTCGTTCTGCACGGTCGCGCTGATGTCAACCTCGGGCGTAATGTGGTTGATGCCGGGAACGGCATTGTAAACGCGATCCACATCGTCGATGGTAAAGCGAACACGCGCGCCCGCCTTGTCTCCTCCGGCCTGCTCGCTGGTGCGGCCGGGGAAGAAACCGATCACATTCGTTCCCCAGTTCGCGAAGATATTCTCGATAGCCCGATTGAAGCCCGCGCCATAGGCCAGCAGCAGCACCACTGTGGCGATGCCCCAGGCCATGCCGATCATGGTGATGGCCGTGCGTCGGCGGTTGTAAACCATCGCCTCCCAGGCCTGGCCGAGAATGTCTTTCAGCATGGTTGCTTCGCTCCCGTTCGCAGTTCTCAGTCGTCAGTTTTCAGTTCTCAGTCGTCAGTTTTCAGTTCTCAGTTGCCAGTTTTCAGTGAAGTTGACTCATGGAGAGATTCCAGTAGCGCGTAGATCATTTTTCCAACTTCGTGCGACAGATTCTCTGCTTCATCGATCAAAGTTGAATCGCCAAACTTGAGTGATCGTGCTATTTCCAGTTGGGTTTGCAATTCATGATTAGAACCGCGAGCAATTCCTAAAAACTGTCTGAATTCTCCCACTGACAACTGGATTGCTCTCTGCCAAACCTGCAAATCACGAAATGCTTGCCCCACAGATACCCCCATGTACTGACAACTGATAACTGACAACTGCTTCTCACTCTCTCCGCATCGCTTCGATCGGGTCGAGCGCCGCGGCTTTGCCGGCAGGATACAAGCCGGCCGCGATGCCGCACAGCGTCAAGGAAATCAGCGCCAGCGCTGCCGACCAGGGCACAAGCCGCGGCGGATCGAAGCCCGGCACCTTGTCCGTGAGAAAATGCTGCAATATCCCCATGAAGCCCGCCGAAACCACAATGCCGATGAGGCCGCTGATTGCGGTCAGCAGCAGCCCCTCCCAGAAGAATTGCGCGAGAATGGCGCGATTGGTGGCTCCAACGGCCTTCATCACGCCGATCTCGCGGGTTCGTTCCGTTACTGAAACCAGCATGATGTTGATAATGCCAACCGCGCCCAGGCCCAGCGTCACCAGGCCCACGCCGCCGAGAAAGATGTCCATGGCG
>Ga0181517_10003742_pt1 | contig 14289 bp, 18 predicted proteins | sample PEATcosm2014_Bin_31_FD_119748 | JGI IMG/M metagenome (GOLD analysis project Ga0181517, IMG submission 119748) | Peatland microbial communities from MTU Mesocosm Facility, Houghton, MI, USA - PEATcosm2014_Bin01_30_metaG | ecosystem: Environmental > Terrestrial > Soil > Wetlands > Peat | place... | reverse complement strand
CGCTGCTCAAACCATCGGTTTCCGACCGGAGATGAAGTTGACCAGAATCATGATGAGGGCAACGACCAATAAGACATGGATTACTCCTCCCATCGTATAACTGGTTACTAATCCGAGCAACCACAGGACGATGAGTACTACCGCAATTGTGTATAACATAAGTCTTCTTTCCGTTTGATTTGCCATCTCCGCCGGCTGGCGCGTTTTTGTCTTCGTGCCAGCCGGCAGTGATACGGCGGTTTAGTCGTTGGATGCCACAGTCTGGATGGTCATGTTGTTAACCACGGTGATGACACCGTTGATGTCCGTGACGAGCTTGGTGACCAGGCTCTTTTCGGCGGCGTTCTTGGCAATGCCGCTTAAGGTGACCACGCCATCGGCCGTCTCAACTTTCGTCTTGAGGGCACTGGTCGAGCGGTGGGACATCAAGGCCCCCTTGACCTGAGCAGTGATGGAGGCGTCGTCAATCTTCTCGCCCACGGTTTCCTCAGGCTTGGCGGGGGTCTTGGCAATCGTCATGTTGTTCTTCACCTCTTTGACGCCTTCGACATCTTTGGCGTACTCCGTCGTCAGTTCCTTTTGGGCCAGGCTGGAGGCTTCGCCGCTCAAGGAGACCACTCCGTCGGCGACGTTGACATCCGTCTTGGTGGCTCGGACGTTGCGATGGAACAGCAGCGCGGATTTCACCTTCAAGCTGACCCAGGTGTCGGAATGCTCCGGGGGGGGGCCTCCTTTGACGGTGAGCTGGTTGTCCACGCTCTTGACTCCGGGCAGACCCTCCACAGTGTCCCGAGCCAAGCCGATGTGGGAGTCCTCGGACACGGTGCCAGTCAAGGTGACGGCGCCGTCCTTGGACTCGGTTTTGATCGAATCGCCCGTAAGGTAATGTTTGAACACATAGGACTTTTTGGCGGAGGATTCGATGCGATCGTCCATGTCGGAAGCGCGCAGCGCCGAGGCGCCGAGCAACAGGGCGCCGGCCGCTACCAGGAATAGGGTTTCGCGTTTGTTTACAGATATCTTTATCATAATCTTCTTTCGTTTATTGTTGTTTTCTAGCTGACTGCGGGAGGCTGCTTAGCAGCCTCCGGGTAAAAACCTTTGCGCTCTCCTCCACGGCTCACGGCGCGATTTTGTCGCTTACCCACTGCCGCGCCTGGTTGAAACCGTCCTTCGACGATTCGTAGCCTTTCTTGAACGCGTCTTTGACGCTGGCCCATGTGGACTCGGTGGCGTTCCTGACCTCGTCAAGCTGCTTGTTCAACTGCGCCGTTTGGTCGCGCAAAGCCTGGAGTTTGGGTTTGGCGTCGGCCTTGATGGCATCGCTGGAGCTTTCGACTTTGGCGCTCAGTTTGTCCAGGTCCCGATTGAGCTCGGCCAACTGACCTTGCATGGTTTCGACGAACTCTGCTTTCTGCGCGTAGGTATAATCCTTCATGTCCTGCGCGGTTTGAGTGGTTTCTGCCTGGACCTTGTCCAATTGCTTGGCCGTGGCCTCCCGGGCACTCGCGGGTTTTTCTGAGTTGTCACAACCCGCCGCAAGAGCGGCGGCGCCGAGGAGAGCGATGAGTAAGTATTGATGTTTCATAAATTGATGATTCATAATTGCCGCCTTGTTTTGATTGCGTTACTGGGTCCGGCGCCGAAACTAAGCCGTCACCGCGCACTCCTGCGAATTGGCAAGTGAAGGCTGATGATGTTCCGTGGCCTCGGGGTTGGTGCCGTTGATAATCTCGCGGGCGCGGGTCATTTCCTCCGGAGTGCCATGGGCAATGAGGACGAACTTGCCCGTCTTGAGAGCGGTCTCGTAACGCAGGATGCTGTCCTTGGGAATGCCGAGGCTGTAAAGCCCCGCGCCAATCGCGCTCAAGCCCCCCACCACCACGGCGCCTTCCAGCGCCCCAACGATCCAACTGACCAGCGGCCCCGCGACGAGCAACGGCCCGACGCCGGGAATCAAAAAGAATGCCGACCCGAAGAGTAATCCCCAAATCCCGCCCCAGAAGGCGCCTTGTTTGCCCCAGTATTTCATGCGGTCTCCGGCATTGTAATAGCCGATCACATGTTCATCTGTGTGATAGTCGCGGCCGACGATCGACAGTTTCTTCAGGTCAAACGCGGAGCGCTGCAGTTCTCTGACGGCCGCTTCGGCCTCGGCGTGGGATTTGTAGATCGCCACGACTGAATTGTTACAATTGATATTGGTCATCGTAAATACCCTCTCTTTGCTTGATTTCTTGTTTTAACTCTTATTGACAGCCTTTTGAGCCCCTTTCATACGGAGCCCATTCGTGCTTGTGACCTCCCTTAAGCGCGTGGTGTGCCATGGGGGATCCGGAGTGGCCGGGACTGCCAACTCAGGTCCGTGTGGCTACTCCGAGAAACGCTATAAACGCCCTTCCAGCAACAACTGCCATCGGTGATTTCCGGCGACGAGGGCTCGAAAACGCCCAGGGGAAGGACGTCAGGTGAGATAAGCCACTCGTCTCGTGCCCTGTGCAAAGTGCAAGTTGAGGGGAGGGTGGTCGTGCAAGCTGCAACACCTTCTCCGTCCCTCATAGAGAGGGGTACTCTCCACAGTGTTTCTTTCGGTCTGACGACTTTCGGCCTCACGCACCGCCAGCCGGCCGTTTTCCGCTTCGCCGATTATCCGCATATCTTCCGCCGTCTCCATCAGCACCCGCAGTCCCGCTCGCACAATGGCGTGATCGTCCGCGAGCAACACACGGATGATCTTCATATATCGTTGCGAAGGCTTTTTGAGGGGCTCGGCGCAAGTGAGTGGGCGATTGACGGGCTTCGATATTCGGGGAGGGGCCGGAGGTGGGGGGTGGCGCGAGTCTCCAGCACGAAGCCCGGCTCGGAATCGGGTGGCGGCGTGTTTTGCGTAAGCCAGAAATCGTGAATGGCCCTGGCCATCTCACCGAGTTTGCTCGTATCGGTAGGTTTGACCAGGTAGGCGTTGGCGCCCAATCGATAAGCCGCCCCAACATCCTGCTGTTCCCGGGAGGAACTGAGGATGATAACGATGACACCTAATTCAGGCCGCTGGCGAATCCATTTCAAAACGTCCAACCCCATCACTAGGGGCAGCTTCAAATCGAGCAGGACGAGGCCGGGAAGCGGAAATTGCAGGCGGTTGGTGAACTGGGCGGCGCCGTTTAAATAATCAATGGCCGATTGTCCATCGTGGACGATCTGGAGTGTATTGGTCATGCCCGCCTTGTTCATCGCCCGCTGGAAGAAGAAGACATCGTTCTCTTCGTCATCGACCAGGAGGATGGCGCGCGTCATCATGTTTCAAGCCTTCCGCAGTTCAATCCAGAAGCTGCTTCCTTTGCCCAATGCCGACTCGAATCCGAGTTGGGCGCCCATCCGCTCGACGGCTTTGCGCACGATGGCGAGGCCGATGCCGGTGCCTTCGTATTCCTTGGCGGGGTTAATCCGCTGGAACATCCCGAGAATCCGGTCGTGGTTTTCGGGCGCGATGCCGATGCCATTGTCTTTTATCCAAATCCGGACCGTGTCGTTGGCGGCGCCCGATGGGGTTGAGAACCACGCCGTTTCCGGCTGGGTCTTACGATTCACGCCAGCGCCCTCTTCCGCCCAGACTACGATGCGCGGCGTGGTGCCCGGCGAGACGAATTTCGCGGCGTTGCTCAACAGATTCGAGAAGCATTGTGTGAGGAAGGCTTCATTTCCCAAAACCCTTGGCAGGCTGCCTTGGATTTGGATCTCCGTTTTCTGTCCGTTCGGATAGGTCTGGATGAGGTCACGGATGAGCCGGTCCAAATCGACCGGCTCCATCACGATCGTTGCGTGGAGGACGCTGGAGTAGCTCAAGACGTCCTGGATCAGGTGATCCAGCCGGATGGCCGAGCGCATAATCTGCCGAAGGTAATGGGCGCCTTGCTCATCGAGTTTGGCGCTGTAGTCCTCGAGGAGGACCTGGGCGAAGCCCTGCATGGAGCGCAGCGGAGAACGCATGTCGTGCGCGACGCTGTAGGAGAAGGCCTGGAGTTCGCCGAGGGCTTCCTGGAGGGTAGCGGTGCGCTCGGCAACCAGAAGTTCCTGTTTGGCGGCGTGATCGGCGAGCATTTCTTTGGCGTGGCGCAAGGCATTCTCGGTCCGTTTGCGCTGGGTGATGTCGCGGATATTGCACTGAATGACCTGGCGCCCTTCTTCGTCGTAGAGATTGCTGACAAACTCCACGTCGTGCCGCTCGCCCGCCTTGGTCTGAAGGGGCAGGTTTTCGTAGCGAATGAAGTGATTCTTCCGCAACTCGTGGAACGCTGCCCGGCTGGCGGTTTCGTCCTTGAGCAGGCCGATCTCCCAAAGCTCCTTGCCGAGCAGTTCTTCGCGGGAGTAACCCAACAATTCCGACATGAACGGATTGGCATCGGTAATCTTGCGCGTGCCGGGATCCAGGATGAGGATGCCGTCGCGGGCCGCCTCAAACAGCCGGCGGTACCGTATCTCCGAAGCTCGCATGCCGGACTGAGACTCGAGCCGCTCGGGGAGCAATATAACAGCGTTGTCCTTCATCGCCGCCAAGAGTAAGCCCGGAAGGAGGCGCGGCGTATTACGGGATTCACCGTGGGGTCTTTCCCCCTGTTCCGAACCAGGGGATAGTTTCCGAGCGCGAGGCCAGCGCGTTCTCAATGGAGTGTTTGATCCATGAGGAAATATAGGTCGAGAGGCCGCATCCTTGGGCGGGATCAAATCGCTCAACGGCCTTCAGGAGGCCGATGTTGCCTTCGCTGATAAGGTCGAGCAAGGGTAGGCCAATGCCTTCAAAATCACGGGCAATCCGGCTCACCAGGGGCAGATTAGCTTTAATCAACTGTTCTCGCGCCTGTGGGTCGCCTTTTTTCAAGCGGGCGGCCAATTCGACTTCAGCCTGCGGCGTCAGCGGTTCGAGCTTGTCGATTTCACGCAAATAGCCCTGGATGGCCTTGTCGCCGGCATGAAAGGGGCGTGGCTGTCTGGCCGGCGTGGCGGGCTCGGACGCTTCCGTTTCGGCTGCAACCATTTCTTCTACCGGCATACCGCCTCCTTTCGAAGCTTGCGCGAGTTGGGGTTCACCGCCCGTCGTCCACGGTCTGCAGCCTCTTGAATCCTGCCCGGATGAGGAATCTCGCCCCATAACTCCACCCTCTCCAGCCGCATCCCATCCACGGCCCGCCAACATTCCCCATCGTGATACCCCAGCCACACCGGCCCATCGGCATGTGCCGCGTACACCAACACCGTGTGTGAATTATCCGGCATCAGCACGCCCGGCCGGTGCCACCGCACCACGCTCTCGGCCGCGGCCACATCCAACTCCAGAAGCCGAAGCTCCGTTCCGCTCGCCTTGGGGTACACGCCCCCGCCTTCCTGGGGCAACCACCTACCAGCCCGAGGCAAAAAAAACTTCGCCTTGTCCCGGTAAGCCTCCAGGTCTGCCTCCAGCCCCTCGGCCGCTTCCTTCAGCTCGTTCGATATCTCCTCCAATGAATTCATGGATTTAGGTTGGTTGTGGGTGCGACTCCTAGAAAATGACAAAAGGCTCGTTTTCTTTAACCACGATCAGACAGGCCTTGGCGGCGGGCTGAATAATTCCCTTCGTCCAGCGCTTGCCACAGGTTCTGTAACCGCTCTGGATAAGATCACCAAATGTCGGCGGCTTCTTGTGTGGGTAGTTCTTCACGACGCTAGAATACGCCCAGTTAACCGCTCGATGCTATTGGGGGTTTCCCCGATGCGTAAAACGGTCAGGCTGCCGCGACGATGTTGTAGGCTCCGCGCAGGACCTCTTCAACCGTTGTCAACATTTCCTTGAAGGTAAAGGGCTTGAGGATTGTCGCAGCGGGTCGGATCCCGGGGAAGCGGGTGAATTCCTCCTCCGGCAAGGCTCCTGTGGCCATGATGACCAGCAGGTCCATGCGGGCGGCGTACAGCTTCTTGAGCAACTCAATGCCTGACACCTGCGGCATGTCATTGTCGGTAATGAGCAGATCATAGTTGTGAGTATTGAGCGCCAGCCAAGCGGCGGCGCCATCAGCGGCGGCGTCCACCCGGTAGCTGGCGCGCGACAGTAGTTCGGTGTTGAGCCGCAGGAGGAGGAGGTCGTCCTCCACCACGAGAATGGAAAGGGGCGGAGTCCTTGAGGGTTGCCGGAGCGCGACGGCCGGCTCTGCACGGTGCAAGGTTCTGGAACCTTTCATAGCACGATAAGCATAAACTGCAAACTCGCGCGCGTGAGGACGGGGATTCACCGCGGGGGACCTCCCCCGTTCTTACCCCGTTTCAGTGCATGTCAACTGCCAGGAGGAAGGGTCTGAAAGCGTTCCCAACGTCAGCCTCAAACGTAAGACCAAAGTGAGATGTGCCGGGGTCCGCAGCGCAGGCAAAGGCAAGGCGAGGGCCGAGGGTTGGAGCCCCGGACCTCTGGCGGCGTGCCGGGGCTACAAGATGGTCACCCGGACAGTGCTCTCGGTAATTCCCTGGGCGATAGCGTAGCGCGTAAGACCCGCGATGTCGTGAATATCGAGTTTGCACATGAGATGCTGCCGATGTTTGTCCACTGTTTTGAAGCTCACGCCCAGTTCCGCGGCGATTTGTTTGTTGGGCCTGCCCTCGGCAATCAGTTGGAGCACCTCGACCTCGCGCGAACTCAGCCGGTTGATCGTTTTTCCCGATTGGCCGCCGCGAACCCGCGGCTTCTGCCAGGGCTTGCGGAGGCTCTTGGAAACGGGGGCGCTGAAAAAGGTCTTCCCTGCTTGCACTTCTCGAATTGCCGTGGCCAGAATATGTGATGAGGTCTGCTTGAGCAAGAACCCCGCCGCGCCCAGCGCCGCGACCTGCTTGACATAGGCGTCATCACTGTGCGCGGAAAGAATGAGCACCTTGGTGTCGGGAAAGTCTTTGCGAATTTGCCGGGTGGCCTCCAACCCATTGAGCAGCGGCATCGCAATATCCATCACCACCACGGCCGGACGAAGCTTCCGGGTGAGTTGCACTGCCTGGCGGCCCGTTTCCGCTTCACCGACCACATCGAGGTCGCTCTCACGCTCCAACAAAGACCGAAAGCCTTGTCGAACGATCTGGTGATCTTCCGCCAGCAGGACGGTAATTCGCGGCATAGTTTTCAATGTGGGGTTCCAGCCAATGCGATCAGCGGGGCGTCTTCCACCCCCGTCAGTGGCGTACTGTTCCTTAGCGGAACTTTCGCAAGCAAGGTGGTGCCTTGGCCCGCCACGGAGGCAATGGTAAACGTGCCGCCGACCATCTCCAATCGTTCTCTCATGCCGAGCAGTCCCAGGCGTTTGCCCTTTTTGGCACGCAACACGCGCTGGTCCGGAAAGCCTTTGCCGTTGTCCCATACTCTCATGCAAACGGCGCTGCGCAGTTTTCGAATGCTCACTTCCACCTTGCTGGCCTGCGCATGGCGGGCGACATTGGCAAGCGCTTCCTGGGCGACGCGATACAGCACAGTTCGTTTGTCATCGTTCACTTGTTCGACTGCCGCATAGGCCGACAAGCTGGCCCGGATGCCGGTTTCGCTGGTGAAATTTTTCAAAAAGCTGTGGAGAGCGGGAATCAAGCCCAGGTCGTCCAACACCGTCGGGCGCAGCTCCCGGGCAAACCGGTGCACGATGTCCACAGACCGCCGCACCAGATCTTGCGTGAGGGCAATGTTCCTGTCCAGGCCCTTGGCGTTGGAGCCGGCGTTTTCTTTCAGGGCCGCCAGCCGGACGTTGATGCCCGTCAACGTCTGGGCGATGACGTCATGCAGCTCGCGGCTGATCCGTTTCCGCTCTTCCTCCTGCGCCAACAAAAGCTGGCGGGAGAGCAGGCGCAATTGTTTCTGCATCTCCCGCGACTGCTCCAGCAACTGGCTGTAGTGCTGTTCGCTTTTTCTGAGCGAGTCCTCCGCCAGCTTGCGCTGGGCGACTTCCTCTTTCAACTGCCGGTTGGAGAGCACCAGATCGACGGTGCGTTGGCGCAGCGCGTCATTGATTTGGCCCAGGTGGAGATTGGTTTCGCGCGCGGTGCGGTGCGTCTGCTCCAGCGGGGTGATGGTCTCGGCAAAGAAGGCGCCTGCCCGCCGAACCATCGAGGCGCGGGTGCCGTGGGAGTAGCTCGGCAACACCAGAGTTATCAACGCTTGCTCGTGGATCCTGGCCAACTCCAGCGTCTCCAGCCCCAGGGTCATGGCTTGGCGCCCCAGTCCCTGAGCCTCCTCGAGACTCGTCCGCAGCCCTTGGTTGACGTGCTGCCGCAAAGCCGCCTCGTATTGCCGCGATAGCCCCGTCAGCTTATGGTTCATGGTTTTTTGCCGTGTTCACCAGCGAATCGTTCTATGCCCTTTACGGATATATCGACCAGCCGCTGCGTGTTGGCAATCTCTTTCTGGAGGGCCGCGTCGCCAAGGTTGGCCGCCTTCTTAACCGTCAATAATCGAACATTAATCCCCAACAGAGTTTGGATGATGTCATCCTGCAGATCGCAACTCATCTTCTTTCGCTTGGCCTCCTGCGCGGACAGCAGCCGGTGGGTCAGATGCTTCAAATGTTGATGCAGGCGGCGTGATTCCTCCAATAGCTTCTGGGACTCTGCTCCGCTTCTCCTGAGAGCTTGCTCCAGGGCTTTGCGGCGGACGATGGTTTGTTTCAAGGACAGATGGGAGGCGGCCAGGTCCGAGGTGCGCCGGTCGAGAGTCCGGTTCACTTGATTCAAGTGCGCGCTGGCCTTGAGCGCGGCGCTATGGGTTTTCTCGATCGGGGTAATAACCTCGGTAAAAAAAGTTTCCGCCCGCTGGAGGACCTCATTCGGGCCGTTCACGGCTCTGAGTGAGGCAAGCGCCCCCTCGTGAATCCGGACCACATCCAACGTCTCCAATCCGAGACTCACGGCCCGGCGACCAAGGCCGCGCGCCGGCAGCAAGCTCCCCCGCGGGCCTCGCGTCAGATATTTTCCCAACGCCGCCGCATATTGTTGCGACAATACGGTTGACTTGCGTTTCATGCTGTCTTCCGAAACTTGCGTATCTTCAAGAAGGTGGCGGTGCCAGCCGTGATGGTTGTGAGAGCATTTTGTCCCTCCATCAGCGAGCAGACAATGCCTTCTGTAACTATCGGACGAATACCACAAGCTGTCTATCGGGGAAATCCCCGACCCCGGCTGGGCAATTCCGACCGCGGCCCAGGGGTGCGTCCGTGCCCGGGCGCATTATGCCTCGAACAGGGGGGACTCGCTGGAGAACTCGGGCGCCGGCCCGCGTGCGGAAGGTGGTGCGCCTGGGGGATGCTCAGGTTAATCCACCGCCCTTTCCTCGACCCCGTTTTCTCACGACCTCCCCCGCTGTGCAAAGTGCATAGTGGAACCGCTCTTGGGTGTGCAGGTTGCAAGGCCATTGCGTTCTGCTCACCATCCCTGAATGCCATAAGCACGCTGGCTTGAAGCGGTTAACGCGCCAGGCGCCAGCTTGGCCCTCCATTAGCTAGAGGAGAACAGAATACCTATGAGCAAAGAAACACAAGACATCAGCAATGACATGAGCCAATTGGCCGAAGACGCGCGTGCGTTGATGGCCGCGACCGCCGACGTGGCGGGAGAGAAAGTCAGCGAAGCCCGCAAGCGTCTCGCCGTTGCGCTGGAGCGTGGAAAGGAAATCTACGGCCACGTTCGCGAGAAGGCGGTCGAAGGCGCCAAAGCCGTGGACGAGGCCGTCCATGAGCATCCCTATCAAGCCATCGCCATTGGCGTCGGGGTCGGGGCGCTCATCGGCTATCTGGCCGCCCGCCGCTGCACCTGCAACCGCGATTGAGTTCGATATGGAGGAATCCACCGTCACGTTGAGGCAACTGGCCACGACCTTGAAGCAGTTCGCGCGGCGGCTGTTGACGGTCGGGGAAAACCGGCTCGAACTGTTGACGGTGGAGGTGCAGGAGGAGCGGGAGCGTCTGCTGCGCACCCTGCTGCTGGCCCTTGGCGTGGCGGCGTTTGGCCTGCTCGCGGGAGCAGCCTTCTCGGGGGCAATCGTCGTTTTGCTCTGGGAAGAGTCGCGAGTGGCGGCGCTGCTGGCGCTGACCTGCCTCTACGGGGCGGCGGCGGCTTGCCTTTACCAGCGGCTCATGCTGCTGCTGCGGGATTGGCAGAGTTTTCCAGCCACCCTCGATCAACTCCGAAAGGACCGCGCATGTTTGGGAAACAACCTCGCCTAAGCCCGCTGGAATCGCAGAAGCAACTGTTGATCGCGGAGAGCGAACTCAACCGCGCCCAGTTGTCTGAAGAGTGGCAGACGATGACGATCGGGGTTTGCGGCCTTGCCCGCCAGGCCAAGGCCGTTGGCATATGGGCTTCGGCGGCGGCGCTGCTGGCGACCGGTTTTCAGACCTGGCATCGCGGGCCGCCCGCATCCGGGGCTGCGAAGTCCTCCTGGTTCGAAAAGCTTCTGAACGGCGCCCGGGTGGCTTCAACGATTTGGTTCGCGTTTTGCGCCCGTGGCCACAGAGGAGAGCGCGAGGCCCCTCCGGCAAAGCCGGAGACCAGCAGGGTTGGAGGCGGCGTAAGCCCTCTTCACTCAGCCAGAGTTTTGCTCGGTCTGCTCCTGCTGGCTGGGGGCTTGGCTCCCGCCCCACGACTGCTTGGCGCGCCATTGCTTCCTGCCAGGGGAAGAAGCGAAACCAACACCGCGCCGGAGTCGCCCGGGCCAACGCTTCGCCTGGACTATGGCCGCGGCGAATCACCGGGCAATCCGGTTGCCGAGTTCATGTATTTCGTGCCGCTAATCTCGCTGGAGCCGGTTTCCATCCGCAAGAGCCCCGGCAACACGCAGTGCGCGCGGATGCTGTCCGCCACGAGGTCCTTCACAGCCAAGGCATTCATGGTGACGTGCGATTTCGAGTTCGTTGGCGAAGGCAACCAACAAGACGTTCTGGACCATACCGAGAAAGTCCGGCGCCACGAGCGAGAACTCAAGGAAGGCGGCACTCTGGACCATCAACTCGGTTCTATCAACGTCGAGGGGACCGGCAGCGTGAGCATCGAGGTGACGGGGACGATGACCGGCCGGGTTCCGACTGTCATCGAAGTCCGGCTGCGATTCAACGGTCGCGGACGGCCAAGCCCCGTGACCATTGGCCTCCACGACATCCGGTATTCCGACGGGGCATTCCGGCTTCGCAACGAAAGTGTTGCCCGAGTCAACACCCTGGTTTTTCGACGAAGGACAGGTCCGAGCAAGATGGATATTACAGTGGCGTCGGTGGGGCGGAAGGACGCGGGCAACGGTCTGATGCAAAACCTCATGCGCGGCGTTAAGGGGACTGCGGTGAACCTGTTTATCCAGCCGATTACGGTGGAACGAGCCGGCACGGACGCGATGCTTGATTTCGGTCTCGCCCTCGCCATGGAAGCGCCGGCATTCACTTTTCCACACGCCAAAAACCTCAAAGCGGGCGGGTGACCGGAGCATCTCTCGAACACAGCATATGAGCACACTGGTCATGCCGGCCGAACCGAATCCCATGCCGAGGTCGGAGGAGTCTTCCCTTATCATTTTCTGCACTCTCTTCTACACGGAATAGCGGACTCGCCAGAGCGCCCAACCCCCATCGACTACTCCCCCTCAAAGAAAGCACTTTATGTCCTCAGTCACGCTTAAATCCTTGCACAATTATCTCAAGGTGATCGAGAACGCCGCGGAGCTGAAACGGAGACTGCCGGCGGGTTCCAACCCAAAGACACTCAAGGAAGGATTGTGCGAACTGAGCAAACTCGTCGGCGTGGACGAGGCCATATTCAAAGACGCTCAGACGGTTGCGGCCCTGATCGGCGCCCAGAGGTTTGTAATGATTTGGCGGGAGCCCTCGGCTACGGATCATGTCGCCCGCCTGTTCGACAGCTCTCGGTTGCTTTTGACGGCGCTGATCGATCCTCAGCACTTCGGGAACGCAGCGTCCGCACCGAAAGGAACGGGTTCGGACCCAGCTCCTCGGCAAGGGGGGTCAATGGCCGCCCATTCACCCGGTTCCGCGCACATGAAGACCCCGCCGCCCTCGGGGGATGCCCTCCACATACTCGATTCGGGAACCTCGCTGGACAGCCTGGGGTTGCCGTTCTCGGGAAACACAACGCTCGCTTGCAGGCTGTTCCGCGCGCTCTTCGAGCACATGCTGGGTTTCGCGTCGCCCTCTGCCGCCCAGCAGGGTGCTGTCTCGCTGGTAAACGAATTGACCGGCAGCAAGGAGCATGGACGATCATTCCTTTCCACCGCCCTGTTCATCCTGGGGGCGGAGATCGACCGCGACCACCTGATGGCATTCATGATGCAGGAGGGACTGTTTGGCATGCCCATTTTCGAGCACATGCTGCAAAACCGGGATTACTGCGAGGCATTTTACTCCTTCAGGCATCTCGAACGCGCTTTCATCGGCTCCCCGGCGGCGGAGGAAGCACATCTCCGGACCCGGCTCGATACATTCAATGCGCAATTCGGGGGCAAGCCTTACGGCGCAAAGATCTTCGAAGTGGACGAGCAGGACAAGGCGAAGATTGATGCGTACCTGGCCGCAGCCGACTTGCTGGAAGCGATGGCGCTGACGCCCTGGTGCATGAGCCTGAACAATGCGGTCTCCGCCGCGTCGTCCAATTCCATTCGTTCCGCCGCCATCATCGCCAGATACTTTGAGCGCGTTGGCCGCGGCGAAATCACCAAAGATCGCGCCAATCAGGAACTTGCCGACCACCTCCTCGCCTTTGCCAGACAATTCTCAGCGGACACCAAGCCGGCCTAACCGCAAACGAGAGGGATGATGCAAAGAGCAATATTCCACGAGCTGACACATGGCAAACTGCACGATTAGGAGGCGCGATCGCGTTCTGGAAGTTCATAACCCCTTGAACAGTAGAATGCTGCCCCTACAGGAAACGAGCGGCACGCCTCTAGCTAGATGGAAGCATGACGAGAAATCCACTCAAGGACGGCAATATTTCAGAGAACTCCTTCGGCATCGGCACAGTGGACCAGAAGATGGTCCAGGGGCGCGCGGAGGAGTTGGCAACCATCAATGGCGATTGGCTGCATAAGACCAGGATGTCGGCATCCGATTGCGAGGACGCCAGGCGGGAGCTGACGGGTGGACCGGAGCTGCCTCCTGAGGAGGCTTTGCTCGAATCCTCCCCGGAATCGGAGCGCTGGGATCCGGTGGCAGGCTCCACAGGCCACAAAGTCCCCGTTCCCTCCAATGACGACGAGGATGAGGAGGGCCGGAGTGATGATGAACGGCTCGTCGAAGAAGGCGTCGCCGGAGCGGAGCACGATAAAATGATCCAAGCCGCAAGGAAAGCCGCAAGCGCGGAAAATCGAGAGGCGTAACCAGGATGTACGCCGGCAGCCAGTTAACATCAGGAAATGAATTCACGTCGGAATCCGTTCGCTTTGAAACGCATCGCTCTGACCGGCATGCTGGGATGGAGCTTGGTTGCAAGTGCCTTGGCGCAGACTCCCTCCTTGGCTCCAACCGAGCCGACCGGCAAAGCGTCCCCGCACGAAGCCGGCGCGGGTGTCGTCGTTCTGCCGAAATCCGTTCCCGACCCTCTCGAACCAGTCAATCGCGTGGTTTATGCCCTCAACAAGGGAATCATGGCCGGGGCGGTCAAGCCGACTGCCAAGGTCTATCGGCTCATCGTCTTCAAACCGGTCAGGACCGGGATTGGGAATTTTGGCAAGAACATCACGTATCCCGGTCGGCTATTTAACAATCTGCTTCAAGGAAAATGGGGCGGGGCGCGCGATGAAACCTATCGGTTCTGCTGTAACAGCACGGTTGGCGCGGCTGGGTTCATCGACATCGCGAGCAAGTGGAACATCCCGAAATCGGACGCGGATTTTGGCCAGACGTTCGGCCAGTGGGGCTGGAAGCCACAATGCTATTTGATGCTCCCGCTCTTTGGACCGAGCAACGAGCGAGATACGGTCGGCTTGGCGGCCGACACCGCCGCTAATCCGCTCACCTATGTCGCTCCTTACCCCGCCGCGACCCCCGGGGCGCTGACTTACGTCAGCCCCTACACCTATATTTCGTACGGGATTTTATACAACAATCTCAGCGATACCGTGGAGGACTATGTGAGAGCCGCGCAGTCCGAAATGGACGCCTACTCCGAGCTTCAATATGCCTGGACCTTCGTGCGGGAAAACCGGGTAGCTGATTTCCAGGTAAAAGGGAAACCGGACCCTGCCGCCCTGGAAACACTCGAATCCGTCTTTTTCACCTTCCAGGATCCCGAGTTTCCGGG
>Ga0181517_10003741_pt1 | contig 14289 bp, 6 predicted proteins | sample PEATcosm2014_Bin_31_FD_119748 | JGI IMG/M metagenome (GOLD analysis project Ga0181517, IMG submission 119748) | Peatland microbial communities from MTU Mesocosm Facility, Houghton, MI, USA - PEATcosm2014_Bin01_30_metaG | ecosystem: Environmental > Terrestrial > Soil > Wetlands > Peat | place... | reverse complement strand
TCCAGGCGAGTTTGCACTTGAATATTCACAAGGATTTGCAGGCGCAATTCGGCTATACCTATTCCCACGCTTATGACACTGGCCAGAGCAACGGGAACGGCTACGACCTGGATAATGTTTCCAACCCCTACGCGGGCTGGAAGTTCGATTGGGGTCCGTCGCAATTCGATCGTCGCCAGGTGGCATTCCTCGAATACGAATGGTCCATGCCGTTCTTCCGCCATTCCGCGGGCTTGGTCTCAAAGCTGATGGGAGGCTGGGAACTGGCCGGATCTTCTGTCTTCGAGGGAGGAGCGCCGCTCAACGTCACTCTTGGCGGCAACCAGGGCAGCAACGGCCTGCAAAATGGAACCAACCGGCCGAATCAGCTCGGGTCCATCTTCTATCCAAAGGTGCGTTCCTCCGCAGGCATGCAATGGTTCAGCCCGGGCTTCGGAGTGAACAATTCGATTTTTGGGACCCCGGCTCCGGGTGCGTGGGGCAACCTTCCCTTCGACGCACTGCGTGGACCTGGTAGTCAAAACTGGAACCTGGCCATGCACAAAATCTTCCGCTTCACGGAAAACGCTAACTTCGAGCTCCGCGCGGAGGGGTTCAATATCTTCAACCACCCGCAATGGATAGCGAACGGCAATCAGGGCGGCATCGGAACCACAGTGAACGGAGGAAACTTTGGACTGATCACCTCCGCGGCCGATCCCAGAGAGTTCCAACTCGCCGGGAAAATCCACTTCTAACCGCTCTACAGAGGAACCAGAGTTGGTGTAGCCCGAAGGCACTGCCCCAAAGTCGACGCAACCATCAGGGGCGGGGTCCCCACAGACAGGTCTTCGTCTGTGGGGTGAAGCGAGCGGCGACCCTGCACGAAGCTCACCGGGCCACAGGGACTCTGGTTTCGCTCTTGAGTCCTCGCTTCCTACGGGAGCGGGGACTCTGTTCTTGGCCTGCGCTTTTCGATCCCATTGAAGAGCGCGCGCTTGCTGCGCGAAAGCAAATCCACCCTTGGCGATTCGCCGTCATGGCCGCCAACCCGTTCGGCTCTGGCTAAGACGCTTTAGGGATGTGTCTCCGCCGCGTCCATTTCCGGCGATAGCTCGACGTTGCCAGGGACCGGGGTGAAGATCGGATCGTCGTCGGCCCAGGGCGCCTGGCATGTTTCTCCCTGCTGGTAGCGAATCAGGTTCTGGCGCAAGGAACGCGCCAGCAATTCTTGGTGAGAGGCTTCCAACTGCCCGATGACCGCCTGCTGATACGCGGCGGCTTGCTGAAATTGCCCAACCGCGGCGAGAGCCATGGCTAGGGTGATTCCTACCTCCAACGGATTGCCTTGCTGATTTTTCAAAAGAGTTGCGACAATCCGCAGCGAGCGGCCCGGGGCGCGCACGGCCGGATCGGGCGCTGCTGCCAATACTCTCGCCAGTGCATCGGCAATGTCAGCGTCGCTGGGAAGCGCCGCCGCGGCGTCCTCAAGCAGAGTCCGAGCCCGCGCGTACGAACCCGCGTGAACCGCCGCCATCGCCTGCATCAAACGGGCAAATCCATTCCGTGGGTCAAGCGACACAACCGATTCATATTCTTTCTCTGCGTCGGCATCATTTCCTCTCCGCATGAGGAGATTGGCCAGCTGAAAATGAGCCATTACCAGCTCCGGATCCAATTGGACCGCTTGCCGGAAATGAACGATGGCCTCCTCTTCCCTCCGCTCTTGTACCAGCAAAACGGCAATGTCGTAATGCGCCGACGCGCTGCTCGGGTCGAGTTGCAAGGCTTGCGCATATTGCTTGAGAGCCTCGTCGCGCTTTCCCTGCCGGGCCAGAGCGACTCCCAGGTACTCGTAGGCAAGGGGATCGGAGGGGTCGAGACGAACCAACTGATCGTATGCGGAGATGGCGTCGACAACGCGGCTTTCCCGCATTGCCGCACCGCCGCGCTGAACCAGGCTGAGTCTGCCCTGTTTGAGAAGATTGATCCCGTCGAGCAGCGGATCCTGGATGTCGGGCTCAGTCTCACCCAGAGCTTGCAGTTGTTCCTGAGCGTGGGCAAGATCGCCGAGCCCGCGATAAGCCAAGGCTAGTTGATAGTGAACGCTCGAAGCCTTCGGCTCACCGGCTAAAGATTCCGTGAAATCCTTCACGGCGGCGCCGAAATCATGCTCAGTCAGGGCCACCTTGCCCAGTCCGGTCAAGGCGGCTGAGGAATGTCGCTGGGCCATCGCTTTCGTGAAGGAATCTTTGGCCGCGCCGGGATGATCCAGGGTCAGTTCCAGGGCTCCCAGGCGCAGAAGGGCCGGGTTGTAGCTTGCATTCAGAGCAAGTGCGCGCCGGTAATCGCGCGCCGCCTCCTCGGAATCGCCATTCTTGTTGCGCAGATAACCCAAAAAATAAAACCACTGGAAAGACTGGGAATCGAGGCGAGAGGCGTTTGTATAGCAAGCCAGCGCAGCGTCGTCAAAACCATAAGCTTGGTAGATTTGCCCCAGCGTGCCAAAAGCCGCGGTCAAGCGGGCGCGAGGAGCTTCGCTTTGCGCCATAGCGGCCACGAGCCCCGCCTGCGAGGCGCGAATCTGCTCCTTCACTGGAGCGTCCACTCCAGCGAGGTCCGGCTGAGGAACTTCGATGAGATCGACCTGGCCGCTTGCAGGACGCGGAAGCCCGCTCTGCGCGGCGCAACCGCACCACCCCGCGCCTGCGCTCGCGGCAACCAGCGCCATCGCCAACCAAACGGTCCCTTGTCGGATCCCAATCATGGCGCTGCCATCGCCACGCCGCTTCCTTCTCGCAGCGTGGTGTATCTCCCGAGCGGCAAACCGGTCCATTCTTCGACTCTTCCGCTGACCCAGTGGGCCTGCACCTTGGTGATTTCGGGAGCATCGCCCAGCCCGAACACGATGCGCGGGTCACTGGAGGAACAGTAACTTCCGTCTGTATGAACGCGCCGCCAAAGTGGAGACGCGTTGCGGCGAAAAACAGCCACGCGTGTCCCCAGCATATCGCGATGAAATTTGTCTCCCACCATGCGCAATCCGATCCACGGCTTTCGATGTCCCACGTTGTTCATCAGGAGTCGCGCCGGGCCGCTGTTGTTGACCACAACGACGTCGATCCCTCCATCGTTGTCGATATCGCCAAAGGCTGCGCCGCGGCCCACGGCCAAACTTGCAAATGTGCTTCCCGCGCTGCTGCTCACGTCCTCAAACCTCCCATTGCCTTTGTTGTGCAACAAGAGGTTGGGTTCCGCATACGGATACATGCTCCCCATGCGGGCTTCTTCTTCGATGGTTCGCACCGCACCGTTCACGATCAACAGATCCAGCCATCCGTCGTTATCGTAGTCCAGCATCCCGATACTGAATCCCGTGTATCGCTGTGTGGCGCGCGCGAGGCCGCTCTCATAGGACATATCCTCAAACCATCCCTTGCCGTCGTTGGCAAACAAGTCGGCGTGTTGTCCGCCGATCGTGGCCACCACAAGATCTTCGACCCCGCGGCCCCGCAGATCTCCAGCATCCACGCCCATGCTGGATTGCGGGTACCCGTCTCGATTTACGGCGCAGCCCGCTATCAGTGCCTCGTTCTTGAAGGTTCCGTCGTGCTGGTTGATCCAAAGCTGGTTGGGCCGAAGATCGTTGGAGATGAAGATGTCGGGCCAGCCGTCGCCGTTGAAATCCACGCAGATGGAGCCCATCGAGCCGCTGAACTGAGCGCCGATTCCTGAACGCGTAGTTACATCTTCGAACGTTCCATCACGCCGATTACGGAACAGGCGATTGGGTAAAGGATTGAACGCCAGCGGGCTGCAATAGTCTGGAGCGCCGCCCGGTGAAAGACACTTGGGCAGATTGGTAAACCTGAAATCGAGATAGTTGGCGACAAACAGATCGAGCCAGCCATCCCGGTCAAAATCGAAGAAGCTGGCGCAGATGCTCCACCCCGGAACGTCTGTACCCGATTCCGCGGTGACATCGGTGAAAGTTCCATCGCCGTTATTGCGCCACATTTGATTGTGGCCGAAATTCGAGATATAGAGATCGACCCAACCGTCGTTGTTGAAGTCCGCCGCTGCGACTCCCATGCCGTATCCTTCGGCTCTGATCCCCGATTGCTCCGTCACGTCAACGAACTTGAGGGTGCAGGTTCCGTCGGGGTGGTGAACCGAATCGTTGCGGTAGAGCCGGCCGCGCAGCGGTAACTGCGGAGAATATAGGGTCTGGCTCGAACCGGCGGGTCCTAACTGTGCGCCCTGAACCAGGAAGATATCTAGATCGCCGTCGTTGTCGTAGTCAAAGAGCGCTACTCCGGCCCCCATCGTCTCCGGATAATAATGAGAACCAGACGCGCCGTTGAAATGGACGAAATCAATTCCGGCTTCCCTGGTCCGGTCGCTGAATATCCCCTCGGGCGTGATGGGGAGCGCAGTCAATCCAAGCGTGGGCCGCAGTGCGGCAGAGGCTCCCATTTTTACGAAGTCACGCCGATTAAAACGATTCTCCATGAATTCGATTGCCTCCAGACAAGCGTGACAGCGCGGAGGATGCCCGATGATGTGAGTGAAATGTCAAGGGCATGTTAGCATAGCCGGCGATAAGGCTGACGATAAGACATCATCAGCTTTCTGCTTCCGAAGGATGCCTCGGCATGAGCGGTAACTTCGCTGCGATGACCGGAGCCTGCGAGCCCAGAGACCTCCCACTCTACAAGAAACTTACCTTTCTCCCGCGGCGTGGAACTGTATTTCCGGACCGTGCCCGCGAGTCGGAGATGAGACATCGTTTTTTCGTTCGGTTCCGTCTTCTCGGAAACTCCGCAAGCGCGTACCATAAGTGCAATCTTCGAAAAGGCCATTTACAAATGCCTATGAAGTCTGCCGCGCTGCTTTCCACGCTCCTCGTCCTGCTGGCATCGCCGCTGATCGATGCGCAGACGCCGGAGGCCTCCCGTGCAATCTCGTTGGAGCAGGGTGGCGACCTGCCCGGCGCCGAGAAGGCGTGGCGCGCGTTGACGACCGGCAATCCGCAGGATGCGGCAGCCCTCGCCAGCCTGGGAGTTGTCCTGTCGAAGGAAGCGAAGTACAGCGATGCCGCTGCTGCTTATCGTCAGGCGCTGACGTTGAATTCGAACCTCAGAGGAGTGCAACTCAACCTGGGGCTCGCCGAGTTCAAGCAGGGACATTTTTCGCAAGCTATCGCGCCCTTTCAATCCGCCTTGCACGCTGATCCGGCAAGCTTGCAGGTTGATACGTTGCTGGGAATGAGCTACTACGGCGCAGCCGAATTTTCCAAATCGGTTCCCTACCTTCAGATCGCCATAAAGAGCGATCCCGGGAATCTGGAATTGCGCGGAGTGCTGGCGCAGGCCTGCCTCAACATCAGGCAGTACCGCTGCGCGCTGGAGCAAGACCAGCAGATCAATAAGATCAACCCTGACTCTGCGCAGGCGCACATGCTCTCGGGCGAGGCCCTCGACGGCTTGCGCCGCACCGACGAAGCGATCGCCGAATTCCGGCTTGCCGGGAAGGTCTCCCCCAACGAACCCAACGTGCACTTCGGCCTGGGGTATTTGCTTTGGGAGAAAAAGGATTATTCCGATGCGGCCCCGGAGTTTCAAGCGGAGTTGGATAACAGCCCCAACCATGCCCAGGCGCTTACTTATTTAGGCGACTGCAGCCTGACGATGAACCATCCCGAGATTGCCCGCCCGTTGCTGGAAAGAGCCATACAAGCCGATCCAAACAACGAATTGGCCCACCTTGACTTGGGCATGATCGAAGCCGATGCAAACCGGCAAGAAGATGCATTACGCGAGTTCGCTGCCGCGGAGAAGCTCGCACCCAACGACGTGAATGTGCACTGGCGGCTGGGCCGTCTCTACCGGAGCCTGGGGAACATGGACCAGGCCAAAGCTGAATTCGACAAAGCAAAGAGCATAACCCAGCGCGCCGATACCGACCTCATCAACCAATTGAATCCTCAAGCCGGAAAAACGCATGCGGCTAAATAAATGTGCAAGTGGCAACGCTACTGTTGATGGGGTATTCGCATGCATTTGTCATCTTGCCAAATGTGTGAACTTGACTTGCCTGCAGTGGATGGAGAATCCATCGAGTGATTCGGTCGGAATAAACCGATTTATTCGTCTTGCGCGCCGTCTGGTCAATTCTGTATAGTCCCGGTCTGAGAGAACCTCTTCGCGGATCGATCCTGCGTAACCTGCGGATGTTGGCTACCTGTTGCGAATCCGGCTCCCGCATTCGATTCGCGACCTCTTCCTTGGAGTCGTCATGAAACTCAGCGGTCTTTGTTTCATCCTCAGCACTTCTGTTCTTCTGCTGCTTCTATCGGCCCAACTGGCGGCCCAGCAGAGCGTTCATTTAGCCATCGATGCGTCCAGGGCGGGCGCGAAGATCGATCGCAACCTCTTCGGTCAGTTTGCCGAAAACCTCGGACATGGGCTCTATGAGGGCATCTGGGTCGGGCCGGATTCCTCGATTCCGAATACGCGCGGGATCCGCAACGACGTGGTTGACGCGCTTCGGGAGTTGAAGGTGCCTAACGTCCGTTGGCCGGGCGGATGCTTTGCCGACCAGTACCACTGGCGCAAAGGGATCGGCCCCGCTGCGCAGCGCCCGGCAACGCTCAACTCCGCGTGGGGCGGGGTGGTCGATAGCAACGCCTTCGGTACGGATGAGTTCATGGATTTCATCCACCTGATCGGCAGCGAGGCCTACGTCTCGGCCAATGTAGGCTCGGGCACGCCGCAGGAAGCCGCCGAGTGGCTGGAATACATGACCGCAGCCGCGCCAACCTCGCTGGCCAAAGAGCGGGCCGCTAACGGCCATCCGGAAGCCTACAAGGTGGGCTTCCTCGGCATCGGAAACGAGAGCTGGAGTTGCGGCGGCGACATGACGGTGGACTACTATCTCAGCCAGCTCAAGATCTACAGCCGCTTCGTCGGCAATGACAATCCTGCCCAGACGGGTTCCAACCATATGCTGAAGATCGCGGTCGGCCCGGGCTTTCCAGAGACCGACTGGACCGAGGCCGTGATGAAGGCCTGGCAGCAGCACGACTGGAGTTGGGGCTTCGACGGTCTCTCGTTGCATTGGTACACAGTGCCCAACGGTTGGCCTCCGTCAACGCCGTCGACAGGCTTCGGTGTTGCGGATTACGGCAAGTCTCTGAAGTCCACCTTGTTCATGGAGGAGTTCCTGCGCAATCAGGAAGCCGTCATGGACAAGTACGACCCGCAGAAGAAGGTGGCTCTGGTGGTGGACGAATGGGGCGCATGGCATGCTCCGCTGCCCGGTACCAACAAGGATTTTCTGGTCCAGCAGAACAGCCTGCGCGATGCGATTCTGGCCTCGCTGAACCTCAATATCTTTGCCCGGCACGCCGGCCGCGTGCGCATGGCGAACATCGCCCAGATGATCAACGTATTGCAGGCGATGATTCTTACCGACAAGGAGAAAATGGTTCTCACACCCACCTACTACCTGTTCAAAATGTATGTGCCATTCCAGGATGCGGCGTTTGTTCCCGTGGTCTTTGATGCCGGCACATACACGCAGGGCGGCGTGACCCTGCCGCGCGTGGATGCTCTGGCGGCCAGGGATGCATCGGGCCGGCTGTGGGTTGAGATCACGAATCTGGATCCGGAACAACCTGTCAATATTGACGCGGCGATCACCGGAATCAATGCCAGGTCGGCCAGGGGAGAAGCGCTGACCGCTCCGGCCGTTGACAGTGTGAACACCTTCGCAGCGCCGGGCGTTGTGGTGCCGAAGCCGGTTTCCGCGTCGGTGAAAGATGGCAGGTTGCTGCTGACAGTTGCGCCCAAGTCGGTGAACGTCATCGCTCTGGAGCCGTAGCCGATGGCGGCTCTATCAAACGCGGGCTACAGCGAAACCAGAGTTGGTGTATCCCGGAAGCACTGCACCAAAGTCGACGCGGCCATCAGCGAGCGGCGACCCTGCACGAAACTCACCGGGCCACAGCGACTCTGGTTTCGCTCTAGAGCGCAATAAGAATCGGACCCAATGAGAACAGCCCCCCACTCCTCGACGGTTTGCCAATCAGAAAGCGGGGATTTCCATGAAGCGATTTGTCAGCGGAGCGTCTGCATGGAACGCGTCAGCATTCCTTCTGGCATTGGCTGGCATGTCGATGGTGTAGGGCGCACAGGGGCGCTGGCTCTCTCCGAATGACACCAAGTTTTGCAACATTTTCGATTCTGCTTTTTACAGAAGCCGCTCCGCGATTCCGATCCCGCTCTGCGCCCGTGCCAGTTGCGCCGGCAAGCTCCCGCGTGGGAACGCCGTCGACTGCCGTATCACCATCGTCGTAGGAATGCGCCACTCCTTCTGCCCCGCCTTGGCATGACCATCCTCAATGCCTGCGCGCAATGCCTCAATGGCGGCCGCGGCCAGTTCGCCGCATGACATCCGCACCGTAGTCAGCGGAGGCAGCATGAAGCGGGCCAGATGCACATCGTCGAATCCCACCACCGAGATGTCGCCCGGCACAATCTGCCTGGTTGCATGAAGCGCGTGCAGTACTCCGATGGCTGTCATATCGTTCGAGCACATCACCGCCGTCGGCAGTTCCGCCAATCCCAGCAGGATCTCCATCGCCGCGATGCCGCCCTCCATGGTGTGGTTTCCCTCCACCACGTGTTCCGTGGGCGCCTTCAACCCCAGTTCCGACATCGATCTCACAAAGCTGTCGCGCCGTCCCACCGCCGAGCGCAGGTTCAGCGGCCCGCTTACGAATGCGATCCTCCGGTGCCCCAGCGCCGCCAAGTGCTGCACCGCCTGGCGAATCCCGGCTTCGTAATCTATTTTCAGAATCCGCACATTCGGCAGGTCCGGTCCGGAATCGGCAAACACCAGCGGAAACGCGCGTTCCGCCAGTATCTGCGCCAGCTTCTCTTCCGCGCCGAAGGTCATCACCGCAATGCCGTCCACGCTTCTCTGCAGCATCCGCCGCATCAGGCTTTCGGAACGGTTGGGATCCAGACCGGTTGACGCCACCAGAACCTCATATCCCTGCGCCACCGCCTGGCTCTCGAATTCGTTGATCAGCTCCGGAAAAAACGGATTCGTAATCTCTGAAACAATCAGTCCCAGCAGGTGGCTGCGTCCGGACACCAGCGAGCGCGCGTGCGTGTTCGGCAGATAGCCCGTCTCTTCAATGGCGTTCGCAATCCGTTTCGCAAGTCTCGGATTGACGGTCGAAATCCCGTTCACAACCCGGGACACCGTCGCGATCGATACGCCTGCCCGCAGGGCTACATCGCGCAGGCCCACATTGCCGGGCCGCCGCGTTTCCGTGCCATTCTTCTTCGCTACATTCTCGGGCTTGCTCATGCAGATTCACTCACCATCGAATTTCCCGCGCTCAGCAGCCCGCGGAAGAATCGAGTTTTGAAAGGGCAAGACTTCAGTCGTGCCGCAAAACGTTAGACAAAAAGGTGGGCTTTACAGTGGTTCCAGGAATGGTGTATCTCGGAGACACTCCCCTCAAGTCGACGCGAGCACCAGCGAGTGGCGATCCTGAATCAAGTCGGATTGGGTACAGCTTTCCTGGAACCGCTCTAGCCCCTGCGGAAAAACTCCTTTTGGGCCGCTGCTTTGAAAGGGCACGGCTTTACAGGATGCGGAAGAACTCGATTCAGGATGGCTTTGTAACAGGGCATGGCTTTAGCCGTGCCGATAAAGCCAATCAAATGAGCTGGGCTTTAGCCCCTGCTAAAGCTCATTCCTGCTCCTCACCCGGATTCGGGTCTTTTTCCGCAGTCTGTTTAGCCCCTGGCAAAGTCTTTCCGCGATCAGGACCTTCACCACAGTTTTTTTGTGCCTGAAGCTTCAAAGCATTCGAAGGCAGATTCTTTACAGAAATGCGCCTTCTGAAGGCCAAAACACTGGAGCCGGCGCGCAGTCTCGCCACGCCGGCTCCGATGTTGCTTCAACAACCAGCCATCCTTAGAAGATGAACTTGGCCGCCAGTTGCGCCTTCCGCTGATCTCCCATCGTGCTGTTGATCATGCCGAAAGTGGGCGATTGAAAATCGCCGTCCGGGTTCGAGTAGTGCACCGAGTTCATTGCGTTGAATGCCTCGGCGCGCACCTGCAACTTCCAGCGCTCCACGTTGAACTCCTTCGCGAGCGATGCATCCACATTGATGAAGGCAGGTCCGGTTACCAGGTTGCGGCCGGCATCGCCGTACGCGTAGGCCTGTCCCGCCGGAATCGCCGGCGCGCTGAAGGCTGCGGTGTTGAAGTACCCAAACACATTCCTCTTGCCGTGGGGTAGATTCGGGCTGCCGGTGACATTCGGCCGCAGCCCGGCCAAGGCCGACTTCGGATCGTCGCCCAGAATGACATTGACCGGGGTGCCGGTGTGCATCGAGTAAATGCCGCTCAGTTTCCATCCGCCGATGACTGCATCCGCCACCGATCCCCAGTTCGCGCCGAACATCTCACCCTTGCCGAAGGGCAGCTTGTAGGCGCCGCTGAACACCAGGTTCTGCCGCACATCCGCATCCGAAGTGGCATACTCGGCCTTCAGGTTATATGGGTTCTGCGGCAGGTCGTTGCCGTTGCCCAGGTCGAACGGCGCAGGACCGTTGTCCAGGCTGTGTCCGTAGGTATAGCTCAGCAGAAAACTGCTGCTGCGCGACAGTTCCCGCGTCAGCTTCACCTGCAGCGAGTTGTACTTGCTCAGGCCCGTATCGGTCAGATACTGGATCTTGCCGAGGTACGTCGTGAGCCGAGTGTCATAGTCGGCGTTCGACCCCTGCGCAACACTGGGATCGGCGTTGATATCGCCGATCTGGTAAGAGAGATGCTTCGAGATCGAGCCCACATAGGAGACATCCAGAGACATCGTGCGGCTCAACTGACGCTCCACAGCGAAGTTGAAAGATCCCGTCGTTCCCGTCTTGATGTTGGGATTGACGGAATTGGTAGTCTCCAGGTTGCCGTTGACCAGATTCGCGGGCTGGATAAAGCCTGTGGTGGGGATATTGATGGCCGTGCTGCGAACCACTCCGGCATCGTCCTGGTAAGGAGCACTGCTCGTGAACCAGTTGGAATAAGAGTTCTGTTGCGCGAAGGGCGGGTTCTTGGTCAGCGAGTCCTCGCGTCCGTCGTTCTCCGGCGAGTAGAAGATGGCTCCCCCGGCGCGGACCACGGTTTTAGGATCGACGCTATAGGCAAATCCGAGACGCGGCGAGAGATCGTTCTTGCGCGCCGCGATGATGCTCTTTGAAACGGCGTTCCGTCCAGCGATGACGATGTTGCCGCTGGCCAGATCGTAGTTGGCCATGTTGTTGTTGGCTTCGGTCCAGGGATCCTGGAACTCAAAGCGCAGACCATAGTTGAGCGTCAGTTTGGGGGTTACCTTGTAGGAGTCCTGTACGTAGAAGTCCAGGTCGTAGCTCTTGGTGTGCGGGTTCGTCAACTGCAAGCCCATGTAATTGTCCAGGGGCAGCCCGAGCAGAAGATCGGCGATATCCGATCCGCCCAGCCAGTTGTACGAATTATCGGGAGCCAACCAATCGCCGGCATAGTCGGCGCCGTAGCCCCAATAAGCTTCAGCCGAGGTTACCGAGCTGCCGAAACTTCCGTAGTATTGCCATCCCGTCGGGAAGAGAGAGAAGACCGGGCGTGAATTCAGCAGGCGCAGGTCGCCGCCAACCTTGAATTCGTGACGCGCCAGGCCGCTCCATGTGTAGGAGTCGCCGAACTGATAGTTGTTGTCCTGCACCTGGTAGGGCTTGTACGAGGAACCGCCGGTTTCATAGCCATCCGCCATGTAGAGGATCGGCATCCCGATCGTGGCGGCGAACCCTGGGACAGCCACGTTGTTGAAACCGTACTTCGTGGAGTAGTCGGTTCCATTCAGCAGGCTGTACTGATGCTGGTGATAGTACAAGTAGCCGAAGCGGAACTCATTCAGCGCGTTGGCGCTGAAAATATGATCGTAGGTCAGCGAGATCGACTGCGAACCATCGTCTTCCTTCTGCCCCTGGTCGGCATCGCCTGAACCCGGCACGACTGTCTTGCTGTTGTAATACTGACCTCCATCGAGGATGTTATTCCCCAGCCAGTGATAAACGCTGTACAAGCGATCCTTGTCGGAAATCACTTGGTCGAAGCGGCCGTCTACCTGGTTCGTCGTATTGCTGGTCGGGGCCCAGGCCTGATAGTTGCGGAACCAGCCATTATCGATGCCGGGCAGATTCGGCTGTGGGAAGAAGTTCATCATCGCATTCAAGCCCGCCGGGCTGATGCGCGACTTGGGAATTACGTTGCCCGGAAACTGAGTAGGCCACCATGCGTTGTCGGTAACTGGATCGAAGATCTTGGTGACCGTTCCGGCCACAGGATATGGTTTTCCGTCCGGCCCAAGACCCGGCTTTCCTGCATTCGGGTCCACCAGGTTTGAGAAATCCGCATCCCCGGCTGCATTGAAATCGAAAAGCCCGAAGGGAATGGTGGCGTCAACGTCGGAGAAGGCGTCGTGTTGGCGCATGCCTTCATAGGCCACAAAGAAGAAGGAGCGATCCTTCTTGATGGGACCGCCGACCGTACCGCCGAAGTTGTGCTGCTTCAGTGTCGGAGCAGGCTGAGGAGTATCGACACCCGGAATCGTCTGGCGGGCGGTCATGAAATTGGGACGGAAGAATTCAAAAGCGTCACCATGAATGGCATTGCTGCCAGCCTTGGTTTGAATGGCGATTACGCCGCCGGCGGCGTTGCCGAATTCAGCATTGTAGGCAGCCGTAACCACCTTGAACTCATCCACAGAGTCCACATTAGGGGTGACGGTGACATCCTGGGTGCGGTTTGTCGTCGACTCGATGCCGTCCATCTGTACAGAGTTTGAGTAGGAGCGTTGCCCGCTTACCGAAATATTGAGGGCGTTGATGCCGCTGCTTCCCGTGCTTACTCCAGGGACCAGCATGGTGAGGGCATAAAAATTGCGGCCGGCCAGCGGCATGTCGGTGATCGTGTCGCCTCCGATCACTGTGCCCACTTCCGCGGTCTGCGTTTGCAGCACCGGCGGCGCATCGCTCACTTCCACCGTGGCCGAAATGTGGCCGATCTTGAGCTTGAAGTTCAGCGCCAGGTGTTGATCGATGGTCAGCGCAGCATGTGCATAACGGGCTTCGGCAAATCCCTCACCCGCTGCGGTAACCGAGTACGTGCCCGGAGGAACGCTCAGAACCGTGTAGTTTCCGGTCGCATCCGAAACGCCCTTGAACTCCACGCCCTTCGCTTCGTCCACAACGGTGATCTCGGCGCCACGAACCACGGCGCCCGTGGGATCCGTCACCTGGCCGACGATCTGCCCGGTGGTTGCTTGCCCTCGGCTCAGATTGGGAACCAGGGCAAACAAAAGGAAAAGCACAGGTAGGACCACCTGCACTCTGAATTTGCACAACTGAATCGACTTCACGGTAATGCCTCCAAATATGGAACAGAAAGTGGCCAGTTCAAACCCGGTTCCGAGCCTCCAGGGCTCGAACCCAGCGCCGCACGGATGGCCATCCTTCAACGGCCCGTTCGCACCGGCGGGGAAACGTTTCCCCGCCACAGTTACTGAGAATGCTTACACCCAACATGCACTGTCAAGGGCTCAAGAGCCTTCCCTGCAACAAAACAGTCATTATGTTGGATTATCGGCTGAATAATCATTTATCCATAAGAAATGACCGGAATCGGCTCACACCACCCCACCAAAAATCGCCGCCGTGCCTGCTCCATCTCCTCCCAATCCGCCTTTCAGAACAGGTTTTCCCGGCCTGAAACACGCGTCCACCTTGCGCAAAAACAATTCTCCCTGCGATTTTGAGAAAACGCATATCCGCCCTCAAACCCGCCCTCGCCCGAGCAATTCCCTTTCCCTGTAAACGTCAGAATCCAACGCTTTTCTCGCCCTCCGCGCCCGCCGGCCGTCCCCCAATTCCCTTTTGTACGCCTCCTGGATCCCTATTTTCATCCCTCCCACCGCAAATTGAGACACCGCCCCTTCGAACGCTCTTTGCAAACGTATTCTGCAACTCATACCGCCCCAAAAAGCATCGGCCCATCTCGCGATGGGCCGATGCTTGCGTTCCTGTTGATTCCGGTCCGCTTATCTTACTCGACCAGCAGTTCGAATGCGTGCGGCTTCGGTTGCGCCTCTTTGCGCTGTTCCTCGGCCAGCGCCGCGTCCTTTGCTTCGATGGCCTTCACCGCATCGTCGCTCCCGGCAGCCTTCGGTTCCTCGATGGCCAGGATGAAGCTGGCC
>Ga0181517_10003738_pt1 | contig 14292 bp, 13 predicted proteins | sample PEATcosm2014_Bin_31_FD_119748 | JGI IMG/M metagenome (GOLD analysis project Ga0181517, IMG submission 119748) | Peatland microbial communities from MTU Mesocosm Facility, Houghton, MI, USA - PEATcosm2014_Bin01_30_metaG | ecosystem: Environmental > Terrestrial > Soil > Wetlands > Peat | place... | reverse complement strand
GCCGCGCATGGAGTCATCGTTGTCACCATCAATTACCGTCTGGGCGTGATGGGTTTCTTCGCGCATCCAGAACTCACCACCGAGTCGCCTCATCACAGCTCGGGCAATTACGGCCTTCTCGATCAACTGGCAGCCCTGCGGTGGGTCAAGCAGAACATCGCGCACTTCGGCGGCGATCCCGGCAACGTTACATTGTTTGGCGAGTCAGCCGGGGCAGTCGACTCGGGGAACCTTCTCGCCTCGCCTCTGGCGACGGGCTTGTTCCGGCGCGTGATCTCGGAGAGCGGTCCACCCTTCGGCCTCGGCCAGCCGCACACATTGGCCGAGGCGCAGAACCTGGGCGTGGCTATTGCCAACGCGGCGCATGGAAAATCTGCTTCGTCCCTCCAGAACTTGCGCAACCTGCCGGCGACGGAAGTAGTGGCGCTCGCCGCCAATGTGCTCAAGACGCAGGCTCAATTTGCCGCACTCGACACAAGATCGCCCATCATCGACGGCTGGCTCCTGCCCCAGGCTCCCTCCAGAACCTTCGCCACCGGCGCCATGCAAAAGGCCGACCTGTTGATCGGATTGAATGGCCGCGAATTCAGCGCCTTCCGGATTGTGCAGTCCGGCAGCGCGGTCAAGGCCCCATCGCCCACCGCGGCCTTGCGTGCGCTGGCTGACCAGGCCCATCCCCTGTATGGCAATTGGACCGACCTTGCAATCGCCTACTACTTTGGCAAGATGATGGTTAACCACGATGCCGGCGTTGACCAGGCAACCAACGAAATGTTTGCCGCTTGCCCCATCGGAGCCTTGAGTACTCTCGTCACCGCGGCGGGACAAAAGGCTTACATCTACCAGTTTGACCGCTCCATTCCCGGCAAGGGAGAAGCGGACCTGGGCGCATTTCATTCGCTTGAGATCCCGTTCGTGTTTGACGCTTTCCAGGACCCCTTGTGGCAATGGCTGCCCTTCACGGCAACCGACCACAATCTCTCGCAAGTCATGCAGAGCTATTGGACCAACTTCGCCAAAACCGGCAATCCCAATGGGCCCGGCCTCCCGAATTGGCCCGCCTGGACAAACGCCGGGGAACCCTACCTGGAATTCGATCGCTCTGGCCAGGCCGTGCCGCAACATGACTTCTCTCCGCCGTTTTGCCACCTCGCGCCAGAGCGGATCAAGAGGCAATTGACGGAGTATTGAGGACCCCTGCGAGTCTGATTCGGGTTTGCGGCTATCCTAAAAGTGCGACCGGATCAAACTCATGCCCTTTGCGCACACAATTGGAAGCAGGCGATATTGCTTTGCCAGCCTGTGTGAACTGCTGGCCAAGGCCACGCCCTTGCGCAGCGGCGACGTGCTTGCCGGTGTAGCGGCAGCATCGGCCGAGGAAAGGGTGGCCGCACAATTTGCGCTGGCCGATCTGCCGTTGGCCCACTTCCTCTCCGAGCAGGTTGTGCCTTACGAAAGCGATGAAGTCACCCGGCTGATTGTGGACACCCACGATGCGGAGGCTTTTGCGCCGGTGCGCTCGTTTACCGTGGGCGAGTTGCGGGACTGGCTGCTTTCCGACCAAGCCACCGGGGAACGCTTGGCTGCACTTGCGCCGGGACTCACTCCCGAGATGGCAGCCGCGGTGAGCAAATTGATGCGCATCCAGGACCTGATTGCAGTTGCAGCCAAAATCAGAGTGGTTACGCGCTTCAGAACCACGGTTGGCCTGCCCGGCAGGCTGAGCACCCGCTTGCAGCCCAACCACCCTTCCGACAACCCCGCCGGTATTGCGGCATCGATTTTGGACGGACTGCTGCTTGCCTCGGGCGACGCCGTCATCGGCATCAATCCAGCCGGAGACAACGTGGCCACCACTTCACGACTATTGCGCTTGATTGATGCCATGCGCGAGCGGTTTCAGATTCCGACACAGAGTTGCGTGCTGGCCCATATCACGACCCAGATCGAAGCGCTTGAGGCCGGCGCGCCTGTGGACCTGCTCTTTCAATCCATCGCCGGCACTGAGGCGGCCAATCGCAGCTTTGGCGTAACCCTTGCGCTACTGGACGAAGCGAACCAGGCCGGCCGATCGCTGGCGCGCGCCACGATTTATGCGGACGGGCAACCAAGCGGCAACGTGATGTACTTTGAGACCGGCCAGGGCGCGGCTCTTTCAGCCAACGCCCACCATGGCGTCGATCAACAGACCCTGGAAGCGCGCGCTTACGCCGTAGCCCGGCATTTCCGGCCCATGTTGGTGAATACCGTCGTTGGCTTCATTGGGCCGGAATACCTCTACGACGGAAAGCAGATTGCCCGTGCCGGCCTGGAAGACCACTTCTGCGGCAAACTGCTGGGGCTGCCCATGGGCTGCGACGTCTGCTATACCAACCACGCCGAGGCCGACCAGGACGACATGGACACGCTGCAAACGTTGCTGGGCGTGGCCGGAGTCAATTACATCATGGGCGTACCCGGGGCCGACGACGTGATGCTCCACTATCAGAGCACCAGCTTTCACGATGCGCTTTACCTTCGCCGCGCCCTGGGGCTCAAGCCGGCCCCCGAATTTGAATCATGGCTTGCGGGCGAGGGATTTGCGCGGTTGGCGCTCGAAGCCCACCACCCGGAGAGGCTGCTGACCGCATGAGCGATTTGACGCCTCCGGGATTGGCGAACCGTTTGCGCGCGCTCACCCCGGCCCGCGTAGGGCTGGGCCGCACCGGCGTCAGCCAGCAGACTCGCGATTTGCTGGAGTTTCAATGCGCGCACGCGCAGGCTCGCGATGCCGTTCATGCGCGGCTGGAAGGTGCGGAGTTGGCGGCGAACCTCGGCGCAATCGCCCGCTCTCAGGTCCTTCGATTGCGTTCTGCGGCTCCAGATCGCACTACTTACCTGCAACGCCCCGATCTGGGCCGCCGGCTCGACGAGAGCAGCGGCGCGAGTTTGGCTGGCTTTGCTAATCTCAACTTAGGCCCATGGGATCTTGTGGTCGTGGTGGCGGATGGGCTTTCTGCTCTTGCTGTTGAAAGGCATGTGCCGCCTCTGCTCAAAGAGTGGTTTTCACGTCTCGATGCAGTTTGCGTGGCGCCCGTGTGCCTGGTAGAGCAGGGACGTGTGGCCATTGCCGACGAGATCGGTGCTGCCCTCCACGCGCAAATCTCGGTCATACTAATTGGCGAGCGGCCGGGGCTGAGCTCACCGGATTCTCTGGGCGCCTACATCACCTGGCAGCCGCAGCCTGGGCGCACCGATGCCGAACGCAATTGCATCTCCAACATCCGGGCGGAAGGTCTGAGCTATGTCCAGGCGGCTCTGCAATTAAACTTCTATCTCACTGAGGCGCGCCGTCGCCGATTCACCGGCGTGGCGCTCAAGCAAGAATCTCACCTGCTCAAGGAAGGTTGAATCCGCATGAGGCGTTGGCTGGAATGGATAGTGGTAGGGCTGGTGGCGGCGTTTGTGGCTGTCTATGCGGGCGACTGGGCCATCTACAAGCTGCGCGGATCGCCCCAATCCAAGGTGAGCGTCAACCGCTACGTCACCATTCCGCTCAAGGGCAACAAGCAGGAGTTCGATTACCAGGGCACGTCGGACGTTCCCTGCTCGGTCTCGCTTTTTCCGCAAGGCGATGAAAGCCCCTGCTGGCGCCTGCGCCGCAATACCAACCAGGGAATGACGATTTAATTAAGCCCCTATATTTTCCTCGAAAGAAAACCCGAGGCGTAAGCTGGCTCACATGCCCAAGTGATGCGGGTCACGCTTGGGGAATTCGATTGCGGCTAGCATCATAAAATCTCGCTGTGCCTCTGAGGGCCTATGTACAGCCGCACCCAAAACGAAAACGGCACGTACAACACGCGCTGTCTCTACTGCTTCATGACCATCGTCTCGTCCGTGGAGTCGCCGGAAGAGCTGGATCGGCGCGAGCGCAAGCATATTTGCCCGGAGAGAGCGTTGGCTGAATTGTTGGAACAGGAAAAGGCCATCGAGAGCCGGGCCAACCGCAACCAGGCTCCCCGAGTCTGAAGTTCGTTAAACAAAGGCTGTCATCCTGAGCGACCGCAGCGAAGCGGAGGGGGTCGAAGGACCTGCGTCGGGCAGTGTTGACACGCCAAGAAAAGCTCAAGGATTATTGCGCGAACTTCAGACCCACCGTATTAGTGGCTGACTTCCGGCTTTCTATTGCATGTGAACTACATCTCGCAACTGGCGGGCTGTCGCCTCAAGAAACGTCTCAACACTGGCTCCGGCAGGCGGTTCGAGCCCGGACTTGGCGTGAATGGCCGCGGCAATCCGCTCCGCCAATGCGTGCCGCGTCGGCAAGCTCATATCCAGCCGCCGCGCAAAAAATCCCTCCAGAACTTCAAGGTCGGCCGCTGTGAGCCGAGCCACCCCGTCCACCGGCAAAGTGAAAGCGGTGTGGGGTTCGGGAACCGGAACGCTTTGTGCAAATACCTGGGCGGTAATGGTGCGCGAGCCGGACTCTCCCCAAAGCGGCGTCTCCTGTTCGCGGTCCCTCACCACCAGTGTGCCGGCCGCCAGATCGCCTAGCCGTTGATGCTGCCGCGAGGCAAAGATGGCAATCACCCCGACCACATAAAAGAAGGGAATCTGGTCTACGTAGCGGACGAGATTTCGCGCCATTGACTCGAAGAGCCCGATGCCGCGGCCTGAACGCTGAATCACGCGAATCCGCGCAATGCGCTTTCCTGGCGTCTGGCCGTTCCAGAAAGCCTCGAAAAGCGTAAAGTAGCCCCAGTTGAGCAGAAAGAAAATAAACACCTCAACTGCGGCGGCCCATTGTGCCGAGGTTTTTGAGAATGCGAATATACCGGGCATGAAGAGCGCGAAAACGACGGCAATCACCAGAATTCCGGCAAACCAGATCAGGTAGTCGATCAAAAGTGCAACAAATCGGCTGCCAATGCCGGCCAGAGGCAGTTCAATGGCCACCAGTTCCGGCGTGGCAATGCTAAGCTGATCAGAATTCAAGTCCATGGCGCAAATCCTCTCCAACCAGTGGATTCAAAAACGCCGGCCCTACTGGGATCGGCTGGCAGCCTTGCTGGCGGCGGCAGACGCGTCCGGCCTCAGCCAGCTTTCCCGCGCCGAGTTGCAGCAATTGGCCCTGCTCTACCGACAGGTGGCCGCCGACCTCTCGGTACTGCGCCAGGACTCAACCTCGCGTACGTATGCGTACCATGTAAACCAGTTGTTGGCTCGCGCTCACCATATCATCTATTCCGGACGCAAGACGAATCTCGCCACCCTCGTCCATTTTCTCAAGGATGAATATCCCGCCATCTTTCAGCGGCAGATCGGCTATGTGCTGGCCTCTGTTGTGGTTTCGCTGGCCTGGGGCGTGCTGGGCGCCGCGCTTACCAGCGCCCGGCCGCAGTTCATGCGCCACTTCGTCGGTCCGCAGATGATCGCCACCATGGAACGCCACGAAATGTGGACCCACTCCATTGTGGCCATCGCACCGCAAGCAACCAGCCAGATCATGACCAACAATCTGTCGGTCAGCTTCGTGACCTTTGCCGGCGGCATTCTCTTTGGCCTGGGGACGTTCTTCTATCTCTTCGTGAACGGCATGATGCTCGGCGTTATCGGGGCAGCCTGCCATCAATACGGTATGTCGGTCCCGTTGTGGAGCTTCGTCGCTGCGCACGGGTCGCTGGAACTACCTTCGATTCTCATCGCCGGAGGCGCCGGATTCCGCCTGGGCCACGCCATGTTATTTCCCGGCGCGCTGCGCTGGAAAGATTCGGTTGCCCGCGGAGGAATTGAGGCCACCCAACTGGTCTCTGGCATCATTCCGCTGCTGGTCATTGCCGGATGCCTGGAGGGCTTCGTCTCGCCCTCGCAAGCGCCCGTCTGGCTCAAATTTACGGTGGGCGGCCTGCTGTTTACGTTGCTGAATCTGTGGCTCTTTCGGCCCGTCAAAGCCGCTGCCATTCAAACCAACTCGCCACAAATCCCACTCACTCGCTGACTTGCTGACTCGCTAAGCCGCAAAGCAGGTTCCCTCCAAAACCCACCATCACTGCACCCAGATGGAATTGATCACTAGCTCTCCAGCGTCCCCGCCGGAAAACACCAACTCGTTCTCTGCCCCTGGTCGATCGAGCACCGCCTGAATTGTCACCGTGCCCAGATCGCCTCCAGTCGTAGGAAATGCAATCTTCGTTGCAATCCGCCCGTTTACGCGCAACTCCGCCATCGCGGGCGATCCACTTCCATTGACATATTCAATCTGAACTCGCGAAACTTGCCCGCGTGAAGCAACCTGGCCGAATCTCACATCCTTGCCCTTCATGAGTTTTCTGTCGCCGGGCGTCTTGTAGATTGCGAATTTCTTTTCCTGCCCGCGCACCAGAAGCATCACCGCATCGGCCGGCGCAACGGTTGTCGAGTAAGAAGACTTGGCCGCGCCCATGTCCTTCCCCGCCCACAGGTCCCTTACAGTCGTCGGCGAAGAATCAACCAGTCCAAGCGCGTCCAGCTCAAATGAAATCGCCGTTGCCTCCGAGGTTCGGTTCAACAGCAGCACGGCACGCTCTCCGGCTTTAGAGAGCGGCTTCGACCAAACCTCAAGCCCTTTGCCAACCTCAGCGACCTTGACTGCCTGAAGTCCAAGCGCATCCTGATCAATCGCAATCACCGCAGGATTGGTCAAGGTGGCCAGCGTTGCATCGCCAAGTTTGGTCAAGTCCGCGCCCACCAGCAGTGGACCTCCCGACATGGCCCAAAGGCCCATGTGCACACGGTTTTGCGCATCGGTGAGCCCCGGCATCCCAACCACCATCATGTCCGGGTCATTGTAAAAACCGGTGTGCTCGGCCTCGGGATGATTGGCTTCGTCGAACTCCCTGAAGACCTCCCTCAACTCTGCACGGCGGTCCGCGTTTTTGGTGTTGGCGACGATGGGAGCAACGATATCGCCGCCGGTGCGCCAAACATCGGCCGTCACTCCACCCACGCCAGGAGCCCAGGTTGCGGGGCTGTTCTTTCCCCAGTTGCAGATGGAATAGTAAAGGCGGTGGCCGGTAATGGATTCGGCCCGCGCAATGGCCCGCGCGATTTCAGCGTATTGGACCGCCGGATCCAGGTTCTCCTTGTCTCCGCCGCACCAGTCCACCTTGACGTAATCGAATCCCCACTTGGCGAATTGGAGAAAATCCTGCTCGTAGTGTCCTTCGCTGCCCTCATTCGGATAGCCGGGGCCGAGATCGGGGCCGACCGTTCCGCAACCGTCTTTTCCCGCATCGGTATAGATGCCGGCCTTCAGTCCCTGCCCGTGAATGTAGCGGACGATGTTGGTCATGTCGCCCGGCTTTTCACCCGGAGCGATTGCCGGCCAAGCCTTGGCATCCACAACGATGTTTCCGCCGGCATCGCGCTGACCCAGCCACCAGCCTTCGTCGATATTGATGTACTGGTAGCCGGCCTTCGCCATGCCGTTGGAGGCCATAGCCTTTGCCTGCGCCATCACAATCTGCGAATCGACGGTATTCGAAAAGGCGTTCCACGAAGACCAGCCCATGGGCGGAAGCGGTATCGCAACCTGCTTGGCGGCGTTTTGTGCAATCAACGGGCCGCTCCCGAAGATAAGCGCCAAGGCTAGAACCATGAACCTGGCCCGTGCAAATGACACATTTGCCCTGTCTTCATTTCTCAGCATGATCTTCTCCTTGCCATTGCAAATAACGGGCCCGCGCGCTTTTAAATGTTGCGAAGAAAGTCTGTTGGTTTGAAAGGGCACGGCTTCAGCCGTGCCAGATGAAGTCCATAATCAGAGCCGGCTTTAGCCGCCGAGGGAATGCAAGTCATAGGACGTACATTCCTTCCGGGGCTGAAACCGTGCCCTTTCAAAACGGAGTGACTTCTCGGCCGAGGAGAGTCACTCCGCATCCTGTTTACACCTTCACAAAAATCCGCTTCCGATAAAGCACCCACACCGGAATAAAGCAGACCGCAAGAAACGATACTGAATACGAAAACGCCGCCCACCCCGGATTGGGAATGTTCGCGCATGTGTGCGCAAAAAACCATCCAACCGGGTTCATTTCTCGTCCGTCGGCAACAAAGCGGATGTTGTAGAGCACTCCCGGCAGCAATTCGCTGAACATGTAAGCCACAATGGCGTTCGATCCGAAAACCAGCCACGGGTAGGCCAGTCCTTTGCTCTGGCCTTTGCCCCAGCCGTGCTGCTCCACGGCCCACCAGGCTAGCGTAAGCACCGCCAGCGACCAGCCGGCCGCCACCAGCACAAACGAACTCGTCCACAGGTTTTTATTCAGCGGAAACCACACCGACCACAGGTAGCCCACGGCCAAACTTGCCACGCAGCCCGCTGCCAGCCCCAGCGTTTTTGTCTTCACTGTCCTCTGCCCGCGCATCCATAGCCCAGCCAGCAGGCCCAGCAGCGCCGTGCCAACTGCGGGCAGGTCGCTCAGCAGCCCTTCAGGATCGTGCCGGTTGTGCAAGGGCGGGTCCAGGTAAAGGTGATAGGGCATCACGTGCCGGTCAAGCCACGAAGTCAGATTCAAGGTCTGGTCCATGAAAGGGAAGTCGCGCCCCGGCATCCCCGCTCCCGGAATAGGCGTCCATCGCAGCAGAATCCAGTAGCCAACCAAGGCCACAAACAGCGCCGCAAATTTAGTCCACACCCGCTGGTCCCACAAGTAGAACAACCCCACCACCAGGTAGCAGACGGCAATCCGCTGCAAAACCCCGTAGACGCGGAAATGTGGCAGTTCGAAGAAAGGGAAGTTGTTGACCACCACGCCAAACAGAAACAGAATCGCTGCCCGTTGCACTGTATGCCAGGCCAGTTGCGTGCGCGTTGCCCCGCGAGCCAGGCGGCTCTGAAAAGCAAACACGATCGAAGCGCCTACAACAAACAGAAAGGTCGGAAAAACCAGGTCGGTGGGGGTTAGTCCGTTCCACGCCGCGTGATTCATAAAGCCCCACGAACCGGGGCCGCCGTTGTTGTTCACCATGATCATGAAGGCCAGGGTGATGCCGCGCAGCACATCCAGCGAAAGCAGCCGGTTGATGGGTACAGGGGCGAGAGCCGGGTTGTTCATTGCGATTCAAATCTCCCAAATTGCATGTCCAGGGTTAGTCCATACCGTACGCGTTCAGGGTGCTTCTCGCCAAGCCCTGCCGCGGTCTCGCTGTCGCACGCACCCCCTTGGCTGGTAAACTCCCCCTTCAGGGAATCGCCCAAAAAACCGCAAGCAACCTTTGGAGGCAATCCGTGCCAGACTTTCAACCTTTTGTTCCTGCCAGCGACAATCGCCCGGAGTTCACCTTCCGGGCCATTCTGCTTGGCTCCATCTTCGGCATCATCTTTGGCGCCGTCACGGTTTACGTCGGCCTGAAGGCCGGCCTCACCGTGGCCGCTTCGATTCCCATCGCGGTGCTGTCCATCAGCATTCTGCGCGCCTTCGGCCGGGCATCGATTCTTGAGAACATCATCGTCCAAACCACCGGCAATGCCGGCCAGTCGATCGCCGCAGGCGTCATCTTCACGCTTCCGGCGCTCATCTTCCTGGGCTTCGACCTGGAATATGCCCGCATCTTCATCCTGGCGCTGATCGGCGGCTTTCTCGGCGTGCTGTTCATGGTTCCACTGCGCAAACAGCTCATCGTAGACGAGCATGAAAATTTGAAGTTCCCTGAGGGCACGGCTTGCGCTGAAGTGTTGAAAGCAGGCGAACAGGGCGGATCAATGGCCAGCCGCGTCTTCTTCGGCCTTGGCCTGGGTGCGCTCTACACCTTCTTCCAGAACGAGAATCTTTTTGGCGCATGGCCGGGCACGCCTGAGTTCCGGCCAGACTTTGGACCAAATCACGTACTGAAAGGCGCGTCCATCAAGGCCGACGCCACCAGCGAGTACCTGGGCGTGGGCTACATCATCGGACCCAAGACGGCGGGCGTAATGCTGGCCGGCGGCGTGCTTTCCTGGCTGGTCCTGATGCCGCTTATTTACTTCTTCGGCAAAGAACTGACGCATCCGCTCTATCCGGGCACGGTTCCCGTCGGCCAGATGAGCCCCAGCGACCTATGGATCACCTATATCCGCCCCATGGGCGCAGGCGCAGTGGCTGCGGCCGGCCTGATTACGCTCTGCAAGACCATGCCCACCATCATCGCCGCGCTGGGCGCGGGATTCAAGCAGATGCGCGCCGGCAAGTCCGCGTCGGCGGCCAAGCCGATACGCACTGAGAACGACTTCTCCATGGGCGTGGCCGTGGGCGGTTCCGCGCTGCTGGTCGTACTCATGTTCTTCTTTCTCTACTTCAAGCCGGTTCCGGGAGCGCAACTGGGACTGGGCGCCAACCTGGCCGCATCGCTGCTCATCGTCTTCTTCGGCTTCCTCTTTGTAACCGTCAGTTCGCGCATTGTCGGTCTCATCGGCAGCTCGGCCAACCCCATCTCCGGCATGACCATCGCCACGCTGATGGCCACCTCCGCCATCTTCCTGGTATGCGGATGGACCACTCCTGCCTTCGGCGCGCTGGCCATCACCATCGGCGGCGTGGTCTGCATCGCCTCTGCCGAGGCGGGCGACACCTCGCAGGACTTGAAGACCGGCTACCTGATCGGCGCAACCCCCCGCAACCAGCGATATGCCTTCCTCATCGGCATCGTGGTTTCCACGGTGGCCATCGGCTTCACGCTCAACATGATGAACAACGCGCTGCAGGAGTTCCGCGCAGCGCCGCAGCCGTGGGACATTGCGGCTGAGCACTCGGGCGTGAGCGAGCAAAAGGATCCACGGGGCCTTCACGACCAGTTCCAGGTGATCGGCGCGGACAAGACCACCACCGTCCACCACAAGAGCGAATACATCGTGCTCAACGCGCTCGGCTCCTCTGAACTGGCGGATGGCAAGTACCTCTACTCGCCCACCACGCACAAGATTGAAGTGCAGTGGATTCCGGGCATCGGCGGCGAGAAGGCTCCGGCGCCGCAGGCCCGGCTGATGGCCACGGTCATCAACGGTATCCTGACCCGCAAACTGCCCTGGGGGCTGGTGCTGCTGGGCGTCTCTATCGTCATCACCATTGAGCTGCTGGGCATTCGCTCGCTGGCCTTTGCGGTGGGCGCGTATCTCTCCATCGGCACCACGCTGGCCATCTTCATGGGCGGTGTGATGCGCTGGCTGGTCGATTCCGCGGTAAAGAAGGCAGGCGGCAGCACAGATTCCGACGCCGATGTTTCGCCTGGCTCGCTGTTTGCTTCCGGCTTGATCGCGGCCGGCGGCATTGCTGGATTGATTGGCGTGGCCATCAAGGGATACACCACCACATTCCTGGTGCCCAATCCCATCCACTTCCAACTCACCGAGAACCCGATTGTCTCCGTCGCGGCCTTCCTGGCGCTGGCTGGATCGGTTTACTACTTTGCCCGCAAGCCGCTGAAGTAGTAAGGAATAACTCTTATGTAAATCCGGTGCAGCTATCCCAAGTCTCAATCTGGAGGCTTGGGATGGCTGGCCTATTCGGCGTCGCCCGCCAACTCCGCGGGCGACGAGGTATAATTCGCAGATTACAAATCTTCATACCAAGAAGGACGCGATATGGAATCTGCGCTCCCGTACCTTGCATCGCCAGGCTCTATTAAGAACGCATTGGAGAAGATCCGGCAAGCCGCGACCCCTGACCGCGTGACGCGCGACTTCGTCACAACCAAGCTAGGGATCAAAGGAGGTACTGGCTTCGCGCTGATTCCATACTTGAAAAAGATAGGAATGATCAACGCCGACGGAACCCCGAGTGACCTTTATAAAAAGTTTCGCAACACAAGCACAGGCGGTGCGGCGATTGCCTCTGCGATCAAGAAAGGGTACGACAAGCTAAGTCAGGTGAATGAGTATTTCTACGACCTGAATGACAAGGACTTACAGTCGCTCATCGTACAAGTCACCGGGGCGGAATCGAACAGCAGCGTTGCGAAGCAGGTCTTCATGACATTTAAGGCTCTTAAAGTTTTCGCAAACTTCGAGAACCTCACCACACCGATAGAGGAAGACGGTGCGGAGCCCGCACCAAGGAGCAGCCTCGTTCCAATGGAAGTTCCTCAGTCACGGCACTCCCAGTCACGAGAAATCGGACTTAATCTCTCATACACAATAAATCTGAATCTTCCGGCAAGCACTGATCAAGCAGTTTTTAACGCGATCTTTCGGAGTTTGAAGGAGCACCTCCTTTCAAATGCAGACTAATGGAATTCAAAGACGAATAAAGGCGTTTGGCATGACGAACCAAATGCTGCAAGAGGATTTGGCGCGGCTCGAATCAGCCCTTCAGATCGACCTTGGCCATCTTCCTCCAATTAAGGAGCCAGTGGAGGATGTGTATTACCCGCAATTCGACGCATCCGTCCGCAAAGAATCTGCACTAATGGCCAAACATTACGAGGTCTTTTATTGTCTAGAGAAGTCCATTCGAGCACTGGTGGCTGAGACCGTTGCAGCCGCGGAAGGAAGTGTTAGCTGGTGGACGTCGCACCGAATTCCCGCGAACATTCAGGGAGACGTCGCATCCCGGATTCAAAAGGAGGTCGACGCAGGAATGACCCGTCGGTCGACTGAAGAGCTTGACTACTCAACGTTCGGGGAGTTGTCTGTGATCATTGCCGCAAACTGGGACGTTTTCGGCGGGCTGTTCACAAGCAAGAAGGCTGTAGAAAAAGTGATGGCGAGCCTAAACTCCTTAAGGGGCCCAATCGCCCACTGCTGCGCACTGGCTGAAGACGAGGTGGTTCGACTGCAGCTTACCGTTCGCGATTGGTTTCGCCTGATGGAGTAGGCGACCTCGCGATCCGCAAAGGACCTTCTACGCCACCACCTGCAACCGCACCCCTTCATTTTCCTGCAAACAGGCGATGATGTTGAACAGGCTTGTCGCTGTCGGATTCCCTTTCGGTCCGAACATCTGATGAAGGGTCTTCACGTGGATGCCGGTCCGTTCTGCGAGTGCCGGGAAGCCAAGGGTCGCATTAATGAAGTCGCGCAGAATCTCCCGGCCCAACGCAGCCTCACCCGCCAGCAGAGCTTCGACGGCATCGCCGAGCAAGCCGCGGCGGAACTCTTGATCGTTCTTTACCCGCTTTTGCACCGTCTTCCGAAAATCGCGTGTCAAAGCCATGATTCGCTACTCTCCTGCCGCTTTACTGGCGAGGGAAACTCAGCGCTCCGTTTCTTTCCCCACCAGATAGGTCTGCACCAGGGCCAGAACTCCAGGGAGTCCCATGGCGAACAGCGCCACAACATGCAACGCCGGGGTGCTGACAGCCGTAGTGTAGCGGACGGCATACAACGCATAGACAATAATAGGCAGAGCCGCAATCCCCTTTGCAACACCGGAACCTTGCAGCCGTGTCCACTGCCTTGAATCCCTGCCCCCCACGCTTCGCCAAATCAGCCCTGCCAAGCAATAGACCAGAAACGTGGTCAGCAGCCAGCCAAAGTAGTTCCTCAGCGGCACGCCAAAGTAGCCGCCGCCCCGCTCCCAAACCCAGTTGCCGGCGGCGGCCATTCCGGGGTCCATCACCGTGTCCCACGCCGTCATCACCATAGCGGCAACCAGCGCCAGGGCGGCAATGCCTGCAGCCGAGCGAGTGTCTACGCCCCGCACCAGCGCCCGCGCCGTCACCCACGACGGATAGATCATCATGAACCACGCCAGGGGAATCAGGACCGGCACATGCCCCAGCTTGGGGCCCAGCATGTCGCTGTAGTGATATGGCCCATAGACCAACCCCGTACGCACCCCGGTTTCCTCCAGCAGATACGAAACGATGGCCGCCGTCGCAAAAAAGAGTCCGGTCCGCTGCCAGCCCTCGCATCGGGCGCAGTGCAGCACTGAAAACAGCACGAACACCAGCGTGAATCCAATGTTTCCCAGGACAGGCAGATGCCACCACGGCCATACGGCTTCCGCGGCGATCAAGTAGATGACCGCCGCGAAGGAGCACCACACCAGAGCGTTGAGAATTCCCTTCATGGCGCCATTGTATTGCCAAACCAGGCAGCGGCTCTTTGCTCGAAAGTAAAATCCTCAACGCAAGCTGCAGCGATGAAGCCCTGAGCCTTTACCTCGTGGACAAGTACCGCTTCACTCGCTTCAAGCCCGCCCCGCAAACTCGCTGAAATTGACTTTCATGATCAACTCGTTTATTTGTTGAAGTTATAGATATGACTTGTTGTCTCCCAACCTGTCGATAAAGCTCTGCCGCCCCAAGCGGGCCGGGGACCTAAGGTCCTAACCCATCCACAGCTTCCCCAAGCTT
>Ga0181517_10003736_pt1 | contig 14297 bp, 10 predicted proteins | sample PEATcosm2014_Bin_31_FD_119748 | JGI IMG/M metagenome (GOLD analysis project Ga0181517, IMG submission 119748) | Peatland microbial communities from MTU Mesocosm Facility, Houghton, MI, USA - PEATcosm2014_Bin01_30_metaG | ecosystem: Environmental > Terrestrial > Soil > Wetlands > Peat | place... | reverse complement strand
CGAAGATGCCGCTCGATCCAGTGGCGGCCGGAAACGCACGGTGATAAGTCCGCGAAGCCCCGGCCGCCAGCAACGCTGAGCCCCAATTGTCCCTCTTCCACGCCCGAAGTGTCTCCCTGCCACCCCCCACGTCCAGCCCGGAACAAATCAAGCGCCCGAAGACTCAGAAATCGATCCTCCGCCACGCCGCGTCCCAGGTGTATTGCTTTTCCAGCAACAGCCTGCCGGCCATTCCCAGGCGCCGCCTCTCTTCAGGGCGCGCCAGCAGCCTGGAGACCGCCTCGGCGAACGCCGCGGCGGAGTCCGCCAGGAGGAGGTGTTCACCGTCGCGGGCGTCCAGGCCTTCGGCGCCGAGGGTGGTAGAGACCACCGCGGTGGCGGCGGCCCACGCCTCCAGGATCTTGAAGCGGGCGCCGCTGCCCGCCAGGAGCGGAACTACCGCGAGTTTGGCCCGCGCCAGCTCTCGAACGGCGTCCTCCACCGCTCCCAGCGTCTCGATTCGCGAATCGCCGGCCGTATACTTAGCCACGGCCGCGGGGTTCTTTCCCACTAGACGCCAAACCAGCGCCGGCCAGCGCTCGCGGAGCAGTGGCCACACCTCGCGCCGGAAAAAGCGCACCGCTCCAACGTTGGGATGGTACTCCATGTTGCCGGTGAAGACGATGACGTCTTCTTCCGCCCTGGGCGGCCGCGGAAAAGCTGGAATGGCGTTGGGATAGACCAGTGCGCGCGCCGAAGGCGCTATGCGGCGCACCGTGCCGGCATCGGCCTCCGAGACCGCCAGCACCCAGGTATAGCGCGGCAGCCACTCGCGTTCGAGATCGCGCGACGCCTCGTGAAAGCCGCGATGCGCGAAGGCCGCCGCGCCGCCCCCGGCATCCGCGCAGCGCGCGTGCAGAACCGATTCGATGTTGTGCAGGTCAAGCGCCGTGCTCTCACAGACTTTCGAGATGTTCTCCCAGTATGGCGCGCACCAGGAGTGCTCGACTATGCCGATTCCGTAGCGGCGTCCGGCGGTGGCCTCTTCGATCTGGCGGCCGAATCCGGCGAACCGGTCTACCAGCGCCGGGACGCCGCGCGCCAGGCGGCAGGCGTTGCGCCAGGCGCGCGCCGAAAGGCGGCGGCTGTGGCGCGGCAGATCGATCACGGTCACGCGGCGCGCCACATCGGCCAGGCGCACAGGCGGCAGAATCGATGGCGCCACTCCGGGCGCCTGTGCGGCGGGGTCCGGATCGCCGGGCTGGCGGAAGACGATGACATCCACCTCCCTCGTCCGCGCGAGGTAGTGCAGCAGCGAGGCGCTGCGCACGGCCCCGCCCCCGGCCAGGGGGTAGGGCGCCTCCGCGCTCAGAAACAACGCCGGCGATGCGCGCTCAATCGGCAAAGCGTTTTCGCGCCTCCTCGTACACCTGAAAGGTGAGGCGGGCGGTCCGCTCCCAGGAGAACTCCCGCGCGCGAGCCAGGGAACGGGCGCCGTGGGCGGCCCGCCATCCCGGCTCCTCGATGGCGCGGAGCATAACGCGCGCCATCTCCCCGGGCGTATCGGCGTAGGCCGCCGCACCGCCCGCGGTTTCCGCCACGGCGTGCGAGACTATAACGCCGGCGCCGCACTGCATGGCTTCCAAAACGGGCAAACCGAAGCCCTCGTAATGCGACGGGCAGACCAACGCCAGCGCGCCCGAGTAGAGCCCGGGCAGATCCTGGTCGGGAACCTCGCCGAGGTAGCGCAGGCCGGGCTCTTCGGGTACGGGGTTCCAATCCGCGCGCCGGCGGCCGGCTAGCAGCAGGTCGACCGCGTGATGGCGGCGCGTTTCGCGCCACGCCTCCACTAGCGCGGGCAGGTTCTTGCGCGGCTCGAGCGTGCCCACGAACAGGAAGTAGGGAGCGGCCGGCGCCGTCTTGGTGGGGCAGGCGGTTTCGCCTGCCCTGGGAGCCGCCGGCGCCGTCTCCACCGGACGAAACCAGGGGGCGGCGGCTTCCGGGACCGTTACCACCCGCTCCGGCCGCAGCCGGAACCGCTCGATGGCCTGCGCCCGCACGCGCTCGCTGGGGGTCACGATCATGGTCGCGATCCCCAGTTCCAGCAGCACCGGCGTGCGGCGCGCCACCCGTCCGGCCGAAGAATGCCAGCCAGCCTCCATCCACGGCGAAAGATCGTGGAGGGTCAGGACGCTGGGACGGCTGGGGAGGTAAGGAACCGCGAAATCGGGGCCGTGAACGACGTCCGCGCCCAGCCGGTCCATCTCGCGCGCGATGCCCCAAAGCCACCAGCGGCGGTCTATGGCGTTGCGCGGGCCGCCGCCGCGCTTGAGGTTGGGAGGCGCGGCCGAAGGCATCCGAAAGGGCTGGTCGGAAATGAGGAAGAACTCGTCGCCGGGGAAAGTACGTGCCAGGGCCAGGCTGAGCTCCGCGGTGTAGCGCGCCAGTCCGCCGCTCGTAAGCGCCAGGGACGCGGCTTCAATGGCGACGCGCATGGTGGCACGAAGGTGGGGCGGACCCCCTGGTCCGCAGCCGGCCCCCCGGCCGGCTTATACGTGGCAAGAGCGGGTCCAGGGGGACCCGCGCGGACCAGGGGGTCCGCCCCACCATCCATAGACCTTTACCCTTGCACCGCACGCTGGCCATAGTTCCGCTCGTAGTATTCGCGGTAGGCGCCGCTGCGGACCCTCGCCACCCAGGAGGCGTTGGCGCGGTACCAATCGATGGTCTGGGTCAGGCCCGTTTCGAAATCCATCAGGGGGCCCCATCCGGCGTCGCGCATCAGCTTTTCGCTCGACAACGCGTAGCGGCGGTCGTGGCCCGGGCGGTCGGTGACGAATTGGATCAACGATTTGGGTTTGCCGGTGGCCGCCAGGACCCGCCGCACAACCTCCATGTTGGGGAGCGAGCGGTTTCCGCCGATGTTATAGATCTCGCCGTCGCGGCCCTTCTCGAGCGCCGCGAGAATGCCCCGGCAGTGATCCTCCACGTACAGCCAGTCGCGCACCTGCATTCCGTCGCCATAGACCGGCAGGGGACGGTCTTCGAAAGCGTTGGCGATCATCAGCGGGATGAGTTTCTCGGGGAATTGATACGGGCCGTAGTTGTTGGAGGCGCGCGTAATCACCACGGGCAGGCCATAGGTAGTGAAATAGGAGCGCGCCAGCAGGTCCGACGCGGCTTTGGAAGCCGAGTACGGGCTGCTGGCATTGAGCGGGAAATCCTCGGTGGCTTCGAGCGGCGCCGCCAGGCTGCCGTACACCTCGTCGGTGGAAACGTGCAGGAAACGCCCGATTCCGCGCCGGCGCGCGGCCTCCAGCAGGGTGAACGATCCGCGGAAATTGGTATGAATCACGGGCTCCGGCGAGAGAATGCTGCGGTCCACGTGCGATTCGGCGGCGAAATGCACGATCGCGTCGGGCCGTTCTTCGGCCAAAGCGGCCTCCACCGCGCGCTCGTCGCAGATGTCGGCGTGCAGGAAGCGATAGCGGTCGCAATCCTCCACTTGAAGGAGGTTCTCGAGATTGCCCGCGTAGGTCAGCTTATCGAAATTGACCACCCGCCAATCGGTTTCCAAAATCGTCATGCGGACGAATGCGGATCCAATGAACCCCGCGCCGCCAGTGACAAGAAGTTTCATAGGTCTATTGGTGGGACAGGCCTACTAGCCTGCCTGGTTCTGCGCTGTGCAGGCCAGGAGGCCCGCTCCACGTCACTTATGCTGCGTTTCCCAGTCGTAGTTGATCGAGCCATCGTTGTAGGCGATGCGCCCTTCGTCGCCCGGATCGTAGAAGCGGTCGGTGAGGTAGACCAGCAGCGCTTCCTGGCCGCCGACTATCTTGTACCCGTGGGCCACCCCCGGCGGAATCAGAATCCGCCACGGCCGCAGGCGCCCCACGTAGAACGTATTGCGCCAGCCGAACGTGCGCGAGCCCGCGCGCAGGTCCGCCAGCGCCACCTGAAACATCCCGCTCGCGGGAACCCAGCAATCCGTCTGGCGCAGGTGGAAATGGAAAGCCTTGATGGTCCCCGGATAGCTCACCGCGGCGGAAATCTGGGTGCTTTCGGGCGGAAAGACCTCCGTGAGGCCTCGTCCCAGCCGCTGGACTTCGAGGAAGTACCCCCGGTCGTCCGGGTAAATCGGGAAGGGTTCCGCGCGAACGCCTTCGATCAGCTCCGGCGACCGGGGGTCGAGAATCACGCTTCCGAGGCCCTTGGCGCACTCGGGCACGGTGAGGTCGAGGCCTTCGAAAGAGGCCAGCGGCCTGCCGGCGGAAACCGCGTTGTCCGCCATCAGACCACCGCCTCCTTGGCCGCCTTCCGGGCGACGGATTGCGCCACCAGGTTGGTGGCGCGCAGCAGCGAGTCGAACGTGCCGGCGTCCGTCCACCAGCCTTCCAGGTAAGAAAAGGTCATGGAACCTTCCCGGATGTAGGCGTTGTTCACGTCCGTAATCTCGAGTTCGCCGCGATGAGATGGGACCAGCGTCTTGATCTTGTCGAATACCGTGGCATCGTACATATAAATGCCAGTGACCGCGTAGTCGGTCTTGGGATGGGCCGGCTTTTCCTCTATGCCGACTATCTTCCCCCCGGCGATCTCCGCCACCCCGAACCGCTCCGCGTCAGTCACCCGCTTGAGAAGGATGTGGGCTCCCGAGGGCTGTGCGCGGAACCGGTCCGCGGCCTCCCGGATGTTGCCCTCGATGATGTTGTCGCCCAGAATCACGCAGATCTTGTGGCCGTCGGCGAAGTGCTCGGCCAGGTTCAGAGCGTCGGCGATTCCGCCTTCGCCTTCCTGGTAGGTGTAGTTGATGTGCTTGAGGCCGAATTCCTTCCCGTTGGCCAGCAGCCTCAGAAAATCGCCCGAGTTACGGCCCCCGGTGACCACCAGGATATCCCGTATCCCCGCATCCACCAGCGCCTGAATGGGGTAGTAAATCATGGGGCGGTCGTAGATCGGCAGCAGGTGTTTATTGGTGATCTTGGTGAGAGGAAACAGCCTGCTCCCGGAGCCTCCCGCCAGCACGACGCCTTTCATAAATCACCAGTATAGCGGAGACGCCGGATGTGAAGGCAGCGGCCCGATCGGCTGGCCACGCTGGTCCGCGGTTGGCAGTCTCAAAGAAGTTCGCGGAACCGCCGCGGCGTGAGGCCGGCATCCTGCACAATGCCGCCCATGGTGAGCGCGTCCACGGGGTCGTGTCGTGGGATTGTCAGGATCCGCCTGCCGTCGGTCATGACGATGTGCTTGCCCTGCCTGGCGACCTGGAACCCGGCCTTTTCGAGCGCCCTTACGGCCCGAAGGTGAGGGATCCCGGGTATTCTCGGCATGCCCTACGCCGGGACTTCCACTTCCCTCAGATTCTGGGGACCGGCCAGTTGTTTGGCGACTTCGAGGTATTCGGCGATCGCATCCTGAATGTTCGCCAGGGCTTCCTCTTCCGTGGCGCCTTGCGACCAGCACCCGGGCAGACCGGGGCAGGAGGCGCTGTACCCCCCCTCGGATGGAACCAAAGCAACCGGGTACTTCATGCTTCCAACTGTAGCATGACCGCTCACACCCATCGCCAGCCGCCCGGAAATGCAGATGTCGAAAAAGGCGCCACGGACCGGTTTTTTCGGTGTCCGGCCTGACACTGGAAGTAATAGGGTGTTGGCCCTTGCTACACTAGCTCCGGGCGCCACCAAAATGAACCCGACCCGCAGGGACTTCCTCTCCACCGCCGCCGCTCTCTTCTTCGACCCGCAGGCTCCGGCCGATCTCACGCTCAAGATCGGGACCGTCGATGTGGCCATCGCTCCCAAACGCACCATCCGCACCATCGGCTACAACGGTTCCTTCCCCGGCCCGGTTCTGCGCCTGGCCGAAGGCCGTACCATAACGGTGGATGTGGTCAATGACACTCCCTCGCCCGATCTGGTTCACTGGCACGGCCTCTTCACTCCCGTGGATGCCGATGGCTCGGTGGAAGAAGGCACTCCCATGGCGCCGGCCCACGGCCAGCGGCGTTATTCCTTCGCGCCGCGACCCTCCGGCACGCGCTGGTATCACTCGCACGTCCACGCCGGCCGCAATCTCCACATCGCCACTTACTCCGGCCAATACGGCGTTCTGATCGTCGAACCCCGGCAGAACCCGGCCCGCTACGACCAGGAGATCCCGCTCATTCTTCACGGCTGGCAGCCTTTTCTATCCACTCACGGCGGCGGCGGCGAAGGCAATGAAGGCTCGCTCGAAGTTCACTACGGCGCCTTCACCGTCAATAGCCACGCCTTGGGCGGTGGCGAGCCGATACGCGTCCGCCAGGGCCAACGCGTGCTCTTCCGCATCGTCAACGCCAACGCCACCCTGATGCACCGCCTCGCGCTTCCCGGCCACAAATTCCTGGTGGTGGCGCTCGATGGCAATCCCGTGGCGAACCCAGCCGAGGTCAGCGTGCTGGAGATGGGCCCGGCCGAGCGCATCGATGCCATCGTCGAAATGAACCAGCCCGGCATCGCGATTCTGGGCGACGCCGACGACCAGGTTCGCAACCTCGGATTGGGCGTGGTGGTGGAATACGCCAACCGCACCGGCAACCCGCAATGGACCACTCCGCCCGACGAGAAGTGGGACTATACTCTCTTCGGCCGGAATGAAAACGCCCCCGAACCCGACCAGCGCATCCCCCTGGTCTTCAAACAAAAGTGGGTCGGCAATCGCGCCGTGGATCACTGGACCATCAACGGCAAGGAATACCCCAAGACCGACCCGATCCGGGTCCGCGCCAACGGCCGCTACCGGCTGATCTTCGATAACCAGAGCGACGACATGCACCCCGTGCATTTGCACCGGCACTCATTCGAGTTAGTGAACGTAGCCGGAAAACCGACTCGCGGAGTGATCAAAGACGTAGTGGACGTCATGGCCCGCTCGAAGGTGGAGGTGGATCTGGTGGCCGATAACCCCGGTCCGTCGCTGTTTCACTGTCACATGCAACTGCACATGGATTTCGGCTTCATGACCATGCTCGAATACGAGGGCGAGCCGGCGCCGCCGCCCATGTCTCACGGCCGAATGTAAGGCGAGAGAGGAGTCCTTCGCGCCCGACACAGTTGAAAAAGGCAGGCGGAACCGCCTGCCCCACCAACTCCGGCCACGGGTGGGGCAGGCGGTTTCGCCTGCCAACGCCTGGACGGCGGCGCCCTGCGCGGTGTAGGGGCCGGGCACGCCCGGCCCGAAGCGTTTCGGGACTCGCTTTGGCAGGCGAAATCCCTGCCTTTTTCGACCCCCCGCCCTACTTCGACGCCGAACTTATGACCTGCACCGGCCCCAGCAGGCCGGAGGGCAGCAACGGGGAGTTCTGTTGATAGAATTGCTGCGCCGTGTAAGTATATTTCTTCACGGCGTCGGGCTGTTGGTCGCCAACCAGCCGGTTGACCCACAGGTTAGTCACTTTCACTACCACGGCGTTCGCGCCAGGCTTCATAGCGGTGGTCACATCCACGCGGAACGGCGCCTTCCAGACAATGCCCAGCGGCTTGCCGTTGACGGATACATCAGCCAGGTTCTTCACGTCTCCCAGGTCGAGCCACAGCCGCGCGCCCTTTTTGAACCAGCCGGCCTGCGCCTGGATGGTCTTCGTATAAGTCCCCGTCCCGGAGAAATACTTGACTCCGCTATCGGAGTTATCGCTCCAGGAAATCAACTTATCGAGCGTGATTTTCGCCGGCGCCCCGCGTTCCGGCTGAAAGGCTACCTCCCAGGGACCATCCACCGTGGCCATGGGCGTGTCCGTCCACACCGGCAGCGTGCGGGAGGGCGCGGCCGCCGGCTTGCGGAATACCACGAACACGGCTTCGTAAGGCTCCAGGCGCAGCGGCACGGTGGTACTGCCACCGGCGATGCGGTAGGATGCGGGCTCCATTTTGCCGGTGTCTGCATGCCACAACTCGGCGGCCTTGCCCTGCACCCGGAAGGTGGCGTCCACGCTCTCCGCGCGGTTGTTGCGGCTATCCACCCAGTAGACTTCGCCTTGCGGCAGCGTGCGGTGCACGAACAGCAGCCTGGCGTCCGCTTGCGGTTTCGTGTAATCGAAGTCCGGCGCCACTTTCATGTCCGCGAGGGCTTCGGCCGCCGTCTGGCCCGCGTAGACCAGGCCCTTGCCGCAGGCGCGCCGGCCCGTGCCCGAGCCCCACACCTGGTCGGCGATGGCGCGAAACTCCGCCTGATCGTCGCTCAGGCTGGGGCTGTCGGTGGGCTTGGCCCCAACTACCACGGCGCCGGCATTCGCCAGGTCGCGTATCTTCCTCAGAACCGGCAATGACATGTGCCCGGCATAGGAATCCAAAACCAGCGCGCGGTAACTCATGCCGCTGGGCGTGGTTATCCGCCCGCCTTCCACCGAGAGGCGGTGGATCAGCGCATCGGCGTTGACATAGTCGAAGTTATATCCCTCCGGTACGTCCGGCGACTTACTGGCGAACAAGGCGGTCAGGTTGGAGTCTTCGCCATAGAAATAGATGACGTCGGCGGCGAACTTACCCTGCTGGAGCATGAAAGAGCCGCGGGCCAGGTAAGTGGTCCAGGGTCTGGCCAACTCCGCCCAAGTCTCGTGCCGGGTGAACCACTGGCCGTATTGGCCCAGGCCGAGACCGGGAATCTTGTCCGATACAGGCTGATGCACCGAGGTATGAATCACGAAGCGGTTCAATCCGGCGGCCAGCTCCGCATCGGCGGTGGGCTTGAGCGTCTCGGGCGACCAGGACCAGGCCCCCGTGGCAGCGGTCATAGACTCGGCGGCAACCAGGTTCTGGCCATAAATGTGGGCCACCGAAGCGGATTCGCGCACATCGGCGTTGGCCCCGTACTGCACGTTGTTCACGCCCGGCGTCTGGGTCCACATGGCGCTCATGGGGACATCGGCGCCGCGCTTCACCTCCATGCCGTCGCCGATGAATGCGCGTCCGGATTCGTGCGATTCGCTGTAGCGGCCCATGCCGCGCTGGTGAAGGATAGTGGTGAGCTGATCGTAGTGGTTTTCGGCGGTCAGCTCGCCGATGGTCTTGCGGAAGTCCCAGAGGAACCGGTCGCTCGACTCGCCGCTCTCCACCACGCGGCCGGTGAGCGCCGGCAGCCAGGGACGCGGATCGTAGCCGCGGCGTTTGGTGAACTCGGCGATCATATCGTCGGTCCAGTTAGTGACCCCGGCCTCCCAGCTATCGGTGACCACGAAGCGCAGGCCGCGCTTGCCCATCAGTTCGCCGACCGTATCTTTGTACTGGCCCAGGTAGTTGTCGAAATACGCCTTGACGAAGCCCCGGTTGAGCTTGTCCACTTCGAGCCCGGTGGCTTCAGGCGAGGCCGGGGAGTTACGCGCGCCGGTGAGCGAATAGCCCAGGCGCAGCACTACCCATCGTCCCGCCGGCGGGGTCCAGTCGAGCGTCCCATCGGGCTTCATCCTGGCTGTCAGGTCGAGCACGTCGGCCTTGCGGACGGCATCCTGGGCAGGCGCCTGCGGAGTGGCGAAACCGTACAGGTCGGGCACGGCGGCGAAGGCCGCCTTCTCTTCGAACCGGTTCACACGCGCGCCGGTGTGCAAGACCAGCTCCGCAATCTGATACCCGGCCGGCGCGCCGCCGCGTCCGCCTGCCGGTGCTTGCGCGGCCGCGAAGGTGACGCGGAAAAAGCGAGCCGTGACCGGCGGGAACGCGATCGTGTGCTCCGCCGCTCCGCCGGCGGGAATCGTAGCCACTGTCCGGAACTGCTGGCCGTCGTCGCCGGCTTCCAGGGCCTCGCTGGCGCCGCCGCCGCGGCCACCCCGGCCGCCTCCGGTGACGATGGTAAGCGCTTGAACGGCCTGCGGTTTGGGGAATTCGATCTGTATCCACGCCTTCCCGCCCGCCGGCGCGGCGGGGAGCGTGGTGGACTTCACCAGGTCGCCATCGGTCAGCGCTGCCAGGTCGAAGGATCCGCCGCTGGAGGTCACCTTGGGCTGCAATTCCGCCAGCGGCGCATCGTTCGCCGGCGCGCGATAGGCCACCACGGCGGCATCGGCGTAATACTCGGCCGTGGCGCCGGCGCGGGGGATGTTCTGAAACGGTCCGGTGGCCGAGGGCGGCTTAGGCAGCGCGCTGGTGAACGGACGCCCGCCTTCCACGCGCGTCTCGCTCCACACGAGTTTCTTCATGGCCTGGGAAGGTGGCACCCATGGGCCGCCGCTCTCGCTCCAGCCGGGCGAGCCGGCAATGGCCATTTCCAGCCCCAACTGGTCGGCCAGGGTGGCGGCGTAGCGGAAGGCGTCCTTCCACTCCGGGGTCATGTAAACCAGCCGCTTCTCCACAATCTGCGGCGTGCTGAGCGAGGCGTCGAAATTCTGCATGCCGGCGATGCCCACCCGCTTCATCCACTCCAGGTCCAGCTTGATGCCCTCTTTGGTGATATTGCCGTTCATCCAGTGCCACCAGACGCGCGGCTTGGCGCTGTCCGGCGGGTTGGCGAAACCGCGCTCCAGAGCATCGCCCGAGTTCTGTCCGGAAACGATCCATACCCCCGCCAGCGCAAGCGCCGTGGCGGCGCAGACAAGTTTCTTCGATCCGATAAGCGCTTTCATGGTGGCGCTCCTTCGCTCCACATTCTAAGTGGTATCGGCGCCGGTCTCAATGCGGGGCTTTGAAATCGGAACCCGGGTGTAGCTACAATGTAGTGCGTGGCCGAAAGGCAGAACTGCTTCGAATGGGACGATGCCAACCGGGGCCACATCGCGCGGCATGGCGTAGCGCCGGAGGAGGCGGCATACCCGGTGAGGAAAAACAAGAGGGGGCTTTATTCATGGCCAGTTTGAAGATGCGAAAGCTTTGGGACAAGTTGGGGCTCTACGACAAAGGCGACGGCACCGTCGGGATTCGCAACGTGCCCAAATTCCGCGACGAAGCTGAAGAGGCCCGCTGGTGGGAGCAGATTAGCGACGCCACGTTTGACTTCGCCCTGGAGCACGGTCTGAAGGGCAAGCGCCCGGCGCCCGGGGTGGCGCGGCCGACGTCCATACGGCTGCCGCCGGACGATATCGAGCGGGCGCGGAAGCTCGCGGCGCGCCGCGGCCTGGGGTATCAGACGTACCTGAAAATGCTGATCCACGAAGCGCTCGATAAAGAGGAGCGCGCGGTGGCGTAGTGGGGCGGGCCTCCTGGCCTGCCTTGGTGGAAATGGAAACTCCAGAGGCAGGCCAGGAGGCCTGCCCCACCAAGAAAGCTACCGCACCACCAGCTTGGCCCGCGGAAACGCGAACTTGCGCCCTACCTCATCCACCACGTTGATCTGGCACATGTACTCGCCGCGCGCGATGTCCTGCAGCGGCACCTCGACCTGCACGGGCACGGCCTCGGGACGCGTGGGCGAGAGTTGCGTGGCGTCGATTGGACCTACCTCGAACGTCTTCACGTTCTTCTCGTTGAACAGGCTCATGGAAACCTTCACGCGACGCCTTCGCGTGTTGGCGGGATCGGGCAGAGCGTCGTACACATCGAAGTTCACGAACATGCTCCCGGTCCGCCGGAAGACGTGGGTGATGTTGGGGATCACCTTCTGATCACCCACGATCAAGGGATTGGCGACGATCTCTCTCCTGGCAAACCGCTGGGCCGAGCCCACGGCTGCCGTCACCGGCTCCCGCTGGCTGCTCCATACGATGGTGCTCAGCTTCAGTCCCGATGTGTCCGCGCTCAGGTCGGGCACCGTGAAGCGCGTGTCGAACGTCCCCATCTTGCCGCTGACGTTCTCGCGCACCACGAACTTCATGCGATACTGGCCCGGCTCGAGCGTGAAGCCGGCGTCGTACTGGTAGTTCTTTCGCCCGGCGGCAGCCGCGCCGGCCTGGTCGAGCTTGACCTGGATATTGTCGCGGACGTTGCCCACCACGGCGTGCCGCTCGTCCTGAACCTGGCCCACGAAATCGAGCTGTGTGACGCTGGCGCCGCCCTTGGCGGCCAGGGCCACCACCGAACCCGGCACTTTGATGGATACCGGGACGAAGTAGGCGGTGGATGAGATGCGGAACGCATTCACCTGAAGAGCCAGTGGCAAATCGGTCACGGGATCGCCGGCCGAAAGCGCCTCGGTAAGCTGCTGCTCCTTGTCCTGCGCGTTCAGCTTGCCCCAGGTCTTCTCGGCGTAGTAGCCTTCCCGGTGCTCCAGCTTGGCCACCAGCTTGGAGGAGTTACTCAGCTTCACGTCTATCTTCCGGTACTTGCCGTCCATGGCATTGTTGGAGCTGTAGTAACCCAGCAGATAGTAACTGCCCATGGACTCCTGGGTTTTGACGATGCCCAGCCCGATATCGTTGTTGTCGAAGAAAGTCTTGCCGCCGGTCTCGGCGGCCAGCGTGTAGAGGGTGTCCTGCGAAGCCAGCACGCCGGACCGCTGGGAGTTGAAGACCGACCCGTTGAAGATTCCCGATCCGCGCGACCCCGCTTTACTCGCGCCGCCGCCCGGCGGATCGCCCATCAGCCCACGGGCGTCGATGGCGTAAAAGGACACGTTCGCCCTGCCGGCCGCGTTGATGGTGGCCTGCAATTGGGCCTCGTTGTCCAGGCCCGTACGGGTAACGCCGCTCGAGAAATAGATCAGCGCTTTCTTTTCGGGGAAGGGCTTCAGCATCCGCGCGGCTTGCTCCAGGGCAAACAGCTTCTGGTCGGTGTTGAATATGTTGAACTCGGTCTCGTCGGCCACAAACGCCGCCTGCGTATCCTCGCCGTTGTCGTCGCCCGTATCGGCCAATCCGGCCAATTCGCTGGCTTCGCCTATGGGAAGGGTTCGGATGACCCGGGTCAGCACGTCGCGGTCGTCGGTGAAGTCGCTCAAAACCTGAACCGTGCTGGCGTAAAACAGAATCGCCACCACGTCGTCCTTGGTGACGTGCTTATTGAGGTAATCGAGCGCTCCGTCCTGCGCTCTCAATTGCTCGGGAATCGCCATCGACGAAAAGTCGAAGAAGAACACCATCAGCCGCTTGTCGTGGTACTGGATCTTGCCCGGCGTCGCCGCGGTGATGGTGGTCTTAGGCGCCTCCGGCAACTGGAGCTGCTCCTCCAGCTTGATCTCCTGGGGAGGCTCCGGCGTGGTGGAAATGCGCTGGTACTCGAACACCGCGATCTTCTGCGGCTTGCCGTCCTCGAGCACGGTGAAGTCCTCCTGGCGCAGTCCCTCGACGGAATTGCCGGCCTTATCCTTGGCGGTGACGTCGACAATGACCAAATTGGCATTGGCCTGGAAGGTGGCGGCGCCGGCCATCACCGGCGGTTGGGCCGGAGTCTTCTGCGCCGCCGGCGGTTGGGCCGCGGGCCGCTGCGCCGCCGGCTGCTGCGCCAGCGCCGCTGCCAGCGCCAGCGCCACCATGGCTGTGGATTGGATGCTCTTATTTGGCATAGGAGTTAGAAAGCGAACCGCATGGCAAGTTGCACGGAGCGGGGCGAGGTGGCGGCGGTAGGTACGCCGTAAGTCTGCGAGTTCACCGTCGTTCCGAAACCGGTGATAGCGAAGTGGTTGAGTACGTTGGTGGTGTTGATAGTGACAGTCAGGGTGCGCCGGCTCTCGCCGAAGCGGAAGGCGCGGTTCATGTTGGCATTCAATGATGTTACGAACGGGCCCGGAATGGTGTCGCGGCCGGCGTTTCCGAACTGGCCCGAGGGCGGCGTGGTAAACGCCGCCAGATTGAAGAACCCGTAACCGGGCGCTTCGATCGGCAGGCCGGTCGCCTCGGCGCGAATGTTTCCCCCTCCCGACGCGAGGCCGCCGGTATTGGCCAGGTTGCCGGACACGTACGCCGTGAGCGGCGAGCCGTTGCCGGCGCTGAACGTAGCCGCCAGGTTCCAGTTCTTGAGCGCCTGGGTCCTCCAGCCGGAACTTCGCATGAATCCTCGAACCCCCACGGGAGACGAAAACTGGAAGCTGCCCGAGAGCTTATTCCGCTGGTCGAAGGTGGAGAGGCCGCGCTCCAGGCGCAGGTTGTTTAGGAACTCCACCGAGGTGCCGCCCGTGCCGCTGAAGCTCGACGCATCGTCGATGGATTTCGAACGCACGTACAGCGTGGTAAACGAGACGCTGCGGGAAAGCCGCTTGGTGAGCTGCACCTGCCCCGCGTTGTAGAGGGAGTTCGCTCCGTCCGTCTGATACGTGAAACTGGTGGCGTTGGCGATTTGAAGCTGTTGATTGGAGATGGAACCGGTCGGACGGTTGGGATTCTCCAGAACTCCCAGGTGCGTGCCCTTGGTCCATATGTAGTCCGTAAACAGGACAAACCCGTGCGGCAGCGTGTGCTGGAGAGTGAAATTCGCGATCTG
>Ga0181517_10003735_pt1 | contig 14297 bp, 22 predicted proteins | sample PEATcosm2014_Bin_31_FD_119748 | JGI IMG/M metagenome (GOLD analysis project Ga0181517, IMG submission 119748) | Peatland microbial communities from MTU Mesocosm Facility, Houghton, MI, USA - PEATcosm2014_Bin01_30_metaG | ecosystem: Environmental > Terrestrial > Soil > Wetlands > Peat | place... | reverse complement strand
TGGAACGCACTGAGACTCTGAATCAGCCTGTAAGCTATTGATTTGATGGAGCCACCCTCCGGGCTTGAACCGGAGACCTGCTGATTACGAATTGACAGTTTAGGTGTCTACCTTTTGCGCCCCCGTCTATTATCAATGACTTAGAAACAGGCTTGGACGCCAAAACACGCCCTAGACAGTGCTAGACGAACGGCGTTGCTACCACGGTTGCTACCAAAGTCGGAGCGAAGGCAAAGCGAAAACCCCGGCCCGCGCCGCCTAATGGGAGAGCCGCGCTGGTCGCTTCGTATCCCCCCAGGTTAACCGCGTTCCGAAGGGGCGCACTCCACCCACCGGCAACACGTTGATGATACCAACCGTCTGGCGTCTGCCCCTGGCCGAAGTTGGCCCTCGGGGTCGAAGGGTTCAATCCGAACTACGCCTTCCTTCACCAGCCCTCTAACGTAGGCTTTCGCCTCTTCAGGCGACTTGCCAGTCGCTCTGACCACGCGACAGAACACAAAAGCATCGTCCCATGCTTGGTCTTCGTTGTCTAGGTGCCCGGCGCCGATGAGAGCCTCCACGGCTTTCCTCCGGATTTCCTCGGGATCTTGGTTTTCGAAATTCCCGATAGCCTGCTCAACACCCGCGAAACTCCATATTCGCACCTGGCCTTGATTGAGCCGATAGAGCCAATCTATGGCCTCCGCTGCTTTGCTCTGGATCGCGAGCAACTGCGGATCGCTCAGTACCGCGCTGTCAACGATGTTGTGAAAGCACGGCTCCCGAGGGTCCGCCATTCTGCATACCGGGCATGTGCTCATTGCTTGCCGCCCTTTCCTTGCGGCAAGAATACAGTAAACCCGCCGCAAGCCGAATGCAAGCGGGCTCGGGAGAGACCCGCCGCGAAGTTCCTCGGCGGAACGAACAGGCCCATTCGTTCGTGGCCCCGCTCTCTCAAAGGTCCGAAATGTCCGCATCAACGCTACACCGGCAACCGAGGTGTACCGGGACAACGGGAATCTCTTTGACCGTGAACGCCCTCTTCATGAGTTCACGGCACTCAGCGCACGTTAGCCTGTCTATTGGGCCGGTAAGCTTCCAACGCGCTCCGTAGAAGCCATCGGGATCAATCACCTTTATCTGGTGGAGGTTTATCGCGCCTGCTTGTCGGAACCAGTTTACGACTTCCCTTGCTATGGCCGCTGGTTGCAGTTCGCCTTCCCAAATCGGCAGCACTTCTGCCGCCGTTGGTGGCACGCCGGCCAGTTCTTGCGCCCTGTATCGCAAGTCGGACACTATTTCTTCCCGCCGGTGAATCAGCCGCAATCGTAGAGCGATCTTCGTTGCGGCCTCCTGTATAGGGGCGGATACTCTCTTCCCTGCGAAGTGGGCAATCACCGCCGAATAAGGAAAGCCCGCCTCATTCGCTAACTCCTTCAAGGAGTACCAGCAATCGTGGAACACCTCGCGGATTGCCTCACGGGTCATTGTTTCGTTTGGGGCCGGTTCTGGTTGTTCAGGAAAAGCGTTCCTGTATTCCTCCGATTCAGACTTGAGCTTCGCGAATATCGGAAAGCACCGCAACCGATATGCTTCCAGGGTATGCCGCAACTCTTTGAATGTTAGATTCTGCGCCTCGATCAGCGCGGCAAGCTCCCGGATTGACTCCTTGGGCGCGTTGTAAGACTGTTCCAATATTCGCTTTACATCCTTCGCGGTATCGAAGGTCGCGTCAAGTAATGTAATAGGCGCGGTGCTCACCGAGTTAAGAAGCCAACCGTCACCAACCCGGACGATCTGGCCAGTGTTGATTCTCGGATCACCGATGGCGTATGGATTTCGTGGCTTGGCATTGTCCCGTGGCATTGATTTCACCTTCCACGCAACTCTACCACTTCGCGCCTGAAAGCGGAACCTCGCACTACCACGCGAATCGTGCGGGGCATTCTGGCGCGGCACCGGACTTCTTGCCTCCAGTTTTCGTGGTGGTAGTTTCAAGCAGATCAGGCACGCAAGGCCGCCGGCCGGGCGTGCGCCCTGGCCGCCGGCATCACGAACCACATGTGGACGATGCGGGAACTACTGGAGCCCGCGTGAAGTTCGATCTTCTTTCAGTTCTTCTCTGGTTTGCTTAAGCGTTTGTTCTAAGTCATTCAGCCACATGTGGAGTTGGTCGATCCGTGACCCGAGACCCTGCGCAACGGTCTCAACTCCGGAGTGCGCCATCAAGATGCTCTTCGCGTAGTTTTCTACGTTGTCGAGACGCTCGACGGCAGTGTTAAGCTCTCGCTTGATTGTCGAGAAGTGAGTACTTAGTTGCGAACGCTCGCCGATTGCCTTCGTGCGGTCCTGTTCAAGTGTTGAGATTCTATTTCCGAAGTGCTCACTAAACTGCTTCTGGAGATCGAGAGATTGACTTACCGCACTCATCAAGTCGTCAACTCTTCCTCTTAGTTGTTCATGGGGACTTTTCGGTAGTCTAAGGCGAACGAGCCATGGCGTATTCCTGATTTCAGGCCACACTATAGACAATGCGAGGATGCTAAAGCCGAATACAAAACCGGCCCAAGCGTTCGCGCCAAGCCATTTAGACATATATCCGAACACGGAAACGGCAAATGTGGCAGTGGAGGCATGTGCTAGCATGGTCCATCCCACCAAAAACCAACCGATAGAACGAGGGCTGGGAAATAGAGAACCGATTCTCCTAAGCATCTCCTCAGCCTACCACCGCCAAAGCGAATACAACTCGCCTACCATGAACCTCATCAGGTTTAGCCGTCGCATCCGCATCGCGCCCGGCATCCAGCTCAACCTCGGGTTGCGCGGCGCTGGCCTCAGCGTGGGGCCGCGCGGCCTACACGTCGGGCTGAACCGGCAAGGAATGTATGCCAGCGCTGGTATCCCCGGAATAGGGATTTATGCGGTCCACCATATCCGCAAACCGGGAGAAGCGCAGGCGAGCGTTGAAGGTAAGCGCCGCCAGTTTCCTGGTAGGCGTGCTGGTTGCCGTCGCCTTTTTCATCGTGCTGGTGGTAGGGGTGTCGCATCAATGACCGATGCGCCGTAGCGCGGCCCGCAGTACTTCTCCGAACCTGATACACAGGCGCGCTCGACAGATACCGGTACCATCGCCAGCGCCGCGATAAGGATGCACATACACCGCTTGATCGTTTCGTGGTCCGTGCTTCGCCGCATTTTTTGATCCCCGCTACAAGACCAAAACCGTCCGTTGCCAAGCGCGCCGCATGGGTTATCAACCCTCCAGGTACTTTTCGTAACGCTTGCCGAAGGGCCGGTTAAACCCGCCGCCCTTCGCGCCCACGCCCGCCAGGACTGCGCCGCCAGCCTGGGGCAGGGGTATTGCCGCGCCCTGCTGTTGGGGTGAGCCTACAGCCTCTATTGCGCAAACGGGACAATGGGCAGCGCAATAGAATCCCCGCTCATGGGTGGGCATGTGGCAGACTTCCGACTTCGCCCCGCATTTGTCGCAAGGCGCGCTCACATTCTTAGATCGCCAGCAGGCGGACGGCCCGGCTGTTGGCGGTTCGATATGGTTCATTTCTTCACCTCGACATTCTTAGCGGGTTGACGCCTATCGCCACCGGCGGGCGTACAGGCCCGCTTGTGGGCTTCGCCGCGGGATTGCAACAGGGGCAATGCTCCGGGCAGTACCAGCCGTGAAGCCGCAACGGCACATGCAAAACCTCGGGTGTCTCGCCGCAGGTGTCGCACGCGCCCCGGATCGTCCTGGACCGCAGGCACGCTCGCGGGCCGGTTGCCGGCGCTTTGGTCTGTTTTGCTCTCATCGCCTCTCCCCTCCCCCAGCCGGATGCTTCAGAGCAAGGCGTTTGCCTGCCGGATGGCCAGGACGCGCACCTCCACCAGCACGGAGGTGTCCGCCGCCGCCAATGGCCCGATCCAAGCGCGGGATCAGGTTTCGCAAGGCGTCTCGGGCATCCGCACACGCCCGGCCAGGCGCGTCCACTGTGGCCCCGGTCGCTTCATGGCCTGCCTCACCGCTCGCGGACCACCGTGACGTTTGCCGCGCTCAGACCCTTCGGACCCTTCGTGATCTCAAACTGTACTTGATCGCCTTCATCCAGCGTGCGATAACCCTCGCTCTGAATCGCCGAGAAATGCACGAAGACATCCTCTCCGTTTTCCCGCTGGATGAAACCGTAGCCCTTGGCTGCGTTGAACCATCGAACCGTACCTGTTTCTCTGTTATCCATAACAAAACTCCATCTGCACTGGGACCGCTCGAATGCGATCCTGTAACCCGTCCAATTCCCGACGAAGTTCGCTATGTCTGGTCTGATGGTGCTTGCAACATAACCAGACGACCTCTAGCGGCTTCGAATAATCTTCGTGGTGCGCCTCAGCAATACCACCACATACGCCTTGAGTTGTCTTCGCGGTACACATCCCCCTAACGAGAAGGCCGTCCCGAATGGCGCGCTTGACAACCGTATGCGCGGCAATCTTGTGCCGGTTTTTCGCCCTCCACCTGCGCTTGGATTCGGCGATTCTCTCCGGGTGTTCCGCGTGCCAGCGAACACTGTTTTCGGCAACCCTCTTCACGTTTTTCGTGTACCAACTGCGATAGTAAGCGGCGCGCGAGTCCAGGTGAAGCCCTTGATAAGCCCTCCACTTCACTATTCCTTGCTCTCTCATGCTTGTAACCTCACTCCTCAACCACCGAAACGCAACGCGCTTTTGGCCCACGTGGCGCTTGCTCTACCTCAAATTGCACCAGGTCGCCCCGCTCAAGCGCGCGGTCTCCGCGCACGTCCGAATCATGGACAAACAGATCCCCTGAGCTAGCATCAAACGGGGCTATGAATCCGTAACCCCGGACCGCGTCAAACCATTTGATTGTGCCTTTTCGCATTGTTCTAACCTCGAATAAAAGACTTGCCTTGTGACTTAGCACCACTTGCGACAATCGCCCCCAACAGCCCATTGCAAATAGCGATAGTCAGTAGGCTAACTGACACGTCACACTCACTTTGTCGCCCGATGCGGCATAAACGTACATCGAAGCGAGACTGTACAGATGAGGGAAAACCGCGCCCGGATCGTATGGAAACTCGAAATGGACATATCCGCCCGGCGCGATAGGGAGTCCGCGACTCGCCCCGACGTTGATATCGCCGATGCGGACGGCCGCGTTGTTCGCCGGCAGGGCGGCCACGTCTATGATGCGACAAGTGCCGCTCGACGCGATCCGCTGCGCAGCGCCGTTACCCGTCAAGTCGGGATAAGTTACGACGCTCACGGGGTTGGACGTTTGCGCGCTGGCTTTTGGCGGGCTCGCGACAAACGCCGCCGCAATCACGCCAATTAGTGCCACCGCGATAAACACTGAGATTCTATTTTGTTTCATGGGTAACCCCTAATAAGTCGAATAACTTAATCAATCGTTCGCCCGGCCGCCGTCCGCGGGCCGCTCCCGGTAAGGAGGCCGCGTGGATACGGCAGGAACCCGGAAGCGGCCCGCGCGCCCTTCACATATCGCAATATCTCAGGGCCGCTCCCCGGCAAGGAGGAAACCGGAAAGCGGCCCCGCCGCCGCGCCCGTCGGAAAAGGAAATCCGGGCCGGGAACGATGAACCCAGCGCGAAAAAGGAACCGGAGGCGCGGCCCGCGTCAAGGGTTGACGCGATCTTTTAGAATCTTAATTTCGGCGCGATCCAATTCGCGACGCTCCACAAGTTCCGCGGCCAGCCGCGCGATCAGTGGCCAATTTTCATCAACCAGGACGCGAGCACGTTCCTTCAGGCGGTGGGCAATTCTAAGAGCGGCCCGCCATCCATGCCGCTGGTCGCGCAAGGCGAGGAATAAACTGATCCGCGCCCCGGCCCGAAGATCCGTTTCCGCCCGCTCCGGGCGGGCAAGCGGGCCAGGTGGCTCTGGCGCCTCGCCAGCGATGCAACGGCCCCCGCTAAACCCCGATTTCTGCATTCGCACGGACGTGTCTGAAAGGATCGAAAGTTCCCAAATATGCCGGCCGTGCAGGAGTTGCATAATCGCGTGGCCCGCTTCGTGGTGGGCGGTTAGTTCGTCATGTGTTCGCGGTCGTTTCCAACCCGGCGCGGAACCTTGGCAACACCGGCGCGCTGCTGCCGCCCCGGCCAGCGCTACCACCACGTCCCGTTCGAGCTTCGTTACCTCCGGCAAATGCTCCACGGGCAACGCGGCCCTCGGATCGTTCATCGCGCTTTCAATGGTGGCGCGAATCTCCGGGCCATCCAAGGCCCGATCCTTGAGAAGCCGGTCCGCCAGCGCGCCTATTGCAAAATGGTGACGTTGGACGAATTGGCTGGCCGCGAGCGCCGCCGCCCTCATGCCCGCACGATACTGACGCCAGCCGGCCGTAGGGGCCGCCATGTAGAACAGCACCAGCGCGCATCTTTCATCCGAGGTAACGTGTTTGCGCCCCGGAACTCGTATAGCGTCCTTGTAGCTATCCGCGCCACTGCCCAGCACATATCCGGCAGTTTGGGCGTCGGGCGCGACAATCGAAACATGAGTGGCGTGAGCGCCCGTCACATACCCGGCCGCACAATGCGCGCTCTCGTGAACGGCCGTCGCGAATAGGCCGCAAACAGGCCAAAACTCGCGCTCGGCAGCCGCGCCTACCAGCGAGACCATAGCCGCATCCGACGCGGCTTGCAATAGGTCGCGTGGGGCCAGAGGAGCGCCGGAACGCCCCTCTGGAAACTGATTCGGTTGGTTAGGCATTGCGTTTATTTGGATGGCTCGGGACACCGGAACAGATCCGAACCGCTTTCGCAAACCGTGACCCTCGGATCAAGCTGGCCAGGCCAACTGCGCACAAGGCTGGGTACTTGGGTGTAGCTTTGCGAGTAATCAATCGAGTTGTGGCGCCAGATCAAGTGGAAATTGCGAGAAAGCTCGCCGAATTCTAGGTGGTCCGTCGCGCCATCGAGTCGAGGCGCGCGGCCGTGTTTCTCGCAAGCGGCGGCCCAGTCAACGACGCTTTGGGTGCTCGGCACATCGCCTTCGTGCCTCAACATAGCCTCAATCAACGGCTCGACATTTCTGCAATCGTTGACATCCACGCGCCCGTCGCGCGGAATCTCCGTTTCCAAGCTCGCGGCGCGTCGCTCAACGGCATCAAGCTGCATTTGTAGCTTCTGGCTAAGCGGAAGATCCGCGGCCGGCTCCAGGGGCGGCGGGGCGAAGTGGCTTTCCTGTAGCGCGTCGATTGCCGCAAGATGCTCGCGAACTTTGCCGATTATGCCTTCAATCTGTTTGTGTAACTTGGCGGCCTCTTCGCGCGCCGTGACAGCTTCGGTTTGGCGCTTAGTGCGAATGGCTTCCAGGCGGCGCGCTCTACAAGCGCGAATCGCGGCATCAATTGCAGAAACTTCCGACTTCGCGCGAATGATGCGCTCCACGGTTCCGCTGGTGGACTCGCCATCCGCGGCATCCAAAACCGCAATGCCCGCGGCTTGCTCTGCGGTTTCAATGGCCTCGACGGCCGCTCGACGCTTACCAAGAAGTTCGATTTCCTTGACTGCGAATTCTTCAACTGACTTCATGATTCTCTCCTTTTGAAGTGATTGGTTTACTCGTATTACTAACTTGCTCCGGGCGCGTTACCTGTCCAGTGGTTTGGGTGTGTAATCGGGGGCCGGGGCCTCGCGAAAGCTGCCGTCCGGGCCGATAAAGCCTGCGGTTTGCACCTGCCCGCGCCGCCCGTCGTTTGGCTGGGGCCGGGCGGTAGACCGAAGCCGCCGGTCTTGCGCCGTATCGGTATAGAACGCATCGCGCGCGGCGGCCGGCCCGCCATAATCGGAGCCGGGTTTCGGTTTCGGCGAAGCGGGCGCGGCCTGTACCACCGCGGGCTTTGGATGGCAGGATGAACAGCACGCTGGACAATATCTACCCCGCCGAAAGAGTGGTCCGTGCGGACGTGCCACATGCGCTCCGCATTTCGAGCATGGGCCGGCGAGCTTCGATTCGAAACAGGTCTTCATCGTGACTTACCCGTCCCGCCCTTCGACGGGCGCCGCACCATGCCGCGGCGTGTCCGGCGCGGCGTTTTGTCCGGGGGGAGCAGCGCGTCGGCCAGAACATCGTGCAGCCGTTGGATGGCCGCGCCGCGCTTGTAGGTCTCTTTTCTGTCGCTCATGAATGTACCTCCAATGCCGGCTTGTAGTTGCCGGATTTCACCACCTCGGCTAGCCCGGTTAAGGCCGCGCGAGCCTCTTCCTCGACCACATGCCCAACCTGACCACGAAGTTCAAGCGGAAGCCTATTGCACACGCGCGAAGGGAAACTGAGTAGCGTGTTACGAAAGGCGCTTCCGACCTCTGCCCAGGAGAATCGCACCTCTTGAGCATCGAGCACCTCGCCGCGACGCCTTTGCAGCTCAAGTTCGCGCAAACCCGCGAGCGCGACATTCTTTCGGCGAAGGGCCTCCGTCGCAGAAACCTTTCGTTGTTCATCGACTTTTGACAACTTCGGCATGTAATTATTCCTTTCCCCCCCAATTTTTAGGGGGTCTGACTGGTGCCTCCCCACAACCTATCCACCCATGCGAAAAACCTTCCCAAACAGGACCCAAAATATCCACAATGGGGTGGTCATGCCGCCTGTCGGAACAAAGGCCCGAACACGCTATCCGGGTGTGACGTTCCAAGACGTTGCCCCGGAACGCCGGTGACGCCGGTGACGCCGGATAGCACCATGGCGGCCCAAACTTGGGGAAGGCCAGGGTATCGGTCTGGGTCCGCTGCCAGGATGCGCGCACACATCTCGTTCTGCTGGCGGTAATGGTCCACCGCCCTCTTTGCCTTGCTCATGGTTCCCTCGAATGCCGCGGCCCCGCTCGGAGCATCGCGTCTATTTACCCCTGCTTTGCCACCGCTTATCTGGTGCTTCCCCCCTAGCGCCGGGGGTCTCAAGGGTCTGTGAGTCACTTCGCGTTGTTCTCCAAAAGAGGCACGTAAAGACAAAGGGGTTTCTTGTGTCAGTTAAGTCAGTTAAGTCAGTAGAGTCACTTAAGTTGTTGATTCTTCATAGAGGCGGCCCCGGTTTTGGGCCAACTGACGCAAGTGACTCAGAAATACCCCCCCCCTGACGCAAGTGACTCACAAGCCAATTTCGAGCGAATATTCGCCATAACCCACCTTCCGCAAGGCGCCAGCCGAAGCCAGCCTTCCCAGAAGCCGGGTGGCATTCTGTCGGGACATGCCCGTTTCCAGCACGTATTCTTTGGGGCTGAACGTCCGCTTACCAAACGTCCGTGAAATTGTCAGGACGTGGGGATACATCCCCGCCGCCGAACCGCTCAAAACGTGCTCGAAATTCAGGTATTGCGGACGGAAGCGCAATACCATTTCGCGGTCTTCAAAATGGCGGCCCCGGATGCGGACATGCCGCTCGGGAGAATTCATCTCCAGGTCGCTGTATCGCGCCACCGCGATCATCCCCTCAACGGCGGCGGACATGGCGAAAGACCCGGCGGCGCGGGAACTCCAATCCAGCCCGGCCGCCCCTTTGGATTCGTGGTGAATGAGCAAAATACACATGCCCATTTCCTTCCCGAGTTTGTCCAACTCCCCCATTTCGCCGGCTTCCGTCTTCACGATGTCCCCACCCGCCGCGCGCGGGCCTCGCAGGGCGGTATAGGAGTCCAGGATTACCAACTTCAGGGCGCGGGCCTTGATCTCATGTCGAAGCCATTGCAGGAAGCCATCCGACAATCTGAGGTCCGGCTCCGCCACGGTAAAAAACGGAGCTTGCATCACCGGGAGATCGGTCTTCCCCAGCAAGAGTTTCAGGCTGGCGGCCCCGCCCGGATCGTCGGCTTCCACCAGTAGGACGGGTCCGGGCTTCACAATCCTGTAATTCTGAAACAGGTGCAGATTCGCGGCCACACAAAAACCGGCCTGAATGGCAAGCAAGGTCTTGCCGACCTTCTCCCGGCCAAACATCAGGACACAGCCGGGAGTAGGCAAAAACTCCTCAATTAGCATCTCAGGCGCGGTTGCTTCAACTTGCATAATGGCTCCTATGCCCATTACTAGGGGATTCGCTGGCGGAGCAGCGGCAACCTGCACGGTTCGCTGCGCACGCGGCTCGAATAGCTCCCGCAAGTCCCGCCAATGCTTATCTATGCAGGAATGATGCTGGCACTTGTACCCGAGTTTGCCATCCGCGCTCTGAGTAATAACCGCACACCCGCCGGTGTGCTCCGGGTTGAAGGGGCACTCCGCTAATTCCCACTTGCGGCCCGCGCCATTCCAAGGGCCTTCGCGCCTCACCTCCAGGCCGTGCTTCACGATGAAATCGCCGATATCAAACGAGTCCGGACGCGGCGTGTGTGGTGGCTCCGGTCTGGGTTCGGCTTCTGTTGCCCATCCCGCCACCGCCTCAAGCGGGTTCAGCATGTGGCCGCCGCCAGTGTGAGAATCCGCAGATCGTCCGGGATCTCCAGCAATCTGCTTCGCCGATGCGGCCGTTCCAGCGTGTTGTCACCCTTGCACGCCAGCGTGCCGTACAGCTTCACGATTCGGCTGGCATTGAATACCGCGCCATCCACCGCGATATCCTGTGTCCCGCAACGGGCGGCCACACCCGCCAGGACGCGCTTCAGCAGGTCCGTGGTGGCCTGACTGTTGGGCAAGTCCAGCCGATACAACAAGTGCGCCCCATTGCCACTGTTGGCTATCACGGGATCACCCAGCCAGCCCCGGAGATCATCCCAGGCCCCGCAAGCAGCCGATACCGCCCGGCCATGCTCCGCATTCGTAGAACTGATACCCGCGGGCCGCACGGGGTCAAAGTCAATAAGCAGCCATCGCCGCCGCACAATGTCAGTGTCGGCAGTGGTGGTGTCGGCGCGTTCCCGCAACCGGTTTGCGGCGCGGGCCAGCAGGGCCGGGTTGCATGGATTCAAAGTGATATAGATGGCTGGCACGGTCCCGTCGAGAGGTTCCACCACATCGGCCAGGGCCTCGGGGTTGTCGAAGTACCCGGAGATAGTACCCCGCCGGCCAGCCTTCGGAATCCGGACCTCGTGAACGTCTCCAGGCGTCATTAGGAGATGGCAAGCCCGGAGGATTTCTTCTCTCGGTGCGCTGGGTGGCAAGATGCCCGTGGTATAATCCATGTGTAGGCTCCTCGTACGAAATGGATTTCGGCCCGCCGGGCGTCATCCCGCGCGGGCCGTTTGAATTACCGATAGATAGTCTTATCGCTGGCCGTGGTGTGCGAACACCGTACGGTCCATTCGTGTCCGTCCCAGAGCCCCCTGCCGACATGCGGGCTACCGCTGCCCTGCCAGAGCGCCGCATATCGTCCGGGGTCGCATTGCCGCATCCGTTCAAGGTCGGGGCGGCCGGCCAGCCTATCAGACCGGGCGGGCGATAGACGTACACCGCGATGTAGGCGCAGAGAGTGCGGCATTCGATCTGCAATTCCGGCATCCGCCAGCGCGTGCGCTCTCTCTGGACCAACCTTGCCGACAAGCGCGCCATCGAATGAACGCACCTCGACTAGCTGGCCATCGGCCCGCGCCTGGAAACCGCCAGGATCGGATCGGGACGCCCGCGCGGGCGGCGGGCTGGTCATGCGGCCGCCCCGGCGCGGGTATTCTCCTTGATCCATGTGGCCAGCGCCTCCCTCGGCACGCGCACTGTCTTGCCGCCTGGAACGCGCAGTACGGGAATAGTTCCTCGCTGCATGAGTCTATAGGCCATCGCGCGAGAGCAACCAATCATCTCGGCGACTTCGCCGCCCCGCAAAAGCAACCGCTCGCTGGTATTCATGAGTCTATTGTTTGCCCTTGCGTGCGATATGTCTATCTGATATGGTATATATGGTGATATGAAACGGCGAAACGAAATAGCGCTGGACCCGATCCGTGGCGTTTTCGCAGACCAGAAGACCGGAAAGCTCGGGGCGTTTGTGCCCAACGGACAGATATTCATACCTGGAGGGCCGGTCACAATCGGGCCGGTCAAATCCGGGCCGAAGGCAACCTTGCATTGGGAAGTCCACTGGTCTGGCGTCACCCACAAGACGCCGACTCGCGCAATGTTCGACTCTTTCATTCAGTTGTGGCAGGAACCCGACTCAGCTCAAAAGATCCAGCATTTTGCAGAACGCTGGGGGCCTCTCGCCGTTCAGGGCGATGGCACGCACCTCGATGCCGGCAAGCTGAACCGCGTAGATCGGGACGTGTCGTTTGGATTGGATTCTCTTGAAGCGTGGAGGTACTTTTCCCGTCGTGCGTATGCGGTTCTGAAAATCGCCGCGGAGCTTCAGAGGGGCGGCCGCGGAGACGAATGCGAGTGGGCGGGCCTTTCGAGTCCCCAAAAGGCAGGCGCGGAAAAGGTCTGCCCGCAGGCGCCCTTCGGTTTCCCGAACTGGTCACGCCGTGAGCTGCTTAGGGGAGCCCGCATGGAATATGGAGAGGAGCTTTCGCCAGAGCGCCTAAAAGGAGTCATCGCCGGGGAGATCAGCGAGTGGTTGAAAAGATTTGGCGTTAGCCTTCAGGTAATCTGGGCGCCGCAGTCCCGCTGGCAATTGGAGGTTTCTTTCAGCGGATGGCTCCTGAGTGCGGTCGCGCTTCAGTTGTCACTCGCGGTCGTGCACGCGGATGGGCTCTATGTTTGTTCTGCGTGCGACAAGCTCTATACGCGTTTAGGGAAGAGGCCGAATGCCGGGGAGAAGAACTACTGTCCAAAGTGCGGGCGTGCCACGGCTATGGCGAATGCCAACCGCCGCCAGCAGCAGAAGCGTGCGGACGCCCGACGACTTCATAGAATTGAAGGGAAATCAGCAGCAGAGATAGCGAAACTGTTGGGTGTGCGAAAAGTCGAGACGGTCCGGGGCTGGATAGCGAAAGGAAAGCGAGATGTCTGAAAAGGAACGCAAGCGCCGCAAGCGCGGTAACAGCGAGGGCAGCATTTACCACATGGCAGATGGCCGCTGGCGCGCGGCCGTGAGTAAGGGCAAGGACGCCGCCGGCAAGCCCAAGCGCGTGGTATTCACTGCCGCCACCCGCCACGCGGTAGCCGAAGATATGACGAAGGCCCTCCGCGACCAGCAGCGCGGCATCAACATCAACCCAGGAAAACAGACAGTCGGGCAGTTCCTAACTGCGTGGCTCGAAAACACCGTCAAGCCGTCCGTCCGCCCCAAGACATACCGCTCCTATGAACAGATGCTCCGCAACCACCTGGTGAAAAGCATCCCGGAGGCGGAATGGAAAGACCGGAAGCTCGACTCCGTCAAGGGATTGAAGGACGTTCGGCTCTCGAAACTGACTCTTCAGGGCGTACAGGAGTTCTTCAACGAGAAACTGAAGGCCGGCAATTCGCCGGCCCTGGTGCGGTATCTCCGGGTTGTGTTGCGCGTCGCATTGAATCAAGCGGTCAAGGCCGATCTTGTCTCGCGGAACGTCGCCGCGCTGGCGACACCGCCGAAAGTGGAGAAGAAGGAAATCTCGCCCTTCACACCCCAACAAGCCGGCGATTTTCTCAAGGCGGCCCTCGGGCATCGGCTCGAAGCGCTATTCACGGTCGGACTTGCCGTTGGCCTTCGGTCCGGGGAATGCAGCGCCTTGCGCTGGCCTGACGTGGATCTTGAGAAGGGCGCTATAACGGTGAGGCACACGCTACAGCGAAAGAAGGACGAAGGGCTGGTACTATTGCCGCCGAAGTCCGAGAAATCCCGCCGCGCAATCGAGCTGCCCGCGTCTTGCGTCGCGGTCCTGAAATCGCATAGGGAACGCCAGGGGCAGGAAAGGCGGCTCGCCGGCTCCCGATGGGTGGAAAACGGTTACGTTTTCACCAGCACTATCGGAACGCCGATTGACGACAGGAAGATCCTCACGGAGTTCGACGCGCTGGTGAAGGCCGCCAAATTGCCGAAACAACGCTTCCATGATCTCCGCCACGCCTGCATTTCGCTCTTAGGAGCCCAGGGCGTCCCTCTGAAAGTGATTGCGGACATCGTGGGCCACTCAGATATCAGGCTCACCCAGAATGTCTACCAGCACGTCTACCAGGAAGCGCGGCGGGATGCGGCCGACAAGATGGACGCGCTGCTCTCGAATGCCGGAAAAGCTCCCGAAAACCGCGTTGCTACCAGCGTTGCTACCAAAACGCCTTTAGGGACTCTGAATTAGCCTGTAAGTTGTTGATTTTATGGAGCCACCCTCCGGGCTTGAACCGGAGACCTGCTGATTACGAATCAGCCGCTCTACCAACTGAGCTAGGGTGGCTCACGCTCTTGATCCTAACAACTTGTGACGGGTTCCGCAATTCGCG
>Ga0181517_10003734_pt1 | contig 14297 bp, 11 predicted proteins | sample PEATcosm2014_Bin_31_FD_119748 | JGI IMG/M metagenome (GOLD analysis project Ga0181517, IMG submission 119748) | Peatland microbial communities from MTU Mesocosm Facility, Houghton, MI, USA - PEATcosm2014_Bin01_30_metaG | ecosystem: Environmental > Terrestrial > Soil > Wetlands > Peat | place... | reverse complement strand
TCACCCGGCTTCGCCACCCTCTCCCCATCCGATGGGGAGAGGGACGGGGTGAGGGGTTTGCTCAAATCAATCATCGCACCAATGAGGCGCGGTGTTTCGCGGGCGATGAGCTGGCTGATGCAGCTTTCGGCGAGCGCGACGGCGAGGCCGCCTTCGCTGCAATCGTGCGCGCTCTTCACGAGGCCGGATTGGATCAGGCCGAGGAGCGTGGTGTGCAGCGTCTTCGCGACTTCCAGATCACAACGCGGCGGCGAACCGTTTTTCTTGCCGTAGACGACTTGCAGATACGCGCTGCCGCCGAGGCCGAGGATCGGATCGGCTTGGTCCACCGCGTCGCCGAGGAGGATGATGGCGTCGCCTTCGTCTTTGAACCATTGCGTGGTGACGTGCTCCAGCTTCTCGATGAGGCCGACGACGGAAATCGTGGGCGTCGGGTCAATCGGCCCGGCGGGGCTTTGATTGTAGAGCGAGCAATTGCCGCCGGTGACGGGCGCGTTGAAGGCTTTGCAACCTTCCGCCAGGCCGCGCACGGATTCCTTGATCTGCCAGAACAGCTCGGGCTTGAGCGGACTGGGCATGTTGAGGTTGTCCGTCGCGCCGAGTGGAATCGCGCCGCTGCACGCAAGATTACGGCACGCTTCGGCCACGGCAATTTTCGCGCCTTCGTAAGGATCGAGATAAACGTAGCCGCCGTTGCAGTCCACGGTCATGGCGATCAATTTTTCGGAAACTTTCGGGCCGCCAACTTTCGCGGCAAGTTCGGCACTCATCACGGGCAACGAATCCGTCTTGATGCGGATGACCGCCGCGTCGCTGCCGGGCAACACGACTGATCCGTCGCGCACTTGATGATCGTATTGGCGATAGACCCAGTTCTTTGACGCGATAGTCGGCCACGCGAGCAACTTCTTCAAATCGTCAGCGGGCGTCGTGGTGTCGGCGATGCCGTCGAGGCGGAACGCGCGGACATCTTTCAAATACGTAGGTTCGACGGCTTCGCGCTGATACACCGGAGATTCGTCGGCGATTTTCCGCGCGGGAATGTCCACGACGAGTTTGCCGCCGTGACGCACCTTCATGTGGCCGGTGTCGGTGATGATGCCAATCTCGGACCACGGCAAATCCCACTTGTCGAAAATGCGTTTCACTTCCTCTTCGCGCCCCTTGTGAACGACGATGAGCATGCGCTCCTGCGATTCCGAGAGCATGAGCTCGTAGCTGCTCATGTTCGCGGCGCGTTGCGGAACTTTGTCGAGTTCGATCTCGATGCCCGTGCCGGCGCGAGCGGCCATTTCGCAGGTGGAACAAGTCAAACCCGCCGCGCCCATGTCTTGCATGCCCGCGACGCAACCGGTGGCGAGCAGTTCCAGGCACGCTTCGCAGACGAGTTTTTCCATGAACGGATCGCCCACCTGCACCGCGCCGCGCTGTTGCTCCGAAGATTCTTCCGTCAAATCCTGCGAGGCAAACGCCGCGCCCGCGAGGCCGTCGCGACCCGTCGCCGGGCCGACGTAGAACACGGGATTGCCCACGCCCTTAGCCGCGCCGCGCGTGATTTGTTCGTGGCGCAGGACGCCGAGGCAGAACGCGTTCACCAGCGGATTGCCCTGATACGTCTTGTCGAAATACACCTCGCCCGCCACGGTGGGGATGCCGAAGCAATTGCCGTAATGCGCAATGCCGCTGACGACGCCGGCAAACAATCTCCGATTGTTTGCGATTTCAGATTTCACATTTGAAATTTCAGATTCGTTGCCGTTCGCCGTGATCGGCCCGAAGCGCAGCGAGTTCACCGCGCAGACGGGCCGCGCGCCCATCGTGAAGATGTCGCGCACGATGCCGCCGACGCCGGTGGTCGCGCCTTGAAACGGCTCGACCGCGCTCGGATGGTTGTGCGACTCGATCTTGAACGCGATGGCGATGCCGTCGCCGATGTCAATGATGCCGGCGTTTTCCTCGCCCGCGCCGACGAGAATCTTGGGCGACTTGGTGGGGAAGGTCTTGAGCAGCGGCCTGGTGTTTTTGTAGCTGCAATGCTCGCTCCACATCACGGAAAAGATGCCCAGCTCGGTGTAGCTGGGCGTGCGGCCGAGGATTTCCACGGCGTGGGCATATTCTTCCGGCGTGAGGTTGTGCTTGGCAACCAACTCTGGGGTGATGGCGGGTTCGGTCATTTGGAAAAATTTTTAATTCAATTAAACTTTTCAACCCGCGCGTTAATTTCCGGGCGAAGCTCAATTTCAATGCGTGCAAAGTAAAACTTTCAGTCGCGCTTGGAAATCAAAAATCAAAATCAAATGGGTTCCGGCGGTTGCAAAGCCGCGAGCTGCAGCAGCCGCGAGTTGAAAATTGAGATTTCATTGCAGTTGGCGGACGGTTATTTTCTCCGCAGCCCATGAACGGAAGATTTCCAGTCAAAGTTGACGGCCAGTGGCGTGAAGCCCATATCAGCTTCGCTTCGGAACGCGAGGTGAAACGGCTTGCGTATTGGCGGATTCCACGACCGCTGCCAGAAGACACAGTGGTGGCGCAAAAGATTTATGATGCGGTCGAGTTCGCGCGCATGGCCTCCAACCGCTGGCGGTATTATCACCGGCAACATTCCACGGTAAGAAGTATGGATGGGTTGAGGCAGGCTATTCATGAGCATCCCCGTGCGGAAGTGGCGATAGTGCTGATTGCGCGTCCAGCGTGGGATTCGCCAATCCCCACGCTTGGCATCGCCTACCTGCGGCGGACTTGGTGCAATCACCTGTTTCTGGAATTCTTTGCCACGCATCCGCAGGTGATTGTCCGTCGGCGCGAACAAATCGGCGGTGTTGGCGATGCCATGCTTCATCAAATCGTCGCACTGGCCGAACAGCTCGCCGCCCCCTGCATCTGGGGCGAGGCGACGGAATATTCGTTTGAGTGGTATCAGGATCATCTGGCCATCGCAGAAGTGCGTGACCATTTCTTCATCGAAGACGACGTGATGGCGCACTGCCGGGAGGAAATGCACCGGGCGCAGCAAGAAATGCTTGCGCGCCGGACAACAACGTAGGAGATTGATGACATGAAAATGAAGTTGATAAGCCGTCGCATCCGCTCGATTGAAGAGCTGTTGGCGATGGAAGAAAAGTTTCCGGCTGTGTGCGGGCCTAGCCCATCGGCCTTTGCCGCCCGTCACGGTTTGAAACTTTCCAAGCCGTATGTGACTTTCATGCGCAGCCAGAAGTCCAACGGTAACGGTGCGCGTAAAATCTTGCAGCCCCGCCGCAAGCTGGTCGCCGCCTGACCAAATCTTTTTCCAAGTCAAAGCGAACGGGGAACCGTTCGCTTTTTTGTTTGGAAATTTCGCGCGTCGTGTCGTTCAGCTTCGCGCCTTCGTGTCCCCGCGTTGAATAATTGAGACTTCATTGCGGTTTCTACAATGATGTCACGCCTACGGCGTTCAAAACGGCAAAAAAATTTGGTTCACGCCGCGGCGCGGCGGTTTTCACTGCCCGGCGTCGAGTCGCAGCAGGCAGTGACCGAAGTCCACCACCGGCTGGCCGGGCACGGGCAGAAATCGCCGCACGAGCTGGTAAACGCCGCCGCGTCCCCGCTCCAACATTCCCGCCCGCTGCAAGACCTGCAGATGTTTGACGCCGTTGGCGTAGCTGCAACCGCCCACCGCTGCCAGTTCGGCAATCGTCCGCGCCTCGCCGTGGGTCAATTCCTTGAGCATCTTCCAGCGCGACATCTGGTTGATGGCGCGGAGCGTCCGCTGGAGGTCGGGCAACGGCCTGACGGCGGTATTTAATGGTGTTCCGGTGGCTGAATTCATGCGGAACACCTTAAAAAATGGGCAAATCAATGTCAACAGCGGAATGCCTATTCCATCGGCAGGAATGCTTTGTCTTTAAGCAGGAATGCCTTGTATTTAGACGGGCGTGCCTTTTCCATAGACAGGATTTACTTTTACACCAGCGGGATTGCTTATTTAATCGGCGGGAACGCTTTTTCTATAGGCAGGATTGCTTGTTTCTCCGGCAGGAATGCCTTTTTTATCGGCAGGAATGCTTTTTTCGTCAGCGGGAGTGCTTTTTACTCCGGTAGGAAGGCTTTTTATCCCGGTGGCTTCGCCTTTCATCGCGGCACGAGTTCATTTGCTCATGCCCTTCAGGCTCTAGGCCACAGCCGCGACGGCTTTGCGGTTGAGCGCGGCGAAGATGCTTTCGAAGATCCATCTGCCGTCGTCGCTGCCGAGGAGCGATTCGCAGGCGCGTTCGGGGTGCGGCATCAGACCGGCGACGTTGCGCTGCTCATTGCAGATGCCGGCGATGTTTTGCACCGCGCCGTTGGGATTCGCGGTGTCGGTCAGGTTGCCGCTGGCGTCGCAGTATTGCCAGAGGATTTGGTTGTTGGCCTTGAGCTGGGCGAGCGTGGTTTCGTCGGCAAAGTAGCAGCCTTCGCCGTGGGCAATAGGCACGCGGAGAATTTTTCCCGCCGGAATCTTGCTGGTGAACGGCGAATCGTTCGTGGCGGTCTTGAGGAAGATGTTTTCGCAATGGAACTGCAGGTCGCGGTTGCGGATGAGCGCGCCGGGCAGCAGGCCGGCTTCGGTGAGGACTTGAAAGCCGTTGCAGACGCCGAGGACGAGGCCGCCGTTGTCGGCGAACTGTTTGACGGCCTGCATGACGGGGCTGAACCGCGCGATGGCGCCGCAGCGCAGGTAATCGCCGGAACTGATGCCGCCGGGCACGATGACGCAGTCGGTGTCGCCGAGCGTGGCGTACTTGTGCCAGACGAGCCGTGCGGAGTGGCCGAGCAGGCGGACGGCGTGGACGGCGTCCTGATCGCAGTTGCTGGCGGGGAATTGGAGGACGGAGAAATTCATTTTTCTTTTTGCCGCAGAGGCACAGAGGTCACAGAGTCGGATTTAAGAAATTCTCTGTGCGCTCTGTGTCTCTGTGGCTAATAAATTTATTCGATTTCCAGCTTGTAGTCTTCAATGACCGGGTTGCTCAACAGCTTGTAGGCCGCGTCGTTGAGGGCTTTGCTTGCGGCGGCCTTGTCGGTGCCGGGCGCGAGGTCGATCTCGATATACTTGCCGATGTGGACGCCGGTGACGCCGGTGTAGCCCATCTGGGCGAGGGCGGTCTGGACGGTTTTGCCCTGGGGGTCCAGGACGGCCTTTTTCGGGGTGATGATGATTTTTGCTTTCATGCGCGCGGCGGACAAGGATGCGGAAAATCGCCGGCCGAAGCGAGCCAAAAAGTTGGCCGACCGGGCGCACCGGGCGCCAAGCGTGAATGTTTTTCATCCGCATCCGCCGATTGTTTCATGCAAAAAACGCGTTCGCGGCAGAAGCAAAGTTGAATTTCTGCATCAGTTGCGGCATGGTGTCCGCCGTGAACGATACGATTTCCCTGGACGAACCGTGCGGCGGCAGCATCGCCGGCGAACGCAAGCCGCTTGATCCCTGCACCATTGTCATCTTTGGCGCGAGCGGCGACCTCACCGCGCGCAAGCTGATCCCGGCGCTGTATCAGCTCTTCAAGGAGAAGCAGATGCCGGCGGATTTCCGCGTGGTCGGCTTCGCGCGCCGCGAAAAGACGGACGCCTCGTGGCGGCAGGAGCTGCGCACGGCGCTGGACCAGTTTTCGCGCACCAAGCCGGTGGACGAAAAGGTCTGGCGCGGTTTCGCGGAAAAATTGTCCTACTGCCAGGGCGACCTCACCGCCGACGCGGCCTACAAAAAATTGGAAGAGCTGCTGACGTCGTTCGGCAGCGCGCCGCTGCGCGAGAACCTGCTGTTTTATCTGGCGATTTCGCCGAGCCAGTTTGGCGAGGTGGTGGAGCAGATTCACCGGTGCGGGCTGCTGAACAAGGAGAGTTCCGCCTGGCAGCGCATCGTGGTGGAAAAGCCGTTCGGCCACGACCTCGCGTCGGCGCACGCGCTCAACCGCGAGCTGACGCGCTACGCGCACGAGCAGCAGGTGTTCCGCATTGACCATTATCTCGGCAAGGAAACGGTGCAGAACATCCTGATGTTCCGCTTTTCCAATTCCATTTTCGAGAAGCTCTGGAACCGCAATTCCGTGGACCACATCCAGGTCACCGTCAGCGAAAAACTCGGCGTGGGCGAGCGCGGCGGGTATTACGAGGAGGCCGGCGCGCTGCGCGACATGGTGCAGAACCACATGCTGCAAGTGCTTTCGCTCATTGCGATGGAACCGCCGGTGTCGCTCGAAGCCGAGGCTGTCCGCGACGAAAAAGTGAAGCTGCTCAAATCCATCCGCGCACTGTCGCCGGCGGACGTGGCGAAGCAGGTCGTGCGCGGACAATACTTCGCCGGCAGCGTCGGCGGCGAACTGCGCCCCGGCTACCGGCAGGAAACCAAGGTGCAGCCGAATTCCAACGTCGAGACGTTTGTGGCGCTGAAGCTGTTCATTGACAACTGGCGCTGGAGCGACGTGCCGTTTTATCTGCGCACCGGCAAGAATCTGCCGCAGAGCGCGAGCGAGGTGCGGATCCAGTTCCGTCCGACGCCGAATGTTTTGTTCGCCGCGAAGTGCGGCCAGAAGCTCGACGCCAACGCGCTCACGCTGCGGCTTCAGCCGAACGAGGGGATTTCCCTGCGGTTCAACGGCAAGGTGCCCGGCATGAGCCTCGGCGTGCGGCCGGTGCGGATGCACTTCAGCTACGATTCCGAGTTCGGCGCCTACACGCCCGAAGCCTACGAACGCCTGCTGCTCGAGGCCATCGCCGGCGACGCCACGCTCTTCATCCGCCGCGACGAGGTGGAAACCGCGTGGCAGATCGTGGACTCCATCCGCAAAGGCTGGGAAGGCAAGGCGCTGACGAACCGGGAATTTTACGCCGCCGGCACCTGGGGGCCGATTGCCGCCGACGACCTGCTGGCGCAGACCGGCCACGTCTGGCACGAGCCGCAGATGATCAAATAAGAGATGAAATTCAAACTGCTTGTATGCGGATTATTGGCGCTGGTCAGTTCGACGTCCGGTTTCGCCGAGCCGTCCGCCGCTGAAAAATCCAGTGCGTTGAAGAACACGGTTATTTTGATCATCCGCCACGCCGAAAAGCCGGTCAGCGGCATTGGTTTGTCCGCCGCCGGCCAGGCACGCGGCAAGGCTTATGTGAATTATTTCAAGAATTTTACAAACACAGTTGACGGCCAGCCGTTGAAATTTAGTCATGTCTTCGCCGCCGCCGATTCCAAAGCCAGCCATCGTCCACGCCTCACCATTGAGCCGACCAGCCGGGCGCTGGGGCTTGCGGTTGACAGCCGGTTCAAGGACAAGGATTTTCAGGGGCTGGCGAACGAAATCCGATCCCGGCCGCACGGCCAGGCGATCTTGATCGCATGGCATCACGGCGAAATTCCCGCGCTGGTGCGCGCGCTCGGTGCCGATCCCGAAACGGTCATCCCGAAGGCCAAGTGGCCGGAAGACGTGTTCGGCTGGGTGATTGAGCTGCGCTACGATGCCGACGGGCGGCTGGTTGAGGCCACGCGCATCAACGAAAGGCTGATGCCGGATGATTTCAACCGGCCCGCAGAAAAATAAGGGGAAAATCTCCAGCGGATTTTCGTGGGTTTGGCCGCCGATGGACGGTCAGGCGCTGCGCGAAGGGCTTAAGTGTAAAAATTCCTGACAGAATTGTCCGGTTTTTGGTCACTGCCTGAAGACGGGCAAAAAAAACTCTTCGTCCTGCTGCTTTTTAACTTGTAACCAAACGGTTAATTAGGCATGTTAAAGGCGTCGGCGGCGGCAAGTTTTCTGAAAATTTATTGAACCTTTTCCCGGCGGCAACGTCAGATGAAGTGTTGTTTGAAGATTTCGCTGTCCGTTTAGGGTTGGCATAGAGGTTTTGCTTGCGGTGCGGCTCGGACAGCGACCCCAAGTTGGTCGCACCGCCCTTCTGAGCGCCTGAGTGAAGGCGTATTTAACCTCATCACTGCAAAGGCCGGACGCAAGTCCGGCCTTTCGCTTTTTGTGGATTGAATTCCGCATTGATTACCCGCCCAAAGCCATTAAAATTCCCGACGCATGAAACACCGGCTCGACTTCGAAAAGCCCATCCTCGAACTGCAGGCCAAGCTCGAAGACCTCCGCGCGCATCCGGAGAAACATTCGCTCGGCATCAGCTTCGACGAGGAAATCCAGGTCATCGAGAGAAAAATCGAGGAGACGCGCCGGCAGATTTTCCTGAACCTCACGCCTTGGCAGCGCGTCCAGCTTGCGCGCCATCCGCGCCGGCCCTACACGCTCGATTATTTTGAGACGACCTTCACCGATTTTCAGGAACTGCACGGCGACCGCCTGTTTGCCGAGGATCGCGCGATGGTCTGCGGTTTTGCCCGGTTGGGCGGGCACCATGTGCTCGTCATTGGCACGCAAAAAGGCCGCGACACGAAGGAAAACATCCTGCGCAACTTCGGCTCCGCGCATCCCGAGGGCTACCGCAAGGCGCTCCGCCTGATGCGGCTTGCGAACAAATTCGGCCTGCCGATCATCACGCTCATTGACACGGCCGGCGCCTATCCCGGCGTTGGAGCGGAAGAACGCCACATCGCCGAGGCCATCGCCGTGAACCTGCGCGAAATGACTTTGCTTGAAGTGCCGATCATCACCTGCGTCATCGGCGAAGGCGGTTCCGGCGGTGCGCTCGGCATCGGCGTGGCCGACCGCGTCTTGATTTTGGAGAACGCCTATTATTCCGTCATCAGCCCCGAAGGTTGCGCGGCGATTTTGTGGAAGGACCGCGCCAACGCCGCCAAGGCCGCCGCCGCCCTGCGCATCACGGCGAAAGATCTGCTCGAACTCAAGCTGGTGGACGAAATCGTGCCGGAACCGCTCGGCGGCGCGCACACCGATCCGGCGGCCATTGCGGCGACGCTGAAAACACACCTGCTCAAGCATCTTGAGGAAATTCTCGCGCTGCCCGTGCCGGAGCGTTTGAAGAAGCGCTACGATAAATTCCGCGCCCACGGCCATTTCACGGAAAAAGCGGATGACGCCGCCGAAATGAAGCCGGCCAAATCGGTTCAAACAACCGCCGCCTGACCATGCTTTATCCCTTTGTTTTTCAGCCCATTTTCAAGGACCGCATCTGGGGCGGTCGTGAACTGGAACGGCTCTACGGCAAAAAAATTCCCGCCGGCCAGCCCACCGGCGAATCGTGGGAAATTTCCGACCGTCCCGGCGACGCCAGCGTCATCGCCAACGGTTCGCTCGCCGGCAAAGATTTGCGCTGGCTCATGGAAAACCACGCGGCGGAAATCCTTGGCGGCGCCAAACCGGCGGCGGCCGGCCGGTTCCCGCTGCTCTGCAAAATTCTCGACGCGCGGGAAAAACTTTCGCTGCAAGTGCATCCTCCAGCCAGCAAGGCGGCGGAGCTGAAAGGCGAACCCAAGACCGAAATGTGGTTCATCGCCGACGCCGCGCCGGACGCAAGCCTGTATGTCGGCCTCAGGCGCGGCGTGACGCGCGCGGAGTTTGAACAGAAGATTTCCGACGGCAGCGTGGCGGATTGTTTCCACCGGATTCCGGTCAAGGCCGGCGACACGATGTTTCTGCCCAGCGGCCGAGTCCACGCCATCGGCGACGGCCTGGTGATTTTTGAAATCCAGCAAAACTCCGACACGACCTACCGCGTGTTCGACTGGAACCGCACCGGCCTCGATGGCAAGCCGCGCGAGCTGCACATCGCGCAATCGCTCGCCAGCATTGATTTTAACGACTTCGAGCCGAAGCTCGTGCCGGCGAATTACCGCGCGGCGGCGAATTTCAAGTTCCGGCAGCTTGTCGAAGACCCTCTGTTCACCGTGCAGGAACTGGTGTTTGAAAACGCCGGCTCCGTGAAGCTGGCCGGCCAGTATCTGCGCATTATCGCCGTCACGAAAGGCGCGGCAAAAATTTCTGACGACAACAGCGGAATTGCAGCGGAATTAAAGGCCGGCGACTTCTGCCTGATTCCTGCTTGCTTGAGAACTGTCGAAGTGAAAGTGGCGGCCAACACGTCGTTCCTCTGCACTGAGGCGAACTGACTTTCAGTTCCACGACAGATCCTCCGGCGTCTGCGCCAGCAGCTTGTTTTTCCAGCCGCCCTTGCTTTGCAGGATTTTTTGCCAGAGCTGTTCCGGCGGTGTTTCAAAAATAAGTTCCACCGACGCGGGAAAGGTGATCCACGATTTCCGTTTCATTTCGCTTTCAAGCTGGCCGGGGCTCCAGCCGGCGTAGCCCGCGAACATCCGCACTTTTTTCGTCGCGGAAAAAGCCTCGCCGATCTCCAGCAGGTCATCGAGCGAATGGCCGAGCGCGAGGTTCGGCAGCACGTCGGCGTCGGGGATGAAGCTGTCGGTGTGCAGGTAGCTCAACGCGCCGGGCTGCACCGGGCCGCCAAGATAAAGCGGCGCGGTCTTGAGCGTCTCCGGCAGGTCGGCGATGATCAGGTCGCCGACGGCCTTGCCGACGGTGCGGTTGAGGACGAGGCCGAACGCGCCCTCGGCGTCGTGCTTGCAGACGAGCAGGACGGTGTGCTGGAAAAACGAACCGCCGAGCTGCCCGCTGTCGAGCAGCAACTGGCCCTGAAGGGATTTTGGCTTGGTGGCCATCGCTGAAATAATTTGCACCAACTTTGCACCGCTGGCAAAAAAGAAAAAACGCGGAGAATTTCTTCTCCGCGTTCGTTTAAACAAGGCTGATTAAAGCGATTTGACCTTCTTCACAATCGCGGCGGCGTCAATGCCGAACGCGGCCATGAGTTCCGCCGCGTGGCCGGAGCGCGGGATGCCCACGACGGCCAGCTTGTGAACCTTGATGCCTTCGCTTGAAAGTTCGCCGGCAACCGCGTCGCCCAAGCCGCCTTCGGAATAATGATCTTCGACCGTGATGACGGTGTTGTTCGTCTTTTTCGCCTCGGCGAGAATTTCCTTTTTGCCGAGCGGCTTGATGCTGTAAGCGTCAATGACCGTGACGTTGATGCCTTCGGCCTTCAATTGATCCGCCGCTTTCAACGCCTCAAACAGCGTGACGCCCGCACCGACGATGGTGACCTTGTCGCCAGTGCGCAGCACTTTCGCGCCGCCGATGGGGAACTGCTCGTCGTTGCCGTAAATGACCGGTGTCTTCGGGCGCGAGGTGCGCAGGAAGCAGACGCCTTTGACGGTCGCCATCTGTTCAAGCAATTTTTCCGTGGCGACGGCTTCCGCCGGATACAGCACCGTGCTGCCGACGACCGCGCGCATCATCGCCAAATCTTCCAGTGCCATCTGCGACGGGCCGTCCTCGCCGATGCTGATGCCGACGTGCGAGCCGACCAGCTTCAGGTTGGACTGCGAAATGCCGGCGACGCGGATCTGGTCCGCGGCGCGGGTGAAGAACGTGGCGAACGTCGAGGCGAACGGCACATGGCCGCGCGTGGCAAAACCGACGGCCACGGCGACGAGGTTCTGTTCCGCGATGAAACATTCGGTGAAGCGTTCCGGGAATTTCTTGAAGAACTTTTCCGCGAAGGTGGAATTCTTCGTGTCGCCGTCCATCGCATTGATGCGCGGGTCGGCTTCGCCGATGCGGACGAGCGCCGCTCCGTAGGCTTCGCGCGTGGCAATCGAATCGCCGAGCTTGTAGCTGATGGCCGGATAGCTCGCGGGCGCGGCGAGGTTCGGGGCGGGCAGGGCGGTCGGCGCGGGAATCGCGACGTTGAGACCGGACTTCGCACTGGGCGCAAGTTCGGCGATGGCCGCGGCGGCTTCTTCTTTATTGAGAGGCTTGCCGTGCCAGCCGTCCTTGTCCTGCAAGAAGGAAACACCCGCGCCTTTGTAGGTTTTGGCGATGATGGCGAGCGGCCGTTCGTCGAGGCCGACGCCGCTCAAGACTTCCATGATTTCTTCCATGTCATGGCCGTCGTCGAGTGTCTCGACGCGCCAGCCGAAGGCTTGGAAGCGCTTCACATAAACGCTGATGTCGTGGCCGAACGCCGTCGCCTGGCTCTGGCCGAGGCGGTTGGCGTCCACGATGGCGATGAGGTTGCTCAACTTGTAAAAGCCTGCGAGCGACGCGGCTTCCCAGACGGCGCCCTCGGCGATTTCGCCGTCGCCGAGCAAAACGTAGGTGTTGAAATCCAGCTTGTCCTGCCGCGCGGCGAGCGCCATGCCGACACCGACGCCAAGACCCTGGCCGAGCGAGCCCGTCGCCACATCGGCGAACGCGAGGCGCGGCGTGGGATGGCCTTCGAGGTCGTTGCCGAACTGGCGGAGCTTCAACAGTTCAGGGATCGGGACAAAGCCGTTTTCCGCCCACGCGGCGTAAAGCAGCGGCGCGGCGTGGCCCTTCGAGAGGATGAAGCGGTCGTTGTTGTAGAAATGCGGGTTCTTCGCATCATACTTCATGTGGCCGAAGAACAGCGCCGCCACGACATCCGCCGCCGAGCAGCAGGATGTGGGATGCCCGCTGCCCGCCGCCGTGGTCGCCTCGATGGAGTGGATGCGCAACTGGTTGGCGATCCCCTTTAGCAGTTCGATGTCAGTCTCAATCATAAATAAATTTCAGGAGCGGCAAGGTTAGCCGACCAACCGCGAAAGCCAAGAATGAAATCCGCCAACAAAATCACCCGCGCACCCTTCAGCACGCGGGCGACTGGATATAATTTAAAAAAGCTTATTTGCCCAGCAGCGCCAGCGCCGCCTCTGCCATTTTCGGCGCGGTCAAACCGTGCCGCACATAAAGCTCCTCCGCCATGTAAGCCGACTGGCCGAACTCGCCATGGATGCCGAGCGATTTCAGCGTGTGCGCGAGGCCGGCGTTGGACAGCGCGTGCGAAACCTGCGCGCCCATGCCGCCGATGACCTGGTGATCCTCGATGGTCACGACTTTGCCGCCGCATTTTTTCACCGCCGCGCCGATGGTTTCAAGATCCACTTGGTTCACGAACGGATTGTTGATGACGGTGGCCTTGATGCCTTTCGCCGCGAGCAGCTTGCCGGCTTCAATCGCCTTGTTCACCAGCACGCCGCAGCCGATGAGCACCACGTCGCTGCCTTCGGAAAGGATTTGCGCCTTGCCCCACGGAAATTTCGCGCCTTCGATCCACGTCAGCGGATAATTTTCACGGCCGACGAAGAAGATGTAGCTCTCGCCGTCCCTGCCCGCTGCGCGGCTGGCGGCGTAGCGCTGGATGGCCTGATACATCAGCGATTCGGCCTCATCCGAGCAGCTCGGCGCGATGACGCAGGTGTGTGGGATGGCCGAGACCGCCGCGAAAAACGTCGTGGCCTGATGGCTTGCGCCGTCCGCCGCGTCCTGCAATCCGATGTGCGAAAACATCGCGATGACCGGTGCCTGCGAGAGCGCCGCCATCGTCAAAGGCAAATTACCTTTCGTCACGCCGAACTGGCCGAACGCATCCACGATCGGAATGAAACCCACTTTCGCAAAGCCCGCGCCGACGCTGATCATGTTGGATTCGGCGATGCCGACCTCGACCCAGCGGTCGGGAAAACTTTTTTGGAACAGGCTGATGCCGGTCGAGCCTTGCACGTCGCACGAAATGGAATAAACGGGCAAGCCTTCCGTCGCCGCGCGCACAGCGGCTTTGGCGAGGCCGGCCTGCACTTTGTCCGTCTTGGGTTTCGCCGGAGCCGGTGTGCCGGACGCAGCCTTGGCTTTCTTCGCCGCTTCCTTTTGTTCCCAGTCGGCGCGGAGCGCTTTCGCCCAGTTGGCGAATTCTTCCGGCGTCTGGCCGCCCCAAATTTCGTTGACGAACTCGACGATCTTTTCGCCGTTGGCGAGCGGGAAACCGTGGCCGCCGGACGCACTGTCCATGGTGGCTTTCACGCCGAAACCCTTGATCGTCTTGACGTGGACGCACACCGGCTTGGCGGGATTCGCCTTCGCCTCGGCGACGGCTTTTTCGATGGCCTGAAAAACCGTCTGCAAGTTGTGGCCGTCGGTGACGGAAATCACGTTCCAGCCGAGCGCGCGCTTGCCTTCAAACGACGGCCCCATGCTGAACGCGTCCTTGCTGATGCGGCCGGAAAGCTTGGTGTCATTGTCGGAAACGACCATCACGAACGGATTCAGGCGGCCTTTGGCGGCGAGGCCTGGAATCGCGGCGAAGGCTTCCTTGGCTTCGCCTTCCATGCTCGCGCCGTCGGACACGGTGATGATGGTCACGCGGTCGTTCCGGGCGATCTTGTCCGCCATCGCCAGGCCTTGTGCCTGCGGCAGCGACGAGCCGAGCGGGCCGTTGCTCAACAGCACGCCTTCGGGATTCAAATGCGATTCGCCGTGGCCGGTGAGCTTGCTGGC
>Ga0181517_10003733_pt1 | contig 14300 bp, 11 predicted proteins | sample PEATcosm2014_Bin_31_FD_119748 | JGI IMG/M metagenome (GOLD analysis project Ga0181517, IMG submission 119748) | Peatland microbial communities from MTU Mesocosm Facility, Houghton, MI, USA - PEATcosm2014_Bin01_30_metaG | ecosystem: Environmental > Terrestrial > Soil > Wetlands > Peat | place... | reverse complement strand
GGGCTTTCGCGGCAGGAATGCGACAGCATCTATCTCGCTTCGCCGCTTCACGACATCGGAAAGGTGGCGATCCCCGACGGGATTCTCTTGAAGCCCGGGCGTCTCGACGACGACGAACGGGCGATCGTCGAGACCCACGCCGAGATCGGCGAGCGAATCCTTCGCGACAGCGCGTCGGATCTCGTCAAGCTGGCGGCGCAGATCGCCGGGGGCCATCACGAGCGATGGGACGGCGAGGGATATCCCAAGCGCCTCTCGGGAGAGGCCATTCCGCTCGCCGCGCGCATCGTCGCGATCGCTGACGTCTTCGACGCGCTGACGACCGAGCGGCCCTACAAGAAGGCGCTTCCGGTCGCCGGCGCGCTGGCGATTCTCGAAGCCGAACGCGGCAGCCATTTCGATCCGGCGTGCCTCGACGCATTCCTCTCCGGCTACGCGGAGAAGGACCGGCTCGACGCTTCGGCCGGGTCGAGCGAGGCGGCTTCCGATGTGACGGAGGGCGATGCGCATGAAAGCTAGCCGACGCGACGGCCGGCCGCCCGATCGCCGCGCCACGCCTCCAACCGCGATCGGCGCGCGATGACCGCCCACATTATCGCCGTCGCAAACCGCAAGGGCGGCGTCGGCAAGACGACGACCACCGTCAATCTGGCGTCCGAATTGGCCAGTCGAGGCCACCGCGTGCTGGTCGTCGACCTCGATCCCCAAGGCCACGCCGGGTTGGGTCTGGACGTCGTCGCCTCGCGCTCGGAAGCGACCGTCCACCAGGTCTTCGGCGATCGCCGGGTCGATCTGGCGTCAGCGGTGAAGAAGAGCTGCGTGACCGACGTCGACGTCCTGCCCGCCGAGCACGAATTCGAAGTGCACGGCGCCGTCAACGATCCGCTCAGCCTAGCAAGAGGGCTCGCGGCCTTCGAAGACCGCTACGACGAGATCGTCATCGACACGTCGCCGTCGATCGACGTCACCACCGTGGCGGCGCTGACCGCGGCGCAATACGTGCTGATTCCGACCCAGCTCCAGCATCTCGCCTATGACGGCATCGTCCGCTTCTCCAAGGTCCTGTTCAAAGTCGCGTCGATGGTCAATCGGCGGTTCACGGATTTGGCGATCGTCCCGGTTCAGATCGACATCAGAACGAACTTGCAGCGCATCGTCCTTGCGAAGCTGCTGAAGGAATTCGGCCCCAAGCGCATCCTGCGCGGCATCAGGACCGATATCTCGCTCGCCGAAGCCTTCGGCTCGAGGAAGCCGGTGCGTCTTTATCGTCCGCACTCGCGCGGGGCGACGGACTACGCCTTGCTCGCTGAAGATATTCTGTCGTTGTGGATAGCCGACCGACGGCGCCTCGACCCGCCGACCGGCGCGCTTGACCTTACGGCGGCGCGGCGACCGCTCGAGCAAAGGCAGGTCTAGGCGACGGCGGCGATCGGCTCGTCGCCCGCGTACGGACGCCGACCGGCGTCGGGGCGTCGGCGGGTCGCAGCGGACGCCGCTTCGCCGAGAAACGCCTCATGGAGTTCGCGTTCGCTCGCCATCGTGTAGGCGCTGCGCAGCAGCCCGTCGAGCATATCGTCGCAACCGGCCGGCCATTCATCGGCGTCGCCGATTCCAGTCGCCAGCGAGTCGATGTCGGCGATGGCGTTCTGCAGCGACATGCCGATGTCGTCGCGATCGCCGGCCAGACGGCGCGCCGCCTCGTCCAACAAGGCCCCGACCGTGCTCGTCTCATGCTCGAGCCGCGTCAACGCGTCGGTCATGGCTCTTCCGTTGGCCTTGAACGGCTCGATCGCGCCGACCATGCGCGCGTCCAACGCGTTCAGGTGATCCGCGCCGCGCGCCCTGCCGCACTCCGCGAACCGTTCGACGAACGCGGCGACTTCGCGCAGCGCCGCCGGCAGTTCCTCGACGCCCTCGACGATCTTCGCCGCGTAGCTGCGCAACTCCTGCGCGATGACGCTCAGGCCTTTTCCACGGTCGCCGAGGCGGCTCGATTTCAGCAGCGCGTTGGTGCCGATCATCGTCACGTCGATGATGATTTCGGACAGGTTCGCCGTGCGTTGATCGAGATCCGCCATCGTTGCGCTCACAGTGGCGGCGGCGGTGTCGACAACGGCGCGCGCCTGGCGACATTCTTCCATGATGGCGCGCGCCGCCTCCAGCCTGTGTTCGAGAATTTCGAGGAAGGAATCGCCCCCTCCGCCGCCCGAGCCGAACAGGGCGCGGTCGCGTGTCGCGAGCTCTTACGAGTCGGTCAGCAGCCCCTGCAGCGCCGCAGCGATCGTGTCCATCTCCGCGGTGAAGTCGCTGAGCGCCGCACCGAGCTGGCGCGATTGCAGGCGGCATATCCCGGCGACCGCCGCATTTCTCGTCTCGCGGTCAGAGGTCCCGTCAAGCGCGGCCCAGACGTCGTCCGCCGCGCCGATCTCCAGCCCGTCGGCGGCCAGATGCAGCGCCCGGCGCACGTGTTCGATTCGCTGGCAGGTGCTGTCGCCGACCTGCAGCGCCACGACGCATTGACCGATTTGGGCGCCGACGCGCTGCGAGCGCGCGCCGATTTCCGACAAGGCCTCGACCGTTTCCCGCCGCCGATCCCCCACCGCCGCGACGCTGGCGGCGATCTCGGCGGCGATCGACAGCAAGCGCGCCTGGTGGCTCTCCTGAAAACGCTTCTGCGCCTCGCTGGAGCCGTGCAGCAGATCATAGAGCCTGGCGTGCGTGACGCGGTATTGGTTGAGCGCCTGTTGCGCGCGCTGAGCGAGCTGATGCAGCCCGTCGACGAAGCCGCGCATGTCCTCGCCCAGATCGCTCAGCGACGCCGCCTCGATCTTGACGTTGAACACCAGCATGGAGATCGTTCGCCCGCTTTCCGACAGACTGGCGATCCGTTCCGCGATCGCCCGGTTCAGCGCGACGAGGTCCGCGAGCCCCTGGCTTTCCCCCGACAAGTCTTTGGCGGTCGCCTCGATCTGATCGGAGACCGTCTGCAGATCGAGGCCGGCGGCGCGCAGCTCTTCGCTTTCGAGCGATTGCGACAGTTCCTGAAACAGTCCCGACAGATCGCTCAATACGGGAATGGCGTCGCCGAGCCGCGCGCCGACATCGAGGCAACTTCGTTCGCACGGCGTGAACGTCCGACTGACGGCGTCCGCGGTTTCTCGCAGGACCGCGCCGGCCTGCGACCCCCGCCCTGTCGCGCTGATCGTCTCAATCGGTTCAGCCATGCTCAGGCTCCGGCCCGCAACTGCTGAATCTCGACCGGAATCGCCGACAACGGCACGATCTTGTCGGCGGCGCCCAAGGCGATCGCCTCCTTCGGCATCCCGAAAACCACGCAGGTCTCCTCGTTCTGCGCCAGGGTCGCCGCCCCCGCCATCTTCATCTCGAGAAGCCCTCGCGCGCCGTCATCGCCCATGCCGGTCATGATGACGCCGAGCGCGTTCGCGCCTGCGTATTGCGCCGCCGAGCGAAACAGGACGTCGACCGAAGGGCGGTGGCGCGACACCAGCGGACCGTCCTTGATCGCCACGTGGTAGCGCGCGCCGCTCCGCTGCAGCAGCATGTGCCGATTGCCCGGAGCGATGAGAGCGCGGCCGGCGATCACCTGGTCGCCGTCCTCCGCCTCCTTCACGTCGACTTGGCAGAGTCCGTTCAGTCGCCTGGCGAAAGCCGCCGTGAAGCGCTCGGGCATGTGCTGGACAATGACGATCCCGGGGCTGTTGGGCGCAAGCGCCGTCAGGACTTCGCGCAACGATTCGGTGCCGCCCGTCGACGCGCCGATGCAGACGACCTGATCGGTCGTGCGGGTCAGCGCGCGCGTCGGCGCCGGCGGCGGCATGATGACGTCGGCGGTCAGTTTCCTCTGAACCGTGTGCGGCGTCGCCACCCGAGAGCCCCTGAACCTCACCCTGGCGGCCGCGCGGATGGAGTCCCAAATACGCACCTGCGATTCGTTGAGGAACTGCTTGGTGTCGATCCTCGGTTTGAGGATGACGTCGACGGCGCCGGCGTCGAGCGCCTCGAGCAGCGTCTCCGAGCCGGCCTCGAGCAGCGTCGAGCACAAGACCGTCGGGATGGGACGTTGGGCCATGATCTTGCGCAGGAAGGTGATGCCGTCCATGCGCGGCATCTCGACGTCGAGAACGAGGACGTCGGGAACCTCTTCATGAATCCGCTGCGCGGCGATGAACGGATCGCCTGCGGTCGCCATGACTTCAATGTCTGGAGCGGCGTCGATAATCGCGCACAGCGTCTGGCGCACCGACGCCGAATCGTCGACCACCAGGACGCGAATCTTGCGGTTTGTGGCGTTCATGCTGTCCTCTCAAGCCGCGCGACGAAAGATAGTCGGGGCCATCTGCCGCATCCCGCTCAGCTCTGCGCCGGCGAGCGACTCCGAATGCCCGAGGATCAGAAAGCCCCCTTTGCGCAAGTGATCGCAGAGACGCTTGAGCACCGCGTCCTGCGTCGCCTTAGCAAAATAGATGAGAATGTTGCGGCAGAAGATCACGTCGAAGTCGCGATCGACTCGATACGTCGGCTCCATCAGGTTTAGGCATTCAAAGCGAACCGTACGCCGCAATTCGGGAACGATCCGCGCTTCCTGGCGCCTCGCGTCGATCGCGCGCATTACGTAACGCTCGCGCAACGGCGGCGGCACGGGATCAATCATCGCTGCAGGATAGACGGCGTGCTGCGCCTGGGCGATGACCTCGGTGCTGATGTCGGTGCCCAGCACGGAGAAGCGACGCCCGTCAAGTCCGAGCGCTTCCGCCGCCACCATGGCGATCGTGTAGGCCTCGGCGCCGATCGACGCGGCGGCGCTCCAGAACTTGTACGGCGCATTGGCGCCGTTCCTCAGGCTTGCCAGCAAAGGCAGGGCCCTCTCCCGCAGAAAGTCGAAGTGATCCGGTTCGCGAAAGAAGTCGGTCTTGTTGGTCGTCACGCAATCGATGAGGTAGGTGAATTCGTCGTCCAGCTTGCCGCCTTCGAAGATCGCGCGACCATAATCTTCGAGCCTCGTGAGGCCAAGGGCGCGAATCCGCTTGCGCAATCGGCCTTCGACCATCGTCTGCTTCGCCAGCGGCAGTCGAATGCCGCAGTGCTCCTCGACAAGCCGCGAAAGCTTGGCGAAATGTCTTTCCTGAAGCTGATCACACATCGCGGTACGCAACCCTTTACGCTACGAAACAACGCCAACGGTCACGCGGCCGACGCGGCCGACGCGTTCTACGCGGCTGACGCGATGAGCGGCGCGTCGCTTCCGAGCAACCGTTCGAGTTCGAGGACGATGACGAAGGCCGAGCCATGGCGGCCGATGCCGACGATGTAGTCCGCCCGCCAGCGGCTGCCGATCGCCGGCGGCGGTTCGAACGCGCCGCCGCCGAGATCGGTCACTTCGAATACGCAATCGGCGACCAGACCGACGCGCGATTTCTGTCCTTCGATCGACGTGTCGGCGACGATGACCCGCGTTCGGTTGGTCGCCTCGACCCGAGCCAAGCCGAACTTGGCGCGCAGATCGATGAGCAGCATCCCGACCCCGCGCACGTCCATGAGCCCGACCACATAATCGGGCGAATTGGGAATGCGCGAAACCGCTCGCAGATCGAGGATTTCCTGCACCTGCTCAACCGGCAGCGCGAAGCGCTCGTTGTCGACCCCGAAGGTGAGATATTGGATCGCATCTTGCGACATGGTTCGTTCCCATTCCGGCGTCGTCAGGAGCCCTTGCGACACGTCGTCGTCAGGCGCGCTTGAAGTGCGCGTCCGTCTCGTCCTCGCCAGGGTGCAGGTCGAGCGCGAAGCCCTTGCCGCCGGCGGACGCTTTCGCTTTGTGGGCCGCGGTCTTCGTCGCCGGAGGCGCGACGGCGGCCTTCATCGTCGCGGCTTTGGCCTTGAGCTTGGAGACCGCGCCGTCGATCGCATGGACGGACGAGCCGGCCTCGTCGATCTTGAAGAAGGCGATCGTCGCCTGCAACTGCTCTGCTTGCGAGGTCAGCTCCTCCGAAGTCGACGACACCTGTTCGGAGGCGGCGGCGTTCTGCTGCGTCACCTGGTCGAGCTGCTGGATCGCCTGGTTGATCTGCGAGGAGCCGACGTCCTGTTCGCGGCAGGCGGCGGTGATTTCTTCGACCAGCTCCGCCGTGCGCTTGATGTCGGGCACCAAGTGGGTCAGCATTTCGCCGGCTTCCTGCGCCGATTTCACCGTTTCGACCGACAACGTGCCGATCTCCTGGGCAGCGGCCTGGCTGCGCTCGGCGAGCTTGCGAACCTCCGAGGCGACGACCGCAAAACCGCGGCCATGCTCGCCGGCGCGCGCCGCCTCGACCGCCGCGTTGAGCGCGAGCAGATCGGTCTGGCGGGCGATTTCCTGGACGATGGTGATCTTCTCAGCGATCGTCTCCATCGCCTTGACGGCGCGCGCCACGGCGGCGCCGCTCGCCTCTGCGTCTTGCGACGACTGGCGCGCGATCTTCTCCGTCTGACTGGCGTTGTCGGCGTTCTGCTTCACGTTGGCGGCCATCTCCTCCATCGACGACGAGGCTTCTTCCGCGGCGGACGCCTGTTCGGTCGCGCCCTGCGACAGTTGCTCGGCGCTGGCCGACAGTTCCTGACTGCCGGACGACACGTTCTGCGCCGCCGAGAGCGCCTCGCTCACGACCTTCTGCAGCTTGTCGAGCATCTGCTCGAGGGCGATGCCGAGCCGATCCTTGTCGGATGAGCGCTTCGCCTCGATCGTCAGATCGCCGGCGGCGATCGCGTCGGCGATCGTCGCCGTGGCGTTGAGATTGGCCGTCATCTTGTTGAGCGACTTCACCAGATCGCCGACCTCGTCGTTGCTGGAGATCTCGATCTTGTGGCTGAGATCGCCGATCGCCACCGCGTCCGCGAGACTCACCGCGCGGCTCAGACCACGGCTGATGCTGATCGAGATCCAGAACGCCGAGCCGATCGCGATCAGCAGCGATGCGATCATCGTGGCGGTCAGGATGAACTGGGCGTCGTTGGCGTCCTGGGCGGCCTGCGTAGCCGCTTCGGCCATCAGTTTCTTGACCAGGGCGAGGTAATCGCCAAGAGCGGCCGTCGTCTCGGCGACGGCGGCGCGTCCATCCGTCGCCGACAGCTTCGCGGCCTTTATGTTGCCGGCCTCCCGCGCGATTTCGGAGGCGCGCGCCAGCGCCTTGATGAAGCGGTCGGTTTGCGCAGCAACCTCGTCGACCGACACCCCGACCGCCGATGCTTGCGGCGCCGCCTGTTGGACCGTCTTGGCGAGCACGTCGTTTTTCTCAGTGAGGTCCTTGATAAAGCCGGCGAGTTCGTCCTCGCTCGAAGCCGAAATGGCTTGATACAACATCCTCAGCGCGCGCGCGCCTTCGACTCTGACGGTTTGCAGCGCGAACAGCGCCCGTCCGCTCTCGACCGAAGCAGGCGCGCGGTTGGTCGAGGCGAGGGCGGCGTCGAGCGCGTCGTTGAACGCCTTGGTCGCCGCGACGCCTTCGCCGCTCCAGAACTCGGCGGCGCGATTGTTGGAATTGAGCTCGGCGAGTTTGACGGTGTTGTCTTCGACCGCATTCATCTTCTCATACGCGACCGAGAATTTTGCGAGTAACGCCTTGCCCGCTTCGTTCGTGCTGCTCAGCACCTCGGCGTTCAGTCGCAATGCGTTCTCGCGCTGGTTCTTGATTTCGGCCGCGTACTTGGCAATGTCGGCGTCGCTCGAGGCGATGATGAGGTCTTTTTCGGCCCGCGCCTGATAGAGGAGCGAGGTCTGAATCTCGGCCGCCTTGTCGCCTCGACCCGCCCTGGCGACGAGGTCGGCGCTGGTCGCCGCAAGTTGGTTGAGTTTGACGTACGCCAACCCGCCCGTGATCAGCGAAAGAATGATGACCGCGCCGAAGGCGCCCGTCAGCTTTGCCTTGACCGAGAATCGCATTCGTTGGTTCCCTCTATCTCAATTCAAGATTTGCTTCATGTTCGGGACGATGATGAACTCGTCCTTCCACTTGGCGATCGCGGCGATGAATTCCGGTTGCCAGCGCATGCCGATCGGCGGCGCCTTCTGCAACGTTGAAGTGTCGAGGTCGGTGACCTCGTAAACCTTGTCGGCGACGATGCCGATGGTCGTCGGCTCGTCGGCAAGGTCGATCTCGAGCACGATGAAGCGCGAGTCGGGGGTGATCGACGCCGGCGGCATGCCGAAGCGCACCCTGAGGTCGGCGAGCGGGATCACCTTGCCGCGCACGTTGAGCACGCTAGAGACAAAGGATTGCGCACCCGGCACCCGCGTCACGGGTATGGGATCGAGAATTTCGCGCACCTGTCGAGCGTCGAGCGCGAACATCTCGCCGGCGAGGCCGAGCATGAGCACCTGACGGGAGGATTCCTCGGCGCTGGGCATTATGCGAACTCCGGAGTCGACGATTTGATCCGCGCCTCGCGCGCCTGACCCAGAGCGATCAGATGCGGCACGTCGAGGATGAGGGCGACCGCGCCGTCGCCGAGAATGGTGGCGCCGGAGAAGCTCGGCACGTCGGCGTGAAGCTTGGACAGGGACTTGATCACTGTCTGGTGGCTGCCGATGATCTGGTCGACGACCAGGCCGACGCGCGTGTCGGCCGCAGCGACGATGACGACCTTTTGATGCGACTCGGGCTCGCCCGGTTCGTCGAACAATTCGCGCAGCCGCAGAAACGGCACCAACTCGCCGCGAATGTTGAGGAAGCTGCGCCCCCTCGAGCGCGTGGCGTCGGCCTCGGAGAGCTCGACGCATTCTTCGACCGCGGTCAGCGGAATGGCGTAGCGCGCGTCGGCGACGCGGACCAGCAGGCCTTCGATGATCGCCAGCGTCAACGGCAAGCGCAGGGTGATCTCCGTCCCCTGGCCGAGCTGGGTCGCGATGTCGATCGAACCGCGCATGCTTTCGATCGTGCGCTTGACGACGTCCAGGCCGACGCCGCGGCCCGACAGCGCCGAGACCTCTTTGGCGGTCGAAAACCCGGGCTGGAAGATCAACTGGTGGAGTTCGGCGTCGGACAGCACGGCGCCCGCGGCGATCAGGCCGCTTTCCTCGGCCTTGGCGCGAATGCGCTTGGCGTCGAGGCCGCGTCCGTCGTCGCTGACGCCGATCAGCACTTCGGCGCCGGCGTGACGCGCCATCAGGCTGATGCGGCCCGCCGGAGGCTTGCCCGCGGCGACGCGAGTCTTGGAATCTTCGAGGCCGTGATCGGCCGAATTGCGAATCACGTGCACGAGCGGATCGGCGAGCCGCTCGATCATCGTCTTGTCGAGTTCGGTCTCTTCGCCGGCCGTCGTCAGATCGATCTCCTTGCCGAGATCGCGCGAGAGGTCGTGGACGAGGCGGCGAAAGCGTCCGAACAGGGAACCGATCGGCACCATGCGGATGCCCATCATCGCGTCGCGCAGCGCCGAGGTCAGACGTTCGATCTCCTCCGCCACGCCCTTGGTGCCGCCGCCGGCCGAGGCGAGTTGCGTCAGCCGCGCCTGGGCGATGACGAGCTCGCCGACGCGATCCATCATTTCGTCCAGGCGTTCGGCCGGGACGCGGATGGTCGAGCTCTCCACGCTGCCGGCGCGCTTGGTCGACGTCTCGGCGGCTGCGCCGGCGCGATCGGGGTGAGCCGGCGCCGCAGACGCCGCCGCCTGCGGAGCTGGCGCGCCGGTCTCCGGCGCGGCGGCCGACGCTTCGGCTGCGGCGACGTCGACAGCGTCGACAGCGTCGACGGCTTCGACCTTCAACTCCATGTCGTCCGCGACGAACATGAAGACGTCGTCGATGGCGCTGCGCGGATGGGTCATGGTGAGGACGGCTTCCCATTCCAGGTAGCAGGCGTCGGGCTCCATTTCGGCGAGCGGCGGCACGCGGTCGCAATGGACCGTCACCCGGCAGTCGCCGAGACCGCGCAATTCGTCGAGTAGGAGCAGCGGATTGCTGCCGTTGACCAGCACGTCCTTGTTGAAGCGGAAGCTGAGGCGCCAGGTCGCCGGGGCGCGGGACCGCGCGGTCTCGCTCGCCGGCGGCGCTTCGAACGGCGCGCGCGCGTCCGCATTGGCGAACAATTTGCGCAGATCGGCGAGGATGCAGACGCCGATGACGGCGTCGGTCTCTTCGGGTCTTTCGATCTGCGATCGGATGAAGTCCTTGGCGTTGAGCGCGATGGCGATCAGCTCGTGGTCCGGCGCCGCTTCCCCCTTGCGAACCCGATCGAACGCGCTCTCGAATTCGTGGGTGAAGGCGGCGACCTGCTCGAAGCCGAACATCGCGCCTGAGCCCTTGATCGTATGAAGGGCGCGAAACGCCGTGTTGACGAGATCGTGGTCGCCGGGCGATTGCTCGAGATCGAGCAAAGCCTGTTCGAGCTGCTCGAGGAGTTCCGCGGATTCCTGGCGGAAGATTTCGGCGGGATCGGCGTTTTCGTTCATCCCAAAAACTTCTTTGCGGCGGCGAGGAGTTGTTCCTGCCTGAAGGGCTTGGTGATCCAGCCGGTGGCGCCGGCGGCCTTGGCCTGTTGTTTCATTCCGTCGTCCGATTCGGTCGTCAGGAACACGATCGGAACGCCGCGATAGGGCGGCAGCTTTCGGACCTCGCGGATGAATTCGAGGCCGTTCATGTTCGGCATATTGAGATCGGTGACGATCATGGCGACCGCATTGCCCTTGGCCTGGGTCAAGCCGTCGCGACCGTCGCTCGCTTCGATCACCTGATATCCGGCGGCGGCGAGCGTGATTTTGACCATGTGGCGAACGCTCGCCGAATCGTCAACCGCAAGAATCGTCTTCATCGCGCTCACGCCGAAGGTTGGCTCAGCACTTCGGCCAACGCTGCGGTCGGCCGCTTGGGCGCGGGAAAACCGCAGCGGCGCAAGGTCTCGGCGAACAGACCTGCGGGCGGCGAGGCCAACGCGATGGCCTTGCCGCATTGCGAGGCGAAGCGGTTTGCGGCGACGAGAATCTGGATGAAGGCCACATCCATTTCGATCGCGCTCGAGCAATCGACCGTTACCCGGGAATGGCCGTTCAGAGCCGCGAGCACTTCCGAATGAATCGCCTCGGCGCGAGGCGTCGTCAGACTGCCCGTCAAGGACAGGACGTAAGGCGAATCGACCACCGTCACAAAAAGCCCCCGACGCAAGTGAAATTGACGTCACGTAAGGTGACACTGGGCGCCGATGGTTAACGACTGATTTACGTTTGCGGCGACAATTCGCCACTGAAGCCTTAGTGAGGAGCTGCCTCGAAATTCGGATTGGGGTTTGGCGCCCGCAATTCGATGGGATTTGCTGGAAGACTTCTGACTCGACCAGAACCGTCTACGAAACCACGTGAGGCGTGGACGCCGCGGGGCTGTGGCGGTGTGCCGCATAGCAGACGCCGGTTCGGTTCCGGCCCTGGCGCCGTTACACTGTCTCATAACGCGATATAGAGCCTCAAAAAATCATAAAAATCCGATGTTTGAGGCGAAAGGTCGCCGCATGCCGTCACATGGCGGCAAGTTGTTTTGCGCCAAGGCGCGGGCGAAGTCGGGGACAATTTGGAGGCGCCGCCGGGGTCGATACCCCAAATGCCCACGTCCCTTTTCGACATCCAAAACGCCAAGCGCGAGGCGACGCTGCACAAACCCGCATGCTCAGTCTGCGCGCGGCTGCGCGGCGATCAGTTGTTCGTGAGCGGCGCGGTCATTTGACCGCGCGCAATCCAGCCGGAGCGCGGTGCGCATAAGCTTGGCGCCGACATCGAACCGCGCCCCGCGGGAGGCCGGACTGTTTCCCGGGCCGCTCGGCATAAGGCGAGGACGGCGACATGGCGGGAGCAAGAATGTCGCGCCGGGCGTTGCTCGGCGGGTCGGTCTCGGCGGCCGTCGGGGCGAGCGCCCTCGACGCTTTCGCTGCAGCGACGGCGAGCCCGGAAGCGCAGACAAGCGCTGCGAGCGCCTCCGCGCGGGACATTGTCCTGAACGTCAACGGAGTCGACAGGCCTCTGCAGGTCGAGCCGCGCATGACGCTGGTCGAAGCGTTGCGCGGGCCGCTGGGGCTTACAGGAACGAAGATTGCGTGCAACCGTGGCGCCTGCTCGGCTTGCACGGTCTGGCTCGACGGCGAGCCGCACCTCGGCTGCATGACGCTGGCTGTCGAAGTCGGTCGTCGCGCCGTGACGACGATCGAGGGTCTGGCCAAAGGCGACGAACTCCACCCGGTGCAGGCCGCGTTCATCGACCATGACGCTATGCAATGCGGCTTCTGCACGCCCGGCATGACGATGGCCGCCGCGGCGCTGGTCGAACGCAACCCCGACCCGACGGCGGAGGACGTCCAGCGCGCGATCGGCGGCCACATCTGCCGCTGCGGCGCCTATCCGCATGTGGTCGCGGCGACGCTCGCCGCCGCCAAAGCGCGAAAGGGCTGACCATGGCGACCGACGGCGCGACGCGCGACGAGAGCTTTCCCATCGGCATAGCGAGTGTCGGCTTGCATGAAGAGCCGCGGCGGATTCCGGAGGGCGAGCCGCCGGCGCTGCCCGCCAACGCCGAGCTCAGCGAGATCGGCAAAGCGCGGCCGCGGTGGAACGGCCGCGCCAAGGCGACGGGCGCGATCCGCTACACCGTCGACGTCGCGCCGCCGGGCATGCTCTTCGGCCGCATCTTGCGCTCGCCGCTGCCGCACGCCCGGGTGCGGTCGATCGACCTGTCCGCGGTGAGGCGGCTCGAGAGCGTCAAGGCGATCGTCAGCGCGGTGAACCCGGACGATTCGTCGCGCGCAATGGTGCGCTATGTCGGCCAGCCGGTCGTCGCCCTCGCCGCGACTTCGATGGCGGAAGCCGAGGAGGCGCTGAAGCTCATCCGCGTCGACTACCAGCCGCTGCCCTTCGTCGTCGACATGGACGAGGCGCTCAAAGCCGGCGCGCCGAAGGTCTACGAAGCGGAATCGTCGCCGCAAAGCCGAGGGTTCCCCGGCGCTGCGAGCCTGCCGCTCGACGGCAACGCGCGCGGGCCGGCGCTCGCCAGCCGCGGCGACGTCGCGCAAGCGTTTGCCGCCGCGGACGTCACGCTCGAGGGCGAGTATTCGACCCAGGCGCAGACGCATTGCTGCATGGAGCCGCACGGCCTCGTCGCCGACTGGCGCGACGAAGGCCTGACGGTTTACATCTCGACTCAGTTCACCGCCGGCGTGCGGCGCGAGCTGGCGCAGGCCTTCGATCTGCCCATCGACAAGGTGCGCGTCGTCGTCGACGGCATGGGCGGCGGCTTCGGCTCGAAGTCGACGCTCGGCAATTACGGCCGTCTTGGCGTCGCCCTATCGCGACAGGCGGGCGCGCCGGTGCGCCTCACGCTGACCCGCCCCGAAGAGCAAGTGGATTCGGGCAACCGTCCGTCGGTGCGCCAGCGCATCCGCCTCGGCGCAAGCCGGGAGGGCGCGCTGACGGCGATGGCGATCGAGAGCCACGGCACGGCCGGCGTCGGGCTCGGCGCAGGCATCGGCAATTTCGCCCAGGCGATCTACGACTGTCCGAATTTTTCGTCCGCGCAATACGACGTCTTCATCAACGCCGGGCCGGGCAGCGCGATGCGCGCGCCGGGCAACACGCCGGGGGCCTGGGGGCTGGAGAGCGCGATCGACGAGCTCGCCGAAAAGCTCGGCGTCGACCCGCTCGCGTTGCGCGATCGCATCGATCCGAGCCCGGCGCGGCGCGAGGAGCGTCGCATCGGCGCCGAGCGGATCGGCTGGTCGCGCCGCCATGCGCCGGGCGCCGATCCCGGGCCGGTGAAGCGCGGCCTCGGCATGGCCCAATCGCTGTGGGGCGCAAACGTCCAGACCGCCGCCTCGATCGCCGTACGGTTGCGACGCGACGGCGTCGTCGAGGCCTTCTCGAGCGTCCAGGACATCGGTTCCGGCATTGGCACGGTGATCCAGCAGACGATCGCCGAGACGCTGGGCCTGCAGCCGTCGCAGATCGTCATCCATATCGGCGACACGAATTTCCCCGCCGGGCCGCCCTCGTACGGCAGCCGCACCACCGCCTCGATCACGCCGCCGGCGCGCGTCGCCGCCTGGAAGATTCTGCAGGCGTTGTTCGCCAAAGCGGCGCCGGCGCTCGGCGCCGGTCCCGACGACCTCGTCGCGCGCGGCGGCGCCATCGAGATGCGCTCCGACCCCAAGCGCTCGATGCGCTTCGCCGAGGCGGCGGCGCTGATCGACGGCGACATGTTGAGCGTCACCGAGACGCGCAGCGAGGACTATGGCGGCTTCAAGCGCGCGATCGGCGAGGCGGCGCTCGCGCGGCAG
>Ga0181517_10003728_pt1 | contig 14312 bp, 6 predicted proteins | sample PEATcosm2014_Bin_31_FD_119748 | JGI IMG/M metagenome (GOLD analysis project Ga0181517, IMG submission 119748) | Peatland microbial communities from MTU Mesocosm Facility, Houghton, MI, USA - PEATcosm2014_Bin01_30_metaG | ecosystem: Environmental > Terrestrial > Soil > Wetlands > Peat | place... | reverse complement strand
TATTCGCTCAGCCACTCGTTCGGTGCGGTGCTGGACAATCCAAATCTCGTGGTCGCCTGTGTGGTCGGCGACGGCGAGGCGGAAACCGGCCCGCTGGCCACGGCCTGGCATTCCAACAAGTTTCTCAACCCGGTCAGCGACGGCGCCGTGCTGCCCATCTTGCACCTCAACGGCTACAAGATCGCCAACCCGACCATCCTGGCCCGTATCGAACACGAAGAGTTGGAACAGTTGCTCCGCGGTTACGGCTGGACGCCGTACTTTGTCGAGGGGCATGAACCCGAACTCATGCACGAGGCCATGGCCGCGACGCTCGACACTGTAGTCGAGCAGATTCGGCAGATCCAGCAGGAGGCCCGTGCCCATGCCAGCGCGACGCGCCCGCGCTGGCCGATGATCGTGCTGAATTCTCCCAAGGGCTGGACAGGGCCCAAGATCGTCGATGGGCTGCGCGTGGAAGGCACCTTCCGCTCGCACCAGGTGCCGCTCTCCGATCCGGCCACGCATCCCGAGCATCTCAAACTTCTCGAAGACTGGCTGAGGAGCTATCGGCCGGAGGAACTTTTCGACGAAACAGGCCGCTTCAAAGCCGAGTTGGCCGACCTCGCGCCCCAGGGCCAGCGGCGGATGGGCGCCAATCCGCACGCCAACGGCGGCATCCTGCTCCGCGACCTGCGTATGCCCGATTTTCGCGACTACGCGGTGGACGCGCCCTCGCCCGGCGTGCCCGGCATCGGCGATACGCGCGTGTTGGGGCCTTTCCTGCGCGACGTGGCGAAGCTCAACGCCTCGCAGCGGAACTTCCGCGTCTTTGGCCCCGACGAGACGGTCTCCAACGGCCTGGAGGCCCTCTTTCAAACCACCGCACGCCAATGGGACGCCGCCACGCTGCCCGGCGACGAGTTCCTGGCCCCCGCCGGACGCGTCATGGAAATGCTCAGCGAGCACCAGTGCGAGGGCTGGCTGGAAGGCTACCTGCTCACCGGGCGGCACGGGTTGTTCAACTGCTACGAGGCCTTCATCCACATCGTCGACTCGATGTTCAACCAGCACGCCAAGTGGCTGAAGGTCACCGCGGGCCTGCCCTGGCGGCGGAAGATCGCCTCGCTGAACTACTTGCTGGCCTCGCACGTCTGGCGGCAGGACCACAACGGCTTCACGCACCAGGACCCCGGTTTCATCGACCATGTGGTGAACAAGAAGGCCGAGATTGTGCGGGTTTACCTGCCGCCGGACGCGAACTGCCTGCTCTCGGTGATGGATCACTGCCTCCGCAGCCGTCATTATGTCAACGTCGTTGTGGCCGGCAAACACCCGGCGCCGCAGTGGCTGACGATGGATGCCGCCGTGCGGCACTGCACCAAGGGCATCGGCATCTGGCCCTGGGCCAGCAACGACCAGGGCGTCGCGCCCGACGTGGTCATGGCCTGCTGCGGCGACGTGCCCACACTGGAGACCCTGGCCGCCGTCTCTATCCTCCGCACGCACCTGCCGGAACTGGCCATCCGCGTGGTCAACGTCGTCGACCTCATGAAGCTGCAACCGCAGAGCGAACACCCGCACGGCCTGAGCGAGGTTGATTTCGACGACCTCTTCACCACGGACAAGCCGGTGATCTTCGCCTTCCATGCCTACCCCTGGCTGATCCACCGGCTGACTTATCGCCGCGCCAACCACGGCAACATCCACGTCCGCGGCTACAAGGAGGAGGGCACTATCACCACGCCCTTCGATATGACCGTCTTGAACGAACTGGACCGCTTTCACCTCGTGATCGATGCCGTCAACCGCCTGCCGCAGACCGGCGCCAAGGGCATCTACCTGAAGGAACAACTCCAAGACAAGCTGATCGAGCACAAGCAGTACATCGATAAGAACGGCCAAGATATGCCGGAAATCCGCGACTGGAAATGGAGCAACTCCAAGTGAGACTGCATGCGGCATGGGCAACACTGCTTTTCATCAGCTTGTCGATTCTAAACGTGCGTGCGGCGGAATCGGAATCCTACGCCTTGCAGGGCTACGGCCGCATAAGCTTGGAAATTGCCGGCGGCGACAGTCCGGCCGTCTTTCGCTGCGAAGACGATGCATCTGCCGATCGGTTGCTGAGCAAACTGCTGGCCGACTTCTCCTGGGACCGGCTTACCGGCCCGCAGCGACAGACCCTTACTGACGGCGTCTCCGCCTTGAAGCTCCAGCTTCGTAGCACGGAATTTGTTCCGTCGCATTCACGGACCATCGCTGACGGCGTCTCCGCCCTGAAGTCCCAGCCGCGAGAACTGCTGCTCTTCGCCCGGCAGGGTCGCACCGTCTACGCCCTCTGCGGTGACTCAGCGGAGGCGATCGAGCGCCAAAGGGTCAAGCTGGGGCTAGATCTCCAGCACGCGCAATTCAAGCCGTTGCGGCGCCATCCCATGTCACTGGACTTCTTCGACCTGCGGGCGGTGAGCATGTATTACTTGCCGCTCAACGTGCTGGACATGGCCGACGGCTTGCACCGCTACGACGCCGGGCCGCTGGGGCAAACGAGCGCCTTCTGGCACGAGTCGTGCTATGGGCATAGCTTCTTCGGCCCTTACTTCAGCCTGGACGAGTTGGTCGACGGGGCCGGGCATTTCTTCCCGCACGAGTGGATGATCCGGCAGGCCGTGGCCGACGACACGATCGTGATGAGCCACGTGGGCCAGTACGGCGCGCCGTGGTGGATGCGGAACCGTTTTCCTCGCGACATCGTGCAATGGGACCCATACGCGATCAGCGGCTGGAACGCCCTGGAGGCCATGGCCGGCACGCACCTCAGCCAGCACGCCGCACCCGAGGCCTTTGCTTATGCGCAGCGCTTTGCTCGGCAGGCGCTGGCCTCGCTTGCGGCCACGGCGGGCGATCACCTGGGCTGCTTCCGCGAAACGGCCGGCGGCCATCCGGGTGATGAATTGGCCCTGCACCACGCCAGCACCGAGTTGATGGACTACGACGAGGCCGGCCAGGCCGCCTTCCGACGCTGGCTGCGGGAAGTCCGCGGGCTGGACCTCGCCGCGCTGGGACGCCGCTGGTTCGACGATCCCGGCCATTACCGCTCGTGGGACGAGGTGACGCTGCCTTCCCATTACGAGTTCTTCGGCCGCTTCGGCGACGGCAGCCTGAACCTGCTGGCGGATTGGGCGTGGCGGCCCGACGATCCGCGGGCCGAATCGCAGGGCTGGCACCGGCCCGACTATCGCACGGACGACTCGTGGACGCCCACCGACCTGGCCCCTTCGATGAAGCAGCTTTTCCTCTTCGGTTCCAAGAGCGATGCCCGGCTGCGGCAGGGCAAGAGTACCGTCGCCTGGTTTCGCAAGGAGTTCGACCCCTCGGCGTGGCTGGCCAAACAGCCGGGCGGCGAAATCTATGTCGTCGCGCAAGTCGGCGACGAAAGGAACCAGCCGGTCGAAGTCTTCCTCAACGGCAACTACCTGGGGCCGATCGCTCCCCGGGCCGTGCAATCCGGTCCTGTGGCCTTCCGCGCGACCGGCCTGATAATGCCCGGCCGGAATGTCCTCTGCCTGAAGGTGAAAAGCGGCCTCGTTCGCGGCCCCGTGTTCCTCACCCGGCACGAGCCGCGGCGTTATCCGTATCTGGGGACGCAAGAAAACGCCCGCTGGGTCGATCTCCGCGATTGGACGGGCGAGAAGCTCGTCTTGGGCTGGAAGCGGGGCGCCCGCGACGCGCGGCAAGCCGAGCCGGACGTGCCGCTCTTGTTCTGTCCCGGCAGCAGCCTGGAGTTGTCGGACCAGTTTCTGGGCTTGAAACGGGAACTGGGGATTGGCGCGATCCATTTCACCGGCGGCGGCTCCTCGTACATGCCCTGGTGGCCCGGGCTGGGCTACGTCTGGGGCGCGTACGGCACCTCCGAGGAAGGTGGCACGATCACCGACCCGCACGGGCTGGACAACGAGCTGGCGTGGATGCTGCTCAATGGCCAAGGGCATCACAACTACTATTATTCCTCGATCGACTGCATGCGGGTCGAGCAGGAGACCGGCTGGTTCTCGCACAATCGCCGGCTGCTGGAATTGGTTGGCAAGGCGAGTTGGCGGCGTCCCGCGGTGGCCGTCTTCCGTTCGGCCCGCAACGAACTATACTTTCCGGAGAACGATTCGAGTTACGCGAACGACCCCGGCCGCGGCCTGCTGCAGGCGGCCCATTACGCCAACGTCTACGTTACCGAGGCCGAGATCCGCGCCGGCCTGGTCCGCGATTACTCGGTTATGATCGACGCGGGCAACAGCGTGTTGGACGAGGCCACGCTCGACGGGCTGGTGGCCTATGTCCGCGGCGGCGGCACGCTGGTGGCCGTCGAGAACACGGGCCGGCACTCCCCATTACAGCCCGATGCCTGGCCGATCGCCCGCCTAACTGGCATGCGGGTCTTGGGCGTGCGGGAGAACATGCGGCTGGCGGTGCCCGCCGATTCGAAGCACTTGCCGCAGCTGGCAGGCGCGGCCTTCCAGGGCAGCGGCCTGGCCTTGGCGCCCGCTTCTGTAGGGAACGGCGGGGCACCCGCGCAGCGGGTCGATGGCGTTCCGTCCGGTTTGGAACGGCACCGACCCGCTTCGCGGGTGCCCCGCCGTTCCCTACAGGACGATGCCTCGCCCGAGATTCTCGCCCGTTGGCAGGACGGCACTATCGCCGCGGCCATGCGCCACCTGGGTCGGGGACGCGTCGTGGTGCTCGGCTCTTCATTCTGGCGGAGCGACACCAAGCAAACGGCCGACGGCCGACGCCTCGAGCAAAGCCTGCAAAGTACGCTGCTGACCGATCTCCTGAGCGACGTAAGTGTGCGGCGGCTGGTCGATGCCAGCAGTGAAGACGTCTGGGTGCGGCGGCTGGAGACCAAGAACGGCCTGCAGCAATGGGTCGTGGCATTCAACGCCGGGCGAGGGCCGGTGCAGGACGTGACCATTCGCATCCCGTTGGCCGAACGTCCGCAGCGGGTCGTCGATGTCGTATCGGGCGAGTCCGTCAAGTTCGGCTTTGACAGCGATGAGACAACCGTCACACAAACCCGAAGCGTCAGCGAGGCCCCCTCTCTTGCCCATCGGGCTAATGTTATCCGTATCTCGAACCTCTCGCTGCCGCGCAGCGGCGTGCGTGTCTTGGCGGTCGAGAACACCCAACCGCTGGCAGCGGTAGCCCACTGGTTCGCGGAGAAATGCCGCTATGCCCAGCGTGCCCCGGAGATTAAGCCGACGGAAGAGCCTCCCGCGCCTCCGGCCACGGCGATCGTTTTCGACGCCTTCCGCTTCCACCGGGCGGAAGGCGACGCCCGGCAAAACCGCGTATGGCTCGACGAGCCAACCGATCGCCCACCCTGGAAGCCGCAGAGTTATGGCTTTTGGGACGAGCAGGGCCAGCCCGCCCACGGTGTGGGGCTCTATCGCCGCGCGTTCCAACTGCCCGAGGCCTGGCGCGGACGGCGGGTTTTGTTGGCTTGCGTGTCGTTCGACTATCCCGTCTTCTTGGAAAATGCCGAGTTCTTCGTTAATGGGCACGCGGCGGGTCAGTACCGCGGCCATGCCTGGGCCAATTTCGAGGTCTTGGACATCACGCCCCATCTCGTGCCCGGCGAAAACCGCCTCGCCGTGCGGGTCGAAGCCGAGCACGTCCGCGGCGGTTACATCGGTCAACTCGTCGCCTATCCGCTGGAGACGCTTGACGACGCCCGGGACTTGCGTGAAGGCTGGCGGCTGCACGACGACAATCGGCGTTATCGCTCGGTTTCGCTGCCGCTGAAGGCCACCGGCCGCCACCTGGAGACCGACATCGCCCTGCCGGCCGGCTGGCAAGGAAGAAACGTCTACCTGGAGTTCGAGGTCGCAGACCGCTGGGTGGGCATCGTGGTGGTCAACGGCCGCGCGATTGCCTACAACCAGTCTCTGCACCCCTATGCGAACATCATGCAGGTGAACCTTTATCCGTGGGCAAAACCTGGGCAGGCCAATCGCATCGAGCTTTGGCCGCGTTCGCCGCAAGAGACGCCGGGGCAGTGGATGGTGGTCGATCGCGTGCGGATTGGCACGGTCGGGCCTGCCACTCCGCCGGGCGGCGCAGGCCCTTCGGCCCTGCTGCCCACGATGGCCGCTGTCGGCGTTGCGCCGCCGGCTCCTGCCGACGCACCCAAAACGGCCGCTGCGTCCCACGAGACGACTCAACCGCGCAAGGCCGCCCCGCTTGTTCTGAACGGCGAATTCGAGCATTGGTCGTCGCTCTCGCCGCAGCGGCAGCGCGACGCGATGGTGAAGAATGTGGTCCTCACGGCCGATCATCTTGCGCCAGACAACTGGAGCCCCGGCCGGGAGCTTGGGGGCCAGCAGCGCCTGACCGGTAAGATCCTCCCCGATAAGACAGTGAAGCATTCGGGGCAGTATTCCGCACGGCTGGAAAACGGTGATCCACGCGACATTACGGTATTGGAATACTCGACGGAGCGTGCCGACTTGCCGGGCAAGCCGGCCATCTTGCCCAATCGCCGTTATACGGTCCGCTGGTGGGTGAAGGGTGCGGGCGTGGAGAATGGCGATGCCGGTCCGATCCTCATGTTGAATGTCTTGAGCGTCAAGCAGGGCCAAACCTACCGGACTTTCGCCGCTGAAAGCGGCCCGCTACCGCAAGGGACTTTCGATTGGCGGCAGCGTCAACTGACGTTCATCACCGACGCCTACGCGCGGTCGGTGAGTTTCAGCTTCCAGTTGCGCTGGGCCACCGGCGTCATCTGGTACGACGACGTCGAGTTGGAAGATCTCGGCCCGGTCGTGCCCGTGGATACGTACTGAGAGGCTATCCGAGAAGTCTCCCCTCTCCCTCCGGGAGAGGGGCAGGGGGTGAGGGCTTATGCAGCGGAACAACGTGAAAATGGTCGATTTCGCCGCAAGTTGCCCTCACCCTAACCCTCTCCCGGATGGAGAGGGGACGTGTCTGGGAGACTTCTCGGATAGCCTCTGAGCGGAAAGACGCATCCTGCCGACGGGGATTTTGCCCGAACTTGCCAGAAATCAATTAATCATTACGGATTGTTATGGGGGTGTGATATTTACTTTCAGCATGTCCGTGGAGTGAGAACATTACTTTATTTGGTTTTTTCGAATTTGCCGAAATTTCCGAAAAACCACACTGTTTGATTGACTTTTTTGTTGAATTGGGACAAACTGGAGTTATCCTTCGAATTGATTTGCACCATGATACCCTTCAACAAGCCTTATATCGCCGGGAAAGAGTTGTTCTACATCGCCCAGGCGGTGACCCTTGGCAACATCGGTGGTGATGGCCGTTTCACGCAACAGTGCTCGCGGCTATTGGAGAATCGTTTTGGGATCGGCAAGGTCCTGCTGACGCCCTCCTGCACGGCAGCCTTGGAAATGGCGGCCATGCTGGCCGACTTGGGCCCTGGCGACGAGGTGATTGTTCCCTCGTACACCTTCGTATCCACGGTGAATGCTTTCGTGCGAATGGGAGCGGAACCGGTGTTTGTCGATATCCGCCCCGATACGTTGAATATCGACGACCGCCTCATCGAACGTGCCATCACCCCGCGAACCAAGGCGATCTTCCCGGTCCACTACGCGGGCGTGGCCTGCGAGATGGACAACATCATGGCGCTGGCCGAGAAGTACAACCTGTTTGTCGTTGAGGACGCGGCCCAGGCGGTCAACTCCTTTTACGACGGCCGGGCGCTGGGTTCCATCGGGCACCTGGGCTGCTATAGCTTCCACGAAACCAAGAATTACGTGTGCGGCGAGGGCGGAGCGCTTTGCATCAATGACCCCGCACTGATCCAGCGGGCGGAGATCTTTCGCGACAAGGGCACCAATCGCCAGCAGTTCTATCGTGGCGACGTGGACAAGTACACCTGGGTCGATGTCGGTTCTTCCTACGTGCCCAGCGAGATCTCTTCGGCGTTCCTTTACGGGCAGTTGGAGATGATGGACGAGCTGACCGAGCGGCGGTGCAAAATCTACCAGTTCTATCGCGAGCATTTGGAGGAATTGGAGAAGAAAGGGTTGTTGCAAATACCGTTTCTTCCCGACGAAGACAACTGTGTGAGCAACTACCACTTGTTCTACCTGCTCATGCCCGATCTGGACTCGCGCGACGCGCTGATTACCGCCTTGAAGTCCGAGGGGATCAAAGCCGTCTTCCACTATGTGCCGCTGCACAGTTCGCCCATGGGGCAGACGTTCGGTTATCGCGAAGGTGATTTGCCGCTTACCGAAGATCTGAGCGGCCGCCTGGTCCGGTTACCTCTATACTATGAGATCACCGCGCAGGAACAAATGCGGGTCGTGAATGCCGTCCGGCAGTTCTGCGAGACGGTGGTTATGGGCAAGAAGGGCCGTCCTGCGCACGTCCTGTCCTGGCGAGCGATCGCATAGCGGGCCAAGCCCGCGTTCCAGAACACGTTTGCCGTTTCGCAGTCTATCCTGCAGCAAAACTGCAAAGTCCTTCGTAACACGGAATTCATTCCGTGGCCTTGCCCTTCGTAGGGCACGACGGAATGAATTCCGTGCTACGGAGGGCTGTCCTGCCGGACTTTGCAGTTCTCCTGGCCTATCCTGGACGGCTACCGGTTGTCTCTTCCCGCGGCACCAGCGGCGGGCCGAAATTGTGCAGGTAGAACAGGACGGGAATACCCGAGTGCGCCGTCCGCTTGGAAACTGGCGATCGCCCATTCGTCGCTCGACGAAGCGACGACGCCCGCCACGATGATCCGCCCGCTGGGTTCGACCGCCACGGCGGCCGCTTCGCTGAAGGGGCCTTGGGCGATTCCGGTCGGGTTGAACGTATAGTCGAGCCCCTCGCCGTCGGGCAGGTACTTTAATAGAGCGAAGTTGCGCGTTCCCACGTCGCCGGCCAGGAAAATCGAATCGTCCTGCCCCACGGCGATCACGCAACCACCGCCTTCCGGGGCAAGAATGGCCGCGGCGCACACTCCGTGCCCGTGGGTTGCGCCACTCGCCCCTGAATTCCGCCTCCATGTTACTCCCGGCACGCCGTCCTTAAGCATGGCGGATATGGGTGACCCCGACGCCCCACCCCGCCCCGCCCGACACCCCCGACGCCCGGCGGGTGCGGCGATCGCCGGCGACCCCGGAACGGGTGAGAAAATCGCCAACGACATGTTGGCCGCGTTGCGCGGGGGGGGCCTACGACAATCTACCGCGGCGCGTGCGTTCTGCGAATCGAGGCCGTCAGAATCCCGACAGCCGCCAGCCCTCCTTCGGTTTCCGGCCGGCCCACACGATCGACTTCTAACTCTTCTCAGTGCGGGCCTTTTCGCCACGTTCGCGGGCCATTATACTCTCTTCCAGGATATGACACTGGAAATCTCTCAACTCGACGCGGCACGCCAAAGGGTCCAAGCGGCTTACGACCCGGAACTTCTGCGCACGGCCGGCCATCGGCTGATCGAATTGCTGGCCGACCACCTCGCCGTGGTCGAAGCGGGCCAAGGCGCTGTGCTGCCCTGGCGGCATCCGGCGGAAAACATCTGCCTGGCTGGTGAAATGCTGCGGCAAGCGAACTCTTCGCCGGCCAGCCGCGAGCAACTGGTCGCCCATTTTGGCCGCTTGGTCGAGACGATGCTCGAACGCGGCCACAATCTGCACCACCCGCGCTATATCGGCCACCAGGTTGCCGCGCCCGTGCCGCTGGCGGGCCTGATGGACGCCGTAGGCGCCATTACCAACCAGGCCATGGCCATCTACGACATGGGCCCCTGGGCCACCGCAGCGGAGTGGGCCATGGTCTCCGAACTTGGCCGCCACATCGGCTGGGCCGAAGGGACATTCTCCGGGCTGGCCACCGACGGCGGCTCGCTGGCCAACTTGACGGCCTTGCTGACGGCACGTAACGTCGCTCTGCCTGATTGCTGGCGGCAAGGCACGCCCCGATCCGACATACCGCCGTTGCTGGTGGTCCACGCCGACGCACATTACTCCGTGGCCCGCACTGCAGGTATCCTGGGGCTGGGCACGCAGCAAGTCGTCCGCGTGGGGCTGGACGCGCGGCGGCGCATGGATCCGCAGAAGCTCGACGACACGCTTGCCGACCGCAAACGCCGCGGTCACCCCATCGTGGCCGTGAGCGCTTGCGCATGCTCGACGCCGGTGGGGGCCTTCGATTCGCTGGTGGATGTGGCCGATGTCTGCCGCCGCCACGGCGTATGGCTGCACGTCGATGCGGCCCACGGTGGGGCGGCCTGCCTCAGCCCCCGGCATCGGCAACTCGTCGCCGGACTCGACCGCGCCGACAGCGTGACCTGGGACGCCCACAAGATGCTCTTCGTGCCCGCCTTGTGCGCGTTTGTCTTCTACCGCAACGCGGCCCATCGCTTCGCCGCGTTCCAGCAGGATGCGCCCTACCTGTTCGACCCCGCCGCGCCGGGCCTGGCCGATTATGACAGCGGCCTGCGAACCATCGAATGCACAAAACGCGCAGCCGTCTTCGGTCTCTGGGGCACCTGGGCACTCTTCGGGCCGCAACTGTTCGCCGACATGGTCGATGTCACCTTCGACCTGGGGCGGATCTTTTACGAGAAACTGCGGGCCGCGCCCGATTTCCTGCCGCTCCACGAGCCGCAGTGCAACATCGTCGTCTTCCGCTACCTGCCTCCGCGGCTGCGCGACGCCCCGGCCGACGTGCTGGGCCGCTTCCAGTTGGAACTGCGGCGGCGCGTGATCGAATCGGGCCGCTTCTACATCGTCTCCACCCAGATCGACGGCGTAGGGGCCTTGCGCGTGACAATCATCAATCCCCTAACCACCGCCGACGATCTGGACGCACTGCTGGCGACGATACGGGAGGCAGGAATGGCGGATACTCGCTCATCCTGCAATTTGCCGTCTTGACACGCCCGATAAAACTGGTACAATGATTGTACCACTTCGGAAACCGCGAAGGCCCGTCGCCGACAAGACTCCTTCACCTGCCGGACGAGCCGGCGGGGGTCGAGGAATCTCAGAAAGGCTCGCCCGTTCGCTCAAAAGACTATTTCACCTGCCAGACAAGCTGGCAGGGGTCCATTCTTCCATTTCGCAAAACAGTTACGAAACGTGGACAAAGACTCCTTGGCCAACCGACTGGTGCGCGAGATCCTCGCCCGGGTTTTTTCCGGCGAATACGCTATCGGTTCGCGGCTCGCCCCGGAACGCGCGCTGGGCGACGAATTCCACATCAGCCGCGGCACGGTCCGCCAAGCCCTGGGCATCCTCGCCGAATTGGGCGTGATCGCCGTCCGCCATGGCAGCGGCGCCTACGTGCAGAGCCTTTCGCAGTTCGGCATCCCCGCCAGCTATCTGCCCCCGGAGATCGCCAAGGTCCGCCTGGACGACATCCTTTGCGTCCGCAAGGCCATCGAGACGGTCGCGGCGGAACTCGCCTCCGCGCGGATCTCGACGGCGGAGCTGCAAGCGCTCGAACAACTGGTCGGCCGCATGGAAGCCGATATCGCTAATCTCTCTATGTTTCTCAAGCACGACATGGCGTTCCACGAGGCGATCGTGCGGGCCAGCGGCAATTGCCCATTGATCGCGGCCTTTGACGCAATCCGGGAGTATTTGCGGTATTTCCAGGTCTTTACCAGTCGCTGCGACGGCGACGAAGGCCTGGCGATCGATCACCATCGCCACATCCTCGCCGCCCTGCGCCGGCGCGACGCCAAGGCGGCGGCCCGGGCGGCCAGAAAACACCTCGACGCCATGGGGCAACTGAAGTCCAAAGGCAAGGGCCAGCGGAACCCGCTCGCCGCAGAATAAGGAGAACTCGCAGTGGCCAAGCCCAACGTATGCATTATCGGTGGCGGAATGATCACGCAGGTGCAGATCCTACCCTCGTTCTACCAACTGCAAAGACTCGGCCTGGTCGGCGAAATCTACGTCTGCGCGCTGGACAGCGGCCCCTTGCGCGCGCTGGCCGAAGACCCCGGGCTGCGGAAGGCCTTCCCTGGCCAGTCCTTTCACGCCCATCCGTCGCTGGATACCGATCCCGCGCAGAAGTTCCCCGATCTGTTCCGCGAAGTGCTCGCCCGCATGGGCAAGGGCAACATCGCCGTCGTGGCCATGCCCGACCAGTTGCACTGTATGGTCCTCCGCGAGGCCTTGCGGCAGCAGCAACACATATGCTGCGTCAAGCCGCTGGTGCTGCGCTACGACGAGGCGCTGGAGATCGAGCGGATGGCCTACGAGCAGGGCCTGGTGGTGGGTATCGAGTATCACAAGCGGTTGGACGATCGGGCGCTCTTGGCCCGGCGGCAGTATCGCGAGGGGCTTTTCGGCGAGTTCAAAATGGGCCACGCCGAATTGAACGAGCCTTATTCCTATCGCCACTCGAACTTCATGAACTGGTGTACCTGCGAGAACTCCGACATGTTCACCTACGTGGGCTGCCACTATGTGGACCAGGTACACTTCATCACTGGCCTGCTGCCGTCATCGCTCTCGCTCTACGGGATCGTCGACTCGTATCCCAACGGCAAGCAAGGCTATCTCTGGACCAGCGCGCGGGTGCTCTGGCAAAACGGCGCTTGCCTGAACGTGATCAACGTGATGGGCTATCCCGACCAAGGCCCGGGCTCGAACTTCCAGGGCTTGCGGATGTATTGTGCCGGCAAGGGCCGCAACGGCATGCTGGTCCACAACGACCAGTACCGCGGCATCGAGTATTGTTTCGTCGAGAAGACGGCCCCGCCCGACGACAAATTCTACTGCGAGCCGAGTCCCGACTACTTCAAGTTCGTCGACCTGGGCGGCGGCGGCCTGACGCCGGTGGGCTACGGCTTCCGCTCGGTCGAATACATCGTCCGCAACATCGGCCGGGCGATTGACGCCTCGGACGGCCTTTCCGCAGCGGCCGCGCTGGCCAAGCGGCAGGCGTTTCTCAAGCAATACGACGCCGAGGGCATCATGGCCACGCCCAAGAACAGCAGCTACAACGAACTGGTGATGGAGGCCGGCCGGCTCTCCATCCAAAACGGCGGCCGCGAAGTCGAGATCGTCTATGGCGCCCATCCGGGCGTTGCGATCAAACGATAAGCCCGCCGGCAACAACGAAGGTGTACGATGGCGAAAGAATTCCCCTTGGCGCCCGAGCGAGTGGAGACGGTATCGACCCCGCACCGCAAGCTCAGCGGCATGATCCCCAACCAGGAAACGGTCGAGCAGATCCTGCGGATGCGCGCCGCCGAGCCGGCGAGCATGCGCGGTCAGCCGCCGATCATCTGGGACCGCGCGGAAGGCTGCCACGTCTTCGACGCCTACGGCAACCAGTGGCTCGACTTCTCCAGCGGCGTGCTGATCACCAACGCCGGGCACGGGCACCCGCGAATCGCGGCGGCCATCCGGCGGCAGATCGATAAGCCGTTGCTGACGACCTACTGCTTCCCCAACCAGCCGCGGATCGAGCTGGTACAAAAGCTGGCCTCGCTCGCGCCCCGGCCGGACTACAAGGTGTTCCTGCTGAGCACCGGCGGCGAGGGCACGGAATGCGCCCTGAAACTCATGCGGACCTTCGGCCTGCGACGAAACGCCAAGCGGAACGTGATTGTCTCCTTCGTCGACGCCTTCCACGGACGGACGATGGGCGCCCAGCAAATGGGCGGATCGCCCGCGGGCAAGGCTTGGATCAAGAACCTCGATGCGGAGATCGTCCACGTTCCCTTCCCCGACGGCTTCCGTTGCGAAGACACGTGCTTCGGGCTTTTCGAATCGACGTTGGCCCGGCAGAAGGTCGATCCGCAGAATGTCGCGGGGGTGATTGCGGAAACGTACCAGGGCGCGGGGCCGAACTTCCTGCCGAAGGCCTATGCCCAAGCGCTCCGCCAGTGGTGCGACCGGCACGCCGCACTGTTGTGTTTCGACGAGGTCCAGGCCGGTTTCGGCCGCTGCGGGACCCTTTGGGGGTTCGAGCTTTACGGCGTTGTGCCCGACCTCTTCTGCCTGGGTAAGGGGATGAGCTCGTCGTTGCCCGTCAGCGCCGTTATCGGCCGACCGGACGTCATGGACCTTTACGGCCCGAACGAGATGACGAGCACGCACTCCGGTAACGCCGTGTGCTGTGCAGCGGCGCTGGCCAGTATCGAGGCGATTCTCTCTGAGAAGCTGATCGAAAACGCCGCCCGGCTGGGGCCTGTCTTGAAGCAGGAACTGGCTGAGATCAAACGCGAGTTCCCGACGGTTGTCGGGTTCGCTCCCGCCGAGGGTCTGGTGGGTGGCCTGCTGATCGTCAAGCCCGGCACGAAGGAGCCGCATTACGACCTGGCCTGGGACATCATCAATGGT
>Ga0181517_10003727_pt1 | contig 14313 bp, 13 predicted proteins | sample PEATcosm2014_Bin_31_FD_119748 | JGI IMG/M metagenome (GOLD analysis project Ga0181517, IMG submission 119748) | Peatland microbial communities from MTU Mesocosm Facility, Houghton, MI, USA - PEATcosm2014_Bin01_30_metaG | ecosystem: Environmental > Terrestrial > Soil > Wetlands > Peat | place... | reverse complement strand
TGACCAGGCGCTGGACTCTCGATCAATCTGTCGAACCCATCGCCATCAAGCAGCCTTTCAGGTGCTAACAGCCGGATGGCCCGTTGGCTTGCACGCTCGTTCGCTTCGCCAACTCCGCTACAGCATTTTCGATTCTGCTCTTTACAGAGGCCTCAAGCTCAAGTGGCCTATTCACCAAGAAAAAGCCACCTTGCACGATCTGACAATGGCAACCTGTGAATCGAAAATGCTCTAACTTCCTATTTCCCCAGCTCCTTCGCAAACGCATAGAAGAAGTCCAGCGACTTCCAATACGAGTCCACCGGCAGCCGTTCGTCCTGCCCGTGCGCGCGCTCGTCCTCTTTCTCCAGCGCGATAGCCGAGAAGCCATAGCTGGGAATCCCCGCCTGCGCATAGAAGATCGAGTCGCTTGCGCCGTTTTCCATCACCGGCGTTACCGGCGTCCCCGGCCAGATCGCCTGGGTCAGGCGCGTCAGCGGCTCAAAGACCTCGGCAATCGGATCGGGCGGTACGATTGCCTTTCGTTCCGGCGCGGTATCCGCCGCTTCGCCCGCGTCCGACACATATTTCACCGTCAACTTCGGATCGCCGAACAGCGCAATCAATTTCTGCCGGATCTCCTCCGGCGAGTGTCCAGGAAAGATTCTGCAATTCACATTGGCCTGCGCCGTCTGCGGCAGCGCGTTGTTGGCGTGCCCTGCAATAAGGCGCGTCGCCACGCAGGTGGTGCGGAAATTTGAATTGATGCTCGGCTCCGTGCCCAACCGCTTGGCCGCCTCAAGATCTGGCGGAGTGGCCAGGATCGCCCGCATATCCGCCGCCATCTGTCCTGTCTCCTGCCCTGCGAGGTTCTTGAAGTAGGTGCGCGTCACCCCGTTCATCTCGAACGGAAACGTGTATTCCGCCAGCTTGCTCAGCGCCGCCATCAGCTCATAGATCGCGTTGTCCGGCCGGGGAAGGGAACTGTGCCCGCCGCGATTGCTCGCTGTCACCTGAAAATCCGAATACACCTTCTCGGTCGCTTCCACGTCGGCCACCACTGCCCGCCCGTGGTCCAGTTCCACTCCGCCCGAGTCGGGATTGATCACGTACGCCGCGTCCACCAGTTCGCGATGGTTCTGCACCAGCCACTCGGCCCCGTTGAACTTGCCGCCCTCCTCGTCCGCCGTCAGCGCCAGGATCAGGTCCCGCTTGGGCCGATAGCCCTCCCGGTGCAGGCGCAGGAAGGTCCACACCAGCGCCGCGTCGCTGTTCTTCATGTCCTGCGTGCCGCGCCCGTAGTAATAGCCGTCCTTCTCCACGAATTGAAACGGATCTGTGTGCCAGTCCGACTTCAGCGCCACCACCACGTCCATGTGGCACAGAAACAGCACCGGCTTTTCGATAGGCGCGCCCTCGGCCCGCATCCTGACCACCAGGTTTTGCTTGCGCGCGTCCGGCCCCAGCAGCAGCACATCCTCGGCCGGGAATCCTGCATCCAGGAACCGCTTCCGCATCGCCGCCGTCGCCGTGGTCACGTTGCCCGCCGGCGTGTCCGTGGTGTTGATCTCGATCAGTTCCTTGAAGATTTCCCGCGCCAGCGCCCGGTCACTCGCCGAAGCGGCCGGCAGGGCGTTCTGCGCCCGCGCAGGCAGCCCCGCGACCACCGCTGTACCCAGCGCCATCAGCACCAGCGCGCCCGCCGCAACCCCAACCCCGCGCCGCAAACAGAAACCAGAAAAAGCATTCTTCATCATGCAGAAATTGTACGAGCATTTGCCGCCGTGCCGCAGGTCCGCCAGAGTGCGGCTGAATGCGTGACTTCGGACCAGCTCGAAACCGCAACCCACAGCGAAAAACAAATCGTGGTGCTGCTAAAACTGTAGAATTCTTTTCAGGATCGTCCTATTCATGGATAATCTTTCTAGGCAGCAACGAAGCGAACGAATGTCTCGGATCAGGGGCGCCAATACAGGTCCGGAGATGGCAGTGCGCCGTCTCGTGCATGGGATGGGGTTCCGATATAGGCTCCATGTTCGCGAACTTCCTGGGGTTCCGGACATGGTTTTCCCGCGTTTGGGCAAGATCATCTTCGTTCACGGGTGTTTCTGGCACCAGCACCCGGGTTGTGGAAGGCAGCCAAAATCCCGTTTAGATTTCTGGATTCCAAAGCTCTCCCAGAACCGGAAGAGGGACCTTCGGAATCAGCGAAAGCTCCGTTCCATCGGCTGGCGAATCCTGATAGTGTGGGAATGCCAACTGAAGAGGGCTACGCTTCAAAAGCGTATTTTACGATTTCTGGAGTCTTGACTCATGCGATCTCTCGAACTATTTGCCGGAGCTGGCGGGCTGGCGCTGGGTACGTCGCGGGCTGGATTCGAGCACCTCGGAGTCGTCGAATGGAACCGCGACGCGTGTTCTTCGATGAACGAAAATAAGCGGAGGGGAGTGGAGTATGTTCGCCAGTGGCCCGTTCAACAGGCAGATGTGCGGACTGTTTGCTATTCCGACTTCGGTACTGATATTGACCTCCTTGCTGGCGGTGTCCCTTGCCAGCCTTGGTCGCTAGGTGGCAAGCACAAGGGGCAGAATGACCAAAGGAACCTTTTTCCGGAGATGATTCGGGCGGTTCGGGAGACGCAGCCAAGAGCGGTGCTGGTCGAAAACGTCAAGGGACTCTTGCGTCAATCCTTCTCCAGCTATTTCGAATACATTTTGCTGAGTCTGAATTACCCAGAGTTAGTTGCGAAACCGGAAGAGCCTTGGGAGCGCCACTTAAAACGTCTCGAACAACATCACACGTCGGGAAAAGTCCGAGGCCTTGAGTACAAAATTTCGTTCAGGCTTCTTAATGCGGCCGACTATGGTGTACCCCAGCGCCGAGAGAGAGTTTTCATCACTGCATTCCGGAGTGACTTGCCCGTAGAGTGGTCCTTCCCGGAGCCAACCCATTCCAAGGAGGCATTGGCTCTCTCCAAATGGGTTACAGGGGCGTTCTGGGATCGCCACCGTATCCCTAAACGGAGACGCTCTTTGCCAACCCAAAAAGACCTCGCGGTTGTTGGAAAGAGTGATCTCTTTTCGGCAAACCTGCTGCCTTGGTCCACAGTCCGTGATGCGCTCGCTGGTATTCCAGAACCGACTACCCACGGGTCCTCGGCATGGCAAAATCATATTCTCATCCCTGGAGCCCGTTCGTATTACGGGCACACTGGCAGTCCGCTGGATGAGCCATCGAAAACGCTAAAAGCTGGGGATCATGGGGTCCCCGGAGGTGAAAACACAGTGGTGATGGAGGGCGGCGAGGTCCGATACCTAACCGTTCGTGAAGCAGCGCGTATCCAGACCTTCCCTGATGAATATTTCTTTCCGGGGAGCTGGGGCGAAAGTATGAGGCAATTGGGGAACGCTGTTCCTGTCAAATTGGCGGAGGTAGTTGCAAGAAGTATCCGTCAGCATTTACAAATGCGTCATGCCAAGAATGGGATCGGAACAGGGACAGAGTTATCCAAAGCCGTTTAATCCACTTTCAAAGGAGTCACTGGGCCGTAGCCTGACCGAGGCGTTCCTGAAATCGACGACTCAATCGTTGCCTCCGAGCGAAAAGTTTCCAGGGGCGGGTGTTTACGCACTTTATTACACCGGAGCATTGCCACTTTATAATGAACTCGTCAGTCGAAATTTAGTTTCAAAGCATCCCGCGCCTATATACGTTGGAAAGGCCGTACCACCCGGTTCGCGAAAGGGCGGAGCGGATTTTGACTCAGCAACTGGTTTTGCATTGCACGGGCGCCTCCGCTTGCACGCTGAGTCGATTAGGCAAGTGAAAGACTTAGAAATTCTCGACTTTCAGTGTCGCTGCCTTGTTGTGGACGACGTTTGGATCCCGCTGGCGGAGTCCCTGCTCATCGCGAAGTTTCGGCCACTTTGGAATTTGGTCGCGGACGGATTTGGAAACAACCCACAGGGGAAGGGGCGGAAAGATCAAAAGAAATCCGCCTGGGATGTTCTTCATGTTGGACGCAAGCGGGCTGAAAACCTTAAGCCAAGCGCCGAGTCCAAAGAAGAAATCGAAGCTGAAATTAAGGCGTTCTTTCAGGAAATCGACTCAAATGGAAAATAGGTTGTCCGCCGGTTCAGAAGAAGGATGGAGTTTAATCCGTCTGGAGACCCAAGCCTGACGGCCAGAATTTAGCGAGATAGCTGGGGGGCTCTGAAGAATCCGCATCCCAGACGAAATTCTCGCTTGTCCTATGGAGCAGTTTTCCGCTATTTCCACTTTCGAGCGATTTTTCCGCCTTTAACCCCGCCCGCCATCCCGCCTAGACTCGAATAGACATGGCATCTCTACCTTCACTGACCGTCGATATGGGCCTGCCCGCCAATATCGACGCCGAAAAGACCATTCTCGGTGCAATCCTCCTCGACAACCACGCCCACTCCGAGGCCGCCGAGAAGATCACCCCCGACGACTTCTCGCTCGACTCCCACCAGCGCATCTTCATGCGTATGAGCGAGTTGATCGACGCGCAGCGCCCCGTCGACATGATCACCCTGGCCGCTGAGCTGGACCGCTACAAGGAGCGCGAGGCGGTGGGCGGTGTCGCCTATCTCGCATCGCTCACCGAGGGCCTGCCCCGCCGTCCGGTCATCGAAGAGTACATCAAGATCGTCAAGAACAAGGCCACTGCCCGCAAGCTCATGGCCATCTGTTCGGCGGCCATTGCCGAGGCGGCCGATCAGAGCGAAGACCCGCTGCTCACCCTGGGCAGCATCGAAACCCGGCTCCAGGAGGTCGGCCAGCAGTCCATCAGCGGCGGTTTCCAGAGCCTCGACCAGATCGTCGCCGGCTCCTTCGGCTCCATCGACAATCTGTACAAGCAAAGCCGCGAAGTCACCGGCGTCGCCACCCACTTCACCGAGCTGGACCGCATGACCAGCGGACTCCAGAAGGGCGAGCTCTTCATCCTTGCCGCCCGTCCGTCGATGGGTAAAACCGCCTTCGCCATCAACATGGCGCAGAACGCCGCCGTCCTCGGCAACGCCATCGTGGCCGTCTTCAGCCTCGAAATGAGCAAGGAGTCGCTCCTGCGCCGTATGCTCGCCAGCCAGGCCTGGGTCGACCAGCGCAAGCTGCAAACCGGCTTCCTCGGCCGCGAAGATCACGACAAGCTGCAAAACGCCCTCGGACAGCTCGTCGAGTCGCGTCTCTTCATCGACGACACCGCCGGCATCTCGCTGGCCGAAATGCGCGCCAAGGTGCGCCGTCTCAAGATGCAGAACGGCGGCCTCGACCTCATCGTCATCGATTACCTGCAGCTGATGACCGCCAGCGTGCCCGGCGCAAAGAAGGGTTACGAGAACCGCACCCAGGAAGTCTCGGCCATCTCGCGCGGACTCAAGGCCCTGGCCAAGGAGATGGATGTGCCGGTCATCGCCCTCTCCCAGCTCTCCCGTTCCAGCGAGCGCCGCGGCGACGACAAGCGCCCCCTGCTCAGCGATCTGCGCGAATCAGGCTCCATCGAGCAGGACGCCGACGTAGTCGCCTTCATCCACCGCGAGGCCTACTACAACCGCGACGAGGAGCAGTCGGAAGCCGACAAGGCGAAGAGCGAAATCATCCTCGCCAAGCAGCGTAACGGCCCCACCGGCACCGTCTATCTGAACTTCATCAGCCGCTTCACAAGGTTCGACAACCCCGACACCGTCCACGAGGGGTAGCATGGAAGCTTGCAGCAGCCTGAGGAGGAAAGACCGTGAGTGACGAACTGGACCTGACTCCGTTTGCCAATGCGGTCGAGCGGTTGGCCGAAGGGCTGGCCGAGTATCGGGCAGACCCTGCGCACACGCTGCTGCGCGATGGACTGGTGCAGCGTTTCGAGTTTACATACGAGATCAGTCACAAGATGCTGAAGCGGTATCTCGCATTGACCTTGGCCTCCCCGGCCGAGTTCGATGCCATGCCCATTGGTAACCTGATCCGCACTGGCAACGAGCATGGGTTGCTGTTGGGCAACTGGTCCGACTGGAAGCGCTATCGCGAGATGCGCGCCAAGACGAGCCACACCTGCGACGAGGGAATCGCCTTGCAGGTAGTGGAAGGCATCCCCGCCTTTCTGGCCGAGGCCCGCTATCTGCTCGAACAATTGCAGAGGGCGGAATGAGCCAGACCGTCTCAGAGCGAAGACTGGACTTGCTGCCGGGCGAGTTGGAGATCGTATGCGCGATCTTGCGGCGTCATCTGCCAGGGCGCGAGGTGTGGGCCTTCGGATCGCGCGTCAAGGGAACGGCTCGGACTTACTCCGACCTTGACTTGGCCGTTCTGGGCGACGAACGCCTGACCCTGGCTACACAGGCGGATCTAACCGAGGATTTCGCCGAATCCGACCTGCCCTTCAAGGTGGATATCGCCGATTGGGCAGCCACCTCCGCGAGTTTTCGCGAGATCATTCGCGCCGCATAGGTTGCGCTGCCGCTCGGTCGCGCTGCCGAAGTTGTGGAACCCCAGTAACTCAGCATCCCGAACCGGCCCACTCCCTACGCCTCATTCACAATCAGCACCACCCGTCCCGTCACCAGATCGCTCGCCGATCCGCCCGGGTCCACATCGATCAGGCACACCGGGCAGGCCAGGTTATGCGGCCGCAGCACCAGCTGCCCGCGCATGTCTTCCACATAGCGCAGCAGCAGGTGCGCTTCGTGCCGCACCGCGTAAACATTGGGCCGGTTTGCCCGATACGGCATCAGCGAGTTGTAGTGCCGGTCGATCACCGCAATCGCATCCGGCAGCACCAGCGGATCCATCGCCGCCGCATCGGCGGCCGCAATGCGCACCGCTACAAACCGCTGCCACGCCCGCTGCGCAGTGTGCACGCGCGCCCGCGTCGATTGCAGCAGGTTGGCCGGAACATGCAGCATGGCATGCACAGCCGCCGGCCGCACCAGCGGCTCAAACAGCGCCGTCGCATGAGAGACGATGGGCACGGTGTCCCCCTCCGGATCGTCGCCTGCCCGGTCCTGTGCCGGCAGCAGGTCGGCCCCGGTCAGGTGCTGCGCCTTCAGGATGCGGTCCATCCCGTCCAGCGATAGTTGCCGCCGCGTATGCAGAAAGTTCGACAGATGCGCCTGTCCGAAGCCGCTCTGGCGGCTCAGTAGGGAAACGCTCAATGTTCCGCGCTGGATCCGCCGTAGCAGTTCCAGCCGCAACCGTTCGTGCATCTGCGATATGTTCATGTGGAAATTTTGCCGCCGGCAATAGTACGAACTCAGCAACCATTTCCATACGAAACACTGGATCGGTGAGTTAGCCTTCATTCTCGGCGCTCGCCGGCCGCTTGAACAGCTTGCCCAGTGAAATGCCGACGCGGCAATTGACGCAGTTATCGCGCATCTCTAGATTGTCTTTACTCAATCTCGTGGTGGTCTGTGGGAATCGCGTCATTGCCGGCAGGCACAACGGGCCTTCTTCTCGCCTTCTTCAATGATTCACAAAATCGCCGGAAGTGTGTTGGCCTTCCGGCGCTTCTGTCCCCTCCAGCCTTCATGTTTCGATGGGACCGCTCGAAGGCATGCCAAACGAGAGATTTCCCGGCTCTGCGCACCTTGGCATGATGCGGAAACACGCGGGCACGAACGGCGCTCCTCCATCGGGACAAAGAATCCCGAGCGGCCGCCCCTGCTCCGCCCGGCCCCGTCGACGATCCCGAACAACCAGCAGCCGGCGGGCAGAAACGTGAATGCGGAGAACCCATGATGGAACTGCGCGTGCATTTGAAAATCTGCGAAGGGTGCGGATGTCTCTGGTACCGCCCCCAGACACTCGGAACGGTGTACTGCAAGGCCTGTGAAGTCAAACTGAGGGACTTTCCCTCGCCGGAAAGCCGCAAGCGCCGCGGCCGTCCGGCGCGCGGAAGCTCTGTCCGCACTCTTCCGGTCCGCAACATTCTGGATCGCGTCTGGGCTGTAGCTGCTGAAAACGGTGGCGTCCATTGAGCGCGGCGTGGCAGTTGCCCTTGGCGTGGGGGGATGACCAGCCCAGCTTCGGTTTTCACCAGGTCAGGCGCGTCTCGATGCAGATGGCGGCCTCGGCGGCGTCCGGGCCGTTTCCGGTCCAGTCTGAGCATCGGTCTGTGCATAGGCCAGCGCAACCAGCAGTCGCCCCCGCTCCAGCAGCAAAATCCGCAGCCGAGCCCGCGGTGAGTCTCGCCTTCTATCGCAAACACAGCGAGAACATGCTGCGGCGTTACCTTTACGCCTCCATGCAGGTCGGCCGCGCGCCCTCCATCCTCGCCGATCCGGTCGGCAGGGGATGGGTCTCCAGCCGTCCCGTCAAAACCTTCGAAGACGCGGTCATCTTCGTCCTCGACGTGGAGAGGTGCCTCGACCAGCTCAGCGCCTTCGATCGCGAGATGCTCAACCGCATCGTCCTCCAGGAGTACACCCAGACCGAAGCGGCCAGCCTGCTGGGGATGAGCCCGCGCGCCATCTCTTACAAATTCCCGCAGGCCCTTGACCGGCTCACGGAAAAACTGCTCGATACAGGACTCCTCGTTCTTCCGGATTGAATCTTCTTCTACAGCCGGGTGCAAACCGGGTGCCCCACCCTCGCCGCGTCTTTGTTGTTGCGGCTATAGCGAAACCAGAGTTGGTTTATCCCGAAAGCACTGCACCAAAGTCGACGCGACCATCAGGGAGCGGCGACCTGGCACGAAACTCACCGGGCCACAGGGACTCTGGTTTCGCTCTAGGGTGGGACGTATTTCTTCCTCGTCTTACTGCGTCGCTTTCTCCCCGCTCGGCAATGTATCCGGCTCGCGCAGCACTTCACCCATCTTGAGATAGGCGCTGTTGCTCCATCCAAAACCAATTACGTTGGTCTTGTATCCGGTCTTCACCTGCACGTTCGCATTGCCCGACACCACGTTGTACTTCTCGCGAATCGTCCCGTCCTTGGCATAGCCCGCATCGATCGTTGCCATGAACTTCTTCGAAATGCGCTTGGCATCCGGGCGGAATCCCGCGGCATCCAGTCCGGCCACTGCAATCCAGCTCGTCGGAGCCCATCCGAACGGCTCGTCCCACTGCAAGCCGGTCTCCGTGTTGCTCATCGAGAGACCGCCCGGCCGCTCGAACAGGTTGAGCTTGGCCACCATCTTCTGCGCCTCTTCGCGCGTCGCCACGCCCGCCCACAGCGGATACAGCGAGGTGATGAACGCGTAATTCGACGTGCGCGCATGGGTGAAATCGTAATCGGCAAACACGCCGTCCTGCGCCCGCCACAGATAGCGCTGCATGTTGATGTCGCGGGCCTTGGCCTTGCGCTCCCAGCGCTGCGCTTCGGCGGGCCGCGCCAGCAGGTGCGCAATGTGCTCCAGGTCGCGCTCGTAGCGATACAGCAGGCTATTCAGGCACACCGGCGCATAGTGATGCGTCGCTCCGGAAAACGGCCCGAAGCGGTTGCTCGGATCGAAGCCCGACTCGCGCATCGCCCGGTCGCCCACAAAGAAATCGCGGCTCAGCCGATAACCCTCCGCCCACGCCTTCTCGCATACCGTGCTCTTCTGCACGTCGCAGCTGGTCGTCTTCAGGCGCGCCGCTTCGGCGGCATCGGGATGCTCCGATCCCTTCACCAGGAAGCCCTCGCCTTCGTGCGGATGCGCCACCAGCCAGTGGATAACGTCGGCATAGTAGGTGCTGTCGTCGGCCATCTCCGGCACCGGCCCGGTTCCGTAATCGAAGTATCTTGCTAGCCCCGTCGTTCCGGCCTTGTGCTCCGGCGACTCCCAGATCGAATGGTCTTTCTGCGCCAGCGTGTAGGCGCGTTCCAGCCACGCCCGGGCTGCCGTCCGGCCCGCCGCGGTTGCCGGGAAGCTGGCCGGATCCTCATACACCGCGCGAATCATCGCGGTCAAAAACGGCGGCTGCGAGCGGGTCAGATAATAAGTCCGGTTGGCGTTCAACACCCCGCCGTAATGCTCGATCTCGAACAGGAAGTTATCCACCATGTCCTTCGCCAGAGCCTCGCGATGATCGGCTTCCAGTCCCAGAACGATGAAGTAACTGTCCCATCCGTACATCTCGTTGAAACGCCCGCCCGGAACCACGTAGGGATAGGGCAGGTAAAGCAGTCCCGGCGCGGCCAGCTCCTCGGTCCGCACATCGGCGATTTTCTCGATGCGCCGCGGCAGGTGCGCCACCTTCACATGGCATTTCTCTTCCACCGCCGCCACCTCCGGCGGAGTGGCCACCTCGGCCGGTAGATAAAGCGTGGGATTGCTCGTCACCTTGATGTCTACCAGCGAATGGCAGTCGGTCATCGAGCGGGTCAGCGTATCCCACGCCGAGTGAATGTACTTGAGTGTTGCCTCCGGGTTGGGAGCGGACTGCGCGGCCGGCGTCTGGCTCGATCCAACATCCTGCGCCCCGGCCCATGGATTTGCGATTGCGGCGAATACAAGTAAAAACAAGCACTTCAGTTTCATTGGAACTCCGTCGTCTACAGCTCAGGATTTATGCCTGATCGTAAGGAGTTTACCGCACGCCCTGCTTGTTCGGCTCGTCCCTTCTCCTCCGCATCCAGGCGCGTCGCAGGTGCCGTGTTTGCCAGCTCATTCGAACGCGCTGTGGGCGCAGTGTTTGCTAGTGTCCTGTCTCTAAAGTTCGCATCAAAAATGCTGTCATCCTGAGCGAAGTTTGGCGCGCAACCGGGGCCCCGGCGACAGGTTTTCGTCGCTGGGGTGGTTGGGCGCCAAAACGAAGCCGAAGGACCTGCGGTCGCTTTTCCTCGTTATTCAACGAACTTCATGGACAAGACACTAGCCCAGCCCTTCAGCGCTGGGTGTGTGTCTTCCAAGGCCCTGAGTCCTATAGGGACGGCGCACGGACTCCGAATAAAGCACGCGAAGCAGAGCGCCCGCACGGCCAGCACTTATGTCGTAGCAAGTATTTCCCGCGTCAGCTCATTCCAGTTGGCCATGGCCTCAGGCATGGCCGGACTTTGGGTGCCGGGGTAGACCGTGTCAATCGCCCGTTGCGGAGCGACAATGCCGTTCGCGTCGCGCAGTGCGCCTTTCACCCAACCCACCGCGGCCAGTCCATTCTTGCCGGTGAAGGTCTGCTCCACGTAGAACCAGCGCTCGTCCCAGCACACCAATCTTGAAGCGATTTCGAACCTGGCGAACAGCGGCAGCGAGCGTCGATAGGTAACCCACGCCGCGCCCACCAGCGGCTGCCAGCGCGAGTGGACGATGTGTCCCAGCAGCCGTGTCCGCGCCAGCAGGTGGGTGCGGGCGTAGTCCATCTGGCTCAGGTAGCGCGCGTTGTTCAAATGCAGGTTCAGGTCGATGTCGTTGGGAAGCACGCGCATCCGGATCCTGTCTTCCTCCAGAACTCCCAGCGGCGGCAGCGGGCGCAGATGCTGGCGGATCGCCAGCGCCGGAATACGAACAAAACTGATGAAGTGCGACAAGCGGCTTCCTCGAAACTCGCCTCAAGTGTAAGCGATACAGCAGCCGGCTTCTGTGATGCGCGGCAGCCGGGAAGCGGTCTCGTCCGCTGCTGGCGCGCGCCACCCCCCATCGGCGACAATCGTTTGCATCATGATCAACCGCCGCGCTTTCCTCTGCACCGCCTCCGCTTCCGCCCTGGCTTCTTTCGTTGCTCCCCGCCTGCTGGCCGCGCCCTCCGCGGGCAAACAGCGTGTCCTGGTCGGCTCGGGAACCTCCGCGGGCGTTCTTTCCTTTGCGTGGGACCCGGTCAAGGGCGAATTGGTCGCCGAGGGCAGCGTTGCCGCCCTGCCCAATGCCACCTGGCTCGCCCTCTCCGCGGATCATCGGCGCCTCTTCGTCGCCACCGAGGCCGACTCGTTCAACGGCAAGCCCGGCGGCGGACTCAGCAGCTTCCGCGTGGTCGAGGGCCAGCTCGCGCCGCTCTCCACCGTGAACTCGGCCGGTCCCGGCACCTGCCACTGCGCCCTCGACCACACCGGCCGCGTGCTTCTCTCGGCCGACTACGGCGGCGGCAGCGCGGCCAGCTTCCTGGTCACCGGCGGCCAGCTCAGCCCCGCTGTCTGGACCGAGCACTACAGCGGCCACGGCCCCAACACCGGCCGCCAGCAGAGCGCCCACGCCCACTTCGCGTCGTTTTCGCCCGACAATCGCTTCGCCTACGTCAACGACCTGGGCAGCGACTGCATTCACATTTACAGCCTCAACTCCGCCACTGCCGCGCTCACCCCGGCAGGCGTTTACCGCGCCCAGCCCGGCGCGGGACCGCGCACCCTGCACTTCCACCCCAACGGCCACACCGCCTACGTGGTCAACGAACTCAATTCGACTGTCGATATTGTGGAGTGGAACCAGGCCAACGGCAGCCTCGCCTTGGTCAGCCGCATCGCCCTGCTGCCCGACGGATACACCGGCCCCACCCGCGCCTGCGACACCGTCATCACCCGCGATGGCCGCTTTGTCTATTTCGCCAACCGCGACAACGATTTTCTTTACAGCTTCAGCGCCCACCCCAAAACCGGAGCGCTCACGCCCATCGGGCGCACCTCGTGTGGCGGCAAGATCCCGCGCAACTTCACCCTCGACCCCAGCGAGCGCTGGATGCTGGTCGCCAATCAGGACTCCAGCCTGCTCAGCGTCTTCGCGCGCAATCCCCTCGACGGCACACTGGCCCCAACGGGAAGAAGCTTCGCCGCCCCCACGCCCATGTGCATCCTCTTTGTCTGATTTGCCTGTCTTGCTCGGGCGCGTTTCTGATCCGGCCCAAGAAATGGGTGCCCCACCCTCGCGACGTTCTTGTCTTTGTCGCTACAGCATTTTCGATTCTGCTCTTTACAGAAGCCTCAGGCTCAAGTGGCATTTTCATCAAGAAAAGGCCACCTTGCACGATCTGACAAGGTCAACATGTGAATCGAAAATGCTCTAGGGTGGGAGACCGATAACTCCCGCGCCTTCTACGCACCAGCCAGCATCGGTGCGGGCAGGGCATCTTCCGCGATCATCCGCGGAGCTTCTTCCACCGCGCCCACCGGCACGTGCGCCAATTCCCAGGCCGACCGGTCTTTCAGCAGCCGACCCACCAGGGCGGTGTGCATGGCATGACCGGCCCGTTCGGCCACCACCCGGCCTTCGATCCGTTTACCGGCCAGGGCCAGGTCCCCGATCAGATCCAGAATCTTGTGCCGCACATACTCGTCGTGGAAACGCAGCGGCCCATTCTCCGGACCTTTCGCCGTCAGAATGATCGCGCTCTCCGGACCGGCGCCGCGGATCAATCCCATATCGCGCAATTTCTTCTCGTCCGCCTTGTAGCCGAAGGTGCGCGCCGCCGCGATCAGCGATCCATAGGTCTCCGCAGCCAGGTCCACGCAGGCCGTCTGGTGCCCAATCGGGGCAGGGAAGTCGATCGAATAGCGGATGCTGTACCCCGCGCCCGGATAAACCCCGATGAACTTGTTCCCTTCGCGCACTTCCACCGCGCGCAGCACGCGAATCGTCTCCCGGCGTCTCCGCTGGGTGCGGATCCCCACATACAGAATTGCCTGCACGTAAGGCAGTGCGCTTCCGTCCAGAATCGGCAGTTCCAGGTTGTCCAACTCCACAACGACGTTGTCCACGCCCATCCCCACCAGCGCCGAAAGCAGGTGCTCGGTGGTCGAAATCAGAACGCCCTGCCGCATCAAGCTGGTGGCATAGCTCACCTTCGCCACATTGCGCCCCGTGGCGGCAATCTCGAAGTTGTCCAGATCGGTACGCCGGAAGACAATCCCCGACCCCGCCGGTGCGGGCAGCAGCCGCATGGTCACCGGCGCTCCTGAATGCAACCCCACTCCGGAGAATTCGAGCGCTTCCGTTATCGTCTGTTCCAGGTGTGCTAGTCTAGCCAATCTTAGGGTTCTCCTACCTGCAATACTCTATGCAGGGGTTAGATTAGACGGCGGACGCGATCTCCGTCCTGTGGCATTTTTGCCACAGGTTGCTCGAATCAGCCCCGTTTTTCCCCCGAATTGAGCGCCGCCGGCCCCCTTTTACAAGGATTCCATTAAGGTGTCCCGTCCCGACTGACTTCCGCGACGAAGTTTGGGCGGGAGGGCACGAATCCCGCCCAGTTGGTTCCGCGTCCATATCCCACCCTCCCAATCCCGCGCGTCTTTCGAGCGCGGGCCACGCGAAGCAGTACGCCCGCACGGCCAGTGCTGGGTGCCCCACCCTCGCCGCGCAGTTGTCTTTGCGGCTAGGGTGGGAAGCCACGAACCCCGGCCAGTTGGTTTTCCGTCCACATCCCACCCTCCCAATCCCGCGCGTCTTTCGAGCGCGGGCCACGCGAAGC
>Ga0181517_10003724_pt1 | contig 14320 bp, 21 predicted proteins | sample PEATcosm2014_Bin_31_FD_119748 | JGI IMG/M metagenome (GOLD analysis project Ga0181517, IMG submission 119748) | Peatland microbial communities from MTU Mesocosm Facility, Houghton, MI, USA - PEATcosm2014_Bin01_30_metaG | ecosystem: Environmental > Terrestrial > Soil > Wetlands > Peat | place... | reverse complement strand
GGAACCCTGGTATGAGTTTGTTCCGGGCCAGGGTGACATTTTCCTTGCGGAGTTGAAGCGCGAGCTTTGCCCTGGCCATCCGTTAGAGGGTTTAGAACTCGTCCCCCTCGGGCACTCCGGGGCCGTAGATGACGCAGTTTTCGGAGCGCAGGACGGCCGCGTTTTCCAAGTGCATCTGACCCAGAGCCACCGTGCCGAAGAACCCCCACTCCCTCGCTGCCGTGCGTACTCAACTATTGATGATTGGGTGCAACGAATCATGCTGCCCGCGCACGAGGAGTATCGCGGCTGAAACATAATCGAGCCTGGCTCTCGGTTGCATAAGGGGACCCCTTTCGCAACAACAACGGCAGGACGTGCCGAGCAACGACGCTTCGTCTGGCCCTAAGTACTGCACTCCGGCAAACGCCACTGTGCGGCTCTGGCTTGCCGTCGTTGATAGAGTCGAAATGAGAGGCTCGCGCACATCGCGACACTCCCGCTGTCTCTTATTTCTACGGACTCAATATCCGGCTTCGCGTCCGTGGCGAACCGCCAGGATGACCACCTGTTTCCCGTCGTAGTGATACAGAACGACGTAGGCTCCCTGCCCGAATTCAATCACCCACTCGCGAAATTCGGGCGGCAACTCTTCGACAGGACGGCCGATCTCCGGGCGCTTGCTGAGCGCTCTCACACCGCGCCGGATCGTCTTGATGGCTCGCTGTGCGGCCCCTGGACTCTTGGGAACAAGAAACTGATGGAGGCGGGCGACATCCAGCAGGGCGGCGGGAGACCACCTTAGATGTGGCATTTAGGGATAACAGCGCGTTTGCCGGACTCGAGTTTGGCCAGCCATGCGTCGGCATCCTTGGCCGTGACGTGCAGGCCGGTCGTCTGATAGTCGGCCCATGCAGCCAGCGCGTCCTGCCGGAGTTGCTCGCGCTTCTCCTCGCGGTCCATATATTGCTCGATGGCTTCGCGCATGAGCCAGTGCGCCGAGCGGCGACGCACCGAAGCGAGCCGATTGACACGCTCTTTCATGGCACTATCGAGCTTCAGGCTGGTTGTGGAGAGGCTCCCCATCACGAGTGCTCCAAGGTGTTACTCGGTAACACTATACCACGGCAGTGCCCGGTCCTTCACTGGCTGGGGCTGCGCGTGAAGGGCAACGGCATATCCCCCGACAATGAGATACCTAACGCCATGGGCATGGAAGGCGGACAAAAGGTCTTTGTAGTCTTGGTACATTCGGCTCCATCTCCCAACCTTTGAGGGCGTAGGCAGTCCGGATCATTTCCTCAACCGCGTCCATCCGCTCATGCGCGGGCCGGCTTTGCCAGTACCGATATTCGTCAGCCTTCATTTCGTCGAAGCTGGTGTACTTGCGTATGATCCGGTCCATGCATTCCGTTTGTAGCATACCCGGGCGGCGTGCCCAAGCCCTTTCCCGTGCTATCCTCTCTACCGTGCCTGGGGAACTCTGGCTGATCCGCCACGGGGAGACCGAATGGAGCCGCTCGGGCGCTCATACCGGGCGCACCGACCTGCCCCTCACCGAACAGGGACGCCGCAACGCCGAAGCCGTCGGCCGCCTCCTGAAAGGACGGCCCTTCGCCCTGGTACTCGTCAGCCCGCTCCGGCGCGCGGTCGAAACTTGCCGGCTGGCGGGCTATGGCGCCGTCGCGCAGATCGAACCTCGGCTTCAGGAATGGGATTACGGAGATTACGAAGGCCGCACCACGACCGACATTCAGAAGGAGATTCCCGGCTGGTCCCAGTGGAGCTCGCCCATACCGAATGGGGAATCCATCGACCAGGTGGCCGCCCGCGCACGCGGCGTTATCGAGCGCGCGGTGGCCGCCGGGGGCGATGTGGCGCTCTTCGCCCACGCCCACATCCTTCGCATCCTGACGGCCTGCTGGCTGGGCCTGCCGCCGGCGGACGGGCGGCTCTTCGCCCTCGATACGGCTTCGCTATCGACGCTGGGCTATGAGCGGGAGACGCGCGTCATTTCGCGCTGGAATCTTTCGGCTTCGGCGTGATCAGCCCCACCCGCGCCGCTTTCACCCCCGGCGGCACCTTGGCCACACGCACCACCAGTTGCAGCGTATCCACCGCCGCCACCACGCGCGCCGTGGCGCGTTCCGCATCCACCCCGCGCAGCACCGCAACCCCCGGCGAGGGCAGGAAGATCTCCATTACGCGGATCCGCTCCGTCCCGGCGTAAAAGTGCAGCACCAGCTCTTCATCGTCTTTAAGGGCTTTCTGCATGGCCTGGATCTGGGCCAGCATGACCGCTCCTGCGTTTTCCGCATTCTGGGCGGGTGCCGCGGGCGTCTCCTTGGGCGCCGTCGCGGAGAGCAGCGCCTGCTGCGCAATCTGTTTAGTGAATTCGCCCAGAGCCATTTGGTCCGATGCTAACACGCCGCGGCGGAGTGCATAATGGACTGTAATGCGCACTTTCGACAGCCTGTCCGAACGCGAGATCCTCGCCCTCGCCATCGCCGCCGAAGAGGAGGACGAACGCGTCTACGCGGATTTCGCCGAAGGCCTGCGGCAGGACTTCCCCGCTACCGCCGCCATCTTCGACGGCATGCGGGTCGAAGAGCAAACCCACCGGCGCCGTTTGATCGAGCTCTTCCGCCTGCGCTTCGGCGAGCATATCCCGCTGGTCCGCCGGCAGGACGTCAAGGGCTTCGTGAATCGCCGTCCGGTCTGGATGATCCGCCCCATGGGCCTCGATACCGTGCGCAACCAGGCCGGCGCCATGGAAGTGGAGATGCGCCGCTTCTACGAGAAGGCCGCTGCGCGCAGCCAGGATGCCGGCATACGCCAGTTGCTCGACGACCTGGCGGCCGAAGAGCGCTCCCATGAAACTCGCGCGGATGAGCTCGAAAAAGACAAGCTCCACATGGGCGTCCGCGAGCAGGAGGATGAAGCCAACCGGCGGCTCTTCGTCCTCCAGATCGTGCAGCCTGGTTTGGCGGGCCTCATGGATGGCTCGGTCTCCACGCTGGCGCCGGTTTTCGCCGCGGCGGCCGCCACCCACAAGCCCTGGGACGCCTTCCTGGTGGGCCTCGCGGCTTCCATCGGCGCGGGCATCAGCATGGGTTTCGCGGAAGCGCTTTCCGATGACGGCAGCCTCACCGGCCGCGGCCATCCCTGGGTGCGCGGCTTGATCTGCGGGCTGATGACTTCGCTGGGCGGCATCGGCCATACCCTGCCCTTCCTGATCCCGGATTTCCGCGCGGCCATGACGGTAGCGATCGGCGTGGTGATCGTTGAGCTGGCGGTGATCGCGTGGATCCGCAAGCGCTACATGGAGACGCCCGCGCTCACGGCGGCCTTTCAGGTCGGGCTGGGCGGCGCGCTGGTCTTCGTCACCGGACTGCTGATCGGCAGCTCGTAGAGCGCCCCATCAGAACGACAGCGCTTCGATGGCTTTATTCAGCTCGCCATCGAGCGCGGTTTTCTTCTTCTGCAATTCGGCTTTGCGGTCGCGCAGGGCGGCCAGTTGCTGCTCGCTCACCGCGAGCTGGCGCGCGTAATCCTGCACCTGCTGCTGTTGCCCGCTGACCACGTTCAAGCTGGCGATGTTGCGCCGTATGCGCTCTTCATCCGCGGTGACCGAAGTGGTCTGGCTATCCGCGTCGTGCAGGCCGCGGTCGGCTTCGGCTTCCTGCGTTTTCAAATCCGCGATGTGTTGAAGCTGCGCGCGGCCGGTATCGCCGATCGCGCGGTTGCCGGCGTACTCCACCAGAAGGTCGGGCGTCACGTTCGTGACCGCATAAGTCTGATCGAAGACGCGCTCCTCCGAGACCGTGAATTCGCGCGTGGCATCGGCGGCGATCTGCACCTCGAAGCGGTACGCGTTGGCAGTCTTCTCCGAAGGCTTCTGGTTCAGCAGCGTGTACATGGGCCGCAAGGGGTGCTCAATGATCAGGGTTTTGGCCTTCTGATCCACGTTGCGCACGGTGTAGGTGCGGGTCTCTTCGGAGGCCAGTTTGGTGGTGAGCATTCCGCGATTGGCGTGAATTTCGCGCACGATGGACGCCTTGCTGCCGAACGCCTCGGTGATGCGGGTTCCCAAGTCCACGGCATAGCTGATGAGCCGCTTGTCCTTGGCCTTGAGGGTCTCCATGAGCGCTTCGCCACCGTAGGCGCCGCCATCGTAGACCGTGATGGGGCCGCCATCGAGAGTTTTGCCGCTGGTATTGGCGATCTCGGCGGCATCGGTGGGATGCTGCGAGGTGTGATCGGAATAGATCAGCAGCTTGCGCGCCTCAATGGGCTGCTGGAGGAACGGCAGCATGGCGGATTCGCTCTTGCGGATGGTCACCGGCTGGGCGATGCGGTATTCGAATAGCTCGCCCAGTTCGCCCGCCGACGCGTTAGCGACGATATCGCTGGGTAAAGCTCTGACCGGGGTCTCTTCGACCTCGACCGTCTGGTTGACGGTTCCCAGGCTGGTCATAGCGTTTCGGCGCGCCGGCGCTGCCGCAGGCACGCCGCCGATTACCCCGCCCATAACGCCGCCACCCATGCCGGAAACAGGGCCGGCAGCCGTGCCGAGGCCAGCGCCGTATCCGCCTTCATGCACGACAGGACGCGCGGCACTATCTTCGGCCAGCTCAACTGCGGGGCGCTCGACGTAGCGCGGCGCGTAGAGCTGGCTCACAAACGAGATCGGGCGGCCCGAAACCAGCGAAAGCTGCACCTTGTTCCAATCCTCGCCGGTGGTGTTGTCCACGATGGCCCAGCCCTCCAGCACCGGCTGCCCGCTCGGGCCGAAAATCAGCCGGTAACTCGATTTCCAGACCGGCGAGGGCACCATATAGCTGGCCACCACCTCGCGCGCGCGCGCATCCGTGGAATCGATGTACACGCTGCGCTTCTCCTTGGAGCGCGCCGCCTCGAGCGCCGCCAGGTAATCCCGGAATTGCCCCTGCAGCGTGGCATCGGTGAAGCGGATACCCGTGGCCGCGCTCAAATCCACCGTGCGCAACTCGCCGCCATCGAGCATCAGGGTGAGCTGCTCGCGCTCCGGCTGGTTGTCGCTGCGCAAGACGAGCCGGCCGCCGACGATGGCGCCGGTGACCGTCTCGCCGCCGAATCTCAGCTCCAGACGCGCGCCCTTGAGCTGATCCAGCATGGCGGCCAGGGGTTCCGAAGCGCCGATCTGAAAGGGGAAATCCGCCAGGCGATGGCTGAGCGGGTCCATGGAATCGTAGCGCAGGCCGGAAACTTTGCCCCCGCCGGGTTCGGAAATGGTGAGCGATTTCAGAACGTCGTTCATCTCGGCGGCGTTGAATTCCAGACGCGCCGATTCGCCCGGCGCGAGCGTTCCGGAGCGCTCAAAATAGCCCACGCCGTGTTTGTAAAGCACCACCTGCTTCACCGGAAGGTCCGCCGCCGCGGCTAGCGCGGCCATTCCCAGGATCGCCGTGATTACGCGTTTCATGGTTCTTTTAGACGGCGGCCCGCCATTCTTGTTCCCACCGTCATTCCTCCCTTTGCAACAGGCCGGGCCGGGGAAATCCCTTTCAGGGCAATCAGGGCAAGCTAAAGCATGCTTCACCCTACTCGCCCATTGCTTTAATAATGACGCGCTTCGAGCGCTGGCCGTCGAACTCGGCGTAATAAACTTGCTGCCAGGGGCCGAAATCGAGCCGTCCCTTGGTCACGGGGACGATCACCTCGTGGTGCACGATCAGGCTCTTCAGATGCGAATCGCCGTTGGTCTCGCCGGTGCGGTGATGTCGGTAATCCTGGCGGAAGGGCGCGATCCTCTCGAGCCACTCGTCGATGTCGGCGATTAAACCGTCCTCGGCGTCGTTCACCCATATGCCCGCGGTGATGTGCATGGCCGAGACCAGGATCATGCCCTCCTGGATGCCGCTCTTGCGCAGCGTCTCTTCTACTTGTGGAGTAATATTGATGTAGTCGCGGTGCCGGGCGGTCTTAAAAGTCAAATATTCAGTGTGAAATCTCATAGGCCGATCATACAACCGCGCAACCATGCCCAACTCCGCACACCGAATCCTACTCGCGGATGACGAGCCTGCCGTACTGAAGATGATGGAGCTGTATCTGGACCGTCTGGGATACGCCATCACGGTCGCGGATACCGCCGTCAAGGCCTGGGCGGAGGTGGCAGCGGCGCCGGAAGAATTTGACGTGGTTGTAGTGGACGCCACCATGATTCGCTGGGACTTGCCCGATCTCATCCAGAAGATGCTGGCAGCCAGTCCCCGTCTGTGCGTCCTGGTGGCCAGCGGCTACCCCGTGGACATGTCCGCCTTGCGGGAAAGCGCCGGGCCGCGAGCCGCTTTTCTGCAGAAGCCTTTCGGGCCGGACGACCTGGTCACAGCGATCCGGAGGATCCTTGGCGCGCAAAAAGAAGAAGGGCTTTGATCTGGCCAAAGAAGTGAAGGCGATCGCCAGAGAGCGCGTGGGCCGTGTGCCGGCCGGCGGGCCTATCGAACCCAAGTCCTCGCGCAAGAAGCCCAAGCACAAGAAGAAGCCGGAGGAACTGCCGTGAGCCGGGACGCCGGGAGTCCGCGCTCCCGGCGGGAGTTTCTGGCGCTCGCTTCAGCGGGGCCGTTGGCCGACTGGATTCCCTTCCTGCACCGCCGCCACATCAGCTTGGCGGGCGCGCGCTTCCGCATCCTGCGCAACGATTACCCGCGGCGCCATTATCTGGCGATCCACGGCGACGAGGAGACCGCCCGCGAAGTCCTCGAGATCCACATGCAGGCCTACCAGGGGATCGCCTACATAATTGAAAGCCGCACGCGCAATGTCCCCATCGAGGGGGGCGAGATCGACCCCAACCGCATGTTCTCGGGAGCCGGAGCGGAGGCCAGTCTGAAGAGCCTCAACCCCGCATGGGATCAACCCCGCATCGCCGCGGCCCTGGCCACTCTGGAGCGCGGCCGCACGCGGCTGGTGCGGGCCTTGTTCCCGGCCCCCGGCGGCCTGCTGGTGGCCCTGCACAATAATACGGAAGCCTATTCGGTGGCCGACGAACGGCCCATCAGCGACTCCGAGTCCATTCGCGACCCGGAACATCCGCACGCCTTCTTCCTGTGCACGGACCCCTCCGATTTCAAGATTCTGGCCGGCTCGTTCTACAACGTGGTTCTTCAGCGGCAAGGCCCGCGGCAGGATGATGGCTCGCTTTCGCGCCTGGCCGCGGCGCGCGGCGTGCGCTACGTCAACCTGGAAGTCGAGCGGGGCGCGCGCGATCGCCAGCAGGAGATGCTCGACTGGCTGGAGTGGCACCTCCCCGAGACGCCCAACCAGCGGCTGGATGGCCGCGCTTACACGAAGTAGTTTTTGACTTTTTCGAAGAGGCCCTTGTCGGCCGGGGAGTTATCCACGGGAAGCGACTCGCGCAATTGCTCCAGCAGCTTGCGCTGCTCGCGCGTGAGCCGCGTGGGGACCTTCACATCCACGTGGATGCACAGGTCGCCCCGTCCGCCGCCGTTGAGCTTGGGCACGCCCTTGCCGCGCAGGCGGAACTGCGCCCCGCTCTGGGTGCCCTCGGGAATGTTCAGCTTCTGTGGCTTTTCGAGCGTGGGCACCTCGATATCGCACCCCAGGGCCGCTTGTGCCAGGTTCAGCGGAATGGTGCAGTAGAGATCGTTTTCGCGCCGCTCGAAGAAGGGGTGCTCCTTCACCTTCAGGAAAACGTAGAGATCGCCCGGAGGCCCGCCGTTGGCGCCGGGCTGGCCTTCGCCGCCCATGCGCAGCCGCGTTCCATCGTCCACACCCGCGGGGATATTGACTTTGAGCTTGCGCTGCACCTGTATGTAGCCCTGGCCACGGCACTGGCCGCATGCGTTGCGGATGATCTTGCCCGCGCCGCCGCACGTGCCGCAGGTGCGCCGTATGGAAAGAAAGCTCTGCTGATAAATGACTTCCCCGCGCCCGCGGCAGGTGGGGCAAGTGGTCGCACCGCTGCCCGGCTCGGCGCCCGTGCCCCGGCAGCGGCCGCACGGCTCCATGCGCGGCATCTGGATTTCGGCATTCAAACCGAAGACCGCCTCCTCGAAGCCGATCTCCAGGTCGTAACGTACGTCTTCGCCCCGCTGAGCGCGGCTGCGCCGCCGTCCCCCGCCGCCTCCACCGAATAGATCGCCAAAGCCGAAGAGATCGCCCAGGATGTCGCTGAAATCGCCGAACGCCTCCGGATTGAAACCGCCACCCCCGGCGGCGCCCTGCAAGCCCGCCAGCCCGAAGCGGTCGTAAGCCGCGCGCTTCTGCGGATCGCTGAGCACGCTGTAAGCTTCCGACGCCTCTTTGAACTTGTCTTCGGCGTCCGGATCGTCCGGGTTGCGGTCGGGATGGAACTTCAGCGCCAGCTTGCGATAGGCGCCTTTGATATCCTGGTCCCCGGCTTCCTTCCCCACGCCAAGGATCTCGTAATAATCTCGTTTCGACACTGATTTGGTTACGCTACGGCCTTACCGCGACCCTCACCATGGCGGGCCTGAGAAGTTTGCCCTTGAAGTTATAGCCCCGCTGAAACTCGCCCAATACAGTCTGATCCGCGGCCTCTTCGGTCTCCACGCGCTCCACCGCCTGGTGCAGGTTGGGATCGAACGGCTTCCCCCCCGATTCTATCGGCTCCAGGCCCAGTTTCTTCAGCGCATCGAAGAGCCGCTGATAGATCAGCTCGATGCCTTTGGCGTACTCGCGGTCGGCCGCCGGCACCTTGAGGGCGCGCTCGAAATCGTCCAGCACCGGCAGGATATCGCGCACCAATTCCATGGCCGAGAACTGCAGGAAATCGGAGCGCTCGCGTTCCGCGCGGCGGCGGGCATTATCGAACTCGGCGTGCGCGCGCAGCAAACGGTCGTGCAGCTCGTTCTTCTCGCCGGCCAGCCGGTCGCGCTCGGCGATGACGGCCGCAAGCTGGCCTTCCAGGGTTTCCACCGGCACGGGATCGGAGTCGGGCACTTCCACGGGGTTCTGCTCGGGATTCTGACTTTCCACTGGTTCTATTTTAACGTAACGGCGCTTCAGAACTGCGCGCCGGCCAGCGCCTGACTGGTTTCCAGTACTGCCGCCATGACGCGTTCGTAATGCATCCGCATGGGGCCGAGTACCGCCACCTTGGCCGGAAGTCCGCTGCCCATGCGAACCGACATGCCGATCAGTACCAGATCCTTCATGGCCGGGTGGACCCCCTCAAGGCCCACGTGAACCTCAAGCTCGCCGGCCGGCTGCTCCAGAAAGCGGTCCAGCAGCTCGATCAGCCGCGCCTTTTCTTCCAACGCGCGCAGCAACTCCCGCATCTTTTCGCGCGTCAGGTGCAGATCCAGCCCCAGCAGGTTGCTGGCGCCTTCCATGTGCACTTCCGGCGCGGCGTCCACCATCAGCAACCCCTTTTGATAGAGTGCTTCGAGCTTGCGGGTCACGGCCTGGTAGAGGGCCCCTTCTTGGAGCATGCGCCGCAGTAGCTCGCGCCGCGCATCCCCCAGCCGCCATCCCGCGAAGTTGCGGTTGACGTAATTGCGGATGTTGGCCAGCTCGTCCATCGAAAGCGGCTCTTCGGTCGTCACCACGCGATGGCGCACCATGCGGTCGCGTGTCACCAGAACCATCAGGATCCTCTGATCGGCCAGCGGAACCAGCTCGATCTGGTCCAGTTCCTGGGCTCCCGCCGGAAGCGCCGCCGCGATCCCCACATTTCGCGTTAATTCCACAAGAATGTGGCTGGAGCACTCCACGCGCGCCTGCATCGTCTCCAACCCGGCGAATTCCCTCTGCAACCGCTGCGCCTCGGCCTGAGCCATGCGCCCGGCCGTGAGGGAACTCACATAAAACCGGAAAGCCTTCTCGGTGGGGACGCGCCCTGCGGAGGTGTGCGGCTGCGAAAGGTACCCCTCATCCGCCAGATCCGCCATCACGTTACGGATCGAAGCGGGGCTGAGCGGCGTGCGCGTGGCTCTGGAGAGCGTGCGCGACCCTACCGGCTCCCCGGTCTCGATGTACGCGCGCACAATCGAGCTCAGGATGCTTCTGTGCCGGCCGGTTAGTGACGCAGGCGTTGTCATAAAGGACGCTAACGAACAACTCCCATCCATCATTTTAGTTGCCAAAACCCCTGTGGTCAATAAACAAGCTGTCATGGATCAGTGTAAAACCGTATGGTTGATAGAATATGCCTTTTAGAACGAAAGGCCCCTGGTAGAAGTGAAGACCCTCATTCGCGCTCTCAGCTATCTTTACAATGGCCTTCTGGCCCTTTTTTTGATCGCCGCGTCCGGCCTGGTGCTGGAAGGCGGCCCGCTTTCGGTCGATATCCCCGTTTTGCCCTGGACCGGCATGGTCCTGGCGCGCGTGGTCTTCGGCGCGGCCATTTTCGGATTGCTCAGCCTTTTGCTGGCGCTGGGCGGCAAATGGCGCGGCCTCTATTTTCTGTGGAGCCTGGCGGTGGCGGCGGTGGTCCTGAAAGGCTATGTTTTCAGCGGATACCGCATTGCGCCGGGACGCGAGCCGGCAGTCGTGTGCCTGGCCGTATTGTCGCCGCTGGCTCTGGCGGGCGCCTGGTTCCGGCTGCAAGACGACCGCGAACGGCACTATCGCTATTGAAGCCGGCTTGGTTGAAGAAAAGTTTCGGCATGTGAAACTGGCGCTCATCGGCTACGGAAATGTGGCCCGCGCGCTGGCCCGTCTGCTGGCGCGCAAACGCCGCGATTTCCCATTCCGCATCACCGGCATCCACACGCTGCGCCACGGCACCGCGGTGGACCCCGCCGGCCTGCCGGACAATGACCCGCCCTTCGGCCCACACGCCGCCTCCATCGAGGCGTTTCTCGACGCCGCGCGCGCCGATATCGCGGTGGAACTGACCACGCTCGAGCCATCCACCGGCGAACCGGCCATCGCGCACATCCGCGCGGCCTTCGCCCGGGGCATGCACGTGGTCACCGCCAACAAAGGCCCGCTCGCACACGCTTATGCGGACCTGCGCGACGCGGCCGCCGCCGCGGGCGTGAGCTTCCGCTTCGAATCGGCGGTGATGGATGGCGCTCCGGTCTTCAACTTGTGGCGCCACACCATGCCCGGCGCGCGGGTGTTGGGCTTCACGGGCGTGCTGAATTCCACCAGCAAAGTGGTGATCGAGGCCATGGAACGGGGCGGCTCATTCGCCGACGGCCTGGCTGCCGCGCGCGCCATGGGAATCACGGAAGCCGACGGCGCATACGACGTGGAAGGCTGGGACTCCGCCGCCAAGACCGCCGCCCTGGCCAACGTCCTGATGGACGCGCGCGTCACCCCGGCGCAGGTGGCGACGCGCGGCATCGCCCGCCTGACGCCCGAGCGCGTGCAGGAGATCGCGCGGCAGGCGAAGACCGTACGCCTGATCAGCCGCGCGCGGAGGACGCCCGCCGGCGTGGCGCTGCGTGTGCGCGCCGAGGTCCTGGACCGCTGCGACATCCTGGCGGCCGTGCGCGGAACCTCGAATGTGCTGCTCTTCCACACGGACCTGATGGGCACCTTCGGCACGGTCTCGATCGACCCAGGCGTGGAGCAGACGGCCTACGGGGTGTTCGGGGATCTGGTGGGGCTGAAGAGAGGCGGTGAGCGGCAGGGGTAAGCGCGCGGCGCGGATGCGATCCGTAACCATATAGGTTACACTCGTAAGCGTGGCGATCACAGGTTTCCGGCACAAAGGACTCGAACGGTTCTTTGCCACAGGCGCCACTTCAGGGATTCAGGCCAAACACGCCGACAGGCTCCGGTTGATACTCGGCCGTTTGAACGTCTCAACCAGCACGCGCGATATAAACTTGCCTGGCTTGGATCTCCACGAACTTCATGGCCCCAGAAGGGGCACATGGGCCGTCAAGGTGAGCGGCAACTGGCGCGTCACGTTCACCTTTGCTGGAAAGGACGTGGAACGCGTCGACTACGAGGATTACCACTGAGGTGAGTATGAAGATGCATAATCCGCCGCATCCGGGCGAAGTGCTCAAGACGCTCTGCCTGGAGCCGTTGAGCCTGACCGTGACGGAGGCGGCCCGGTCGCTCGGGGTGAGCCGCAAAACGCTATCGAGCATCCTGAACGGGCGAGCGGGCATTAGCCCGGAGATGGCCGTGCGCCTCTCCATCGCCTTCAATACCAGCGCCGAAAGCTGGCTCAACCAGCAACTTCAATACGACCTCTGGCACGCCGAGCGGAATCGCAAGAGGCTCCGGGTGACGAGATTGACGGCCGCGTGACGGTGGCGCGCCAGCCCGCCAGCCCCGCCCCGTCTCACGGGCGAATTTCGGCGGGATGATGAATTCGTGGCACGCGGATGAGTTTCTCGCGCTTGCGTGTCTCGGCGATATCGTAGGCAGCCTGCATTCGCATGAGCGTATCCATCTTCACGCCGAAAGCTTTTTCGATGCGCAGGGCCATGTCCCCGGACAGGTCGGCCTTACCATTGAGCAGACTCGATAGCGCGGGCCGGGAAACCCGAAGCGCCGCCGCTGCCGCCGTCACGGTCAGACCCGCGGGTTCGACGATCTCCGTCCGGATGAAATCGCCGGGATGGGGTGGGTTCTTCATAGGCATGGCGGTCGCTCCTTCCTGATGGTAAGCTTCCAAATTCAAATCGCGAAGGAGAAGTTCAGCGAGGTGAGGAATCGAGGAAGAGGGTCTCCGAAGGCCCACCTCCGATCTTCACCAGTGCTCCTCCTTACGAGACTCAGCTATTTTACGGACGTTGCCGTTAAGGTCGACCTGGAACCGGAAAGTGAAGCCTTGCGCAGGCGGTTCATCGAAATGTCCGGTAAGTGTGACCAGCAGAACACGTGAAGTGAGCCACCGTGTCGCTTCAGTATAGGAGTGACCGGGCTTTCTGTGATCCGCTATTATTCCGGGATAGTGCGCCGCCAACAGGTCTGTCACATCTGTTGATTTCAGAGTGGCTGGGTCAAATACGTAGCAGTCTGTGCCGTTACTGCCCCATTCGTCATTTACAAAAAAAGTCGAACTATCCGGAGCCCAGGACAGGCTGACGCTCCTTGTAAACGCCTTGACTAGGCGTCGGCCAGGTGAGCCAGTGTTCTCAATCCAGAGCCGCCGTTCGCTGGAATCATCAGGGGACTCAAAGACTAAGGTCCACCTCCGGTCTGGCGACTGGACGCGGCCCATGTGTCCGCGGGGCAGGTCTATACGCTGCTTTGTAGAGCCGTCGTCCTGTGCGCTGCCTATCAGTGCCAATGGAATCAGAACGAGTGTCGCTAGCAGGAGGGCTTTGCGGCTGCTTCCAAGGCAGGAAACAATAGGCCGATTTCTTGAGTGGCGGCAGGCGGCGGCTCGCTCGACCAGTGCGAGAAAGTGGGCCTTGGCGGCGTGAATATCGACCGTCTTCATGAAAGCTTCAGTACTTCAGTGTATTCCCCTCAATAGAAATCGTGCGATTCCGCCGCCGCGCCAGTCGCCAGCCCTTCGGTCCGCGCGGCCAGGACATGCCATGGGGTGCTTTCCGATGGTGTCAGCGGGCCGCGTCGAGCACGGCAACTTCGTAGTCGAAAATCGCCCGATCGGCCGTGAGGAGAGTCAGTTCTTCGCATTGTGCCTGGGCGATCAACATGCGGTCGAATGGGTCGGCGTGGTGGTGCGGCAGATCGCGGACTGCCAGGGCGTGCCGGAAGCCGATCGGCAGAGCCCGGAATCCCTGGCGCTCCAGGTCGCGGGACATCACCTCGGCGAAGGATTCGTGGAGCTTCAAACGCCCCAGCGACGCCTTGATGCTGATTTCCCAAATGGAAGCGGCGCTCACCCAGATCGAGTTTTCGGGGGAACGGATCAGTTTCCGGGCCTGGCTCCCCAGACGGGGGCTATTCTTCGACCACCAGATCAGGACGTGCGTGTCGATCAGAAGGTGCATCCGCGATTCCAAAGGCCTCGGCTATTTCGGGCGGCAGGGGATCGTCGAAGTTGGCCTTGACTTCGATCAGACCTTTCCACATGCCGGGCTTGCGCCGGGTGGCGGGTTTCTCCAACGGCGCGAGGCGCGCGATCGGTTTTCCCGCTTTGGCGATTACGATCTCCTCGCCGGCGGCGGCCCGTTCCACCAGGGCCGAAAGGTGAGTCTTGGCGGCGTGAATATTGACCGTCTTCATGGGACTAAACTAAGTCTAGTTTATCAAAATGCAAGGCCGCCCCTCAATAGAAATCATGCGATTCCGCCGTCGCCCCCGCTGCCAGCCCCGCTGCGCCTCACGGACGAATCTCGGCGGGCTGGTGAATTCGTGGCACGCGGATGAGTTTCTCGCGTTTGCGGGTCTGGGCGATATCGTACGAGGCCTGCATGCGGAGGAGCGTGTCCAT
>Ga0181517_10003723_pt1 | contig 14321 bp, 12 predicted proteins | sample PEATcosm2014_Bin_31_FD_119748 | JGI IMG/M metagenome (GOLD analysis project Ga0181517, IMG submission 119748) | Peatland microbial communities from MTU Mesocosm Facility, Houghton, MI, USA - PEATcosm2014_Bin01_30_metaG | ecosystem: Environmental > Terrestrial > Soil > Wetlands > Peat | place... | reverse complement strand
GGAGCGTCTGGAGTTTATGCGGCGCTGGTACAAATTAGCGGGTGACGCGCAGATCGAAGACTTTCGGGCGGGAAGCGGAGGAGTGCGTTACGTCTTGAAATCGGTTGGACCGAACAACGTCGACAAAATCGAATTTCACCTCGCGGCGCCGGCGCCGATGGAGGCGAAATCGGGGCAGAAATCGTTGACGGCGAGGGCACAACAATCATGAACATGAACAAGGCTGCACTAAACGCAAAAAAGGCGAACCCCAAAAAGCGCACGACGACCGCACGCACCATTTCGCAAAAGTCGCCCAGCGCTACTATGGCCAAAAACAAAAACGGAATCATCGTCGCAACTCCCGACACCTTGGACGAGTGGGACGTGCACGGAATGGCGCAACCAAAGCGGCAAAAAATGCAGGTGACGATGGAGGATGGGCTCCTGGTGATCAGGCTCCCAGTAAACGACCCCCCGCGCATGTCTGCGTCCGGCAAAAGCCACGTCGTCGCCACTTCCTACGGCGTGAAACGGACGTCGTTGTTAGTGGATGGCCTGCCGGTTCGAGTGGTTGCGACCGCATTCATCTACGGATACGGAGAATCCCCGGCGCAGCGGATGCCGTTTTTCGATTTGCTGAAGCCCGATGACGATGAGGACGACGATGATGCGGTCGAATTGTAGGGGTTGGCGTGAACGAGCAAGAAGTGCGTCCCTGGCGAGAAGCACGCGGTAATGCGGTAACAAATTCAAAAAATGGAGGCAGCATGAAGGTTTACGAATACGAAGTAGACATCTGTTTGAACTCAGCTCACACAGCCGCGACATCGCGGGACAACAAGGTGAAGGCGGGACTCCGGCCGGTGCGGCATCGCTATTTCATCCCCGAGAAAAATGCACCGGTCGGCGGCAAGACCCAGGAGCGGGCTTTCATTCACCTGTTGTGGGCGCGCGCCTCTGATGATTACAAACTAGCGCGAGAAAATGGTTATGTGGGCAGCTTCCACAATTGCGTTTTCAGGCTGTTATACGGAATATTCGGAGTGGACATCATCCGGTATCTATTCAATCAGGGATGGGTGCCTCAAACCACTGTCGATCCCTTTCGCCCCGACTTATTCCTTCGACGTCTCTGCGTTTTGGAGCAGGCTGCTCGTGAATTGAAGGATCGTACGAAAACTCCGGTTTGCTTGCCCGAGACAGCGCCGTACGCCGCGACTGGCATGGGACCTGCGCTCCTGCGGTTCAGCGAATCCAAGCACCGGCTTCTTCTCGACTACAGCTTGCAGGAACTGCGGGGTTTCGGAGAGCTCGGATTATCACGTCGGCGGGGTAGCGACGATCAGACCGTGTCCATCCAAATTTACGGTCTATGCGGTTTTGACGACCCAGAATGCCATTCCTTTAGGGTCGATCAGGCGGAGTTCGCCCACCGTGAGTTTTAACGCGCCCGGACCCATCCCGTCCAAATGTCTTCCGCAGTCCCGGACCGATTCGAACATCAGGGACGGCCCATAGGTTGACGACCAGCGCGGAGGCACTCAAAATCCCCCATTCTCGGAATTACATCCGAGAAGACGGAGGATACGAAATGCCAGTGGAAAAACAGAAGGTCGCGGGATTGTACGTCCGCGTTTCGACTAACGATGGGCGCCAGGACACAAAGCTCCAGGAAAATGAGCTTCGGACGCTGGCAGCGAAACGGGGTTGGCGGATTTTTAAGGTTTATCGGGACTGTGAATCGGGTGCAGTGAGGCATCGAGCGGGCCTGGATGAGCTGTGGCGGGATTGCCGCCACGGGAAACTGGACGTGGTCGCCGTTTGGTCGTTGGACAGATTGGCCAGGTCGCTGAAGCAGCTAATCGAGAGCTTAGAGGAATTTCGACGACTGAAGGTCGACTTCGTGTCGCTGAAGCAGGACGGTATGGACACCACCACGAGCTCCGGGAGACTGCTGTTCCATGTGGTGGCAAGTGTGGCGGAATTTGAGCGTGAACTGATTCGGGAAAGAGTAGTTGCTGGAATGGCCGAAGCGCGCCGCCGAGGACGAAGGATTGGCAGACCGAAGAAGAAGGAATTCTCTGCGCTGGAGGTCGAAGAGATCCGGAAGGCGCGACAGAGCGATCAGGCGAGCATCAGAGGACTGGCGAAGCGGTTCGCTGCGACCGAGTACATAGTCAAGCAGGTTTTGGCTCAGCGTGCGACCACTTAGAACCATTACCTTTCTTGAGGGCGGAAATGACACTAGCGGCCATGTGGCAGTAAAGGGCTTACGGGCGCCGACGACGACACCCTTTTTTGCACCATCTAGGTGGAGCACGTAGTAACGAACAACGAGCAAGGCTAGCCAGGAACATGGTGCTTTCAAAGGACGTAGTGTTTTCCGGTTTCGGAAGGTGCCATCGGTGCTGACGACTGATATGGACCAGCAAAATAACCTGCGATTGGAACCGGCGCTGTTCAGCATCCCAGACCTCGCCCAGCGCTGGCGTTGTTCTCGCGCGACCGTTTACAACATGCTGCGAGGCGAGGAGGTGATCGACTTCGCGCCAGCACCAGGTCGCAAGGGACATAAGCTCATCACCCTTGAAGTCGTGCGCCGGATCGAGACGCGCCGGGTTCGGAGGTTCCGCTGATATGCTGGGCTTGCGAAAGAGGGGCCGCGTCTACTGGCTGGAAGGACGAATTGGTACCCGCCGGATTCAAACCACCCTGGGGACGAAGAGTCACGACGCCGCAGTGCTTGCCAAAAATCGGATCGAGCGTGCTCTAGCCGAGGGTGCGAGCTCAGAGGAGTGGCCGCGACTGCGGGGCCTCGTCCCTAAAACCGCTTTCTCGAATCTAGCGGCGATTGTTGGATACACTGAACAGCCGCAGATCCGGCCCCAAACATGGGCGGATTTGAAAGCGGCGTTCGCTGCTGAAGCTGAGCGTCGGATCGCGCTTGGCAGACTACGTGGTTCAACGTGGACACGCTACCAGCACACGCTTTCGGAGTTCACCGAGTTTCTTTCAAGTCGAGCTCTTTCCGAGCTAGCGCAATTGAGCCGGGTCGTGGTGGACGAATTCAAGACCTGGCGTGTCGCGCGGATCAAACAGAAACGCCAAAGCCGTGAAGCGAGAAGCTTGGCGCTTGATGCCGCGATTCTTCATCGCGCCTTTTCTTATGGCGTCGAATTGGAAATGATCGTCCGCAATCCCGTGCGACTTGAAGGAAGACCGGGCGAAGCACCCGAGTGCGGCGCCCAGCCGTTTAAGGCTGAGGATCTGTCAAAGCTCAGCGCGGCGGCGGGGCTGGATTCCCTTGCGTTCTTACTATTGCGCTGGACCGGGTTGCGTGGCTCCGATGTAGTGACTCTCCGCTGGTCAGAAGTGGATTTCCGGGCTGCAGAGATCAGCCGCATCACGCTGAAGCGTCGCAAGCGGGTAGTTATTCCGATGCATTCTGAACTTCAGTTTGTGCTCGAAGCCGAGTTTGACCGGCGGCAGCCTTCATCCGATGCCCACGTGCTGGTGAATCCATCGACGGGCAAACCCATGACGCGCCCACGATTGTACGAGCGCATACGCGCGCTTGGGCGGCGCGCCGGTGTGGCGGACGCACATCCGCATCGGTTCCGCGACACGTTTTGTGTGGACATGCTGGCGCGCGGCATTAACCCATACAGTGTGGCCAGACTGGTCGGAATCACCGTCGATATCCTGGAAAGACACTACGCTCCGTTCATTCCGGAGCTGCGCGAACGCGTAAGACGAGCACTCGATAGTGGCGAAGGCTTGGAAGCGACGCCACGGCAGAATGCCGATTCACGAGAGCGAAAAGAACGAATTCAATGAAGAACCGGCCGGTCAGCTCGATCAGTTTCGATTGGATCTAGCCTCATCCACAGTCGCGATCCTCAGGACATGTCCGGGACCAGCAAGTCCTGAAGATTGCCGGTGACAAATCGGTGACAATGGATGCAAAAAAGCCACTAACTATAACAGAATTAGCGGGCGAGTCTGTAAGCCGGATTCTGTGCGCTGCGCTATCGTCGTCTCGACTTGCGCCGAGATTTTCGCTCGCGCTGCGCGATGATCATTCCTCTAGGTCCCGGATCGCTCCGGGACTCGAGCAGCCTACCCGAGGGTCGCAGCAAGTTGCTCCTTCGAGCGCGTTGCATACGGGCTGGGCCAGCCCTCCCCTCCTATTTGGCCTTGCTCCACGCGGGGTTTTCCGTGCCCCGGATGTTGCCATCCGGGCGGTGGGCTCTTACCCCACCTTTTCACCCTTGCCAAATGCGCTGCGCCGAAACAGGCAGGGCTGTGGTTTCCCGCAGGCCTGCCGCCGAGGCGATAGCATCACCGGCGGTTTAATTTTCTGTGGCACTTTCCGTAGCCGTCGCACGATCCTCAGATGCTGCCAGTGGCAGCTTCGAAGGGCTCCTCGCGACAACCCCCTGGCGTTACCAGGCGCGTCGCCCTGTAGTCCCACACTCTTGCGAGCTGAGGACTATTGGAGTCCGGACTTTCCTCCCGTCTGCTCCGCTTGCGCGGAACAAACCGGCGATCATCCGACTCACCCGCTAGGTTAGATTATACCTCGGAAGGCTCGGGTTCGGAGGCTGGAGGTATCGCTGTTTCCGCAACAGTGGCAGGCGACGGTGGTAGAAAGAAGCGCAGAAGCACAAATCCGGCTGCTGCCCACAGGGCAAGGGTAAGCCACTCAGGGCTGTGAGTCGGCAACGACCAGCCGAGGTTATAAGTCGCATGCGCGACAGCTGCGGGCAGGATTGATTCCGAGCGGATGGTTAACCACGCGAGGACGTAGCTCAAACAAACGGTTACAAGCAGGCGCGCAACCAGGCCAATGCAAACATCTTGAGCCGTCATTGCAGGATTGAAATCCCATAGGTAGTGGAACGCGCCCCAAACGACACCGACGAGGAAAATCCCTCGAACGAGTCCATAGCGCCGGACGAACCGGGGTTGCAAGTAACCCCTCCAAGCAATTTCCTCTACCAGAGGGTAGAGGAGATACGAACCGGAGGAAGCCGGCGGAAGCCCGAGAAAAGAGCTTGGCGATGGGGGAACAAGTTTGCCCCAGCCATCGAGGCCCCAAAGAATTCTTGCGTGGAGGTACGATGCCACGGGCGCGACGTATGCGATTGCGGCCGGGATCGCGATAGAGGCGGCCAGGTATATGGCGCGGGGAATGCGAAGCATCGCGGGAATCATTTTCCTTCCGTTCTTGCCAAGGGCGCCGCAAACGAATGCTAGCAACAGAAGGGCGTGGAAGAGTTGTCTCAACCACAAAAACCAATTCGGGTGTAGCTGCGCGAAGCGGATGATTCCTAAAGAGCCGAACATTTGCAGCGCAGGTTCGGGAAGCCCCGTAATAAAAACCATGGCGATCATCAACCAGACAAAAAACATGGTACGGCGGTTTTCCGCTTCGGGCATCGAAGCGTCGAACACTGACTCCGCCGGCAGGTGGATTGGAAGTGTGGCGCGGCCTCGGCTGTAGAGCACAAAGAATGCAGATATGAGGATGAATCCGACGCTGGCGAACTGGCAGCCTGTGCCGAGATTCTCTGCAAGGGCGCGAAGTACGCCCGGCTGCCAGAGGCGCGCGGCTCCGGGAACTTGATTAACAAAATGTGCTGGCTCGCCTACATCACGAAACCAAAAGAACGCAACGATCAGCTTTGCCGCGAGACCCACGATGACTGGAAGTAGAATTGAGTCGAGCAAGCGCTGCGCCGGTTTTTGGAATCCGACCAAAGAAAGATAGTACGCCGTGACTCCGGCCGCGAATATTGGCACAGACATTAGATAGTTGCAGCCTGCCCAAAGTAACGGCCTGGAGTAGTAAGTAGTCCCCGGCCACCAGCGGAGGGTATGGGAAACAAATAGGAAGGCCGCTCCCAACAGAAGCAGCCAGCTCGAGGATTCCGCTGGGAGACAAGTGCGGATGAACGCCGCGACTCGTCTGATGATGAGTAGAAAGGACATTAGCTGCGGAATTATGGGACAGGCGAGCGGGTTGCTGCCAGTCAAACTTCGCGTGGTGAGTGGTTGTAATTCTGCGACGCTATTTGCCCGTTAGAAGTTTGTCGAATTGCGATTCGTTGAGGATTGTTACGCCGAGGGCTTTGGCTTTGTCCAGCTTGGAGCCGGCGTCTTCGCCTACTACGACGTAGCTGGTTTTCTTGCTGACGGAGTTGCCGGGTTTGCCGCCGTGGGAGACTACCAGGGCTTCGGCATCTTCGCGGGTGCGTTTGGCTAGGGTGCCGGTGAAGACGAAGGTCATCCCGGCGAAACGGGTGGACACCGGGGCCTGGCGTTCTTCTTTCATGTTCACGCCGACGGCGCGGAGATGCTCGATCAGTTTGCGATTGGCGGATTCGGAGAAAAATTCGCGCACGCCTTCCGCCACCTTCGGGCCGACTTCGGGGACTTCCATCAATTCTTCGAGGCTCGCCTCGGCGAGCTTGGCCATGGAACCGAAATGTTCGGCGAGCAGCTGCGCGGTGCGTTCGCCGACGAAGGGCATGCCGATGGCGTAGATCAGGCGCGCAAGGCTGTTCTTCTTGCTGCCGGCGATTTCATCCAGCAGGTTTTGCGCGGATTTCTCCCCCATGCGGTCGAGATTTTCCAGCGTCTCGAGGTCCAATTTGTAAAGCCCCGCGAAATCATTCACCAAGTCCTTTTCGAGCAACTGGTCCACGATCTTTTCGCCCAGGCCATCGATATTCATCGCGTGGCGCCCGGCGAAGTGCAGCAGCGATTCCCTCTTGCGCGCGGGACAAGACACGTTGACGCAGCGGTAGGCAACTTCGCCTTCGGCGCGGTGTACGCGCATGCCGCAGACCGGGCATTTCTCCGGCATCTTGAATTCTTTTTCTTCCTTGCCATGCTTCACTACTTTCAGGACGTGCGGGATCACTTCGCCGGCACGTTCGACGAGAACTGTGTCACCGGCATGGACGCCGAGACGCTGCACTTCGTCCATATTGTGAAGAGTAGATTTTGTGACAGTGACGCCGCCAATTTGCACCGGCTCGAAAACCGCGAACGGAGTGAGCACGCCCGTGCGGCCAACGCTCACTTCGATTTGTTTCAGGAGCGTGGTTTCCTGGTGCGCTTGATATTTATAGGCAATGGCCCAGCGCGGAGCTTTCGAAGTGAAGCCCAGCTCGTTCTGCAGGCCGACTTCGTTCACTTTCACCACGATTCCATCAATCTCGTAGCCGAGCTTCTCGCGCTTAGCGTCCCACTTGGTGATGTAATCCTCCACTTCCGTGACGCCGTGGCAGAGCGCCCAGTCCGCGCTGACTTTGAACCGCAAATCGTTCAGCGATTCTAGGATTTCCGAGTGGCGTTTTTTGGGCACGCGGCCATCCACGAGCAGGTAGTAGGCAAAAAAACCAAGGCCGCGCGATGCCGTAATGTTGGGATCGAGCACGCGCACCGAACCGGCGGCGGCGTTGCGCGGATTGGCATAGCGCTTTTCGCCTTTGGCGTCTTGCTGCTCGTTCATGGCTTCGAATGCTTTGCGAGTCATGATGGCTTCACCGCGAACTTCAAACGAATGCGGGATGCCGGCTTTCTTGAGCTGCGCGGCATCAATCGACAGGGGAATCGAGCGGATGGTGCGCACGTTCGGAGTGACCTCTTCGCCCGTGGTACCGTCGCCGCGCGTGACGCCGCGGACTAGGGCGCCTTTTTCGTAAATCAAGGACATGCTCAGCCCGTCGAACTTGTGTTCGGTTACGTACTCCACCTTTTCGCGGCCGGTGAGTTCGCGCACGCGGCGATCGAAATTCGCAAGTTCCTCGAAGGAAAAGGCGTTGTCGAGGCTGATCATCGGCGTTCTGTGCCGGACTTGCTGAAAACCTTCGCGCGGAGTTCCGCCGGCGCGCTGCGTGGGCGAATCAGGAGTAATCAGCTTCGGGTTTTCGGCTTCCAGCTTTTTCAGCTGGTTCACCAGCTTGTCGAAAGCCGCGTCGGAAATCTCCGGATCATCGTTTACGAAATATAAATATTCGTGATGGCGGATTTTCTCGCGCAGACGTTCGATTTCTTTTGCAACCGCGCTGTTCTTAGCCATGAACACCCCGTGCCAATGCCATCGGTGAATTGCGCCGGGTATTATACAATGGCCGTTTAGTTTCACAGGACGAACGCAAACCTATGCCTGAAGGAATTCGCGACGCGTTGCTGATCTACAACCCCACCAGCGGGGGGCGACGGCACCGTCGTTTCTTGGAAATCGAGCGGGCCGTGCGGATTCTTAAGGATGCCGGAATCACCACGGAAATCGCAGCCACCACTTCGGCCGGTTCCGCGCAGGGAATCGCGCGCCAGGCCGCAGAGCAACGCCGCGGGATGGTGATCGCCTGCGGCGGTGACGGCACGATCAACGAAATTATTAATGGCCTCGCTGGCAGCGCAACGCCGATGGCGCTGCTTCCCGCAGGAACCGCGAATATTCTGGCGAAAGAACTGCGCATTCCCTGGGACATTCCGCACGCGGCGCGGCTGATTCCCGGTGGCGTGGTCCGCCGCGTGGCGTTGGGCCTGGCGACTTCACTGAACGGAAATCATTCGGCGGACATGCCCTCGGATGGGCGTTATTTTCTAAGTGTGGCCGGCGCTGGGCCGGACGGCGCGATCGTGAATGCGGTTAACGGCGAATTGAAAAAACGCGCCGGGGTTTTGGCTTATTGGGTGGAGGGGATGCGGCAGCTGGTTGGCTACGATTTTCCACAGATGCGCGTGCGTTCGGATGGGCGCGAACATTTGGCGTCTATAATTGTGGTGGGCAGGACCGTGAATTATGGTGGGCCGTTCAAGATTACTACCGGGGCTAACCTGTTTGAGAATTCGTTCGAGTTTTTGACGAATTCGACGCGGAGCCGGATGCGCTACATGGCTTGTTTGCCCGCCTTGTGGCTGGGAAAACTGCGCAGCATGGATGGCATCGCGGCCTGGAAGCACACCGAGGTGATTTGCGAATCGGCAAACGGCGCCGAGGTGTTCGCGCAGGTGGACGGCGAGCCGATTGGCCGTTTGCCGCTGGCGTTTCGCATTGTTCCCGATGCGCTTTCGCTGGTGACGCCCGCACATTTGAAATAGCCGAGTCGCGCGCGGGAAAGCGATTGAGTCGTTGAGCTAGCAGCACCCTGATCACACTACCGTGGAAATTCTCACTCACGCGCTGCTAGCCCTGGTACTCGCGCGCGCTGGCCAGAAGCTGCTACCGCGTTACGGCGCGGCGATGCTCGTCGTTTCCAGCGTTGCCGCCGATCTCGATTTCGCGAGCTATCTTGGCGGTCCGTCCCCCTTTTTGCGCTTTCATCGCGCAGTCTTGCACTCCGTTCCTAGCTCAGTTGTGTTGATCTGCGTTCTGGCGTTTGTTTTCTGGGCCTTCGCAGGGCGACTGGATGCGGCACATCCGGAATCGAACCGTCTCGCGCTGAGTTTCCTTGCCGCAGTCGGAGTTTGTGCGGTAGGCGTTGCGACGCATTTGCTTCTCGATCTCGCGAGCGGAATCGGAGCGCAATTGCTGTGGCCGTTTCGGCAGGGCTGGACGGCGTGGAATGTGCTCAGCAATCTCGATCCCTGGGTTTTGGCGCTTCTTGTGTTCGGCTTGCTGTTACCGGAACTGTTCCGGCTGGCCAGCGAAGAAATCGGCGAGCGCGCGAAAGGTCCGCGCGGGCACCGCGCCGCTATCGTCACGTTGCTCCTGCTTCTGATTTACGTCGGCGCGCGCGCAGGACTGCACAGCCGCGCCGTTGACGAACTGAACTCGCGCGACTATCGCGGCGCTCCACCGCTGGCCACAGCTGCCTTCCCTTCCGCAATCTCCCCGTTCGCTTGGCGCGGCCTGGTGTCCACTGACAACGCGATTGACCTGATCGAAATGTCGCTAGCGCCTGGCGCGGGCTTCGATCCCGACCGCGCCGTACCGCACTACAAGCCCGAAGATTCCGCCGCCCTGGATGCCGCGCAAAATACGCCCGCCGCGAAAACTTTCCTGCGCTACGCGCGCTTTCCCCTGGCCGGCCTCGAACGCGAAGATCAAGGCTACCAGTTCACACTGCGCGATCTGCGCTTCGCTTTCGGCGACAACAGCGCGGATAACATCATCGTGAGCGTGGAGCTAGCTACCGATCTGCGCGTCGTCAGTCAGGAATTTCGTTACGCCAATTTGCCGCAGCGGTAGTCCCAACCGGTTTCGCGTTCGTCGGTACGCAGAGTTTAAGGCTTTGCGGAAGCACGATGGAATACGAAGTGGGTGAGGACGTAGAGCAGCAGGATGAGCACCAGCACAACGAGCGCAAAGGTGCCGCCGTGCGTTTTCAGGTAGCCGAGGGCGGCGTCGCCGTAGCGGACCGCTAAAATTCCTTCGACGCCGTAGCGTAGACCACGGCCGAGGAAAATTGCGAGGATGAAGGTCTTCGCGGGTACCTGGAAAACTCCTTCGGCTAGGACGAAGGGCTTGAACGGGAACGGTGGAGGGAGTAGCGCGGGAATGAAGGCGCTTAGGAATCCGTTGTTATCAACCCACTCTTTTATTTTTGCTGCTTTGCCGCCCGCATGCTTGTGAAAAAAGGCCTCGCCGGCTTTTTCCGCGATGAAATAAAGGACCAGGCAGCCGGAAAGCGAGCCGAGCGCGGCCATGGTGGCGTAATAAGGCATAAGCACGTGATGGGCGATGCACAGTTCGATCAGGACTGCGTCCGGGAAGAATGGGAAGGAAAGCAACGAAGAATCGAAGAACGTAACGACGAACAATCCGCCGCCGCCGAAAGCCATGACCAGGCCCTGCAGCCACACGAGTATTTTTCGCCGCCCCATATATGCAAAATGCTCCTGGAAATTCGCACGATTGTAACAGACTTTCCTCGCTGCTCCGGGCCGCGCGCAATTCCGCCGCACATCCGAAAATTGCTCTATCTCATCCGCTCAGTTAGAATTTGCGCTTGAACAATTCCACTTCATCTTCCTCCTTGCTCGACAAATTGAACGCACAGCAGCGCGAAGCCGTGCTGACGACGGATGGCCCGCTGCTCGTGCTGGCCGGCGCGGGTACCGGCAAGACGCGCGTCATCACCTATCGCGTCGCTCACCTGATCGAACTGGGGGTGCCGGGCAGCGCGATCCTGGCCGTCACCTTCACCAACAAAGCCGCCAGCGTGATGAAGGAACGCATCAGCGATTTGCTGCGCTCCACCGGACGCGATGCCTCGGACGTATGGGTCTCAACCTTCCATTCCTTCTGCGCGCGCCTGATTCGCCGCGAAGCGCAGCACCTGGGCCTGCCGCGCGACTTTGCCATTTACGATGACGACGACCAGACCGCCGCCGTCAAGCGAGCGTTGGCGCAGCTCGATCTTTCCACCGACGATTACCCGCCGCGCAGCATGCGCGCGCAGATCAGCTACGCGAAAAATCACGGACTCACCGCAGACGAAATGGCCGCTTCCGCCGCGGCAGCGCGCGATGACGCGCGCAAGCAAGCCGCCGAAGTCTTCCGCGTGTACAACGAAATTCTGCGCAAAGCCGCGGCGCTGGATTTCGATGATCTGCTGCTGCGCGCCGTGGAGCTGCTGCGCGAACATCCGGATGTGCGCGCGGCGTGGAATGCGCGCTTTCATTACCTGATGGTGGACGAATTTCAGGATACCAATCGCTCCCAGGAAGAACTCGTGCGCCTGCTCGCCGGAACGCGCAAGAACGTCTGCGTGGTAGGCGATGAAGACCAATCGATTTACGCCTGGCGCGGCGCGCGCGCTGGAAACTTGCAGCGCTTCACGGCGGATTTCCCGGAGGCCAAGCTGATCCGCCTGGAGGAAAATTACCGCTCAACGCAGACAATCCTGGACGCGGCCGCTGCGGTCGTGAAGAACAATTCCGACCGGCTGGGAAAGAATCTGCAAGCCACACTTGGAGCAGGCGCGCGCCTGAAATTTTTCGAGGCGCCGGATTCCTCAGCGGAAGCCGAGTTCATCTCCGGCCAGTTGTCGGGGCTGGTGCGCAACGATCCGGATGCGCGCATCGCGGTGCTGTATCGCACCGGCGCGCAATCGCGCTCGTTTGAAGAAGTCCTGCGCCGCTTGGGCATCCGCTATCGCGTAGTTGGTGGCTTCAGCTTTTACGAACGCGCAGAAGTTCGCAACGCGCTCGCGTACGTGCGGCTCATTTTTCATCCGGAGGACGATGTGGCGCTGCTGCGCGTGTTGAACGTGCCGCCGCGCGGCATCGGCGCCGTCACGGTGGCAGCGCTGGAAGCGCGCGCGAGGGAGACTGCGCAATCGCTCTGGTCGGTGATCTCCAATGGCGAATTTCTTACGGGCAAGAAATTCAGCGGCGCGCTGCGCTCCTTCTGCAAATTAATCGAAGACTTGCAAAAGGATTGCCAGGATATGCAGCCCACTCAGTTGATCGAGCGCGTCCTGGGCAGCACGGGCTATCTGGATTGGGTGGAGCAGCAGGACAATCTGGAACACACTTCCCGCGCGGAAAATCTCCGCGAGCTCGCGAACGCGATGGCGGAGGCCACCGAGCAAGGGCAGACGCTCGAAGATGTGCTCGATCAAGCCGCTCTCGCGAGCGATTCGGATCAATATGACGATACAATCCCCGTCTCGCTAATGACGCTGCATAGCGCAAAGGGCCTGGAGTTCGACGCGGTCTTTCTCGCCGGACTCGAAGAAGGTCTTTTGCCGCACGGCCGCGCGCTTGGCAGCGGCGCCGAAGTCGAGGAAGAGCGCCGACTATTTTACGTGGGCATGACGCGCGCGAAGCAGTCGCTGGTCCTTTCCCGCGCCGTGTATCGCCGCACCTACGGAGAAGAGCGCTTGCGCGCCGCGCTGCCTTCCCGTTTCCTCGCGGAAATTCCCGGAGATTTGATTGAAGCCGCGCTCGGCTCGCAGTCCGAACCCGGCGAAACGCGGCGCTACGAGCCTGACCCGGAATTTTCCGAGAATTATGCGTATCGGCAGAAAACGCGCACGCCATACGGCCAAGCTTCGCGCGGTGCGCGGCGGACGTCGAAGGATCCGCTGATCGGCACGCGCGTGCGCCATTCCAAGTACGGCGTTGGAACGATCATCGAGGTCGAAGGCGAAGGCGAGGATCGCAAGCTGACCGTGAGCTTTCAGGACCACGGTGCTAAAAAGCTCATCGAGCGCTACGCCAACCTGCAGCTGGCGTGAGGCGCGATCTTGCGACGCTGCCTTCGGCGGCACAAACAAGCTAGGACGAACCCGCCGTGCTGTAGCATGATGTCGCTGCCAGACGCCGGTGCTGCGGATGGCCGTGCCAGCGCGGCGATTTTTACGCCTCACGCTGGCCCGCAGGGTTGCACCGCGGCTGCTCGCAAGGTAAAGTTTCTCGCTCTCTCACAGGGAAGGTGACGATTGGGCGCACAGCTCTTCCGCACGAAGGATATTGACCGGCTCATCTCCGATTCGGAGGACCCCGAAAAGCGGCTGAAGAAATCGCTGGGTTGGCTGAGCCTCACTTCGCTGGGGATTGGAGCGGTGATCGGCTCGGGTATCTTCACCATCATCGGCACCGCCATCGCCGGACAAAAACTGCAATTCAAGTCCGTGCTGAACGCTCCGCTTCTGGAATATCTGCTTTATCACTCGGCGTCGTTCGGCAGGCCGGGCGCCGGTCCGGCCATTGCGCTTTCGTTCATGCTGGTCGGAGTAGTCTGCGCTTTCGCGGCGCTTTGTTACGCCGAACTCGCCGCGATGATCCCGATCGCGGGCAGTGCTTACACTTATACCTACGCGACGATGGGCGAATTGATTGCCTGGATCATCGGCTGGGATTTAATTCTTGAATATGCGGTCTCGAACATGGCCGTAAGCGTGGGATTTTCCGCGCACGTCGTCAACCTCCTGGATTGGTTTGGAATTCACCCGAGCCTGCGCTGGATCACTCCTGCTTATCTCCCGGCGGGACTTGCGGATCTGCAAGGAAATACTTTGTACGATCCCGGCTGGCATTTCGGCTTCAACTGGCCGGCTTTCGTCATCGTGATGTTGCTCACGGTGATACTGGTGCGCGGGATCCGCGAATCGGCGAATGCCAACAATATTATGGTGCTGCTGAAGATCGCGGCGATCATGGTGTTCGTGATTTTCGCGTCGCGCTACGTGCATCCGGCAAACTGGCACCCTTTCGCACCCAATGGCTGGCCGGGGATTCTGACTGGCGGCTCGATTATTTTTTTCACGTACATTGGATTCGACTCGGTTTCCACCGCCGCGGAGGAGTGCAAGGAGCCCAAGCGCGATTTACCGATCGGGATTATCGCGACGCTGGTGATCTGTACGCTT
>Ga0181517_10003722_pt1 | contig 14322 bp, 16 predicted proteins | sample PEATcosm2014_Bin_31_FD_119748 | JGI IMG/M metagenome (GOLD analysis project Ga0181517, IMG submission 119748) | Peatland microbial communities from MTU Mesocosm Facility, Houghton, MI, USA - PEATcosm2014_Bin01_30_metaG | ecosystem: Environmental > Terrestrial > Soil > Wetlands > Peat | place... | reverse complement strand
TGTCTTGTAGTGGTCGTGGCTTCGCGCCGCCACCACCCGGCGGCAATTTGCCGAGACGGCCGTGTTGACATGTGACTATTAGGTCACGTATTATGAGCGGTGGTGGACGACGACCTCGTGTTCAGGGCGCTCGCCGACCCGACGCGACGGTTCCTTCTCGACCTGCTCTTCGAGCGTGAAGGCCGCACGCTCAGCGAACTGGAGGCCAAGGTCGAGATGACGCGCTTCGGGGTGATGAAGCACCTGCGCCTGCTCGAACAGGCAGGGCTCGTCGTCACACGCCGGTCTGGCCGGGAGAAGCTGCATTTCCTCAACCCCGTCCCGATCCGGCTGATCCATGACCGATGGATCGATAAGTACACCGAGCGCCGGGTGTCGGCGCTCTCCGACCTAAAGACCGAACTGGAGGCACGTACATGACAACTGGGACGCAGACGACCGAGACGACCCAGGTGTACCGGGTCTACATAAAGGCGGCACCAGAGGCCATCTGGGAGGCAATAACCAAGCCCGAGTGGACGGTGAAGTACGGCTACGCCCCCCTCGTGGAGTACGACCTGCGGCCGGGTGGGCCCTTCCACGCGTACGCCAACGAGGGCATGAAGGCCCTGGGCTGCCCCGATGTCATCAGCGATGGAGAGGTGATCGAAGCCGACCCGCCGCGCAGGCTGGTCCAGACTTGGCGCATGACTATGACGCCCGAGCTGGCGGCCGAGGCGTTTACCCGGCTCACTTACGACATCGAGCCGGCCCGGGGTGGTGTCACCAAGCTCACCGTCACCCATGACGTCTCTGGAGCGCCGGGGTGGGCGGCGGTGCTCAGAGGTGAGAGCGAACCGACGGGCGCCGGTGGTGGCTGGAGCGAGATCCTTAGCGGGCTGAAGACGCTACTGGAGACCGGCCAGCAGCTCCCGTTCCAAAGCGGTCCGCAATAGACACCTCGCCCACGGGACGGGACGCTGCCTTCGCGTCGCGCCCATGAGATCCTGTGCGAACTGAGGCTCCTAGCAAGCTGAGGCAGATGGCAGAAGATGGCAGCCCGGGTCCAGTCTTGACGCGCATGTGCGCCCGAGCTGCGCCGACAGTCCACGCCTCACCCGTCTGATTGCACTTTCCCTCCTTGGCAGAACAGCTTCTTCGATGGACACATAATCCCGCAATATGCAACTGGAACGGGCCCCTGATCACAAGATGGCCGACCGCGTGTGCCTATCTGGGTGTTGGTGGCGGTTGCGCAGTTATCCGGGCCCGACTCGACGGGCCCGCCAGCCTCGTCCAGCTCGGCCCGCCAGCGGCTCACGAGCTCGTCCTCAGCCCCGTGGCCCTTGGCCCTCCGGGTGGTGCGGGCGGCCACGCCCCGGGCGCGGTAGGAGGCCTCGCCCCGGCGTTGAGTGTTCCATCAGGCACGCGTGTCCCGGGTGCGAAACTCGAAGGCAATGCCCGGGCCGACCGTCGCCATCGCCTGCTGCCGGCGCTCCGGGGACGCTCGTCCCGACGACTTGTACCCCGACCCCGACGCGGCCCCGTTGCGGTCCGCGTTGGCTTCGATGGGGGTGAGCTCGGCCCTAGTCGCCTGGGATGACCCGGGCGCCGATTGGGCATCCTTCTCCCGAGTCCTGGTCAGCAGCACCTGGGACAGTGTCGACCGTCCCGCCGAGTACCTGGCTTGGGCACGTCGCGTCGACGCCGCGACCACGCTCGTCAACCCTGCGGTGGTCATCGACTGGGGACTGGACAAGGTGCACCAGCGTCAGCTTGCGGAAGCTCGGGTGCCGGTGGTGCCAACGACATGGGTGGGACCGGGCTCAGAGTGGCCTTCACCCCCAGAGGGCGACTTCGTGGTGAAACCCTCGGTGTCGGCCGGTGGCAGGAGCACGGCTATCTATGCGGGCGCTGACCCCCGGGCCGTGGCGCACGTGCGAGGCCTGCAGGCGCTCGGCCAGACGGTCATGGTCCAGGACTACCTACTCGGAGTAGAGAGCCAGGGGGAGACCGACCTCATCTTCTTCGACGGGGCATTCAGCCACGCGGTGGCGAAGAAGGCCTTCTTGCACCGGGGAGAGGGTGTCATCGAGCGGCCCTGGGAGAGGATGTCCTGGGCCGGCCTGACTACACCCCGACCGGCCCAGGTCGATGTCGCGAAGCGGGCGCTCGGCTTTATCAGCGACCGCCTCGGTTGCCGTCTGACCTATGCCCGCTTCGATTTGGTCGACGGCCACGACGGCGAGCCGTTGGTACTGGAAGTCGAACTGGTCGACCCGTACCTGAGCCTCGAGCGGGAGCCGCGAGCAGCAGGCCGGCTGGCCCTGGCCCTGATGACGTCCGCCGGTGGAGGTCCGCCGGGCGGGGCCGGCCGCCTTAGTCCCGACTTTGGGGGCACACGGGAACCTCGCCGCCCGGTCTCCGACGTGGGCTCTGCTGGGTCAGAAGTCGCCGAGCCGTAGGCGAAGTCGCCGGACACGCCCAAAGGTCCTGAGCCCTCGTTGACCAAGGAAAGCGCGCAGCTTGGGAAATGCGACGCCATCAATGTTGGTCTCAGCTCGTGCATTCTTGGGGGTCCGCTACGGCCATTTGCGTGTCGGCACGCGTGTCCTGTTCGTGTCCTGACGCGGTCTGACCTGGACATAAGTCCAGGTCAGGGGCCTAAGATCGTCGTGGAGGTGGCGGGAATTGAACCCGCGTCCTCTAGCCTCTCGCCGGGCATTCTCCGAGCGCAGCCAGTGACTTTTCTCGGCCGCCTGCTCGCCACTGGCGTCGGCAGGCAGCTAGAGCCAGCTAAATTTCCCTTACAGCAGGCTGGCGCCGCCTAAAGGTAAGCCCCACTTAATGACGCCCGCTACTGGCCCGTAGGGCTTGGACCAGACGGACGGGCTGCGATTAAGCAGCCAGCGCTAGTTGCGCTGTGCCTTGATTGGCGTTTATTGGTTTCCCAGTTGTTTTACGTGGCATCCGGGGACCACGGCTCGCTTCTCCCAGTTCGACAACCAAAGTCGAAACCGATCACCCCCATGTCAAAGTGCAACTCCACCACTCACTGTACCGTGCCTGGGGCTCAGGCGTAGCCCGAGGTCGCCGACGCCGGCGGTCGCAGGCCGGCCCACGTCCGGCGGCTCACGGGTGTCCCCCGGGCCACCATGGCGGCGATATCGGGGGCCATGACGACCCCGACGGTGGCGCCGTGGTCTTCGACTGGAAGTGCCGCACCCGGACGCCCGGCTATGGCGAGGGCGGGCTGCGCCGGCGCCAACGGGACCTCACCCTCGGGCCGGGGGGCCGACGGGAGGGGCAGGGCCACGTCCTGGGCCCTGACAGACCAGTGCATGCCGGGAGGGACGGCGGCCAGCTGCTGGGCCGTCACGACGCCCGACCAATGCCCGCCGCCCCAACGCTCGAGCACAAAGGCGGCCTCAGGATAAGGCTTGACCCACTCGTTCCAAAATGCTCCCACCGTCAGCCATCCGGGCGCGATGACCGCAGGTCGCATGACGTCGGAGACATGGACGTCACCGAGCACGTGCTGGGCGCGGCCGGCGACCTGTTCGCGTTTGGACGACGAAATGACGAACCATCCCATGAGCAGGAAAACGAAACCGTCCAGCGGGTCAGCCTTCTCGAAGGCGAACAAGCCGAAGATGGCGCAGGCGCCGCCGAGGAGGGTGCCGGCCCCCGCCGCCAACCGGGTGGCCAACCAACGGTTGCCCGTGGTCCACCACAGGAACCCGTGCAAGACCCGTCCCCCGTCCAGGGGCGAGGCGGGCAGGAGGTTGAACAGGCCCAGGAGCAGGTTGATCGCGCCCAACCAGCGAAGGGTGCCGGCGGCCAACGCCCAACCGGAGTTTTGGGCCAACACCGCCAGCCCTATCGAGGCACCGCCGATCACGCCGCTGGCGAGGGGGCCCACCAGGGCGATGACCAGCTCGGTGGAAGGCTTGTTACCGTCGCCCTCGATCCGGGTCAGGCCGCCCATGAACCACAACGTGATGCCGTCGACCTTCAGCCTCGCCCGGCGCGCCGCCACGGCATGTGCGACCTCGTGCACCAGGACGCCGACCAGGAGGGAGGCGGCCGCCAGGCACCCCGCCAGCCAGTAAGCGTCCTGTGTGTAACCCGGGACGTCGGCGGGCAAGCGCGACGTGGCCAGGAAGTAGGCCACCAGGCCGGCCAGAGCGAACAGGCTCCAGTTGACGCCCACTTTGACGCCCCCCAGGTGGCCCAGTCTGAAGCTGTCTTGCAATCCCCGCCTCCTTCAAGGCGCCCGTTAGTTAATGCTCCTCGTCCTAGCCGTCTTCCCTCAGTGTTTGCTGTACGTGCCCTGAGACGTCCCTGTTAACAAAGAGGTAGGCAACGAGCTTAAGCCCTGCGGGCAGACTCGCGCAGCCTGCGGGCGCCCATCTCTCGCTTGGCCTCCATCTGCGCGTCGCGGTCGGCAATGGCCCTGCGCTTGTCGTACTCGCGGCGGCCGCGCGCCAGAGCGAGCTCGATCTTGGCCCGCCCTTCCTTGAAGTAGGCCGACAGGGGGACGAGGGTCAGGGGCCCCTGCTGGGTCTTGCGGGCAAGCTCGTCTATCTCACGGCGGTGCAGGAGAAGCTTGCGGGACCGGTCGGGGTCGAACATGCCGAACGAGGTCGCATAGCCGTAGGGCGACACGTGCATCCCGTGAAGCCAGATGTCGCCGTCCTGAGTACGGGCGAACGCGTCCCGGAGCTGCACCCGACCCTCCCGGAACGACTTGACCTCGCTTCCGACCAGGACGATCCCCGCCTCATAGGTCTCGAGGATGTCGTAGTCGTGCCGGGCGCGGCGGTTCTGGGCCACCAGGCCCCGAGCCGCGGCAGGCTTAGCGCTCATAGGGCCATCAGGGTAGCTTCATCAGGGTGCTGATCGTGCCCCGAGACGTGTGGGACCGGATCGTCGCCCATTGCCTCGACGGCCTGCCCCTGGAGGCGTGCGGGCTGTTGGCGGGACGGGACGGGGAGGTGTGCGAGGTGTACCCGGCGACCAACGCCGCCCGCTCGGCGCGCGTCTATACCGTCGAGCCCCGGGACCTCCTGCACGCCGACCGGGCTGCAGAAGCCGGCGGCCTGAGCCTCATAGGTGTCTGGCACTCGCACACCCACAGCCCCGCCTACCCGTCGCCCACGGACGTGGCACAGGCGCCCGACCCGGATTGGCACTACGTGATCGTGTCCTTGAGCGACCTCGAGCCCGTGCTGCGTAGCTACAGGGTCGTCGCCGGCGCTGTGGAGGAGGAAGCGGTCGTCCTTTCGGCCTGAGCCTCGCAATGCCTACAATGGTGACAGGAGAAGTCGGGTTTTGTCCCGGTCCATGTCAACCAGTAGGAGATGCCGTGCCCGTAGAAGTGCGTTTGCCGAACATCCTGCGCCCCGTCGTCTCGGGAGAGGCGTCGGTCCGGGCCGAGGGGACGACCGTCCGAGACGTGTTCGATGACCTCGTGCGCCGGTACCCCGGTCTCGCCCCTTCGTTGTTGACCCCCGAAGGCGAGATGCACCGCCACCTCAACGTCTTCGTGAACGATGACGACGTGCGCTACCTCGGAAAGCTGGAGGCCAAGGTGGGTGACGACGACACGGTCACCCTCATGCCGGCCGTGGCCGGGGGCTGAACCATGGCCCGTTACGACAGCGTGCTGGACACCATTGGCAACACGCCGCTCGTCGACGTAAGCGAGCTCAGCCCGAACCCCAGGGTGCAGGTGCTCGTAAAGCTGGAGGGTTTGAACCCCGCCGGCTCGGTGAAGGACCGGGCCGCCAAGTCGATGATCGAAGAGGCTGAGAAAAATGGCCGCCTTGTCCCGGGACAGCGCATCCTGGAGTCCTCGTCGGGCAACACGGCCGCCGGGCTGGCCATGATCGCCAAGATCAAGGGCTACCCGTTCACTGCCGTGGTCCCCGAGAACGTTTCGGTCGAACGCACCAAATTGTTGCGCGCCTTCGGTGCCGACATAATCGTCTCCCCGGCCGCCGAAGGATCCAACGGGGCCATGCGCCGGGCGCAGGCTCTGGCCGAGGAGCACCCCGAATGGTGGTTCTCGTTCCAGTACGGCAACCCGGCCAACCCGAAGGCCCACTACGAGGGCACGGGACCGGAGATCTGGCGGGATTGCCCCGAGGTGACCCACTTTGTGGCCGGGCTGGGCACGGCGGGCACCATCATCGGGGTCGGCCGTTTCCTAAAGGAACGCAAACCCTCGGTCAGTGTGTGGGCCGTCCAGCCCCCCGCAGGGGAGACCGTCGAGGGGCTGAAGAGCCTGGACGAGGGCTTTGTCCCCCCTGTGTTCACCGACAATGGTGGCTACTCGCTGCTCGACCGCAGCCGGGTCGTCGGGCCAAAAGAGAGCATTGAGTGGGCTCGGCGCCTGGCCGGAGTCGGCATTTTCGCGGGGCTCTCGACGGGGGCGGCGATGGCGGGTGTGGCCCGCTGCGCCTCGGAGATCGATGAGGGGACGATCGTGACGGTTTCTCCCGACGGGGGATGGAAGTACCTCTCGACGGACGTCTGGACGGGGGCCCTCGACGATGTCGTCGAGCGTGCCCGCCACGAGCTCTATTTCTAGCTAACCCCGGGGCGACGGCGAGGACGTACACGGAGCGGCCTGGGGTCATGGCCGGACCGGCAATGGCTAAAGCCGCCACGATAGGCTCGCCGCGACGTGGACGACCGGCCCATAGGCATGTTCGACAGTGGTTTCGGTGGGCTGACCGTGGCCCGGGCGCTGATCGACCTCCTCCCGTGCGAGGACCTCGTTTACCTGGGCGACACAGCTCGTTACCCCTACGGTCCGAGGAGCCTCGACGAGGTGCGGGAGTTCGCCTCGCAGATCACCCACAAGCTGGTGGAAGAGCACGCCGTCAAACTGGTGGTGGTGGCCTGCAACACGGCCACGGCCGCCGCCCTGGACACCCTGCGCTACCAGTTCGATGTCCCCTTGGTGGGGGGTTATCGACCCCGGCGTGAGGGCCTTGTTGTCGGTCACCGAGACGGGCCGGGTCGGGGTCATCGGCACCGTGGGCACGATCGGCTCGGGTGCCTACCAGCGGGCCGTGGGAAGGCGCCGGTCGCTCACCCAGACGGGCCGCCCTGTGGACCTGAGTGTGCCGCCTGCCCGGGGCTGGTCGAACTCGTCGAAAGGGGTGAAACGAGCGGTGACGGCGCCCTGGTGCTGGTGGAGCGCCTATTGGCCCCGGTGAGGGCGGCGGGCGTGGATTCGCTCCTGCTCGGGTGCACCCATTACCCTTACCTGGCACGCATTATAGGTGAGGTGATGGGGCCCGACGTCGTCTTGGTCAGTTCGGCAGATGAGACCGCGTTCGAGGTCAGGAGCATTCTCTCCGAGGCCGGTCTTCGGAGCCGGACCACCTCGGCAGGTTCGCAAAGGTGGGTCTCTTCTGGTGAGGCCCGTGCGTTTGTCCGATTGGGCCAGCACCTCTTCGGCCCCGAGCTTGACCAGGCTGAGCACTGGGAACCTCCGTTGGTCTGCAAAGGAGAGCGCCAATGAACCAGGCATCCCCGGTCAACGGGCTCGCGGCGGGCCCCCCGGCCAGCGGCGGGTTCTCGCTTACCGTGCTCGGCACAGACGGGAGCTACCCGGGGCCCGGGGGTGCGTGCAGCGGCTACCTCCTGCGCTGTGAGGATTTCACCACCTGGCTGGAGGCCGGCCCCGGGTCACTGGCCAACCTGCAGTTGCACATAGGCCTCGACGAGCTCGACGCCGTCGTCGTAAGCCACGCCCATCCCGACCACTGGAGCGATCTTGAGGGACTGTACGTCGCTATGCGCTACTTCTTCGGCCGTCGGGGTGTGCCGGTTTACGCCCCTCAAGGTTTGCGCGAGCTCATGAGCGGCGAGAAGCCGGACGGCACTTTCGACTGGCGGGTGGTCGGCGACGGGGACAGCGCAGTACTGGGACCGGCCCGTTGGACCTGGTCGGTGACCGATCACCCGGTCGAGGCGCTGGCAGCCCGGGTGCAGGTCGGGCCGAGGTCTCTCGGTTATTCGGCCGACACCGGTGCTGCTTGGCGTTTCAGCAGCTTGGGCCAGGACGTAAATATGGCGTTGGTGGAGGCGTCCTTGACTACGGAGTTAGAGGGGGCGGTGCAGCACCTCAGCGCCCGCCAAGCGGGGGCGACAGCGGCCGAAGCCGGTGCCGAGCGGCTCCTGGTCACCCATTTGAGCCCGGGCCGGGACCGCGAAAAGGCACGCCAGGAAGCCGAGGCTGCCTTTGGCCGCCCGGTCGAGGTGGCAGAGGTGGGCAAGACATGGGAGATATGACATGGTGGATGTGACGCGGCCTCTGCGGGTGGACGGTCGCCTCCCTGGTGAGCTCCGTCCTGTCGAGCTGGAGCGGGACTTCACCAAGTTCGCTCCTGGCTCCGTGCTGGTCCGGATGGGCAGGACCACGGTCCTGTGCACCGCCTCTTTTTCCGAGGAGCCCCCACGGTGGCTGAGGGGTACCGGCAAGGGCTGGGTGACGGCCGAGTACTCGATGCTCCCCGGTTCGTCCCCTGACAGGGTCGAACGAGAAGCGGCCCGCGGTCGCCAATCGGGCCGCACCCAGGAAATCCAGCGTCTCATCGGGCGTAGCCTCAGGGCCGTCACCGATCTCACAGTCCTGGTCGAGCAGCAGGTGACATTGGACTGCGACGTCCTCCAAGCCGACGGAGGGACGCGCACAGCCAGCATCGTGGGCGCTTGGGTCGCCCTGCACGACGCCTGTACCCGTATGCTTGCCGCCGGTCGAATTTCCGTTCATCCGGTGCAGGTGGGTTGCGCGGCCGTGTCGGTGGGCGTCGTCGGGGGTACGCCAATGCTTGACCTCGCCTACACAGAGGATGCTGCAGCAGAGGTGGACATGAACGTAGTCATGACGGGCGCGGGAGGCCTGGTCGAGGTGCAGGGGACAGCGGAGGGTGCTCCTTTCTCCAGGGAAGAGCTGGATGTCATGCTCGCCCTCGCCGAGAGCGGTATCAGCCGGCTTCTCGCCGCCCAGGCCGAGGTAGTGGCCACCCCGCCCCCGGCGCGGGACCCACGAGGATCGCCTATCCGTGGCTGAACAGGGGACCTTCGTGCTTGCCACGACCAACCCCAACAAGGCACGCGAGATCCGGGAGATTTTCGCCTCCTGCGACCTCGGGATCGAGCTGGTCGACCGGCCGGCGAGCGTCGGGGAGGTCGAGGAAACAGAGGAGACTTTGCTCGGCAACGCCCGCCTCAAGGCGCGGGCGTTGGTCGAGGCCACGGGTCTTCCGGCCATTGCCGAGGACACCGGGATGGAGGTGGAAGCCCTGGCCGGCGCACCCGGGGTGCGTTCGGCGCGTTACGCCGGGGAGCCCTCCGACGACGAGGCCAATGTCGACAAAGTGCTGTCCGAGCTCAAGCCCTGGGTGGGACCTGACCAGCGTCGGGCGAGGTTTGTCACGGTGGCGGTCGCCATGTGGCCCGACGGGCGGGAGACCACCGCGGAGGGGAGCGTGGAGGGCTGGATAGCCGGGGAGCGCCGGGGGCGGGGCGGCTTTGGTTACGACCCGGTCTTCGTCCCCGTCGAGTCCGACGGCCGCACATTCGGGGAACTGGCGGAGGTCTCCCCCGACGCCAAGAACGCGCTCTCCCACCGGGGCCGCGCCTTTCGGTCCCTTGCCCACCGGCTGGCCTCGGGCACGCCGCCGGAGCCGGAGCCGAAAGCCGAGCCGGCGGGCCGGCACCGGCGGTGGTTGCCGCGCACCGTGCGCCACCTGGCCGAGCTCCTGGTCGTCGGCTTCATCGTCGAGTACTTCGTCGTGCCCCAGATCGGTGGCACCCACGAGGCTTTGCACGTGCTGGCTAACGCGAACCCCTTCCTGCCGTTAGCCGCGTTGGTGCTCGAGATCCTGTCCCTGGTCTCCTACTTCCAGTTCACCCGTACCCTTATACCCAAGGAATCCGACCCGGGCCTGGTCACGCTGTCGAGGATCCAGCTCTCCACGCTCGCCCTCAGCCATTGCGTACCGGGGGGGAGCGCCGTAGGTTACTCGCTCGGCTACCGCCTCCTGTTGCGCTCAGGTGTCAGCACGACCGATGCCGGCTTCGCCCTGGCGACTCAGGGCCTCGGCTCGGCGGTGGTGCTCAACGCCATATTCCTGCTTGGGCTCATTGTCTCGATCCCGCTGTACGGTTTCCAGCCTGCCTATCTGACCGTGGCCATCATCGGTGTCCTGCTCTTGGCCTTCCTGGCCGGCCTGGTTGTGCTGTTCACCAAGGGGAACGAGCGAGCGGCAAGGCTGGTGCGGACGATCGGCGCCAAGGTGCCGTTCCTCGAGCCCGAAACGCTACCGAGACTGTTCGCCCGATTGGTGGAACGGGTGAAGGAGCTCTCCACGGACCGGCGCCGGCTCGGCGAGTCCGTGACCTTCGCCAGCACCAACTGGCTGTTCGACATGGGATCGCTGTTCGTGTTCGTGGGCGCCTTCGGCCGTTGGGTCAACCCGGTGGCATTGGTGATCGCCTATGGGGTCGCCAACATCGCTGCCGCCATCCCCCTCACGCCCGGCGGTCTCGGCGTGGTGGAGGCCACGGTGAGCGGCATCCTCGTCGGGTTCGGCACCCCGCGGACGATCGCCATCTGGGGCGTCATCGGTTGGCGGCTGGTCAATTTCTGGCTGCCCATCCCCGTCGGGGGCGCCGCCTACCTGTCGCTGAAGGTGCACCCTCCGGCTGACGACCAGGCCGGCCTGGCGGCTCGCCGGGCTATTTGGCGGGCGCGTTGGGGCTGGGTCGTCGAGCTGTTCGGCCGGGACGCGCCCACCCCGGTCGCCAGTGGCCGGTTCCCGTCCGTGAGCAGCCTCGAAGACGCCGACACACCGGTCCCCAGAGCCCCCTTATGAGCCCTCCCTGCTAGGCTCCGGCCAAGCCGGCCCCCCGCGTGCGGGGCCACATCGTGGTTCCGGTGGGCCGGTCCTGTCTCCCGGCCACCAAGCCGCAGAAGGTCCAAAGAAGAAATTAGGAGATGCAGTGGAGTTTGACCTTGACGTCGTAGTCGTGGGAGGTTGCGGCCACGTCGGGCTTCCCCTCGCTCTGGCTTTCGCCGACCGGGGCCTTCATGTCGGCGTCTACGACCTCGACGCCATCGCGGTCGACATGGTCAGTTCCGGGGTTATGCCCTTCGACGAGCCGGGGGCGCCGGAGGCGCTCAAACGGGTGATCGCGGCCTCGCGATTGCAGCCTTCAACGGACCCGAAGATCGTCGCCCGGGCCGAACACGTAGTGGTGGTCATCGGCACACCGGTGGACGAACACCTGAACCCTGACCCTCATGTCGTGCCGGAAGCCGTCGAAGCGCTGGCTCCACACCTGCGCCGGGGCCAGCTCCTGGTCCTGCGCAGCACCGTCTACCCCGGGGTGACGGCGCTGGTGGAGCGCCGCCTGGCCGCGCTCGGCGTCGGCATCGACGTGGCCTTCTGCCCTGAGCGGATCGCCGAGGGCAAGGCCCTCACCGAGCTGTTCGAGCTGCCCCAGATCGTCTCCGCCCGGAGCCCGGGGGCGCTGGCGAGGGCGCGCAAGTTGTTCGAGGTCCTGGCCAGCGAGACGGTCGAGCTGCTGCCCGAGGAGGCGGAGCTGGCCAAGCTCTACACGAACGCCTATCGCTACCTGAAGTTCGCCCTGGCCAACCAGCTCTACATGATGGCTAACGACTTCGGGCTTGATTACGAGCGTATCCGCCAGGGCGTGACCCAGCACTACCCCCGGGCGGCCGACTTGCCCGCCGCCGGTTTTGCCGCCGGCCCCTGCCTGCTGAAGGACACGATGCAACTGGCGGCCTTCAACAACAACAATTTCATGCTCGGCCACGCCGCCATGATGGTCAACGAGGGCCTCCCGCTCTATCTTGTCGACCGCCTCTCGCGCCGCTATGACCTGTCCACTATGACGATCGGGATCCTGGGCATGGCCTTCAAGGGTGACAGCGACGATGCCCGGTCGAGCCTGGCGTACAAGCTGAAGCGCATCTTGCGCTTTAAGGCGACCGACGTGCTCTGCGCCGACCCGTACGTGAAGACCGATCCCTCGCTGGTGAGCCAGGACGAGGTCATGGACCGCGCCGACCTGCTGGTTATCGGGGCTCCCCATCGCCGCTACGCCGAGCTGTCCACGGCCAAACCGGTGGTCGACATCTGGGACATCAGAGGCCAGGGGGTGCGGGTGTGAAGCCGCGGGTATCCGTGGTGGTCACCGCCCGCGAGGAGGGCGAGGCCATCACCGGCGCATTGGAGCTCATCGGTGAGGCGGTGAATCTGTCCTGCGAGATCCTCGTGGTTTGCGACTCGCGCGAGGACTCGACCGTGCCCTGGGTCGAGAAGTATGCCAAGGAAGACGATCGCGTACGTCTGGTGCTCAACAACAAGGGCCCGGGCCCGGCCCGGGCCATACGCGCCGGTTTCGAGGCCGCCGTGGCCGATGTGGTGGTCGTCACGATGGCGGACGGCTGTGACGACCCCCAGCAAATCGACCAGCTCAGTCGGCTGGTCGAACGGGGCGTGGTCGTAGCTGCGGCATCACGCTATTCAAAGGGGGGCCAGCAAGTCGGAGGGCCGCTCCTCAAGGGGCTGATGTCCCGCAGTGCCGGAGCCTCGTTGAGGATCCTGGCCCGGGTGGGCACCTGGGACCCGACCAACTCCTTCAAGGCTTACGACCGCGCCTTCGTCGACGAAGTGGGCATTGACAGTGACAAGGGCTTCGAAGTCGGGCTCGAGCTCGTGACCAAGGCCCGCCGGCTGCGCCTACCGGTGGCCGAGGTGCCGACCATATGGCTCGACCGGACTTTCGGGGAGTCACATTTCAAAATGGCCAAGTGGCTGCCGGCGTACCTGCGCTGGTACCGCTTCGCTTTCGGGCCGAAGCTCACGGTGGCGGCCCTCCGCAAAATGATGGACAAGAACGGAGATCAACAATCATGACGACGGTACTCGTGAGCGGCTCGGCCGGGTTCATCGGGGGCTATGTGGTAGAGGAGCTCCTGCGACGGGAGTACGAGGTGATCGGGGTCGACAACCTGTCCAAGTACGGGGCCGTCCGCAAGTCGTACGACTCCCATCCCCGTTACACCTTCGTGGAGGGCGACTGCAAGGACGCGACGCTGCTCGAGGGGCTCCTGTCCGGGTGCGACCATTTCATCGCCGGCGCCGCCATGATCGGCGGGATCTCCTACTTTCACACCTACGCTTACGACCTGCTCGCTACCAACGAGAGGATTATCGCCTCCTCGGTGGACGCCGCCATAGCCGCCCGCCGGGCCGGCCGCCTGAAGAAGGTGACCTACCTGAGCTCGTCGATGGTCTTCGAGTCGACCGACCGCTGGCCATCGGTGGAGGGTGACGAGCACAAGGTGCCGCCCCCGCTGTCGTCTTACGGTTTTCAGAAGTTGGCGGTTGAGTATTTCGCTCGGGCCGCCTGGGACCAGTACGCCCTGCCGTACACCATCCTGCGGCCCTTCAACTGCGTCGGGGTCGGCGAAGGGCGGGCCCTGGGCGACGTAGAAGTACTTTCGGGCAACGTCAAACTGGCCATGAGCCACGTCGTGCCGGACCTGGTGCAAAAGGCCCTTCTCGGTCAAGATCCTTTGCACATTCTGGGCGACGGCTCCCAGGTGAGGCACTATACTTACGGCGGGGACCTTGCGCGGGGCATCGTGACGGCTATGGAGCACGACGCGGCCATGAACCAGGATTTCAATTTGTCCACCGCAACCTCGACCACGGTCCTTGAGCTTGCTGCCATTATCTGGCGCAAGGTCCAGGGCCCGGACGAACCGTTCCGCTATGTGAGCGACGCTCCTTTCGAGCATGACGTCGCCAAGAGGGTCCCTTCGGTAGACAAGGCGAAGCAAGTTTTGGGTTTTGAAGCCACCACGCCGCTCGAGGAGATGCTGGACGAGGTAATCCCCTGGGTGCGCAATGCACTGAGCGAGGGCATCATCTGACAAAGCCGAGGAGGGCAGGGCTTGACCGAGCGGCGATTGCCGCGCTGTGCCTTAGTGGTGGCAACATGCAGGTCCAAAAAAGCGGCTAACGAGACGAGCGCATCGTGGCGCTCGAGGTTGGGCACCGGTTTGGCCCTGGTGGCCATCCTTGCCTTTTTCCCGGGCACAGCGGGCGCACCTCTTGCCGGGGCGACCGGCACCACCACCACGGCGACCACGGCTCCCGCCGGTTCCCCCTCGACAGGGACATCGACGACCACCACTCGCCCCACGACCACCACTCGCCCCACGACCACCCGACCCACGATGACCACGGTGCCGAAAACGACCGCCGTCCCAGCGCCTGCCTATCG
>Ga0181517_10003720_pt1 | contig 14333 bp, 13 predicted proteins | sample PEATcosm2014_Bin_31_FD_119748 | JGI IMG/M metagenome (GOLD analysis project Ga0181517, IMG submission 119748) | Peatland microbial communities from MTU Mesocosm Facility, Houghton, MI, USA - PEATcosm2014_Bin01_30_metaG | ecosystem: Environmental > Terrestrial > Soil > Wetlands > Peat | place... | reverse complement strand
GGAGGTTGGCAGGACCAGGCAGGGGGCATCTTCCCCGGTGCCAAACTGCTGATTACGGGTCCTGGCCTGCGGCAGCGCATCCGGGTGCAGCCGGTGGTTTGGAGCGAGAGCCGGCAAGCAGAGTTCTGTGAGCATCTTGTGCTTTACAACACTGGCATTCAGAGGATGGCCAAAAATCTTCTGCGCCAGGTCGTCACGCGATATCTGGCGCGAGAGACGGCGACCATCCAGGTGCTGCACAGCATCAAGACGCTGGCCGTGGAAATGTCCTATGCCATGGCTGAAGGAGAGTGGAAGCACCTGGGGCAGTTACTCGACCGCCACTGGCAATTGAATCAGGTGCTCGACCCGCACACAAACAACGCACCCATCACCGCGATTCTCGATCGTGCCCGCCCTTGGATCCACGGAGCCAAGCTGGCGGGTGCGGGTGGAGGAGGGTTTTTACTGCTCATAGCTCGGGACTCGGAAGCGGCTACGGTGTTGCGCGCCGGGCTTAACCGCAAAGTTGGGCAGAATAGCGCCTTCTTGCCCTACCGCATCGCCCAGGAAGGGCTGCGCATTCAGTCCAGTGGCAAGTAATCCCGTGCAAGTAACTAGTGGATGCCGCTTTCTTCACGCGGAGAAAACCATCTAGTAGCGGAGTTTCCTCTACGGAAACCAGGTGAGCTGGAGGGTGGTTGCGGTCACAGTCTGCTGGCCGGACAGGTAGATGAGTGCCTTCCAGCGCTCGTAGGCGAAGTCACCGTTGATCTTGAGGCCTTTGCCGATTCGTTTGACTACTTGACAATCGATGTCGTTCAAGGTGGTGCCGCCGGGGATAAAGTCCTTGGCGGCTTTTTGATTGCGCACACCGATCTGGAACCACTCGTTGCCGCTCAGGTGATCTTTGTTCGCCGGTCATCGCAATGACGTCGGAGCCCGATCCGCAAGCTAGGCATATGGATCGCCCTGCGCTTCACGATACTCCTCGCGCTCATGCTGACGCCTTCGATTGGGGGCAACTATGGGGGCAACAAAGGCGACATTATTTATGTAACAACGCTGTTATCAGTTAGATGCAGATAGTGTTCGGTAGACGGTAACGCTACCAACCCTTCAATAACTGACTGTATAATCTGGAGGGCCGAGCATGTGGATCAACTCCGTGCATCGGCTACTTTAGAACTTCGACGGCTGCTGCGCTTATACCGAATCCTTGTAAGATAGTGGAAATGTTGACCAGGTTTCGCATGACATCCGAGCTTTTAACCATCGGGGGCACGATGATTGTGTCTCCGGGAAAGAGCGGCTGATGATCAAAGCCTGATTCGGCAAAGATCGTGCGTTGCCCCATATTGCCGTATTGATAACTCACCACTGATCCATCGGCACGCAGGATATACTCACGCTTTCGGTCGGCAATTCTGTCAGGTCCGCCGGCAAGACGCAGGTAGTCCTTCACCCGCTTGCCGTTCTGGTAGATAAATGCGTTTGCGTTGTATACCTGACCCTGGACGCTTACGGTAGACGGGGTCCTGGGCACCACAAACCGGTCGCCGTCTTCAAGTTCGATGTTGGGAATCGCAGTAATCCCTTTGCTGTCGGGCTTGAATTGCAGCACAATCCGTCCCGTCGGCTGGGCCTGGCGCAGCCGCACCACTACTGTGCGCGCAGTATCTGCCGCCGCGCTCGCAGCGGCGGCGTCAGCGGCGGTCAAAGCAGACGACGCCGATGCTGAAGTGGTCCTTGTAATCTGCGAGTCCAGCTCATCGGCGTACTCCAGGAGCCGCTGCCGCTGTAATCGCCGGACAGACTCGCGCGTAAACTCCGAGGCGTAAAGGTAGGCATCGGGAGACAATCCACCAGCGCGCACCATCAACTGGCGCAGTGTCTCGCCCGGCAGAGCGCTGTATACGCCAGCTCCTGCAAACTCGCCCTCCAGCTTCACGAACTTCGTCTGCTGCGCGCTCGGCACCCGGATATCGGCCTGCGAAAAGATGGTCACCACATCGCCGGACAGCAGCTCAAGGTCCTGCGACGGGTCCTTATCGAGTACCGCCTTGCCCAGGTTTAACGGCAGCAGCGACGTGGTCAGATCGGTCGCATTCTGCCGTTCGATGACTGCGTAGTTCCAGTCTATATCGGGAGCGCTCAGAACCACATCGGTCTTTGCCCCGAAGGGGCTGCTGTTGGCTGTCAGCGCAGCGCCGATCGAGGAGTTCCCGGCAACACCCGACGCGGCCACACCGCGCCCGACCGCTGCGTCGCCCACCGCCCCCGATTGGATGCCCAGCGAGCCTTGCGACCGAGTGCCGCTATAGTCCGAATTGGGTGTCTCCCCGCTGGAGGTTGTGTTAGACACGGATCCGTCGTATTCGGATTTGGCCTGCCCCAATTGATTCAATTCTTGATAGTAGCTCCGCGTAATCAATGCATCGCGGTTCGGAATCAGATCGGAGATGCGCATCCCCTGGTGCCACATGTAGCGGCCCGGGTTCGCCACATTTCCCCGCAACGTCACCGCATCCTTGAACCGGTCGATGATTGAGCTGATGTTAATGATATCTCCATCCTGGACTGGAGTGAAATCACCGCTTGCAAGATCAACGTCGCTCACGCTGCGCTCGCTGTGCTTGTATATCCGATCAACACGCAACCGAGAATCGGACGCTGCATTCGTCAATCCACCGGCCAGCGCAATCACCTGGTTGAAGCTCTTCTCTCCGCGCAGCTCATAGATAGACGGCGTGGTTACACTGCCCATCACTGCGACCTGAGGCCCCACATCAGGGATGAAGATCACGTCGCCCGACTCCAAACGAACGTCTTTGGTCTTGTCACCGTGCAGCAGCAGGTCGTACAGATCGAAGTGGGTGATTGTCTCGCTTCCACGCTTTACCTGAATGTCGCGCAGGCTGCCCTGAGGAAGTGGTCCACCCGAGGCAAACAAGGCATTCAACAGCGTGCTCAGCGATCCGATCGAAAAGCTGCCCGGTTGCCTCGCCTGACCCACAACCAAGACCTGGATCGACCGCAACTGTCCCAGGTTTACATTCAGATCGAAGTTGCGGTAGATGCGTCCAAGCTGCGACTTGAGAAAATCGCTCAACTGGGAAAACTGCACGCCAGCCACATGCACCGTGCCTACCTGCGGCAGCGCGATGGAGCCGGTGCGGTCCACCACAAAGGAGCCTTGTTGGTTCACCTGGCCCCATATCTGTATACGCAGTTCATCCCCCGGACCGATGACATAATCAGGCGTCACCGGAATATTGTCGACCGGCGCAAATGTTGATGGAGGAGTATTGAACAGATTGGCCCCGAAGATCGGCGGCGTCTGGCCTGCGCTATTAAATACAACCCTCTGAAACTCCGTCGGCGGCAGTGGTGCCACGGGTGCCGGGACAGATTGAAGCAGCGTCCGATACTGTTGCTGGTTCTGGTTTTGCTGGTTCTGAGTGCCTGGGGTCGCGGTGTTGTTCCCGCCCTGCCACTGGGACGTTTGGCCAGTAGATTGCGGCGTATTCGGCGACGAGGTGGCAGGGATGCAGCCTATAGACGACTGCGTACCACCATACTGGGCATCGGTTGAAGGAGAGCTGACACATGGAACACTCTGCATCGTTGTGCCTTGAGCATGTGCCGTATTGACCATCAAGGGAGCAAGGCAGCATGCCCAAATCGTTAGCCGACCAAGCCCAAGCCGTTGATCTGTGCGAATTGTAGTATTGCTCGAATAATCCACGGATCGATATCCTGTCCTGTAACCTGCTCTAGCGGTAAGCCCCGTTGCGAAAGGGCCTCATCCACATGTAAGTATAGTTTACCTGACTATAACTTCAACATCCTCATTTGCGATCCGCACTTGTCAGAATGGCTCCCCCAACCTGCATTAATCGTGAAGCCGCCGAAAGTGGTTTTGGGGCGGCGAGATTGCGGCGAAGATGCTCGTGGCAGCGTGATGTTTTGGCTGCATAGCCGTGCTGGCGAGCCATGGAGGGTACGCAGCGGGTGCGGCGGACGTTTTTGGGCGCATCATTTCCCGATACGCAGCGTTCGCGACGGTGCGAAGTGAGGTTTGCCGGTCCGCCGAAGCCGTGTTATCCCGGCGAGGCTCCGAGTGACACCGCCGCGTGCCGGGAGGCGGGCAGGAACGGGAACGACGCGGGCAGATGCAGCATCATGCGGCGCACCGAGACCACCACGCGGGCGCCCAGCTTCAGCAGTCGTTCGCGGAGGGTCCATCCCTGAGCTCGAGCACAGTTGGTGTGCGCGACGCTCAGGCGCAACTCCTGCATCAGCACGTAAGCGGCGGTTAGCAGCACGCGGAACTGGTTGGCCCAGAAATCACTGCAACTGGTGCGATTGATCTGCAACGAGTGCAGGTCTTTGGTCCGGTTCTCGATCTCGCCGCGCTGGCAGTAGACCTGTTCGTAAATCCACTGCGGACTCTGCTTCATGTTGGGGATGAGGAAGCGCGGGTTGTTGTTGGACTCTTTACCCTGGGCGCGAACCACCTCGGCCTTGAGGATGACGCGGCACTCGTATAGCCAACTTCATGGCCGCGTAGTTGGCCTTGCGCTGCAGCACAGCATTTTTTGCCATCGCACAACATATTCAAGGTTGGGTTCGACATCCAGAATGACGATGGCTGCGAAATGAGCGAAGTCGCGGTCGAGGCGAATGCGGATACACACGCCCAGGAAGAAGTGGCGAACCATTATCAGCAGGCGGCGCAGTATCCCCACCGCGCCAACGGTGCGGCCACGTTGCCGGGACGCAGCACGGCAGCACACAGATACTGATCGGCTTCGTCGTTGAAGCTGATGAAGCCCATCACCGGTAGGCAGCACCAGCTATCGTAGTGTCCGTTGAAATAGGACAACTGCTGCGCACCATGGGTGGAATAGTGTTGGGTCGAGGTCGATGGTGAGCGGCGGGTGTGTCCGTGCAGCCGCTGGGCATGACGCTCGATCACGCGCTCGGCCAACGCCTCGCCCATGCGGCAGAGATGCTTGCAATCCACGGTATTCTCAAAGCGTGACAGCGTGGGCTGTGAGGACATATCCAGTCCTGTAGCCGGATCGCGATTGAGCAGCAACTTGTGAACCGGATCGGCCCCTAGGCGGGCCGCGTCGTTGGCGTCGGGATAACCATAGGCGATCGAGAACACACGCTGCGCCAGAAGATCCTGCAGCGGATGATCTACCTTGCCTGCTTGCCGCTGGTCGCGCAGGCATCCAGACAGGCCGCCGATCAATCCGTAGCACAGCTCCGCTGCCTTCAGCAGGATGACTCCTCCATCGGAGCTGTCCTGCTGATAATCGAACTGCAACACGGATGGATTAACAAAAATCTCTGCGAACAACAATCACAGTGTTGTGGTAAAGTCGATCACGCGGAAGCCTCGCCTGTTCCTATAAGCACTGTCTCGCCAACATGTTGTACCAGGAGAGGCTTCTCGCGTCTCAAACTTCGCGAATTATCCAGGTTAAGATCCAGACATCTACTTGACGTATGAAGTTTTCACATTACCCTCAGAAGGCGAAATGACACTACTAAAAAATGCGTTCTCGTGGAAAGATATCCAAAGCAGTCACCGGCTCATGTTTTGTATGGTCCTAGTTTTAGGATTATTGAATTTCTTCTACGGAGAGTTAGTGCCAGCCGGAGGTGGCCTTGGGTGGGATGGGGTGCTTTATGCGGATATGGTCCGTAACATAGGTTCAGTAATCAACGGGGGGCAGTTAAGTAGCTACTACGCACAGAGGTTTCTTCCTTCTGCTATTGTTCGTGGAGTGTTGCTTTGTGCTAGAGTCCCGATAAGTAACACAAACATTATTCGCGGCTTTGAAGTGTATAATTTGGTCCTTCTTCTTGGAGCATGTCGGATTTGGAGGCGATTGGCCGACGATGTTCGTCTCAGTTTAGCTGGACGCTGGATAGGATTCAGCGGAATCTTTGTCAACTTTGAGTGTTCCAAACAGGCTTTCTTTTATCCGGTACTCACCGACGTCACAGCCCTATTTATAGGCATGTTGTTACTGCTTTTCTTTGTCGAAAAAAAGCAGGTTGCTCTGTTCGTCACGACGGTAATTGGAGCTTTCTGTTGGCCTGTTGTGAGCGTCTATGGGGCGCTGTTATTACTGTTTATGAGGACAGAACTTCCTGAAGATGTAATAGAGCCGGCTTCGTTGCGTATTACAATAAAGGGTGCGTCTATTACTCGGCATGTAAAGCGAGGCTTTATTGCACTACTTGCTCTGTCGATTATTGGAAACATTATATTGGAGCATGTTCGATCTCTACCGGGTCTCGCATGTAACTTACCATATTTCATGACTCATATTACTCCGCGTTTTGGTGCTCTTTGTACGCAAAGACGAGAGTTGCACGGATTCGAACGCTTGCTTACTTCACTTCCTTCATTTGCTGTAATACTAATTGCACTTGCAATGCTTGTTGCGTCTAGAAAGTTTTTTTATGCGGTTCTTGTCAGTATCCGCAGGGCACGTCTAGCATTAATTGTATTGTCGATTTCCGCTTATTTTATACCTTTCTTTTTGGTTAAGGCGATATCCAATCCGCATCTTGCAAATGCAGGCAGTTTGAGGGATTTGATTGTAGGAATACTTCTTCCCCAGCAAGGAAAGTTGCTGTTACCTGTCATTTCGCTGGCCGTGTTCTGGGGGCCCGTGTTGTTGTTGATTATTCTTTACTGGAAAACATTCTGTATCGAGGCAAGAAAGCTGGGGCCGGGTGTTGTGGCGGTCATCGGCATGAGTATGCTGTTAGGGTTTAATGGTGAGCCACGTTTTCTGACCGCGGCTTGGCCTTTAATCGTTTTTGTTTTTGTTTTATCATTTGAGACGGCCCACACGAAGGCGTCGTTTAAATATGCATTTGCTGCTCTTGCCGTCGCGTACGCTCAATTCTGGATGAAGCTCACTTTATCCCCGTGGCTGCCGCCAGACGACGAACGTCTTCTTGATTATCCCAAACAGTTATATTTTATGCACTACGGGCTATGGATGAATTGGTGGACTTATTCCATACAGTTTATTACTCTTGTTCTCAGCGCCTTTTGGTTGTACAAGACCATAAATGAAGTTGGAGCAACTGAATACGAGAGGGTCTCGTGCAGCGCCATCTCCTTGCCGCGATCGTAGGTGATGCTGAGTCTCTTCTGCGCTTCGACCCGATTCAGCACGCGCCCTGGCTTCGAGGCGTCAACGAAAACTCCAACGGACTCATCCGCCAGTTTCTCCCCAAAGGCTAAGACCTCAGCGATTACTCCCAACTAGAACTCGACATGTCCGCTTGGCTGCTCAGCGCAAGGCCGAGAAAGTTGCTGGGCTGGAAGTGCCCCGCTGAACTCTTCCTCTCAGACTTCGACTTCGTTAAATACTACTTAAAGTTTTCGGGGCTGGATGCTGAGGGTGACGAGCTTGCCGTGGGCCTTGTGGAAGGCGATGGTGGCCTGGATGTCGATGTCGGCGAGGCCGTCGCCATAGGTCATCAGGAACGGGTCTTCGCCTTCGAGGTACTTTGCGACGCGGCGCAGACGGCCTCCTGTGCCAGAGTCGTCGCCGGTGTCGACCAGGGTGACGCTCCAGGGCTCGGTGACGGAGTTGTGCACGGTCATCTTGTTGTGGGCTATGTCGAAGGTGACGTCGGAGGTGTGCAGGAAGTAGTTGGCGAAGTACTCCTTGATGATGTAGCCCTTGTAGCCGAGGCAGACGATGAAGTCGTTGACGCCCTGCTGGGAGTAGGTCTTGAGGATGTGCCAGAGGATGGGCTGTCCGCCGATCTCGACCATGGGCTTGGGGCGGAGCGAGGTTTCTTCACTGAGACGCGTGCCGAGACCGCCGGCGAGGATGACCGCTTTCATGTGCTTTCCTTCGTGGTTGGGAGGATGAATCCTACGCCGCTCGAGCGGAGGAACTCTACCCAGCCATCTGCGTCTACCTGTATGACATGCGGCAAGAGTGGGTGAGGGAGTGTGCCGCTGGAGCGGGCCAAAACTGCGCCAATTGTGAATTCGATTCGCCTTGGTATAATCGACAGAATATGAAAATGCGGATTAATGGTTGAATAACTGGGCGATGGTGTGTCGTTTTGAGCTCACCTGTGTAATCGAGAACTCTGTTCATCGATTTCTCCGACACCGGTCGCGCCTCCTTTGTCCTCCTCGATGCAGTGTGAGCCCTTCCAGCACCAGTCGCTCCAGGTGAACCTCTCGCCTCGTGCGGTGCTCCCGGCGGGTGGCCTCTACGCACCAGAGAAACACCTGCCGGTTCAAATCCGCCAGCGAACAGTTCAGGGGCAGAATAATTCAACGGAAGAAGCCCTTAAAAGGAGATTCCTACTAAGGAATGCTGGAGAATATTGATTCAAGAGAGTTGCCTGAACTGGCCTTGTACGAGCGGCGTCGGTAAGCTGTAAAGCTGCGTTTGGCTGGGATTTCAGTTCAGGTGAGGGCATGGTAGTGCGAACTTTCGGCGAACACGATTGTGAAGGCGCATCGTGCGTATTGCCGTGGCGGCTGGGCGACGGTCAAGGGTAAACACGTCCACCGGCCCAATGGTTCCAGGCATCTACAGTCTTCAGACGAAGTGCGAGAAGTACAGTGACTGATTCTGATCCGCACTCCGAACCAGTTGAATTTGAGACACTCGTATATCACATGCACAGCGTGATAATCTATAGGCGGCGTGTAAGGAAGACACATGGCAAAGTCTGCATTGATTACTGGAATTACGGGTCAGGATGGATCCTATCTGGCCGAATTTCTGCTCTCCAAGGGATACAAGGTTTACGGTTTGGTGCGACGCAGCAGCAGCATCAATATCGATCGGATAGCCCATATCGAGAGAGATATCACTCTGCTCCCGGGAGATTTGCTGGATCAGACCTCCCTGGCAAATGCGATACGGCAGAGCCAGCCGGACGAGGTCTACAATCTTGCCGCACAGTCGTTTGTGGCGACATCGTGGAACCAGCCCGAGTTGACAGGCCAGTTTACGGCTCTAGGTGTCACGCGCATCCTTGAGGCCATCAAGACGGAAAACCAGAAGATTCGTTTCTATCAGGCTTCCTCCAGCGAGATGTTTGGATCAATGCCGCCGCCGCAGAGCGAAAAGACCTCCTTCCATCCAAGAAGTCCTTATGGGGTCTCCAAGCTCTACGGTCATTACGCGACGATCAACTATCGCGAGAGCTACGGCATGTTTGCCTGCTCTGGTATTTTGTTCAATCACGAATCTCCGCGCAGGGGGTTGGAGTTTGTGACCCGCAAGGTCTCCAACGCCGTGGCGCAGATAAAGCTTGGCATGCTGGACAAGATGATGATCGGCAACCTCGAAGCCAAGCGCGACTGGGGATTTGCCGGCGATTATGTGCGCGCCATGTGGATGATGCTACAGGAAGATCAGCCGGAGGATTATGTGATTGCAACAGGAATCAGCAGATCGGTAGAGGAGTTGATTGATGTCGCTTTCAAGATTGTGGGCATGGATTACCACGATTATGTGACCGTTGATCCATCCTTGCTGCGTCCTGCCGAAGTGGATTACTTGTGCGGCGATTCAGGCTATGCGAGAAAAAAGCTAGGTTGGGCGCCTGGTGTAGCCTTTGAGCAAATGATCCAGATGATGGTAGAAGAGGATCTACGCCGCAATCGACGGCACATTCTTGCATGAGCAGCGGACTTACGCTAAATGGAGCGTAGCCAATGAAAGCTTTTGTCACAGGTTTGACGGGGTTTGTCGGGCCGCATCTTGCCAAAATTCTGGTCGGCAAGGGATGCGAAGTCGTGGGTCTCGGGATTTACGACGAGAATTCCGGGTTAGTGCAACGCCTTCCTAAAGGTGTTTCAGTCATCAATACAGATATTCGCGATTATGTGGGTTTGCGGAAGATACTAGAGGACGCGCGACCGGATCATGTCTACCACTTGGCGGCTATTTCCAATGTGGTGACAAGTTTCAAGGATCCAAGGTTGACGTATGATGTGAACGTCGGCGGTACCTTGAATCTCTTTGAAGCGCTGCGCGAGCTAGATCTCAGGCCTCGGATCGTTCATGTAAGTTCGGCTCATGTCTACCGCTCGATTAGCACGGACGATGGGCTTGATGAAGACTCGCCCGTGCACTTGCTGACGCCCTACGCTACCAGCAAATTCATGTGTGAAGCTCTGGCAACACAGTATGTAGAGGCATTTGGTTTTCAGACGATGACTGTTCGCCCTTTCAATCATATCGGCCCCGGACAGTCGACAGGATTTGTCTGCTCCGATTTCGCGAGGCAGATTGCGGCGATCAAGCTGGGGCAAACAGAGCCCATTCTGCATGTCGGCAACCTTGCGCCTGTGCGGGATTTCACGGATGTGCGGGACACCGTCGAGGCATATTGGATCGTGGCAACGCTAGGTGTGCCCGGCCAAGTCTACAATGTAAGTTCACATTGTCCCATCAGTATGCAGGAGATCGTCTCTATGCTCTGTACGCTGGCCGACGTTCGACCTTCGATAGAGCTAGACCCAGAAAAAATCCGCCCGATAGAAACTCTACGCCTCTTTGGTGACTCCTCCAAGATCCGCTCCCTCGGATGGAAGCCGCGCATAGAGCTTAAACAGACGCTGAAGGACATTCTCGATTACTGGCTGGCCGTTTTGGCCGGAGGTTAGATCTAGGATGATCCTACACTATTTCGACGAGTAGATCGAAAGAAATCCCAATCAGGACACCTGATTCAGATAAGTCTAAGAATATAATTGTGATTTGTCTCAGGTCTCCTCGCAGTTCGCTAGTTGCGGTCATCAACGTGATCAAGTAAGCTGTGAGAGCCGGTCGCTGACTTTCAGGCAGGAATCAATGATTGCCGAATGTACGCCTTTCCAATCGTATTTGTTGCAAACCATTTCCCTCCCCGCAGTAGCCATTTTCAGGCGCAGTGCCGGGTCGGAATATAGCATGAGAATATGCCGTGCTGCTTCGTCGGCGTCGTGATATTCCAGCACCTCCGTCCCCGGCCTTGCCTCTACGCCACTTAGACCCACAGTGGAAGTCACACACGGCAATCCCAGGGCAAGATACTCCAGAATTTTGGTTTGAATGCCCGCGCCAGCACGAACTGAACAGACCCCGCAGAATGCGTCCTCCACTCCATCCAGGATGCGCTCGATGCGTCCGGTCATCTGCACGTCCGGATACTTGCGGAACTGCGCTTGGATGGCCTCCGGAGCGTTCCCAACGATCCGAAAAACAACATTCTTCTGTGCACGCACTTTGGGAAAAATATTCTGAATAAAGTGGTGGCACGCATCCTGGTTTTGAAGTGTGACCATATTTCCAATAAATACAATTACACTGGCTTCTGAAGCCGGAGGTCGGAAAGGTAGTTTCTCTAGATCGGCGCCACAGGGGATCACGTCGACCGGCCAGATATGCGCCGGGTCGAGGAAGCCGCGGTCAACATCAGAAGTAAGCCACACGCGATCAAATTTCTGCACCGACCGCAATTCATATGTCTTTAGCCGACTCTCCTCCACTCGGTAGATCAGTTTCTTCCAGTTGAAACTCCCGCTAAGCTGCCGAATGCGTTGATAATTCATCGAGATAGCATCCGTCATATCCAAAATCTTAAGACCCGGTAGATCCTCGAGGTACTGCCCTGTCCGGATCAGATGTGCCAGAGCAAGATCGTGTTCTGGAAGCAAGGACTGAAGTCTTTTTCGAAACTTCGCAGATTCGTAGTAAGCCAATTGCAATGGGCGCGTCCCGGGAATCGCCAAGGCGGTGTTTAGGTAGGATTGCCAACGCGGAAGATGAATGCGCTCAATGGTTGAGAACAGGTCGTCCTGTGGCTGAAAGCACATCTCTTCGCGGGTTTCGCACAGGCTCAGTAGCGTAATCTCAAAGTGAGAACTTAGCGCCTGACAGATGTGCAGAATTCGGATTCGGTCCCCCCCGATTGCTGGATAGGGAAAGCGGGGAGTCAAGACTAGCAGTCGTTTTTTTACCATGCTTCGTATTCCTTGGCCTGCTCCGGCTTCGCGGCTCCTGCCAACTCTGCCCAAAATGCGCCGATCTGCTCTCTAATCGCGTTAGGATGAAATTTCCACGATTGAATGCGCCCCTGCTCCGACATTTTTACCTGTAGAGCGGAGTCGGCAAGAATCTCCTGCATCGTTGCGGCCATATCTTCGATGGAAAATGGGTCGAAATAGCGTGCCGCTTCGCCGCCGACCTCCTGTAAGCAGGTTGAGGAACTGGCTGCTACGGGCAAGCCGATGGCCATCGCTTCCAAAACAGGAATTCCGAAGCCCTCCGAGATTGATGGCATTATGAAAAGTTTAGCATTCTGAAATAGGAGCATCATATCGGTGTCTGGAATGTACCGCAGAAAGTCCACGAAATTGGCGATGCCAAGCTTACGCGCTTGGGCTTGGAACAGGGAATGAAATTTTTCCTTGACCCCGACCACTTTTAGTCGGAGACTTGAATCTTGGCTGAGTGTGCGGCAGCGCGCAAAAGCCGCGATTGCCCGGCTCAGGTTCTTGCTGGGCGCTTCTCCCGCGACGGCGAGGATGTAGTGTGGCTGGGCAGGCTGGGCAGCTTCAGTGGAAAACCATTCTTCGCCGAGACTGCACGGAATGACGCGAATCCGGCTGCTGTCCAGGGCAAGTCGGGATACCAACTGACGCGCAGTGTAATGTGAGCAAGTCAAGACTAAATCCGCACGCCTGATAGCTCGCGGAACCACGAGTCTGCGATACAAGCGGCCTACATTCTGATAAACAGACCGCGAGAATGGTGCGTGATTCATAAAGATGAGATCATAAACGATCATAACCAATTTGACGTCCCTGGGCAGAAGCAAGGGCGCGGTGTTATAGGGAGCAATGAATACGTCGACCTTGTGGCTGCGCACCAGCCGGGGAAGCGTAGCCTGCTCCCACAAAGGATAGGGTCTAAGACCCGAGGCAACCAGATTCAACGACGCATCGTGCTCGCCGGTTGCGCAAAAACCGAGAAGATCCTGCTCGCGGCCCGCAATCAACTGGCGCAGAAAGCGACCCATCCCGCGGTACTGTCCTAGGCTGAGCCGGGCGTCGTAGGCAACGTGCAAGGAACCATTCATACTTCTCCAGTTACGTCGTCAAAAGCCCTTGAAGTATCAATCTCGTGCCCGCTTTTTAGCGTAATATAGGTGAACCTACTCATTTCTTCGTAATTGTAGAGCAGCGATCACGGTGCCGCATCGCTAACGTAAGTCTATCGAATTGACTCGTCGCGAAACAGCCACATTCTCTTCCCGCTCTCCAGTCTCAGTCTTCATAGAGTTGTGACTTGCTCCGATCAAGACCTCGGATCGAAAACGCTGGATGGTCGAAATCCCCTCGGAGCCGTGCTGAAAGAATAGCCGGTTTCAACATCGAGTGCAAAGAACTTTGAGTAGTATTTCACGAAGTCGAAGTCTGGAAGGAAGAGTTCAGCGGAGCACTTCCAACCCAGCGACTTTATTGGTCTTGCATTGAGCAGCCAGGCGTACTGGTCGAGTTCTAGCTGGGAGTAAACGCTGAGGCCTTCGCCTTTGGGCTGGAACTGGCGGATAAGCCCGTTGCTGTTTTCGTTGACGCCGCGCTATCAGGGAGCGTGCAGGTCGGCGAAGTAGACCTTGACCCCGGTATTGGCGGAGAGGGTCTCGTGCAGGGCCATCTGCTTGCCGCGATCATAGGTGATACTGAGTCTCTTCTGCGCTTCGACGCGATCCTGCACATGCGTAAATCCATCGACTGCGGCCTCGGCTCCGGTGCCGTTCATCTTGGCCAGCAAGGTGAACAGCGTGGAGCGCTCGACCAGCGTGCCGACGGCCGAGCGATTGTACTTTCCCTTGAGGGTGTCGCCCTCCCAGTGTCCGGGGATGAGCCGCTCTTCGATCTCTCGGGGCGCTCGGAGATGGGCACAATGTTGGGGATCTGCCGGGGAGGTCATGGCCACGCGCACGCGGGCGGAGTTTGTAGTGACCGTGACGCAACAGTGCAATCACCTTGCTGCGCAACTCGCCGCGCGGCATGGTGTAGATGACCTGATAGATGGCTTCATACAAAGTTAAACGGGAGCCAGCGCCGGAGATATGCGCTTGAGTGTCGCCGCAATCTGGTAGGGACTGAGGCTGGCGCGGAGATTGTCGACCACCATATCCCCCAAGGCGTACCGGAAGCCGGCCGGCGCGGCACTCGGGGCAGCGCTGGCTTTGCATCAGCCCGTTGCGCCGCAGCTCACAACCGACCGTCGACGGCTCCCGTTTTAAGGCGGCGGCAATTGCCGCCGCCTTGAAACCCAACT
>Ga0181517_10003718_pt1 | contig 14335 bp, 13 predicted proteins | sample PEATcosm2014_Bin_31_FD_119748 | JGI IMG/M metagenome (GOLD analysis project Ga0181517, IMG submission 119748) | Peatland microbial communities from MTU Mesocosm Facility, Houghton, MI, USA - PEATcosm2014_Bin01_30_metaG | ecosystem: Environmental > Terrestrial > Soil > Wetlands > Peat | place... | reverse complement strand
CAAGCACCACCAGCACGACAAGCACGACCGGCGCCGGGGCCCGGACGACCACGTCGGTCCCGCCGACAACGGCCCCGGTCCAGGGCGAAGGGCTCCTGCGCCTGGCCCTGGAGGCGCCCGCCACCTCGTGGGGAGCGAGCCAGCCGAGCTCGACCGTGGTCGACGCCACCCTGACCGATCTCACGACCCACCAGGTGGGGGACACTCAGCAGTTCGTACTGTTCTGGGGCGCCTCGCCCTTCGTCTACGCCGGCTTCGCCGGCCCGGTACGCACCTCAGACCGTTACTCGGTGACGATCTCGGTCGAGCGCTCGGCTTCACATGGCGGGCTGTCGAGGCCCGGACCGGGGCTGACGCCACAGATTGTCGTGCTCGCCACCGCTTTGGAGGTGGTCAGCCCCACCAACCCCCAATACCTGGCCTACAGCTACGCGCCGGTCATGTACGGGCGGTCCACCTCCGCGCTCCACGACGTCCCCCTCCTTACCTACGCCGACGTGAGCCCGGCCGCCGACGGCGCCAGCGTCGTTTCCTACGTCGTCGTTTGGAGCCATGAAGACGCGGGCACGGGCTTTTTGCCGTTCGTCGAATGGGGCTCGTGGGGTCGCATGACCGACATAGAAAACGTCATCTCTTTCACCGTCGCCCGGGACGGAGCGGTCTCCGGGGCCAGGTACCTATGGGGGGGCGAACCCCCGACCGGGTTCCCGGACAGCCAAACGGCGCTGAAAGAAGTCGACGAGAACTTCGCCGGCACCTGGTGGGGCCATCATCCGGTGCTTCGGGACGCCACTGGGAACAACGATCTCTCCGACCGAGCGACGACCCCGTTCAAGTTCCAGCTCGCCCCGGTGGCGGCACCACCGGCCGGCCAGGCCCGAGACGCAGTTATGGACGCCAACCCGTTCACGTACGAGGTCATGGCGCAAGAGGTGGGCCGGTGGTACGCAGACATCTCGACGGTCCCGAGCTCGCCCGAGCCCGGCCAGGCCGAGCAGTACGCCATCGTCGACCTCGACACCAGTGGCAAAGGGGTTTCATCGGTAGCAGTCGACCTTCGCCTGTCCGGCGACTCCCAGTGGTTCCTCAGCGATCTCGGCTGGGGCTACCCCCTGGTCGGGACGGGCCACGTCCGTACGGTGGTCAAGCTACCGGTGGGTTGGTCGTCGAGAAGTATCGTCGGGGCGCAAGTGGTCGTCGAGCCGCCCTCTGCCGCGCCGAGCGTTAGCGTGCACTCGCTTCACGTCGAAAGCTTCACCGGGACGACCATCGAGCAGGTGCCTGTGCCGCCCGTCGTCGTACGGGCCGAAGTCCTGGACATCCCACCGCCGTAGACTAAAATTAGAGCCCACCGTTGGCGACAAAGGCGTCGACCTTTGTCTCCAGTTCGTCGAGATCGGCCTCGGGCACATGTCCCCGACCTCCGTCGTGGAACTTCCTTATCTTGCCCCCGATGGGAGAAAGGACAACCGAGTCAAACTCCTGCATCCCGTTCAAAAGGTGCCCATCACTGTCTTTGGTGTTCCACGCCTTACGGTAGAGAGCCACATAGCGGATGGACTGCTGGCGGCGGACCGTCTCGTCGGCTTCCCGTTGCGCCGCACTGGTCCGCATGAACCGCTCGAACATTGTCACTCCTTGGTAACCCAGCGGCGCTATGGCCGCCGGCCTCTGCCGGCCTTGGTGCTGGGTAACCCACGAGGCCTTCGGGCTCGGTGCCCGTAGAACGATTGTCACGAACGGACCTAGAGCCGTGAACGCCGTGCCAGGTCTGGGACGACGCTTCCAGTCTACTCGCCTGGTCCAACCGACGGGGCCGTGGCCTGACAATCGCAGCCACGGCCCTCGGGGACCGCCGCTATGAGGACCTCCAGCGCCTGGAGGAGGCGGTCGCGGCTACGAGAGAAGACCGCCACCACCTCCTCGTGGGTCACCGCAGCCACGTCCGGGCGACCTTCGAGGCCGGCATCGAAATCGGTGACGACGGCCAGAGTGACGTAACACATGCCCAGCTCACGGGCCAGTACTACCTCGGGGTACTGGGTCATCCCGACGACGTCGGCACCCATCCGTTGGAACCATTGCGACTCGGCCCGGGTGGAGAACCGCGGGCCTTGCACGACGACCACCGTGCCCGCGTCCGAAACGGGAAAACCCGCCTGACGTGCGGCCGCAGCCGCGAGCGGTCGCAGCTCTGAGCAGTAGGGGTCTGCCGCGCTCAGATGAGCGACCTTCGGCCCATCGAAGAAGGTGTCGCGCCGGCCCCTGGTGCGGTCGACGAACTGGTCACAGATCACCACCGACCCCGGCTCCAGTTCTGGCCGCAGGCTCCCCACCGCGCAGGGGCCTATGACACGCTCGACGCCCAGGGAAGAAAAGGCGAAGAGATTAGCTCTGAAATTGATCTCGTGAGGGGGAATCGTGTGGTCACGACCATGACGGGGGAGGAACGCCACCGCTTGGCCACCCACCCGGGTCAAGCGGATGGGGTCACTTGGCCGTCCATAGGGCGTGTGAGGCCATACCTCTTCTCCCGTATCCCCCAGGGCGTACAGACCTGACCCTCCGATGACACCCAATCTCACGGCCTCTCGCACCATGCCCCTCACGTTACAGAGTCGCTCCGCTGGTCCGTACTCCACGGCCGTCCGTTCGCTGGGCCGGGCCTCAAACTCCGGGAAAGACCTTTCGCAGTTGGTCCAGGTCCGCCTGCCCTTTGGTTGGTGGAGTGTGGCCCGGGTCGAGGCGGCCGTAAACGAGCCTGATGAAGGCTTCGGCCGGGATCTCGAGGTCGGGCGTGCGAGCAGGTCCGCCCGGCTCCAAGGACACGGCGTCGGCCCCGATGACGAGCGTAAACCCACGCCGCGGCTCGGTCGTGAGCACGGCGACTCGGCGCGGCGTCCCGACGGGCTTCCCGACGAACCCGGCGATCATCTGGAGGTTGTCGATAACGACCTCGGTCGGCCCATGGGCGAGAGCGGCCTCCGGGTCGAACGTCACCTCGACGTCCCAGGAGTGCAGAGCATGCTCATTAAGTCGCATGCCGACGAACCCGGCGAAATCTGAAGTCACCGGGCCCATGGCGAACACGAACCGCGCCCGATCATCGTCTGTGCTCGACGTGAGACGCTCCGCTAAGGCCCTATCGGCAACAAGGAAATCTGCCGCCTTCTGTTCAGCCGACTTGGCGTCCCACTCGGCCCAGACGCCTTGAGCAAAGTCTGACGGCGTCTCATTCCCCGCGATACCGTCCTCGAACCGGCGCCGAAAGATCACCGCCCCTGAGCCCAGGTGAGAGAGGACGTCGGCCACCGTCCACTTGGTCGGGTAAGCCGACGCCACCAGCTGGGCTGGTTGGAGGCCCTCGACGGTACGGGCTAGGTCCGACACCGAGGTCTGTAGCACTTCGAGCTGTTCTGTCATCCTTGTTCCTTCGTCAATGGAGAGCCTAGACGTGGGGTGGCTGCTCACGTCTATCTCAAAGGTTCCTATCAGGCAACTCTGAGCTTGGCGCGCCATATTTGAACCGTCCCGGGACTGCCGGGGGAAAGTGAGCGCGTGGACATGGCAGACGAGCCCCGTACGGTGGTCCGACCGCAGCCTGCCCTGGCCTCGACCACGAAGCCTGCCGGCTCGAGCAGTGCCAGCCGTGGACGGCGGATAGCCGTGGCCACCGCGCTCGTGCTGGTCGCTCTCGCCGTACGGTCGGTGTTCTTCAAGTACGAGACCGGGGACTACACGAGCTATTTCCATGTCTGGTACGAGTTCATATTGGACCACGGGCGCTTTGGCGCGCTCAAGTACTCGTTCGCCAACTACAACGAGCCTTATTTGTACCTGCTCGCCCTGCTGACCTACACGCCCTTGGGGCCGCTGATCGGGATAAAACTGATATCCGTCTCGTTCGACCTGGTGCTCGGCTATTTCACCTACCGGATAGTGCGTCTGCGCTACCCGCACGGTTGGGTGCCGACGGTCGCCGCGGCGGTAGTCCTGTTCCTGCCTACGGTGGTGCTCAACAGCGCGCTGTGGGGCCAGATCGACGCCACCTACACGTCTTTGGCGCTCGGGGGACTCTATTTCGTCCTGCGCCGCCGGCCGTGGCTGGCCTGCATTTTTTTCGGTCTGGCCCTTTCGTTCAAGTTGCAGGTCGTTTTCCTCTTCCCCGTACTGCTCCTTCTGCTGCTTCGGCGGTGGGTGCCGTGGCGAGCCCTGGTGATGGTCCCCCTGGTGTTCGTATTGATGGACCTGCCCGCGCTCGTGGTCGGCGCTTCGGTCTCGACCCTGTGGTCGACCTACACGGGAGAGATCGGTCTTTACCAGCAACTCACGCTCAATGCCCCCAACATTTACCAGTACCTCGGCATCACTGAGTCCAGTGACCTGCGCAAGTTGGGCATTGCCCTCACGCTAGCTATTGTCCTGGCGCTGATCGCTGTCGTAGTGGTGCGCCGGGCCCAACTGACGCCGACCAGGATCCTGCTCGCCGGCACCGTCTCGGTGATCCTGGTGCCCTACCTTTTGCCCGCCATGCACGAGCGTTACTTCTACCTGGCCGACGCCCTCACGGTGATCTCGGCGTTTTACCTACCTCGACGGTTGTGGGCTTTGCCCGTCCTGGAGCAGTTTGCTTCGCTCATGTCCTACATGCCCTTCCTGCTGGCCACCACGACCACGGCCGGGGCAGCCGGCGGGGCAACGGGCGGCGGCAACTTCGGACGACCGGGCGGCGGCGCCTCCGCCGGGCCCGCGGGGGGTTCCCCGGGCAACCGCACCGGCGGGGGGATGGGCCCGGGCGCCGGGGGCGGCGCCTTCTCGCACGGCGGCAGTACGTTCGGGCACGGGACGGGTGGCACCGGAGGTCTGGCCAGCCACACCGTCGTGAGCTTCAAGATCCTGTCCACGGTGATGTTGGCCGCCCTGGTCCTGGCATTGTGGACCGCTGTCAGGGAGTTCCGCCGCCCCCCACCGCCCGAGCCGCGTGGACCTGAGGGGCTTGGACCTGATCAGGTCGATAGGGCCCTACCGGCCCTCCCCGCCAAGGAGGGCATGATGGACGCCCCCGAGGCCATAGTGGCACCCGAGCACCCCTCGCTGACGTAGCGGCTCTCCGGTCTCACCAGCCCCGTTCGGCCCACTCCTCGAAGTGAGGCCTTTCTCGCCCTATCGTCGTGCCGGCGCCATGACCGGGCATCACGAGGGTTTCGTCCGGCAATGGCGCGAACAGCCTCCGGTCTATCGAGGTGAGGATGACGGCAAAGTCCCCGAGCTCGGTTTGCGTATTGCCGGGACCGCCAGGGAACAAGGTGTCCCCGGTGAGCACGACGGGCGAGCCCTCGACCACGAAGCATGTTGACCCCGGTGTATGGCCGGGCGTGGCGATCGTGCGGATCTTGAGCCGGCCGACCTCGAGGAGCGCGTCGTCCTCGAGTATCAGGTCGTACGCCGGCAGCATGGCGGCGTCGGCCGCCGCCACTGCCACCTCGTAGCCCGCATCGCGTACCGCAGGCACGGCCTGGATATGGTCCCAGTGGCCGTGCGTCTCGACGACTTGGCGCACGCCCAGGTCGCGGCATTGCTTAAGCAGCAGGTCGTGCTCGTTGGCAGCGTCTACGAGGAGAGCATCACCGGTCTGCTTGCAACGCACCACGAAGACGTTGTTGTCGATAGGGCCGACAACGTAGCGATGGATCTCCACCTGGGAGTCCTCATAATAGGGCGGGGCCACGAAGCCACAGGGTAGCCCACATTGACGTCCTTGCCCCTCGGTCCGGCTACGGCACCGCCGTCCGTCGACGGTGTGCCGCGTGCCACTGGCGTCGCTGTCAATTTTATGACGTTAGCTAAATAGCTAATTTGCTCTTTTGCGCTAGGTCCAATAGTCCGCTCAAGCTCCTCCTCAGGGGAACTTGGGGACCTTGGCCAGGCCCTGGGCCAAGGCCTCGAAGAAGCCTCTCAGGTCTTGACGGCGCGACGCATCGTCGGTCGCCAAGCAGTACACATAGGCGACGGGCTGCTCGCTGCCGCCCTGGTAGACGTCTGATTGGCTGGCGCAGTCCTCGTTGCGGTAGGTGAGCCAGGTCGTCTCGGCCGTGACGAAGCCCCGGGCAGCCGCATTGTCCCTCAGCAGGGTGAAAATCACCCTTACGTCGCCGTCGAGGCGCGTGTCGGCGGCAAGGACCTGGCGCTCACCACAGCCCTCCTGGCCGATGGTGGTGTTTTCGTTACAGGCCAGGACGGGCTTGAAGGCCTCCGTTATAACCGGAGGCCGCAGCACTGGAGCAACCTGCCCCTGGTCCACCCTGGCACCGCCTGCCCCAACACCGCCCGCCGTCGCCGGGCCCGCCATAAGGAGGCCGAGCACGGCGCAACCACCGGCCCCGATCATCGTCCAAGCTTTGAACATGTCTGAAGTCTGCCCGGTCGGGAGGCTCGTCCGGCCCCCCGCCACTCAGACGATCGAGGCCAGGGCCTCCCTAAGAGCGGCGACGACCGACGCCGGCTCAGGGTCCTCGACCACATAGCGACCGAACACCAGGCCGTCGACGGCCGAGCCCAGCTGACGGACACGGGCCAGCACCTCTTGAAGCCCGCCGCGCCGCGCCCCTCCCAGCAACAGGACCGGTACAGAGGCATATTCGGTCACTTCGGCCAGCGACCCGTCGCTCGGAGGCGGGATCTTGGCGATGTCCGCGCCGGCTTCGGCCGCTCTTCTGACCGAATCGCGCAGGTTCGTCGCCGTGTGGACCGAGACCTCGTCGAAGCCCCCGGGGACGACCTCGGCCATGATGGGCAGGCCCCAGCGGTCGGCATGGACGGCTAGGGCCTCCAGGCCGCGCATGGTGGCGCTCTCGGCCTCGGTGTACGGGTAAACCTCGTACTTCAGGGCCGACGCCCCGAAGGCCACCGCCTGCTCGACTACCTGCTGGGCCCCCTGGTGGTCCTGGCTGACGCTGACGACCACCGCCCGGCCGGCGAGGTGGCTTTCGAAATGCCGAGCAGTGCTCAGCGACAGCAGGTAGCCATCCACGTCGGCGGCCGCCAGCTTGTCGAGTACCTTGCCCGGGTCGGCCTGGGCACCGCTATAAATGGCGCGCGGCTGGTCCATCGCCACGATCAACGCCTTTCGCCCCGGTGGGAGCAACCGGTCCATTTTTAGTAATCGGCCCATGTCGATGTGTTTAGCACACCCGGCTGGGCACCTAGACAAGACGGTCGGCGGGCACCGGGAAGTCATGGGGGCCACTGAAAAGCCCCGCCGCACAGCCGCCAAACATGGCCGCCCCCCTGGCCCCGGCCTCGGTCACCGCCGGCCAACGTACGGTGGGCGCCAACGCTCCCCGGCGCCGGCGCAGGCCGGCGCAGCGAGCCCACCCTCCACTGAGGACCAGTTCGGTGGCCGGCCCGGCGACGGACTGCATGGCTCCGGTGATGCGCATGGCACCATTGGACAGGCAGTTGAGGGCGGCGGTCCACAGTGCTGCCGGCGACGCCGTAGGCCCTACGCCGCGGATGGAGGCGGGGGTATCGAAACCCTCCTGGACCACCACCAAAGGACCGGCCGGAGTGAGCTCGCCAGCCGCGTCGAGCGCGGCCAGGGCGTCGGGCCCGGCCACGCCCAGCAGGGCGAGCACACGCTCGAGCATGAGGCCCAGCAACTGACCTGTGATTAGGGCGTACATGCCCGGGACGGTGTGCCAGCCCGCGTCCAGCCCGGCCTCTACGGCGCGCCCCACCGCCGGGGCGTCCAGCGCCGGCACCGTCCGCACGAATGCTTCCGCGGTGCCGCACGAGTCGAGGATCTGGCCCGGCCTGACAGCGCCTAGGCCGGCCGCTATGCACATGTGATCGTGGCCCGCCGTCGTGAGGGCAGCCCCCTTTAGGCGTCCCAGGGCGTCGGAGCGGCCCCGGTCCAGGCCTTGGAGGTGAGCCAGAGAGCCCCGGACCACCCTGCCCGCCCGCTCGCCGGCCTGGACCACGGGTGGGAACAGGTCGGGCCGGGCCCCGGCCCACTCCAGGCCTTCGGCCCACCAGCAACGGTCCGCCAGGGAGAGGGCCCCGGTGCGCGAGGCCAGCGATGCTTCCGCCACCTGCTCGCCCCCCAGGCTGTGCACGACCCAATCGGCGACGCTCAGCGCCCGTCGGGCAGGTGGCCCGTTGTGACGGGAATGCCATGCCAGCTTGGCCAGGGTGCACATGGGCGACGCCACCAGCCCGGTCCGCTGCGAAAACGCTGTCGCGCCGAAGACCTCGGCCAGCTCGGCCGCTTCGTCCTCACCACGGCTGTCGTGCCAGGCGATCGCCGGGGCTACGGGGGAACCGTCCTCGCCCAGCAGGACAACGGTCTCCGCCATGCTCGTGACCCCCAGGCCGACGACCTCGCCCGGCGGGGCAGCGTCAAGAGCGTCACCTATCGCCCGGGCCGCGGCCCCGATGATGTCGGCAGGCCATGTCTCGGCGCCCGACGGTACCGTCCGCCAGGGTGTGGGGACACTGCCCCACGAGATCTCCTGGCCATCGGGGCCGACCACCGCCGCCTTGGTCATGGTGGTACCTATGTCGAGGCCAACCAGCAGTTCGGTCGGCCCGTCCGGCCGCAGAGCTGCGCTCACGGTCCCGCCTCGCCTGAGCCGCGCGGGATGAGCCGGGTAGGCACGACGATCCGGCGCGGCGGTCCCGCGTCGCCATCGAGCCGTTCGCAGATCAGGCGCGCCGCCCGGCGCCCCAGTTCGACGGGATCATAGGCCACCACTGTCACCGGGGGTGACAGGAGGGGGGCGAGCTCGAAATCGTCGAAAGCCACCATGGCCGGCGGCCGGGCCACGGCCACGCCGGCCAGAGCCCGCAGCACCCCCGAAGTAATCCGGTTGTTCCCCGTGAACACGGCGGTAGGCGGCACTGGGAGCGAGAGCAGGTCGATGATGGCCGCCTCGGCACTTTTGCTGTCATGGCAGCCGAGCCGTACGAGCTCCTGGTCGAACGGCAACCCGGCAGCGACGAGGGCCTCCCGGTAACCCTGCAGGCGTCCCACGGTCGTGAAGACCCCCGCCAAGTCGCCTACGTAAGCGACCCGGCGGTGGCCGTGGGCCACCAGGTGCAGTACGGCGGCGCGAGCCCCGCCGACGTTGTCGATCAGGATGGTGTCCGCGGCCAGGTGGCACGGTGGCCGGTCGACGAAGACGACCGGCGTGCCCAGGGCCAGCTCGGAGGCAAGGAAGCTGTGGTCCGGGCCCGTGGGCACCACCAACAGGCCGCCGACACGGCATTCGCAAAGTAGCTCGAGGAGCGCCCGCTCACGCTCCGAGTCCTCGTCGGTACTGCCCGCCACCACGAGCAACGCCCGGTCGCGGACCTCCTCCTCGACCCCCCGGGCCAGGGCAGCGTAGAAAGGGTTGGACACGTCCTTGGTGACGAGCCCCAGCATGCGCGACAAGCGGCCCTCCCGTAGCGCCCGGGCGTGCTCGTTGCGGCGGTAACCAAGGTCGCGGATCGCCTGCTGGACGCTCAGCAGGGTCGGACCGCTCACACTGCGCTCCTCATTGACCACCCGTGAGACCGTCTTCAGGCTGACGTTGGCGGCGCGGGCCACGTCGGTCATCGTCGGCCGCATCAGTGGGCTCTCAATAGCTCCGCGCAGACATGACGCACACGTCATACATGGCGGCGGCCGGATTGTCAAAGGGCCCGGACAGTCAAAGAACAACCGGGACAGGTGCCTTGACAAGCCGTACCCGACCTGTTAGCAAGTGCCCCGGGCCGACAACGTTGTCAATCAGGGGCTACGGCCAGAAGACCAACCCAGGGGGTGGCGGTGAGCGAGGTTCACGAAGGCGGTGAGCCGGAGGTAGCACGCGTCCCCGTGATCTCCACGCGTGGGATTACCAAGCACTTCGGCAGCGTCCAGGCGTTGCGGGGTGTCGACCTGGACGTTTATGAGGGCGAGGTGGTGGGGCTGGTCGGCGACAACGGGGCCGGCAAGTCGACTCTGGTCAACATCCTCTCCGGGGCGCTCCAGGCCAACGACGGTTCCATCTTTGTCGACGGCAAGGAGGTGACGTTCACCTCTTCCCTGGAAGCTCGCCGGGCCGGCATCGAGACGGTGTACCAGGATCTCTCCCTGGCTCCCGACCTGTCCGTGTGGGCCAACATCTTCCTGGGCCGCGAGCAGAGCGTGAAGGGCCCTCTGCGCTGGTTCCACTGGCTCGACCGCAAAGCGATGGCCAAAGCGCAGAAGCCGACCTGGAGCGCACGCACATCCGCATCGGTTCCGTCAACTCGCTCGCCGGGCGGCTCTCCGGAGGCCAACGCCAGGCCATAGCCGTCGGCCGAGCGGTGGCCTGGGGGTCCCGGGTCATCTTGATGGACGAGCCCACGGCCGCGCTCGGTGTCGAACAGCAGGCCAAGGTGGGCGAACTGGTGCGCTCCGTGTGCGACCAGGGCGTGCCCATCCTGCTCATAAGCCACAACCTGCCGCAGATCCATGCCCTTTGCGATCGCGTAGTAGTGCTCTTCCAAGGCCGCGTGGTGACCGACCTCCGCCCCAGCGAGTGCAACGTGGAGGAGATCGTCAGCTGGATCACCGGGGCTTCCCTGGCCGCTACGACGGCTTCGGTGAGCCACCTCTCCCGGTCCGGGGGCCAGCATGGCGATTAAGCTCCCCGCCGCCCTGACCCCCAGCGGGACGGTATCTCCCAACGCTGGGCCCGAGGGCGACCCGACAAAGCGCTCCCCCTGGCTGAACGCAGTCGACAAGGTCGGGGACTTCTGGATAGTCGGCGTGCTGGTCTTCATGGTCCTGGTGTTCGGCTTGGACTCCCCCAGCCACGACCTGTTCACCCGGGCCAGCTGGCTCAACACCTCCCAGTACGCGGTGGAGTTCTTGATCCTGGCCGTCGGGGAGACCTTCGTGATCATCACCGGGGGCATCGACCTGTCCGTCGGCGCCGTGCTGGGCTTCACCGGGATGGTGTCGGGCGCGGTCATGCAGTCGATGCTTTCGAGCCACGACAACGGGCTTGTCACCACTGTTGTCGGTTTCGTCGTCGCCCTCCTGCTCGGCGCCTTTATCGGGTTCGTGAACGGCTACCTCATCACCCGTCTCAAGCTGCCCCCGTTCATCGTGACCCTGGGGACCCTGACCGCCGTCGGAGCAGCCCCCGCCTTGATCAACGGCGGTAACGAGATCAGCAACATCCCCAACCAGATCTCCACTATCGGTTCGGCCGAGATCGGCAACTGGATTTATTACACCGTCCTGGTCGCCGCCGTGGTGTGCATCCTGATGGGCCTGGTGCTGCACCGCACTCGCTTCGGGCTGCGGACCTACGCCGTCGGCAGCAACAACGTAGGTGCGCGGCGGGCCGGGATCAACGTCAATGCTCACCTGGTCCGGGTGTACATGATCTCCGGCGTTCTCGGTGGCCTCGCCGGCATGATGGTAATGGCCAACTTCTCCGTCGCTACGCCCGTCGCAGGAACCAACGATGAGCTGAACGCAATCGCCGCCGTTGTCATCGGCGGAGCCAGCCTCTTCGGTGGTCGGGGCCACATGTTGGGCACAGTCGTGGGGACCTTCATAATCGCGTTGCTCGTAACTGGCCTGGTCCTGGTGGGAGTGAGCGGCAGCTGGCAGCAGGTTGCCACTGGCATAATCATCGTCGCCGCCGTGGCCGTAGACCAGGTGCGCCTGCGCCTGGCCGAGCGGTGAGGACCAGGCCCGGCCTCTTGTAACAACCCGCGGGCTGCGAGAACAATCTTCGGCCCAAAGAGAAACCGAAAGGAAGGAAATAAAGAAATGACCAAAGAGAACTCAGGCAGGACCAGGGGATGGCGTTTCCGGTTGGCTGCGGCGGGGGCGTCCGCTGCGCTGGTGTCCGCCACTGTGTTGGCTGGCGCCGCCGGCCCCGCAGCAACCGCAGCTAGCGCTGCCTCTAAGCACTACACCTTCCTGCTCATCCCCGGGCTCACCGTCGACCCCTTCTACATCACCATGCACAACGGGGCGGCGGTGGAAGCAGCCAAACTCGGCGTTACCTTGAAGTGGGCGGGAGCGACGACTTTCGTGGCCACCCTTCAAATCCCGGTGGTCAACTCCGAACTGGCCAGCAAGCCCGACGCCCTGCTCATCGCCCCCACTGACGAGGTCGCCCTATTCAAGCCGATCGATGCCTACGTCAAGGCCGGCATCCCGGTCATCGCCGTCGACACCACACTGGCGAACACGTCCATTCTGACCGCCGCCATCAGCTCGGACAACTACCAAGGTGGCGAGGCCGCGGCCGATACGATTGCCAAGCTCGCCCACGACACGGGCCAGGTTGCCGTGATCAACGTCAACAAGGGCGTTTCCACCACCGACCTCCGCCAGGACGGTTTCCTGTTCGAGATGAAAAAGTACCCGAACATGCAGGTTGTCGCCACCGACTACGACCAGGACAGCCTCACGACAGCGGAGTCACTGGCCCGGAGCCTCATCCTTTCCCATCCGAAGCTGGTCGGGATCTTCGGCACCAACCTTTACTCGGCTGAAGGCGCCGGCAAGGGCGTCATCGCGGCTGGCGACAAGGGCAAGGTATTCGTCTCCGGCTACGACGCCGAGCCTGCGGAAATTACCCTCCTGCGTGAAGGGGTCGTCAACATCCTCGTTGTCCAGAACCCGGCGGCCGAAGGCGCCCTGGCCGTCCAGGACGCTTACGACGCCGTCACAGGCAACAAGTCCATGATCAAGAAGTCGGTACTCCTGCCGAACGTGGTGGCCACCCAAGCCAATATGAACGACCCGAGCATCAGCAAGTACTTCTACTCGTCGACTCTGACGGGCTAACTCCCTCCTCTCACCCAGCCCCGGGCCTAACGCCCGGGGCTGGTGCCAGCCACCCTTGAGAGGAAGTCGTTCACGCCATGCCCATTGACCCGTTCGGCCATGACGGCCCGTCCACGTTCCGAGCCAACAGCGAGACGCTCTTGGACCAGGGCGAGCTGAGCCTGCTCCTGGAGAGCATGCACGGGGCCAAAGTCGCAGTGGCCGGAGATTTCTGCCTGGACTCCTACTGGCACCTCGACGAGGGGCCAGAAGAAGAATCGATCGAGACCGGCCTGCCGGTCCGGCGCGTCACCAGCCAGCGTTACAGCCCGGGCGGGGCCGGCAACGTCGTCGCCAACCTGGTCGCCTTGGGGGTGGGCCAGGTGCGTGCCATCGGCGTCTACGGAGGGGACCCCTTCGGCGCCGTGCTGGTCAAACTGCTCGGCGACCTGGGGGCGGACACCACCGGCATGCTCGGGCTCGGGCCGGACTGGCAAACGCTCGTCTATGCCAAGCCCCACCTGGGACGCCACGAGCAGAGCCGCTTGGATTTCGGCACCCGCGACGCTCTGGCCGAGGAGCCTTTACGGGCCTTCGAGGCGGCCCTGGGGAGCGCCGCCGCCTGGGCCGACGTGGTGATAATAAACCAGCAGGTGAACAGTTGTTTCGCCAGCGCCGACATAGTGAGCCGGGTCAACGCCGTGATCGCCGCTCACCCCGCCACGACGTTTGTCGTCGACGCCCGCCTGTCCACGACGCCCTTCGTCGGGGCGGTCCTCAAGCTGAACGTGGCCGAGAGCCTGCGCCGCCTCGGGGGCACGGGCCCGGCGTCGCTGACCGACGACCAGGTCATCGACCTGGCCCGTCGTGTCGCCGGCCAAACGGGCCAGCCGTTTTTCATCACCAGAGGCGACCGCGGGGTCGTGGCCGCCGATGGCCGGGAGGTCTATGTGGCCCCGGGCGTGGACGTCGGCCGGGAGGTGGACCCGGTGGGCGCCGGCGACACGGTCGTGGCCGCTATAAGTGCGGTGCTCGCCTGCGGGAGCACGCCGGCCGTGGCCGCGTACGTGGCCAACATCGCCGCCTCCGTGACCGTGCGCAAACTGGCGACGACGGGCACCGCCAGCCCGGCCGAGGTGCTCTCGGCCGCCGACGGCACCGATTACATCTACAGCCCCGAGCTGGCCGAGGTCCCGGCCCGGGCCCGCTTCCACCCCGGCTCGGAGATCGAGGTAATTGTCGGGCCATCGCCAGGGGCCCGGCCCGCTCATGTGGTCTTCGACTTCGACGGCACCCTGTCGACATTGCGTGAGGGCTGGGAGCAGATCATGGCCCCGGTGATGCTGCGGGCCATCCTGGGCGACGCCGCCACCTCGGTCAGCGCCGAGGACTTCGCCACGGTCAGCGCCACCGCCCAGGACTTCATCGACCGCACCACCGGGATACAGACCCTGGTCCAGATGCAGGGCCTGGTCCGTCTCGTCCGCCAGTTCGGCTACGTGCCCGACAGCGAGGTCCTCGACGAGCGCGGCT
>Ga0181517_10003715_pt1 | contig 14339 bp, 8 predicted proteins | sample PEATcosm2014_Bin_31_FD_119748 | JGI IMG/M metagenome (GOLD analysis project Ga0181517, IMG submission 119748) | Peatland microbial communities from MTU Mesocosm Facility, Houghton, MI, USA - PEATcosm2014_Bin01_30_metaG | ecosystem: Environmental > Terrestrial > Soil > Wetlands > Peat | place... | reverse complement strand
ATCACCTGCACGAACAGCGTGATCAGCACCAGCGGCGCCCCCGGAATCATCACCACGGTTCCGGCCAGCAGCAGCGTGAAGAAGAAATACGCGTAAAACCATGGCGCTTCCTTGATCTTGTGGTTCAGCGAGTGCGCCCACCCGAACACCTCGCCGAACGCCCACGAACTGGCCAGCGAGATGCACACCGCCCCCAGCAGCCCGGCGTCGAACAGGCCGATGGCGAATATCGTCCCGATGAACCGGCTCTGCGGCATGATCGACCTGGCCGCCTCCGCCGCGTCGTTCACGTTCTTCCCATACAGCAACTCGCCGCAGACGATGATCAGCACCACCGCCACCACCACCGTCAGAATCGAGCCGATGAACGTGTCAATCTTGCCGAACTTGATGTCCTTTTCCTTCAGACCCTTATCCACCACCGAACTCTGCTGAAAAAACAGCATCCACGGCGCGATTGTCGTGCCGATGTTGGCCATCAGCATGAAAAACAGCCCGTTGGACGGCCCGCCCACCGGCGGCCGCGGCGGCAGGTACGGTACGAACGACCCGTACAAAACCTCCCTGACCGACGGATGCACCATGAACGCGGCCGGGATATAGATCAGATTCACTACGCAAAACACCAGCGTCACTTTTTCCCAAGTCCAATAGCGCCCCGACATGATCATCGATCCCATGATGATCCAGACGACCAGGATGGTCACGATCGGCGGGATATGAAAGATGCTCATCGCCGCCGTCATGCCGATGAATTCGGTGATCATCGTCAGCCAGTCGGTCAAGACCAGATCCAGCAGCGAGAACCAGCCCCAAAACCGCCCGAAGGACGCGAAAATCGCCTCGGCATGCCCGCGCTTGGTCACCGCGCCCAGGCGAACGGTCATCTCCTGCACGTAATAGGCCACCGGCCCAAGCAGGATCAGGAACCACAGCAGGTGAAACTTGTATTGCGCGCCGGTCATCGTGTAGGTCGTGATCCCACCGGCATCGTTGTCGGCCACCATCACGATGATCCCCGGCCCGGCGATGGCCAGGAACAGCCGCATCGCCTTGGCCGAGCGGCGAAAGGCGAAAAACGATCTGGCCACCAGGTTCATGCCGGCATCCGGCTGTCCCTTGGCTGGCTCCAGGATGGTCTGCTGCATCGCCATGAATTCTCAATATACGCTCTCACGCCGCCGCATCGCGTATTTGCCGCATGATGCGCCATTGGATTTCCACCCGCAAGCGATCCTCCACGACCATCGGTTGCGTGGCATGTTTTGCGGTGACTTTCTTCCCCAACCGGAGGGGCCGAAGGCACCTGAATTGGCTCGTTCATCCCATCCTAACACAAATCGCGACTATCATGGGGAACGGAGAACGCATGGATTGTTGGATTTCGCTTTTGCTCATGACCTACGGCGCGTTCGCGGCCGTGCCTTTTGGCAACCTCCCCACGGCCGGCAACGACGGCGTCACCTATCACGCCGTGCCGGCCGGTCCGGAGATTCGGCCGTATGTGGTCGCGCCCGCGCGGGAACCCAAACTCGATGACCAGGCGGCGTGGAAACTGCTTCGCACCCGCGTCAAATACGTCTTTGTCATCTACCAGGAAAACCGCTCGTTCGATTCCTACTTTGGAACCTTTCCCGGCGCCGACGGCCTGTTTTCCCGCCCGGCCACGCAAACCCTGGGGTTCAATCAGGAACTCATCAACACCGACGGCACGCTCACCACCATCCATCCGTTTCGCATCGGCCCAGAACAGTTCGCGGCCGATACCGATGACATCGACCATTCCCACCAGCGCATCGTCGAGAAGATGGACGTGATCAACGGCCATCCGGGCATGGACCGTTTCGCCTTCGACGAGGAGCGCAAGTATTCCCCGACCGGAAATCCATCCCTCAAGGCCAAGCAGTATGGGGAATTGGCCATGGCCTACATGGACGGCGACACCGTGCCGTTTCTCTGGCGGTATGCGGATCGCTTCGTTCTGTTCGATCATATTTTCCAGCAGATGACCGGGCCGTCCACGCCGGGCAATCTCTCCATTATCGCCGCACAGAGCGGACAGACGCAGTGGGTTCTGCACCCGGACCAGATCCCCAAACCCGGCCGGACCAAGGGCGCGCCGGTCTTCAACGATGACGATCCGCTCTGGGGATCGATCCTCGATCCGGTGAAGAATCTGATGCCAACGAATCCCCTTGAGCCGACCCCGGCCAGAAAGGTCCAGGACAACCTGAAATTCGCCAGCCTGCCCCTTTCGCTGCAGGGCGCAGCGCTGAAGCAGGCCACTACCCGGGATTCCGATCCCGATGACGATCTGGAAGATGTCACTCACGACATCACCGCCATCACCAACACCGGCAAGCCGACAACCGGCTTCGGCTGGTATCAGGAAGGATTCAATCACGAACCCACCGACAAGGATGACGACGACGGCCCGGTCGATGCCATGGGGCGTCACGCATCCTACATCACGCACCACAACGGCCCGCAGTATTTCGGATACATCGCCAACAATCCCGTCATGCGCCAGGGCCTGCACGGGCTGGATGATTTCTACGCCGATCTCCGCCACGAATCCCTGCCGGCCGCGGGCGGCGTCTTTTACCTCAAGGGCGGATATCACAATCAACTGGGCCTCAAGCCGGCCGATCCCGATCCCCGGGTGCAGAAGAATTTTCTCGGCGATGACGATCACCCCGAGTATTCCGATGCCCAGATCAGCGAGGCGATGGTCGCCCAGACCATCAACCGCATCGCTCAAAGCCCCTATTGGAACCAGTGCGCCATCATCCTCACCTGGGACGATTCCGAAGGCGATTACGATCACCTCCCGCCGCCGATCCGCAGCACCGGCCCGGACGGCCTGCCCATGAGCGACGGCCCGCGCGTGCCGCTGCTGGTGATGTCGCCCTATTCCCGCGTCCACTACGTCGCCCACGCCCAGGGCAGCCATGCCTCGGTCGTGAAATTCGTCGATCACCTTTTCGATCTGATTCCCCTGGCCCAGTTGCCCGATGAATTTCTCGCCCGACAGCTCGGCGAAAAGAAATTCGGCCAACTCGAACTCGGCCCGGCCGACGCCATCACACCCAATGTGACCGATCTGCTCGATGCCTTCGACCCGGCCCGCCTCGCCGGCCAGGCCCCTCCTCTGCCCCGCCAATACATCACCATCCCCGACGACCTGCTCCATACCCTCCCGCAAATCAGCGGCTACGGCCTCAAAGACATTGGCATCACTCCCATCGACAAGTTGCTCGGCATCAAGAACGAAATCCCCGACGATTTCAACCCCCGCCCCTCGACCACGCCGACGCCCGGCAAGTGAGGCCATCGGCAAATTGGTTCGGTAAACCCGCGCCAGCCAAATCCGCTGCGTGCTGTGCTGCCCGCCTATTGATGTCCGGCCGGCTGCGCAGATCATTTCGATCGCCGCCGGGCTTTTCCCGTGGAGTCTCCATGACCAGCGACTACGTGCATGGCTACGACCAACTTGAAAATCAACGCCTGCGCGATCAGGCCGGCACGCTCGTCGAGTTGTTGCATTCGGACACCGCCTTCCCCAAGGGCAGCCGCGTGCTCGAGGCAGGATGCGGCGTCGGCGCACAGACCGTCACGCTGGCAGCCCATAGCCCTGGCGCAATGATTACGTCGATCGACGTATCGGCCGCGTCGCTGGCCGAGGCACAAAAGACTGCCGCCGCCGCGGGCATCACCAACGTGACCTTCCAGCAGGCGGACATTTTCCATTTGCCATTTGGTCCGGCGTCTTTCGATCATGTTTTTGTCTGCTTCGTTCTGGAACATCTCAGCCAGCCCATCGCGGCATTGGGCGCCCTGAAATCCGTCCTGAAGCCCGGCGGAACACTGACGGTGATCGAAGGCGATCACGGCTCAGCCTGTTTCCATCCGGACAGCCGCCGGGCACAGCGGGCGATTCAATGCCTGGTGGAATTGCAGTCGCGGGCCGGCGGCAATTCGCTGATCGGGCGATCGCTCTACCCGTTGCTGACCAGTGCGGGTTTTGGCGAAGTTCAAGTCTCGCCGCGCATGGTGTATGCCGACGCCGGCAAGCCCGAACTGGTCGACGGATTCACCAGAAAGACCTTTACCGCGATGATCCAGGGTGTTCGGCGGCCGGCGCTGGATGCGGGGATCATCAGCCAAACCGATTTCGACAAGGGCATCGCCGATCTGTACCGCACCGCCGAAGCCGACGGCGTCTTCTGTTACACTTCTTTCAAAGCACGGGCGGTGAATTCCCCTGCCCTTCGCGGCGCGACCCGCAACCCGCCGCCTTGACCAACGAGGATTTCAATATCATGCAAGTTTACGTTGTCGTCGCACATCCGAACGCCCAGAGCTTCAACCACGCGATTGCACACGCGGCCGTGTCGGCGCTGCAGCGCAACGGACACGAGGCGATCTTCCGCGATTTGTATGCGGAAAAATTCGATCCCATCCTCCCAGCGGGTGAACTTTCGCCTGAAACTATTCTTCCGCCGGAGGTCGAGTTGCACTGCCGGCAGGTCACCCGCGCCGACGGCATCATCATCGTCCATCCAAACTGGTGGGGCCAGCCTCCGGCCATTCTCAAGGGCTGGATCGATCGCGTTCTCCGCCCCGGCCGGGCGTATGAGTTTGTGGCCGGTGACAGCGGCGAAGGCAAGCCCGTCGGCCTGCTGAAAGCCAGAGCCGCCCTGGTCTTCAACACATCGAACACCCCCGCCGATCGCGAGGAGCAGATCTTCGGCGATCCGCTGGAAACCCTATGGAAGAAATGCGTCTTCGCCCTGTGCGGCGTGCCAACAGTGTATCGCGAAAACTTCGGGGTTGTCATCACCAGCACGTTGCAGCAGCGGCGGGCCTGGCTGGAGAAAGTCCAGGCCGTGGTGGGGAGATATTTCCCAAGCGAGAAATCGGCTATGCACCAGAAGCAATGGCGACTTATCCAGGTTGGCGATTGCATTTACGATGCGGAGCAATTCGCGCATTCGCATGGGTTCGAGTCACTCGACCCCGTTGGACGCGAAGCGTTCGTAAATCACTTCCACGTTTCGGGAGACGACCGAGACCAAGTGGCCGATCGGATCATCCAGGATTGGAAAGCGAGCATGCTTTCAGACTGGCCGGACCAGACGTTCCGCATATACCGCCACGTCATCGACGACGAAATAATCGTACGTTTTCACTTAGTCCGCCCCGGCGTCGCCAATTGGTACGATGGCGATGAGGGCTTGATTGTCGTCAAGAGCAAGGCCGGATTCGCGCATGCCGATGGGCCATGACCCGAACGTCCGGGCCGACCTAGAGAATCTCTCGGGAAAATCAAAGATGGTCGGGAGTCTTTGATAGCCTGCTTGCATCAAAGACTCCCGACCATTTTTGAATTTCCCAGCGTATTGCCGTGACGCTCCCTGTCGTGACGTTCCCTTGACTCTTATGTGCAACCTGTGAAGATGCTTGTCGTTCGACGCGACATTGCACCTATTGCAGCTTTTTGAGGTAGCCGCCGTGTTCTGGATCGTCGCAGGACGCACCGTCGCCCATGGGCCGTTGATCCCCATCGACTGCCCCGCCTGCCATGCAACAGGAATCCCCTCGTCACCACGGCACCTCGAAGAACCGTTACGGCTCTTTGGCTTGATACCACTGTTCACGCTCCGAAGCACGTTCATTCAATGCGGAGCATGCGGTAAGTCGCTGACAGCGCCATCACGCGATCTGGACAACCTCTACCGCCTTTCCCCTGCCGAATTGTCAGCGAGTTTACGCCCGTATGTGCCGTTGTTTGGCAGGTTCCTTGTGGTCAGTTCATTGGTGTTGTTTTGGTTCCCCTTCCTTTCACCCGCGCTGGCCCTCGGCGGGCTAATCACGACGTGGCGGCATCGCGCTTGGCGTCGCGCGGCCGTCATTGCCGTGTGCCTGTCGTTGTTGGTCGCACTGGCAGTTGCCTGCCTGTTCATTTTCGCGCCTCGTTCACCGCCTTATGACCCTAACGGCCATCGGCAGCAAACCCCATCCGCCACGCGGCCCGCGGCCTCCGTCTCGTGAGCATTGACATCTTCGTTCCCGAGAAATTCAGACCGGGCAGAACGCGCCCCGGATCCGGACATCCGACCGTACGGGCCGGCATACTAAGTCCCAGACGGCCCGCCCTAAAACCTGCACAACCCTTCCACATACTCCGCCGTGCCGTCGCGGAGCCAGCCGTCGAGTTGGGCCTGGTCTTTGAGCTGCGCGCCGCGCATTCTCGGCACCACAAAGAATTTGCTGGCGACGTCGGCCAGGGCGGTCATGTCGCTCCAGAGTTTCTCGAACTGGGCCACCGGGAAAACGTCCTCCTGGCCGTGGCCCCAGCGCTTCTTCACGTCCTTGAGCGTGATGTACGTCGGCATTCTCGCCGCCAGATCGCGGATGGCGGTGGCGACCTTCGGCTGGTGTTCCAGATCTGATCGCGTCAGTCCGAACGCGGCCAGAAGCTTGTCGAGATCGATCCACGTCGTCATCGTGTTGTAGTACGAGAGTGCGAACTCATCCTCCTCGCGCGGCATGGCCAGCCCTTCGAGCAGGCGGACGCGGCCATCGACCCGCGCCAATCCGCCGCCGCGGTCTTCCAGTCGGCGGGTGATCACCTCGAAGCTCAAGGATGCGCCCTGTCGGATGTGCAGCCCAAGCAGGCCCGGATCGACATTCGCCCCCAGCGTGTCGATGTTGTGCAGCATGATGTATTTCAGCCCCGGCCGCTGGCGCAAAAGCGTTTCCAGCGTGCCGTTGAGCAGAAGATTGGGCATCTCATACCAGTGCCCCACCGGGTGCATGCACTGGAGTGGCAGATTATCGGTGTAATCCGACGCCTCGCCGGCCGTTCGCGCCCAGTCGATCAGGGCCGCGTGAACACTCTCCCGCATCTTCTGCTGCTGCTCATCGAGCAACTTTTGCGGCATCTCCTCCCAGGCAAACCGCAAATCCCGCAGCGTCGGAATCAACCTCAGCCCCACCGCATGCCCCGGCGACAAAAGCAACGGCCCGGTGTATCCATAATTGCCCTGTGCCGTCAGATACGCCGCGATCGGCTCGTGTGTGAGATAACTGGTCGTGAAGATGTGCGGAATCTCGACCCCGGCCAACGCGGCGATCTTGCGGCTCTTGGCCAGGTGTACTTCCACAAACGACCGATGCCGGCCAGTCAGCTTGCAGAACGGATGCAGCGCCTTGACTACGCCGGCGCCCTGCGTCCAGCGGCTTCCCGCTCCCGCCGCCAGCGACAGCACGGCCACCTCGCCCGCCCCGAGCGCCGCCAGGCCGCGCCGCACGTCGTCGCCGCTCGATCCGCGCGTCACATCGATCACGTCCTCGGCCTTCACATCCGCAATCGTCGTCGAACTGGGCAGCCGATTTTGCGCCAGCCCGATCCGGCCGCTCTTGAGTTCCGAAACGATCCGCTCGTGCTGTTCGCGATCAAATCCGTTCTCCTGCAGAAGCGTGGCCAAATCCTGCCCCGTGCCGCCGGCCGTGCCCTGGCGGACGAAGAGGCGGTCAAAGAGCGTATTCACCATTCCGGCCAGTTCGGTGCGCGATCTGGCCGCGGTGGCGAAACGATCCAGTTCCGCCGTCTGCACCTTGGTCAACAGCCTCGGGTCCACGCGCAGCAATCGCGGGACGACCATCGCGTAATACGGCGCTGGCAGCAGAGCCTGATCATCCTTGAGCAGCCGGGCGAAGGTTCCGTGCGGGTTGATCGCAAAATCATAGACGACAGGTTCCATCGCAAACGGCAGTGCGTGCTTCAACTCCTGGCGCGTCTGGCTCATCATCATCTGCAAAAATGCCTGTGCTTCGGCCTTGCGCCGCGGATCGAAAATGAATCCCATCCCGCCCCCGGACATGCCGCCGAGCATCCAGAATCCCCAGAACCCCTCGCCGAATTTCTCCCGCGTCCTGCTTATCAATGTCTCGGTGTAAAACGTGCTGGCCCAGGGAATGATCGCCTGCAACGGGCCGAAAAAATTCTCCGTCGTGGCCGACCCGATCGCCTTTACATCCTGTTTCTTCAGCGCCGCGAGAATGCGATCGACAATCGCCCCGGCCTGATTGCGCGCGATCCACTCGATTCCGCTGCGCAAAAGGTATTTCTCCGTGACCATCTCCAGAATCGGCCCGACGTTCTGCGCCATCCCGCCGTGTACCAGCACCAGGCTTTCCTGCAACTGTTGGCGGACATTTTCCGGCGCATCCTCGTTATTCAGGATGCGATGATTGGGAAGCAACCGGCCGCGGCTGATGCCGAATTCCGGATCGCCCGGCTGTGCCGCGGCCCCTTCAATGAGCTTGATGCCCGGCCATATCCCGCCGGAATCCTGCCAGCCGCCGCCGCTGCCGCCGATCCACTCGCCCAGTATGGCCCGCGCCGCAACCAGCCTGCGTTCGTGTTCGGCCAGTTCTCCGGTCAGCGATGCCGCCTGACACGTGGCCCGCATGCACACCGCAATCAGCGATCCCAGCAGATTCGTCGAAACCGCCAAACGCGAACCCTTGGGAATATTGTTCACGCTGCTGACGATTTCCAACCCCATACCCGGCCCCACCAGCCGGGCCAGCAAATCCGACAAACTCTGGCCGGACCCTTCCATTCCCGGCGGCACGATCCCCGACGCGATCACCGCCGCCTTCAGCAATCCCAGATAATCCTTCCCGAAATCGAACATCTCCGGGAGATTGTCCACGTCGGCGCTGGCGGCCAGATCAACGCTCACCAGGCGGATCACCGGCACGTCGATCACGCGCAGATACGCCTCGACGGGCGGCCGGGGCGTCGGATCGCGGCCGTGGACCGCAAGGTCGATGCTCACGTTCAGCACCCGCGCGCCCTGCGGATAATCCATCCCCAGAAAGAAAATGTCGCTCCAGGCGCTGTGCGACAGGTCCATCCGCACCGGCGTCTTTTCGCTGAGGATCGGATATGTTCCATCGGCCGATTGCTGCAATAGCTCCGGCCGCAAACGCAGCGGCACGTCGGCCGGATGCCCGATGCGGAACATCCACTGATTCCCGCGCACGCTTCGGACGCTGCGGCGGACCTGATTGGCCAGCGTTTGAAACGCCAGGTCTTTATACGCGGCGGCCAGCGCGCTGCTGATCGAATCGTTGGGCCCGTTGCGCGTCTGGCTGGCGAGGAACACGTCAATTCCCTCGTCGAAGCGGCGCAGAAGCAGATGATTGTAACCCTCGAACGGCACGCTCCCGCGCGCCTCCGGCGGCAGCTTGGGCGGGAGATGGAAGCGATGGATCGCGTAAAGGAAGAACAGCGCCCGCACGCGGTGATACAGATTCCCCTCGATCCGGCGGAAACGGTCCAGGTCGTCGCACTCGGCCAGAAGTTCCGCCGCACTGGCGTTGCGAGCGAACGCCTCCAGCGCGGTATCGCGAACCCGCGGGTCTTCGGATGTGATGATGCTTCGCAGCGTGCCTGACATAGGAGTGATTTCGACGATGAATTATTTCTGATCCCGCTCGCGCGCCGCCAGCAGGTCCACCAACTGCGCCAGCACCTCCTCGCGCTCGCCGCCATCCAGCGCCAACGCGAGCTGCGCCATGAGCAGGCCGTACTTCACCCCGATATTGTGCCGCCGCCCTTGCACTTCGATGGCCAGATAGCGCTCCTTGCGAGCCAGGGCATCCAGCGCCGCCGACAGCGGCAGGCCGGGTTGCTTGTTCACCAGTTCGCCCAGCAATTCCATAACCCCCGGCGTCAGCACGTGCATGCCGAAAAAGCACAGATAATGCCCCGCCCGCAGGCCGGGAATCACCAGCGACTGCTCGGCCTCGGTGGGCGTCGGCTTTTCCAGGATCGTCTCGATTTCATACACGCGATTCTGCTTGGCCACGCGCCGCCCGCCGATGGCCCCGTAATACGGCAGCATGCTCTCGCGCGTCGCCTGCACGGCCGAGACGCTGCAACTCTCGGCCTTGGCCAACTCGACAAGCTGTTGTGCGCACCTTTGCGGCCCGGTGCTGATGTAAAGGTGATCGCTCACCAGGTGCAGGAATGCCTCACCGCCGACGAAATCGCGGGCGCAGTAGAGCGCATGGGCATAACCGACCGGCGACGGCTGCTCGATAAGCTGCAGCATCCGCCGATGCGGCCCGGCGGCGGCGCCGTACGCCACCTGCTGCCCCGGCGTGAGGACGATAGCAATCTCGTCCACCTCGGCGCTGAGTGCTTCCTCGACAATGATCTGCAACGCCGACTTGACCTGCCCGTCCCGATCCACCAGCGTTTGCAGCGGCAACGCCCGCTGCCCCCGCCCGGCGGCCGTCACCACCGCTTTCTTGATCTTCATAACTGCGTGTTTCTCCCACCTTGCCCCGACCAGGTCAAGAGCCGCTAACGGCCGGGTTTGAATTCACGCACATTTCCCAAGCCGGTGGATGACAGCATCGCCCACCCGCCTCTTATGCCCTTTTCCTTCACATAGAACGGATGCCCGGCCGACGTTCGGATCTCCCGTCCGCCCTGGCTCCGGATTCAATTCCCGTTTTCCAGCAACATTGCAGCAATTATTCTGACTCGGCCAATATCTTGAGTTGTGCGCGCTCTTCTTCTGAAAGCTGCGCGCCAAGATGTGTCATCTCGGCGGCCGGCACGTTCTTTCGAAGGTTCTCCAAGCAGGCGCAAAGAAGTGTCACCATTCCGCCAACGTCATATGCATCGCGATCGACAAACGATCTCCAATCGCGCAATCCCTGCTCTATTTGTCCAAAAGACTCGATCACGGTACCTCTTGTCAATCCGCTCATTTTTTGCCTCTTCCGATGAGATCGAATGCCTGACCTAGCATCTCCGTCCCCGGCGTATCAAAGGCTGCCGTCTTCGGGATAATTCTGCAATGCAGTAGATTACCCATTCGAGCGGGTAATGGTCTGCGTGTAGGCCGAGCCGTTGTCCTCGCAGGCACTGAACGTCCCGCGGAGGCCGCAAATCTGATCGGCACCGATTTCGCCTGGGCCTGACACCCCCGAGCGACGAATCCGCAGCAGGCTGGTACCATCCGTCCTCATAAACCGCTCGCGTCCTGGTTCATTCGCCCACTTTGGCGCTGCAAAGCGACGCGACATGCTGCCTCAAATGCGTAATGTTGCCTGTCCGGTCGGGCAGCCGCGGCCCCAACCCCCGCTCGACCTGAATTCGCCCGATCTTCTCAATAAATTGTTTCTCACCCAGCGCGCCCGCGAGTACGATCCCGGCCGCGGATCGGGCCGCAGCGTCGTCCATGTTGGGCATACGGTTGGCGTAAATTGTAATGTCGAAGAAGCTCCGCTCGCCGTATGCAACAAGTGAATATCTCCAACCCGCGGCATTGACCGGGGCTGTTTGACCGAGCGCGTTTTCCATCACGAATTGAAAGTCCCACTGTTTTGCGGGCTTCGCACCAGCGAACGTCCAACCGTCGAGTTGGGGTGCCAAACTCACCACCTGCTCAGTGCGACGGAGTCTATCTCGGTCCCCGTTCGGCGAGATCACGAACGAGAGCGTATCTCCCGGGCCGGGCCCGAATTCCCAGGCAGCCCCGGGAACTATTGCCTCCAACCGATCGCGGAGCAAAGCCGCCAGCGCAGCCGATTCGTTAGCTCGGTACAGTCTGGCCATTTCTCCTGACGCGGACGCAAACCAGTTCCAGAATTCCCTGATTTTAGGCGTGTCTATCAAATCTCGGCTCCATATTCGGCTCTGCGAACATTTAGGGGTCGGGACTATTTAGCATGATTTTGCAATTCTGCCGCAACCCGCGGGCCGGTTCCGTTCGATCGCATCGCCAGGCATTGTCCCGCCCCACCGTCGCCGCGACAAGGCCCCGGCCAATGACCGGCGCCGTGGCAACGCCTCACGCCGCCTCACCGGCTTTTCGACTTCTTGTCAAAGACTCCCGACCCCCTATCTGCAGCCAAAGAACCCTCACCCCCGCCCTCTCCCTGGGTACAGGGCGAGGGGGAAAGAGAGGGCCGACGCTTGAGTCACGCACGCGCCGGAATCACCGAAATTCCTAGAGCTCAGAATTAAGATCCCGACTCTGCGCCCCTGCGCCTCTGCGAGAGATATTCTTTCCTCCGTCCAAACTTGATTTTCGTGCCTAATATCCCCAAACTCCAAACGCCATGCCGGGGCGACCGGGATGGTCCGGGCCGTTTGGGGCGGCCGGGGCGGCGATGGACGCCGCGCTGGGCGTGTTGACGGGCAAGAAAAGACGAATGCAATGGTTCTGGCCAATGAACTGGGTTTGACTTCCGATGGAGCGGCGCGGGATTCCGAAGCGCACAGCCGGCGGCGGCAGGTGCTGTTGCATCTGCTGGCCAGCGGGCTGCCGGTCCCGGCCGATGGCGAGGCGGATTTTGAAGAACTCTGCCTGGGGTTTCACGAATCGTTCCGGGAAAAGGCCCGCCTGCTGGGCGAGCATCGCTGCCCGGCCGATCGGCGCATCGAGGCGTTTCTTCAAGGGCATTTTGCCGACCTGAAACTCCCCGCGCCGCCGCGATTGCCGGGCAATTCGCTGGTTCTCGACCAGTTTGGCATTGCGCGCGAACTGTCGCTGCCGATCGACGGCGATTCCTTCACCAGTCAGTTGCTCACATCGTATCGCGTGAAGAACGGCGTGTTGCACAACCCCAAGAGCGACCGCCGAACCACGCAGGGAACTTTCCACGTGGCCGAGGGCGGGTTGCCCGTCCCCGGCGACAAGAAGGCCGTGCCCAAGCGCGTGTTTGCCGAGCTTTTCCGCCGTGCCGTGCAGCCGCCGGGCGAGTCGATGACGCTGCCGTTCGCCGCTCGACAGACGACGCCGGTGCGGACGTTCGTGTCGCTGCTGTTGCGGCCGATCGTCTGCCCGGAGGTGCCGGGTGTCTGCTCGTGCAAGACGATGGAGATTCGCTTCTTCGCGCCGGGCAGTCTGGTGAGCAACCTGGATTTCGTCGAGTCGATCTTCGGCAACGGCGGTGATCCGTTCCTGCCCCGCAACGACGCCGCCCTGGACGCCGAGCATTGGACCGGCCACAGCGGCTGCGTGATCCTCGCTCCCCACCTGCTGACGGCCACGAAGAAGGAACTGGGACTTCCCCGCTACGAAGATGCCACCGAGCGCCAGCGCCGCGACGGAATGTGCTGGAAGAGCGAAAAGGAAACCTACAACGACGGCACGCCGTTCAAAATCACCTGCCGCAACGAAGCCGGCGTGATCGTCACCCTGCTGGCCGACAATTATTACGGATATTGCAAGAAAGAGGTCAAGACGCAGATCAGCTATGCGGCCAATCTGTACGGCAACGTCGAGGAGGAACACTCCGGCGGGGCCATCGCGTTCGCCAGCTACAGTTTCGGCGATGAGTATCAGGCCCAAAGCGTCAAGATCAACGGCCGTACCTTTGAGGATGTAAAGCGCGACTACGCCGAGTACATGGATATCCGCCCCGAAGGGTATGCCATCGACTGGAAATTCCCGGATTTGATCTACGTGCCCGAGGACACCCGCGCCAGCACGGTTCGCCAGCAGCTTTGGTGGACGCACAACGGCCGGGAACAGCAAATCCCGCTTCTGCCCGGCAAGGTGTACATGACGCCCGCGGGCTTCAAGCTGCGCATGGAGAAGCATCCCGGCGCGCCCAGTTGGCGCATCGTCGGCTCGCGCGGCGAGGGAACGTTCTGCCACAAACCCTGCACCGTCAGCGGCGGCGGCAAAAGCGAAATCAGCAAGAGCCTGCGCGATTACATGATCTACGGCCCGATCTTCGTCGCCGATCTGGATCGCGATCTGAAGCTCGTCGACGAGATCTTCACCAGGGACTATTCCGTGCGCTGGCGGCCGTCATCGGCCAACAAACCGGACTATGCGCAAAAGCCCAGCCGCCCCGTCCTCAGCCCCGAACGATCCCTGGGCAGCGTCATCAAACTGCTCTCGCCCAGCCCCGAGTACACCGACGAATTCAACGCCTGGCTGGCTTCGATCCCCAATTACATCTACCCCATCGTCTTCATCATCAAGCGCTTCTGCAATCCCGAATGGAAAGGCGATTGGCGCTCGCATTTCGGCGTCGATATCGTCAACGGATTCCCCGGCAACGAATTGAAATTCGACGGCCGCAAGCTTATCGGAACCTATCTCCGCGTCGGCCTGCTGGAGCCGGCGGCGTGGCGCACCTACAAGGTCCGCCAGGATTTCGCCGCCGCCTGGAAAGTCCAGACCGAGGACGACATCTCCGCGTCGGTGGTGGTGCCGACGGCGCAACTGGCGCACGACGTGCCGGCCGTGCGCGGAATCAGCCGTAAGTTCTCCATCAACTGCGAATAT
>Ga0181517_10003713_pt1 | contig 14345 bp, 2 predicted proteins | sample PEATcosm2014_Bin_31_FD_119748 | JGI IMG/M metagenome (GOLD analysis project Ga0181517, IMG submission 119748) | Peatland microbial communities from MTU Mesocosm Facility, Houghton, MI, USA - PEATcosm2014_Bin01_30_metaG | ecosystem: Environmental > Terrestrial > Soil > Wetlands > Peat | place... | reverse complement strand
TCGAATCGATCGACGTATAGGTGGTCAGCGCCTCGTTCTGAAGCGTGGTATTGCCGTTGTATAGGATGCCATTGACCGCCTGGGCGTTGGTCGCATTCAGCGCCTGCAGGATCGAGATGGTCGTGTTGTTGGCCACGCCGAACGCCGCGCCGTTGCTGCCGACGTTGACCGTGTCGTAGCCGCTGCCCTGGGCCGTCACATTGAATCCGTACGCGGCGGCCATTGTTCCACCGGCAAGATCCGAGCTGGTGGCGTAGCAATTGAACGCCGTGGCCAGAACCGCCGTGTTGACCTTGGCGGCCAGCGTGGTCAGGTTGAAATCCTTGGTGATGAAGAAGTTGCCGATCTGGGCGTTGGTCATGCCGTTGAGACTGACGGCGGCGGTGCCGTACATATTGGCGAAGGTCGTGGAGAGCCACGCGCTCAGTGCGGTGGATGTGCCGCCGCCGTTGAGCGACTGTAGCAGGTTCTGGCCGTTGGTGGATTTCCAGAATGCGGCGTTTGCGTCGGCGCCGTGGCACACGCCAGTGGTGTCCTGTTCGCCAAAGTCGTAATTGATGGCGTTCTGGCCGCAAGCGGCCAGTTGAATGCCGCCTTCCGTATCCGTACCGGAGAGAGATCCGCACTGCGCGCCGTTGATGGTGCCGCAGGAATTCTTGCCCTGGTTAAAGCCGCTGGGCTGGCCTTCCTTGACGGTGTACGTGCCTGGAAGAAGGTTGCTGAAGAAATACTCGCCGCAGTCGTCGGTGGTGGTCTGGAACGAGACCGCGTGTCCGAAGCAATCGACGCCGCTGAGCATGATCGACACGCCGCAAATGCCGGCCTCGTTCCAGTCAACCTTGCCGTCGCCGTTGCAATCGTCCCACGCGAATCCGTCGATGTTGCCGCTTCCGACTTCCGCGAAGTTCACCATGACAACGTTGCCCATCGGATTGGTGCTGGTCACATTGGCCGGAAGCGTTAACGTGTATGATGTCGGTTGGTTGATCTCGACGAGATGGCCGGCGGCCGGCGTGGTTTCAGTGACTGTATAAGTACCGGCCGCGAGGTTTACAAAGCTATAGGAACCATTGGTCGCACTGGTGGTGGTCTGGGTAACGGTTGTGCCGCCGGTGGTTTTGCCGGTGAGCGTCAGCGTGGCGCCGGCCAACACCGAGTCGCCGGAATCCAGCAGGCCGTCCACGTTCGCGTCGCAGTAGACAATGCCCGAAATATCCGAGCCGCCCGCGACCGGGGCGACGGCGCCGCCGTTGGACGAATCGAAGATGCGGTTCTGGGCATGATAGAAGATATTGCTGCAGGCGGGGCCGAACGTATTGATTGCCGGGCCGCAGATGAAGTCGATCTGGTAATCGGTCGTTGGAATCTGCACGGTCAGGCTGTACGTCTGCGAAGCGCTTCCCGAAACCTGAACGCTGGCATCGTCGTAGATGACTTGCTCGTAGGCATCACTGGCATTGAACGAGCTGTCCGGCGCGGTATAGCTGACCAGCGTGATCAGTTCATTCGTGTTGGCGGCGGCCGTGAAATAGACCGTGACGATATCGCCCGGCTGCACATTGCCGCTGAGCTCGGTGACGGTCTTGCAACCATCAATCACGTAATAGATGTTGCTCAGACTGCACATGGTGCAGTTTTCGTAGTAGTCATCGAAGTTGTTGCCCGAATAGGTCTGGCCGGTTGCGGCCGTGATCGTGTAGTAGGAATCGGAGGCGCAGCCGTTGGGTCCGCCGCCAGTCTGAATGTATCCGCACGGCACGACTTCCTGCACATAGTAGGTCGCACCGGCCGTGAGATTGGCAAAGCTGTATGTGCCGTTGCTGGCAGTCACCGCGGTGGCCACGAGCGTATCGCCGCCACAGCCGGTTTGCAGGCCGGCGGTTCCATTCGATTCCTTGTACAGGTCGATGGTCACGCCGCCGAGGCCCGTGTCATCACTGCTGAATCCGTTGCCGGTGAGGTCGAGGAACTTGGTGCCGCAGATGGTGATGGGGCTGGCACTGACAACGACCCGCTCTTTGACATCGTTATTGTCGCTGGCGGCGATGTTGTTGGCGTTGCCGCTGGCAAAGCTGGCATCCCACTGGTATGTGCCGGCCGCTGCGTTTGCTGCCAGAGTGTAGCCGGTCGGCGTTGCGTAGCTGCCGTTGCCATTGACGGTGACCGATTCCGTATCCACCAGGCCGCTGCTCGGGTTGTACAGGGTGAACGTAATCGTGCCGGTCTCGTAATAGCCGCCGGACAACGCGGCCGTGTCTTTCAGAACCACGGACGACGCGCCCAGCGTGACTGAGGTTGTGCTGGGGGTTGTGGCGATCGTCGGGCTGGCCGGGCTGACCGCGGTCTGTTCGGTAGTGCCGCCCTGATCGACCGCACTATTGTTGTTCACATCCCCGGCGTAGCTGACGTGCCAAGTATATGTGCCAGCCACAGTGCCAGTGGTGGGCAGCGTGTCGCTGGCGATGTAGGTGCCGTTGCCGGCGAGGGTGTCGCTTTGCGTGTATGAGAAGCCGCCCGGTCCGCTCAATGTGAACACGAGGCTACCCGTGTTGTTGTAGCCGCCGGACACCACGGCCGAATCGCTGAGGATCGGCGCCGTCGTGCCGAGCGTGACGGCCGAATTCGCCGTTGTAACGATTGCCGGGCCGGCCTTGCTCACTACCGTCTGCTCTGCGGTGCCGCCCTGGTCGTTGGCCGAGTTGTTGTTGACATCGCCGGCGTAGCTGACGTGCCACGTGTAGGTTCCGGCCACGGTGCCAGTGGTGGGCAGCGTGTCGCTGGCTGTGTAGGTACCGTTGCCGCTGAGCGTATCAGTCTGGGTGTACGAGAAACCATTCGGCCCGTTCAGAGCAAAGACGAGGCTGCCGGTTTCGTAATAACCACCTGACACCACCGCCGAATCGCCGAGGGTCGGTGCCGTCGTGCCAAGCGTCACCGCCGCACCGGCCGTGGTCACGATCTTGGGGCCGGCCTTGCTGACTACTGTCTGCTCGGTGGTGCCGCCCTGATCGACGGCGCCGTAGTTATTGCCATCGCCAACGTAACTAACCGACCAAGTATAAATGCCCGCGGCGGTGCCGGTCACGGGCAGCGTATAGCTGGCCGTGTAGGTGCCGTTGCCGAGGAGTGCGTCGCTGGTCGTGTAGACCGTCGATGCGCCCAACTTCAGCGTGAAAGCGAGACTGCCGGTCTCGAAGTAACCGTTTGACACCACCGCAGAGTCGCTAAGAGTTGGGGCTGTTGTACCCAGCGTCACCGCCGGGCCTGCTGTCGTCACGATCGTCGGGCTGGCCTTGCTGACAACGGTCTGTTCGCCCGTGCCGCCTTGATCGACGGCCGCCTTATTGTTGGCATCGCCGATGTAACTGACAGACCACGTGTAGCTGCCGGCAACTGTGCCCGTGGTGGGCAGCGAGTAGGTGGCTGCATAGGTACCATTGCCGGTGAGTGCATCAGCGGTTGTGTAGATCGTCGTCGCGCCTGATTTCAATGTGAAGGCGAGGCTGCCGGTTTCGTAATAGCCGCCGGACACAACTGCCGAATCGCTGAGGGTTGGAGCCGTTGTGCCGAGCGTGAGCGCCGAGCTTGCCGTCGTCACGATGGCGGGACCGGCCTTGCTGACAACGGTCTGCTCCGCCAAACCGCCTTGATCGACCGCACCGTTGCTGTTGACATCGCCGGCGTAGTTGACCGACCACGTATAAGTGCCCGCCACAGTGCCCGTGGTGGGCAGCGTGTCGCTGGCGGTGTATGTCCCGTTGCCGCTGAGCGTGTCGCTTTGGGAATAGGAGAAGCCGCCGGGTCCGCTCAGCGTGAACACGAGGCTGCCGGTTTCGTAATAGCCGCCGGACACCACTGCCGAATCGCTGAGGGTTGGAGCTGTTGTGCCGAGCGCCAGCGCCGAGCTTGCCGTCGTCACGATGGCGGGGCCGGCCTTGCTGACTGCCGTCTGTTCGGCAATGCCGCCTTGATCGACCGCACCGTTGTTGTTGACATCGCCGGCGTAGTTGACCGACCACGTGTAAGTGCCTGCCACAGGGCCCGTGGTGGGCAGCGTGTCGCTGGCGGTGTAGGTGCCATTGCCGGCGAGGGTATCGCTTTGCGTGAAAGAGAAGCCGCCGGGTCCGCTCAATGTGAAGACCAGGTTTCCGGTCTCGTTGTAGCCGCCGGCCACGACCGCGGAATCGCTGAGAGTGGGCGCCGTCGTGCCCAGCGTGGCGGCCGAGCTTGCCGTTGTCACGATCGTCGGGCTGGCGGGGATGACGTTCTCGTTCTCGCCTGACCCGGCGCCGATCACGCCGCCGCTTTCGGTGGATGCGTTGTTATTGCCATCACCGCTGTAACTGGCGAACCATGTGTACGTGCCAGTCGCCGCGCCCGCCGCGGGCAGCGTGTAGCCGTTCGGCGTGGAGTACGTGCCGTTGCCGTTTACCGAAACCGTTTCGGTATCCACGGTATTGCCGTTGGGAGCACTGAGCACGAACGTGATCGTGCCGGACGGGTTATACCCTTGCGAAAGAATGGCCGTGTCCGTCAGCGGCGCGCCGCTGCCCTGTGTCACCGTGCCGCCGGGCGTGGTGTTGATCGCGGGACTGGCCGGGGTGACTGTTTCGGGCTCGTTGCCGATGGGGCTGGCGACGGGGTTGTTGTTGGCGTCGCCGCTGTAGCTGACCGTCCACTTATAGGTGCCCGCGGCCGCTGGCAGATATCCGCCGGGGTTGTTGCCGCTGGCGGAACTGAAGGTATTGCCGCTGACGGTGACGGTGTCGGTATAGACAGGTGTGCCGGAGTTGTATAGTGTGAAGGTGGCCGTGCCGGTTTGGTCGTAGCCGCCGGTGAGAATCGCCGAATCGGTCAGCCTGGCACCGCTGCCCAGGAGGACCGTGCCGCCCGGCGTTGTGGCGATTGTCGGGCTGGCCGGGCCGACAGCGGTCTGCTCGGCCGTGCCGCCCTGATCGACAGCGCCGTTGTTATTGCCATCGCCGATGTACTTGACCGACCACGTATAGGTGCCCGCAACCGTGCCCGCCGTGGGCAGAGTGTCGCTGGCAGCGTATGTGCCGTTGCCGGTGAGCGAGTCGTTCTGGGTATACGAGAAACCGCCGGGTCCGCTGAGTGTAAAGACGAGATTCCCGGTTTCGTAATAGCCGCCAGACACAACCGCCGAATCGCTGAGTGTGGGGGCCGTCGCGCCAAGCGTGACGGACGGGCTGGCTGTCGTCACGATCGCCGGACTGGCCGGGGTGACGGTGACAAGCTCGTTGCTGGCGTTGTTGTCGCTGATGGAATTGTTGTTGGCGTCGCCGCCGTAGGTGGCGTCCCATTGATAAACGCCCGTGACCGTGCCTGCGGTGGGCAACGTGTAACCTGTCGGCGTCGAATAACTGCCGTTGCCAACGGCTGTGGCCGTCTCAGTGTCCACGAGCGTGCTGCCGTCGTAGAGGGTGAAGGTAATGGTTCCGGTCGGGTTGTAGCCGCCCGATAGTACGGCCGTGTCTTTGAGCGTCACGGTCGAGATCCCGAGCGTGACACCGGTCGCACTGGGGGTGGTCGTGATGGCCGGACTGGCCACGTTGATCGTGAGCGCCTCGGCAGCGCTGGGATTCACCGTGTAGTTGCTGTCCCCAGTGGAACTGGCTTGGAACGAATAGTTCCCCGCGCTCAACGGACCCTCGATGCTGGACTGGCTGCCGCCGCCGGCGCTGTTCCCATTGAACGTGTAGTTGACGGTTCCGGCGAATGGGAATGGCTGGCTGCCGCTCAGGCTGTAGGTGTCGTAAACCGATTCACCCGGTGCGCCAGTTGGCGCGCCGTTTGTTGCCGCATCGTCAATCGTTGTCGACAGCGTCAGTGTCCCCTTGTTGATTGTCAGCGGCTCGGGGGCGCTGGTGGCGCCAATGTAGTTGCTGTTGCCGGCGACGCTGGCTTGGAAGTTGTAGCCCCCCGCCGCCAGCAGTCCTTCTGTCGTCGACGTAGCGCCACTACCAGCCGAAACGGGAGTCCCGCCGCCGGTCTGGAAGGTATAGCTGATGTTGCCGATGGCAAAACCCGCCACCTGCCCGCCGACGGTTGCGGTATCGATAACCGATTCACCGAGCGAGCCGCTGGGCGTACCGCCGCTTGCATCCTGAATGCTGGTCGAGATCGACAGTTGTGCCGGGCTGATCGTCAGCGACTCGGAGCTGCTGGCAATCACGTTGTAATTGCTGTCCCCGGTGGAACTTGCCTCGAACGTATAGCCGGCCGCCGCGAGCGGGCCTTCGGTGGTGGATTGCGCGCCGCTACCGGCGCTGTTCCCGTTGAATGTGTAAGTAACCGTTCCTGTGAACGGGAACGGTTGGCTGCCGTTGAGGACCGATGTGTCGTAGACCGATTCGCCCAGCGCGCCGCTGGGAGTGCCGTTGGTTGCCGCATCGTCAATGGTGGTCGACAGCGTCAGAGTCCCCTTGTTGATTGTCAGCGGCTCGACCGCACCGACAAAGCCGTTGTAGTTTCCGTCGCCACTATAGACGCCGATGTAGCTGTAGCTCCCGGCCGTCAGGGCCGCCGACGGCGACGAATTCGGCACTGCGCCGCCGACGAGGGTCACAACCTGCGTCGAGGCGGGCGTCGTCGAACCGTAGATGGGGGAAGCCGTGTCATAGAAGTAATAGGTGAGCGTTCCAGTCGGCGTGATCGGGTTGCCGACGACAGTGGCGGTGTCGTACACGGATTCGCCCAGAGCCCCCGTCGGCGCGCCATTGGTGGCGGCGTCATCGATCGCCGTGCTCGTGGCGGAAGCGGCCTTGTTGACCGTCACCTGTTCGTTGGCGTTGTTGTTGTCGCTGACGGAATTGTTGTTGGAGTCGCCGCTGTAAGTGGCATCCCACTGGTATGTGCCGGTCACGGTGCCAACGGTCGGCAGCGTGTAACCGGTCGGCGTGGTGTATGTGCCATCGGAGTTGACGGTGGCTGTCTCGGTGTCCACGAGCGTGGTGCCCTTATACAGCGTGAATGTGATGGTGCCGGTCGGATTGTACGCGCCGGACAGCGTCGCTGAATCCGTCAGAGTTTGAGGACCGCTGCCCAGCGTGAGCAAGGTCGAACTGGGAGTGGTGGTGATTGCCGGACTGGCGGGAGTAACGACTGTCTGCTCGTCGGGATTGGTGTTGTCGCTGATCGAGCCGTTGTTGCTGTCGCCGCTATATGTTGCATCCCACTGATAGGTGCCAGTCAGGGCCCCGGCGGTGGGCAATGTGTAACCAGGCGCGGAGTAGAGACCATCGCCGTTGACCGCCACATTTTGAGTCGCGACGGTGGTGCCATTTGGCGCAATCAACGTGAAAGCGATCGAGCCGGTGGGGGTGTTGCCACCCACGAGATCGGCAGTATCGGCCAAGACTGACGGTGCCGTGTTGCTAAAGGTCAATGCGGTCAGATTGGGTGTCGTGTAGAGCAGCAACGGCGGATACGTGGGAACAATAACGGGCGGGGCCACCGGACCCATAAGACCCTTAAACGGAGCGCTGAAATTGGCGTCAAAGTTACCATTGAACGAATTCGAACCTTGCACCGTCAGCGTTACACCAATATCTTGGCTCGCGAAATAGGCTTGTGTATCGAGAGACCCGCCAGTCGGTGCAAACACGAAATCGAAGGTGGGCACAACTACGCCAGGCGTTGTCGTGAAACCCATTTCGACAATGCTGCCAGTCAGCAACGTCCCAGTGTACTTAGTGGAGCCAATCGACACAGTTCCACTAACCGACAGACTTGCTGAGTTAGTGTTCAAACTCGAAATCAGATTTCCGTTGTTGTCAACGTACGCATAAATGGTCGCAGTGCAGGGAGAAATCGTGGCGGGCTTGCTGGAACTCGTCGCGAGCGTTACGCCATACGTTGCGACTGCGCTGAAAAGCTCCGTCGACGGATTGTACGCCAGTGGGCCGGGAGGATTCTGAGTAGCCGACTGCAATCCAACAATGATCTGGGGATAAGTCGGGTCAAACGGCAATGCCGGCGTCCCGACGCCCAGCAGCGAGAAAAGCGTGCGCGACTCCAGAGCTTCTACGGCTGCAATCGCCTTGGAAATATTCATTGCGCCTCGCCTTGATTTGGGCTGTTTTTTCATCAGATGGCTCTTGGTGAGCATAAGCGATTCTCCTTCACATTTGACACTGGTCAATTCTTCGCTCTGGGGACCGGAGGCGCAGAACATCCTTTAAGGCCATTTCATCCGTGAAAGCTAATATTCGGAAATGCAATGCGCCAAACCCACGCATCGCCCAATTTTCCTAGCCCACAATAATCTGCGCGCGGCGCCTAGGAGCGACGGTGCGCGTTCCAAACCTCAGCAGGACGAAGCCGCCCAGAATTGCTGTTTCCGCCCATACCGCCATCGGCAAGGGAACAATGGCAATATCAACGTTGCTGGCGTCGAGCGTGAAGCCTTCCGGTGATGCGGCAAAAATATTCGAGTTCGAAGTGGACCCTGCGTCGCTGCTATCGATTGTGGTATCGGACTCAATGTTGACGACGAATTGCGGAAGCCCGTAGCCCTGATTGAATAGAAAGCTGAAATAGGGATCCGAGCTGGGACCCACTATATAACCTGCCAAAGAGTCCGAGCTCCAACTCTCCGAAAAAGGTGCGTTAGAGCCATCCGACCCGTCGTTCGAAAACGTCACAGCAAAGGATGCGTTGATAATAGTCCCGTTGTTGACCGTCGCGGAAAACGTAAATTGGTCGTTCGCGCTATTGTCGCCCAGCGGCGGCGGATTATTCGCCTCATCAAAATTGTAGGTTTCCGTATATGCCCACGCAGCTAGCGTATTGTCCGTCGGCGTGTAAGTGATGTCACCATTTTGCGCATTGATGTCCGGGTACCCCAGTGGATAAACGGACGGATAAAGAGAATCGCCTCGCGCAACTGCCGCCCCAACGAAAACGCCGGCAATCATCAACGCCAGACATGCCCGGTATCCACTTCGCATTTTTCGCCTTCTTCCCTGTTTTTCCTGCGAACTCAGCACGAACCCGACACGACCCAACCGACAGCCTGAACGTGCTCTTGCCACCCTTTGCCGGCCGACACCCGTCGGAAATGGCAGCGATCTCCATCATGCCGGATGGCACATGGCCTACCGACTGACGGCGCAATGCACCCGAGTGTGCAATTAGCGTCACTGTATAAGTTGATCGCGGCGTGTCAAGCAAAAAACCGCCTTTTTATGGGACAGTTCGCTCTTTGCAGGCCCGGCGGATGTTACTCGTTACGCAGACTGGACTTAGAAGGTCTTGGCGGGTCTTGCGGACGCGGTCGGGTTGGCCGGAGCAGTGGGCAGAAAATGGCTCCCGGCGAGTTGCCGATTGAGAGAGCCCGTTACAGCGTAAAAATGCGGTTGCCAGGGCGTGGATTGTGGACGAAATTCCATCCGAGACGGCCGGCCGGAGGTGCGGCAACGCCTTATTGGCCACGAGAATGGCCAGTTGGGCAGATAGGTAAACTTCCTCACCAAATCAGGGGATGTGCGGGATTCGCGAAGAGCGAAGGCGATGGTCGCGTGCCTTCTCACCGGATTTGGGTAGGCGGGATGAACCGGCGGCCAGCGAGCACACGCCGGGTCGCGACAAGCGGGTGATTGGGCTGGCTGGTGCAGAAACAGAAACGGCTGGCCCGCGGAGTTCCTGCTCCTGGGTCAGCCGTGTGGACAAATGAATGTGGCGGAATACTGCCGCGCTGCGGCCGGTGACGTCGCTATTGGAGTTTGGCGCACAGCGAATCGTAGCGCTGGCGCAAGTCGAGGGGCACGCTGGACAAGGTCGGGAATGCGGCCGCGATCTGTTGCATCTCGGTCTTGGCGGATTGGATCTGGCCGGCATCGATCATGTCGGCGAGAATGTTCACGCGCCATTTGAAGTTCTGGGGATCGAGCTTCTGCGCTTCTCTGAGGCTGGCGATGGCGCCGCTGTAGTCTTTTCGAGCGGCCTGCACCATCGCCCGCGTATCCAGAAACGTCGGCGTATTCGGATAAAGCGAGATCGCCTTGTTCACCAGTTGCTGGGCTTCGGCCAGATCGCCGCCGCTCTTCACCAAGACTGATGCCAGGTTGTTCAGCGCGATGGGGTTGCCCGGCTCGCGCGCAATGGCCCGGCGGTATGCGGCCTGGGCGCCGGCCCAATCGGCCGTGCCTTCACAGGCCATTCCGAGTGAAACCAATGCCTCCACCGGAGCATCCTGAGGCTGCGCAATAGCGACAAGCTGCGTTCGCCCCTTTTGTTGATAATCCGAGTTCGACCAGCGCTGGCCGATGGTGATCCATGCGTTGGCCAATGTCACTTTCTCGGCGGGATTATCGGGAGTGAGCGCGCCCACCCGATCCAGCCATGCCGCGGCGCGCTGGGGATCGTCCAGGCGAGTGGCCGCCAGCGAGACCCAGGCGCTGCGCATGCGCTGCGACTTGGCAAGCAGCGGGCCGATGAGATTTTCCACCTGGTCGGGCTGATGGTTGGCGAGCAATCCACTGGCGCGGAGCACGATGACACCGCTGTATTTGTCCGGGTCCTGCGTGGCGCGGTCGAGATAGGGCTGGAGCAACTGGTCCGCCGCCGATACATCGCCCAATTGAAGCTCGGCGCCGGCGATGGCCAGATCGGCATCGAGCGGGTCGGTTGGATCGCGGCGCTTCCATTCCTGGGCGGCGCCGAGAACTTCGCTCCAACGGCGCGCGGAACTCAGGAGATCGGTTTCGACGCGGAGAGGTTCAACGGCGGCGGGGAACGACTGGACCGTGCGCGAGGCCATGCGAATGGCCTCATCCATTTGTCCGCTGTCGATGTACAGGTCGAGGGTGATGATCTGCAGGGCCAGCAGCCGCGGGTTGCGGTCGGCAAGCTGCCGCAGTTTCGCGACGGTCTGCTCCGGCGGCACCTTCTTCTGCGTCGCCGTGACCACGTCGTTGATCGCCTCAAGCACCGGCGCGTCGGTGGTGGAGTTCCCACTGAGCGTCATCAGCAGCGGCCGCAGGCCGACGATGTCGCGAGCACCCTTGATCAGCGCGGCGTTCTGACGCAGAACGTCAAACCCGGCCGCATTGGGGATCTTGCCGGAAGCCTCCGCGGCGGCGGCCAGCGCCTCATCGATCTTGCCGCTGCTGAAGCAGAAGTTCACCAACTGCTGCCAGACGTCCTGCTGCTGCGGAGCGGCGGCGGCGGCGGCCTGGTAATACTTCAGCGCATCGTCGGACGTGCCGTACCGCGAGGCATATCTGGCAAGTATCGTCTCCTTCTTGCCCGGCGCGAGTTTCAGGCCGTCGAGCAGCGTCAGGGCCGATTTCGCATCGTCAGTGCGGCCCTGCGAGGCGTAGAAATCCGAAGCGAACGCGACCGATTGCTCATCGGGCTTTTCCAGCAGACGCTTGCAGATGTCCGACGTCTTGTCGAATTGGCCAAGTTGCCGGTACAGAGCCGCCAGCACCACATCCGCCGGCTGCTGCTTTTCGTTGGCGTAGGTTTTCTCAAGCAGCGCCAATGCCGCCGGGTAATCGCCTTGCAAGGCGATCAGGCTGGCGGCCTGACGTTTGATATCCACGGTGGCCTGCTTGCTGCCGCAGGCGCGATCGAGGAATTGCCTTGAGCGCGTGAAATCGCCCTGGGCGTGGAACATGCGAGCGACTTCGATTGACAATTCCGCCAAATCGGGCTGGGCGTCGGACGCCGCCACCAATTGATCCAGGGCCCCCGAGGTATTGCCAAGTCTCATGTAGCAATTCGCCAGCAGCAGCCGCGGCGCGAGCATGCCGGGAGCGCTGCGGGTGATATTGCCGAGAAGAATAGCGGCCTGCGTCGCATCGCTGTCGCCCGACTGCCCGCTCAAATACCAACGGGCGCGAAGCAGTTGCAGGTCCAGGCCGTCCTCGCCCAGCAGACTGACAAGGCGGTCGATGGTTCGACCCACAAAGGCGTGGTCGGCCTGAACCGAACGAGCGGCGATGGCGCCCCACTGCAACTTCACATCCTTGGGATTGGCATCACCGAGAGCGATCCACTGGTCCTTGGCCCTCGCATCGCCGCTGAGATCAAGATACTGGGCCCAAGCCCGCTTCCACACCAAATCGCTATCGGGATGGGATGCGCACGCCTGCTGGAGCAGCGCCAGTCCGTCGGAAGGCTTCTTCTGTTCCAGGAGCCAGAGGGCACGGGCCAGGGCCAGGTCGGCGGTCAGGCCGTGTGCCTTTTCGCTGGCGGTCCAACAGGCTTCTTCCTGATTGAGTGCGAATGTCTGGCTCATCTGTGCCAGCGACAGAAGAACCTGCTCGGCCGGGACAACATCGGATGACAGTGCCATGCGAATGCAGTCCAGTGCGGCATCCTTCTGCTGTGACCGGGCAAGAACACCCACTCGAAGCGGCAAGAGACCCTGATCCTTGGGAAATTGCTTTTGAATGTCGGCGATCATGGCCAGGGCTTTGTCCGCGTCGGGCGACGGGCCGTCCGGAAGGTTTGCCGCCGTCGCCACCGCCACCGCGACCAGGGCATCATGATCGTGAGGCGCCCGAAGCCGGGCGGCCTGCGCGGCGGCCAGGGCATCGGCGGGGCGACCGGCGGCCAGATAGGTTCGTGAGACTTGGACAAGCGGCGCGCTCCATTCGGGCGCCACGCGCATCACGTCGCGCCATGCGGCCATCGCCTTATCGCGCGATCCGGCATCGGCGTACGCATCGCCAAGTTCCTGCAAGAGAATTGGGTTGCTCGGGCTGGCGGCCAGGGCATCGCGAAGCACGCCAATTGTCTTTACGGGGTCGGAGGATTCATGCAGCGCGGTAACGTGCAACACGGCCGCCCACCGTGCCGCGGCCGTTGCGGCCGGACCACGCTTCTCCAGGGCCGCCACAATAGCACTCGCGTCGGCGCGTCGATCCAGATTCGACAGGGCCAGCGCCCGCATCGCCAGAGCTTCGACATCGGTGCTGCTGGCGTTTATGTCCAGACCGGCGGTTTGATCGACCAGCAGAGCAAACTGATTGGCTTCAAATAACCGGCGCACCCACAGCCGTTCAGTGTCACTGTCGGAATTCTCCCTGGCCGCCCGCTGAATGACGGAGAACGAATCGTCAAACAAACCCACATTGTCCAACTGCTGAACCAGCAACCGGGTGTAGGCCGGATCAACCTGGGGGCTTGTCACCAGAGGCTGAACCAGGCTCGTGGCGCTCTTGGTGTCGCCGGCGAAGGTGGCGGCGATACTCCTGAGCAACGCGAAACGGTTGTCGTTCGGATAGTCCTTGGCGAGCTGGTCGGCGTGGGCCACGACTTGCTCGGCGGTTCCCTGTTTGAGCATGATCTGAAGCTCAAGAATGCGAACTTCCAGATCGAGCGGAGTGATCTTGATCAGTTGATTCAGACTGTCCTGAGCTTTGGCCAATTGTTGCATGCGCATCTGCGCGGTCACTTCACATTGCAAGGCGTGAGTGGCATCGGCAGTACCGGCCGCCGAATTGTCCGATTTGCGCGAAAGAATCTGGTCGGCCAGGGCGATGGCCTCGGTGTTGCGCCCCACCGCGACATACAGGTCGAGCAAATCGCGCTGGGCCTCGATGAGGCCGGGGCGAAGCTCCAGAACGCGAAGCATGAGAGAGATGGCCTGACCCAGGTGGCTGCCGTTGGATTCGACGACGTGTTCCCGCGCCTGGGCATAGGGGAGGAGAATGTCGACATCATTGGGATAGCGACTGAGATATTTACCCAACTGCACCAGGGCGGTCGGATAATCCTGCTGGGCGAAGGCCGTCAAGCCGGCTGTGCGTCCGGCCTGCGCCGCCCGCCGCAGATACACCATGCGTACAGCCGCTCCGCCACCGGCGACGGCCACGACAACCAGCACAAAGATCCCAAGGACGAATAGTCGATGTCGAGTTTTGTCGCGTACACTCATGAGCGCACCGTCCTCTGCGCAATGACAACGGCGGTCTGCCAAATCAACTTAAAGTCCAGAGCCCAACCCATCTTCTCCACATACTGAATGTCGTACTTGATCCACTCCTGAAAATCGCGACCCCGCAGGCGCGTTCGCCGCACCTGCCACAGGCCGGTGATCCCCGGCCGGACGCTGAGCCGCGCCTCGCGCCACTCGGGGCAGTATTGATTCTCGGCTCGCGGACTGGGGCGCGGTCCGACGACAGACATGTGGCCCAGAAGCACATTGATGAACTGGGGGATTTCATCCAGATGGGTCTTGCGCAAGATGCGCCCCACGTGCGTGATGCGCGGATCGTTCTCGATGAAGAATTGAGGGCCGTCGGCCTGGTTGTGCGATTGAAGCTCGGACGTCATCTTGTCGGCGTCTTTGCGCATGGACCGGAACTTCC
>Ga0181517_10003710_pt1 | contig 14356 bp, 13 predicted proteins | sample PEATcosm2014_Bin_31_FD_119748 | JGI IMG/M metagenome (GOLD analysis project Ga0181517, IMG submission 119748) | Peatland microbial communities from MTU Mesocosm Facility, Houghton, MI, USA - PEATcosm2014_Bin01_30_metaG | ecosystem: Environmental > Terrestrial > Soil > Wetlands > Peat | place... | reverse complement strand
GGTCGGAAGCCTTCTCCTGGCTCCCCATCGGGATGAGGTGGCGAGCCTTGGGCCAGCCGTCCGACGAATCCTCGCCTATTCCCGAGAATATTGCATTTTGCGGATCGAGTCGGAGGAGCTCGTCCCAGAGCGCATCGAATTCGGCATCGGAGAGCTCCGGCTGCCCGTTGTAATAGAGGTTCTGGTGCTTCTTGATCAGGCGCGCAAGCTCGGCTATCTCCGCGTCGGCTTCTTTCGGCATTGCGCGGATATAGTACGACGACGCGTCCGGCGCTGTCAAACCGGAGCGCGGCGATTGACCCGTTGCGCCCTTTGCCTCTAGTCTCGCGTCGTGAAACTTTTCACGTCGCGCGCGACGTCCATCATCTTGGCCTGCGTTCTGGCCCTGGCGCCGCTCGCCCAATCCTGCGTCGTACGGAGCCCTCGCGGGGCTACGCTGGCTCTGGAAGCGGAGCCGGAATTGATGCCGCGGCTCGAGGCGATCGTCGCCGGGTATCCGCTCCCCGCGGGCTGGCGCCTCGCGAAGTCGAGCGAGCCGTCCGCTCCGCGACCGACCGCCTCTATATCTCTTATCGCCGCGTCTCCGAGCGTCCCGATTCCCCGCGGAGCCTTTCCCTGCGGGACGCGCTACCTCGCCGCTCAGGCGGACATCGCCCAGGACCTGTATTCTGTCAGTCCGCGCCGCGCCGAGGAGATCGGGCTTTCGCCCCTCGAATCGATAGTCCCGCCTCGCCGGGCCCTTGCCGTTGACGGTATTTGGCCGGGGAGAGCGAGCTACCCTTTCGTTCAGAGGCTCATCCTGTCGTTGCACGACTCGGACGGGGATTCCAGAAGCGCGATCGTCAAATGGCTGGCGGCCGCGGCCGCAGCCGCGCGGGACCCGAGACCGATCGACCTGGCCGCGGCCGGCGATATCCAAGTCGGCGAAAGCGAATGGCCGCTGCTCTCCGGCAGCGAAGAGGGGCTCGCTTCCCTATTGCGAGGAGGAGTCCTCGATCTGCTGAGGCGGCCCGACATCGCAGTGGCGAATCTCGAATCGACGATTTCCGCGCGAGGCTTCCCGAACCCGCGGAAGCGCTTCCGCTTCCGTATGCCGCCGGGGAGCGCCGCCGCGCTCCGCAAGGCCGGTCTCGGGCTTGTCCTTCTCGGCAACAATCACAGTCTCGACTTCGGTTCGGACGCGTTCGAGGATACGATAGCCGATCTCGAGAAGTCCGGCCTGGCGATGGTCGGGGCCGGCCGCACTCTTTCGGAGGCCGCCGAGCCGCGTTTTATCGGGACGGGCCCCGACCGCATCGCCTTTATCGGCTATGCCTTTTTCCCCGACGAGGTGCTCGGCTTCACGCTGGCCGAAGCGGAGGCCGGCCCGACCAAGGCGGGAGTCTCGGCCGATGAGGCGGAGGCGATGAGCAGGCTGCGCGAAGCCGCCGCTTCCGGCGCGACGGTCGTCGTTCTCGCCCACGGCGGCATCGAGTACACCGAGGCGCCTAGCGGCGCTGCGAGGGCCCTGTACGCCCGCTTCGCCGATGCGGGGGCGGCCCTGGTCCTTGGTACGCATCCCCACCTCCTGCAGGGCTGCGAAGCGCGAGAGGGCTCGCTCATTGCCTACTCTCTCGGGAATTTCCTATTCACCGAGGAGAGAGAACCGAGCGCCGCATTGGAAAGCGCGATCCTCGACTTTCTCATATATAGAGGCAAGGTAAGGGGAATTATGGTTCATCCGATACTGGCGGGTGTCGACTATACCGATCTCGATCAAGATCAAAAAGCGGCGGAAACTCGCTTTTCCGGACTATGTGCCGATTTACAGGTAAGTAAATGATTTGTACCTTAATATTATTGCTCTCGTAAGTGGAAATAGACCAGTGACTAAGTTTGGCAACCGTCTTCACTAAGTTGGACAGCTGTCATTGCCAAGTTTGACAATAGTCGTCACCAAGCTAGGCAATCGTCGCGACTAAGTATGGATAATCGCTACTAATCCAGTCTGCCGAGAAGGTACACAGATACCGCTGCCTAATTCATTAGCAGTTAAGACTCTTTCAAAATGCGGACGCATTTTGAAAGAGCTACCATAAATTGCGGCTGTTTATTCCACCCTGAATAGCCCGGCTAGCTTCCCTGCCGAATGTACGCGTCCCTGAATCCGAGAGAGCGAATCATAATAAGGACGACTCCGCTTTCATCCCTTCCCAGGGGACCGGCGAAGAGACGGTAAGCGACGCCGCCGGATTTCGTAGTTACTCTCTCGACGGCCAGCGGATAAGTCGGTTTGAATCCGTTTATCGCGGTTTGCAGCGACTCGTTCGTCCCGTACACGCCGATCTGAACATAGAAGGACCCCTTGGCAAGACCTTTTATGCGCGGGATCGAGGCGGGTGGCTCGGCCGCCCCTGCGGGCGCCCTTCCCTTTACGGTTGCGACGGCCGCCGGCTGGGCGGGTTTCGATGGAGGCTGGGTGGCGGCGCTCGCGGCTTGAGGAGCTTGAGGAGCTTGAGGAGGACGCGGTTCCGCCGGCTCCAGGGTTACCATAGCCTCCGAGGGTTGCACCGCCGAGGGCTTTCCCAGGCTATCCTGAGGAACGGGAACGGCCGGTTCGCCGAGCGCGGCCGACGGACTCTGCCCCGGGCTCGGCTGGGCATCCGCTATCGCGACAGGGCCCGTGGGGTCCTGCGTCGGGGACACTGCGTCGGGCTCGCCGAGCGCGGCAGCCGTGCCTTCTTCATTGCCTTGCGGCTTGATAACTGCGAGACTCTCGCTCGCCGTGGGCAAATCTGGTTCGCTGAGCTCCGTCAGGGCTTCGCCGGATCCCACCGACCGCCTGTACGCGATGGCTTCCGGCGTTCCGGGAGGGGTGGCCTCGTCCAGGGAGACCGAGATTGGGGGTCCTCCGGCGGCTGATGGCCGCTGCCTGCCTATCGCCTCCGGATATCCCGGCAAGGAAGCTTCATCGAGGGAAAAGGCGGCAGAGCCTACTTCGAGGGGCGAAGGCCGCGCCGCGCCGAGAGCTTCGGGCGATCCGGGAGCAACCGCCTCCTCCAATTCGGCCGCTGCGGCTTCGGAGCCGGACTTGGCGGGGCGCTCGGCCGAATACTCCTCCGAAGGCGACACGGGAGCCGCCTCCGCCAATTCCGCTGCCTCAACAGAAGCCGCGTAGCTCGGGCGCTCGAGGGCAATCGCCTCGAGGCCGGGTTCGGCAGCGACCGCGGTGGGAGGCCGGGCCTCGGCGAGCGCCGGGATCGGCTCGACTTTCGACGGGGCGATCACGCGACTGAGGATCGCATCGGGCAGTTGATCAGGGGCGACTTCGGGCGCGGGATGGGCTAGGGCATCTATCGAAGCCTGCTCGGGCGAATTGACCCGGGCCGTCGGGAGCGTCGGTTCCGAGACGGCGAGCCTGGGAACTGCGGGTTTTCTCGGCCGGGGCGGAGCACCCCCGAGCATTTCGGGAGCCTGGGCTTGATAACCGTTCCTAGGCGTCGGAGAGGCCGCGGTCGGAATCGAAGGAAGGTCCGGAGCCGGCAGACTCATCCCGATGGGAGCTGGTTTCGGCGAGCCGGGAATGGCGGGCGAAGCTTCGGTCAACGGCGGTAGGTCGGCCGGTATCTTCGACGACTCCCCTGCGGCGGACGGAGGCGCGGACACGGTCCCGGGTTCCCCCAAAGAAGGCGGCGCGGCCGGAGTTTGTGTCGAGGGTCCGGTGGGTCTGCCAATCACTTCGGCCTTTTCGGGCGCTATGGTCTCGGGGCTCGCCGCTGCGGGCGGATTCTCCGCCGCGGGAGCCTGAACGGGACTCGCAGACGGCGCAGCCGCGACGGCGGCAGGAAAAGCCTCGGCAGCTGCAGCCTTTGCAGCCTCCTTTTCCCGCTCCACATATACTTGGGGGTTGTAATCCGGATCGGCCGTCTTACCCGCGCGCGCGGGCGGCAGGCTCATCTCCGCCTCCGAGGCGGTCTGGGCCACGGCCCGGACCCTGGCTGCGGATCCGGCGCGCATATCGAGAGCCGCGGCCGCCTTGGGCGACAGCGCGATGAAGACGCTGGGATTGTCGACGCCGTTGGTGATGGTTATGGTGACCGTCTTGCCGTTCTCGAGGTTTGTCACCGTCACCGAGGTGTCGCGAGGGAAGGAATTACAGGCCCCGTAGAGATCGTCGCCAGGGAAGTCTCCCAGGACGACCGCGACTGCGCTTCCGTCCCAGACGGCGGCGACGAGACCGAAGGCTACGAGGACTAGCATTCCGGCGGAGGCCGCGAATCGTTTCATCATTCCCCTCCCATGGCAAGGGCCGATAGCTTCTTTACGCAGGCGTCGATCGCCGAGGCTCCCGCCCGCGATGCCGTCCTGCCCTCGTGCGATGATGCGTCCTCGGAGTCGGCGCCTCCGGGGACAGATCCTTCGACAAGGACCTTTTCGTCGCGGACCCGCACGATGCGATACTCGACGGAAGCGGGCAGCAGGACATCCTTGTGGATGGATGAGGGCGCCCATTCGACGTACAGCGCGATCACCAAATCCACCGAGCCTTCCTTCGCCTCGGTCAGTCCGTAGTCGCGGGGGCCCCACTCTCCTCGCGGCACCCTGGCGGCGCTTTCGTTCGTCGCCACATAGCCCGCGTCGAAAAGTCCGCTCATCGACCCGGATACGAGATAGCCAATAGGCGAGCCGACTCCATCCGGCCCGGGCGCATAGGCTTTCCCTTCCGAGGGCGCGACGCAGACGGTCAGGGCGCAGGCCCAGGTAGCCAGACAAGTTAGGAGCGCGGCGAGCGAGAGTCTTCCGACCATGCTATCCACCGTCAATGCAGCTCTTTCCCATTCATTTACACTATCGGAATCATCCAGGCCACTCCTTAGCGACTTCCATTGCGCCCCGGCGGGCGCGCGTGCTAGTATCCGGCGGTCCTACGATGCAGTACTACACGATCCACGTGCTGACCTCCTCCGAGGACGATTTCGCTCGAAGGCTCCAGCCGGTCCTCGGGCAAGGCCGCCTCATAGTGCCCAAGAAGTTGATGCCTATCCGCCGGCGCGGCAAGACCACTCAGCAGCTCTCGCCCGTCTTCCCCGGCTACGTTTTCATCGAGTCGGACAGCATCTTGGGCGAGCTCGACGCCTATTGGACCATCAGAAGGACTCCCGGCTTCGTGCGCTTCCTCCGCGAAAGCTCCTCACCCACCCCGCTTTCGCCCCGCGACGTCCTCCTGCTAAGGCACTTCATATCCTTCGGGGATTACGCCGATACATCGAAGGTAATCTTCGACGAGGACGATCGCATAGTCGTCCTCGAAGGGCCGCTCAAAGGTTTGGAGGGCCGTATCGTCAAGGTGAATCGCCGCAAGGGCAGGGCGAAAGTACTCCTCGACATGTACGGGGAACAATTCCCCATCGACCTGGGGTTCGAAGTCGTGGAGCGGGTAAAGGAAGGAGGCGATGCCGGCAATGAGGAATCCGGAGCGGGACGGAGGTAGGATATACATCATCGGCGCGGGTTTCGCGGGAAGGGCTTTAGCCCGCGAAATAAAGGACAAGGCCGTGTTCGGCACGGTAGTCGCCTTCCTGGACGACGACGCAGCCAAAATAGGCGGCAAGGTCGAGGGCGTCCCCGTCCTCGGTCCCATCAGAGACGTCGTCAGCCTCCTCAGGCGTACGCCGGCCGACGAAGCCATCATCGCCATACCGAGCGCGACCAAGGAATTCCTCCGCGAACTCTATTTCCTACTTAAGCGCGCGGGCTTCGTCCGCATCAGGATCGTCCCAGGCATCGCCCAGATCGTCGAGGGGGACGCCCACCTCGTCCAGGCAAGGGAGATAGAGAGCCAGGACCTCCTCGGGCGCAGCCCCGTAGCCATCGGTCTCAGGGAGAGCCTCTCCTATCTCAGGGGCAAGCGAGTCCTCATCACGGGGGCCGGCGGCTCGATCGGCTCCGAGCTCGCGCGCCAGCTCCTCTCCGCGGGCGTGGCGCGGCTTTACCTGTTCGGCCACGGCGAGAATTCCATATACCAGATCGACCGCGAGCTCAGGATGCTGAGAGAGGAGGGGGTGGGCGAGAAGACGACGATAGTCCCGCTCATCGGCGACCTCAAGGACCCGGATTATACGGCGTTCGTTCTCAAACGGCTGAACGCCGAGGCGCTCTTCCACGCCGCCGCGTATAAGCACGTCCCGATGATGGAGGACAATCCCATCGCCGCGGTGCACAACAACGTGCTGGGTACTCGCAACGTCGTCTCGGCGGCTCTCGACGCGGGCGTCCGGCGCTTCGTCCTGGTCTCGACCGACAAGGCAGTCGACCCGGTTTCGGTGTACGGAGCCTCGAAGCTGCTCGCGGAGCGCATAGTCGTCGATGCCGCCGCCCGCGCCGCTCCGGGCCGCGAGTTCATGGTCGTGCGCTTCGGCAACGTTCTAGGCTCCCGCGGCTCGATAGTCCCGCTGTTCCGCCGCCAGATCGAGATGGGCGGTCCGGTCACGGTCACCCATCCCGAGGCGAGCCGCTTCTTCATGACCATACCCGAGGCATGCTCCCTCGTACTTAAGACGGGCGGGGTCGGCCGCTCCGGCAACACCTATCTCCTCGACATGGGCGAGCCGGTGCGTATTCGAGACCTCGCCGAGCAGATGATCAGGTTCTACGGCTACGAGCCCGGAAGGGACATAAAGATCGAGTATATCGGACTTCGCCGAGGTGAGCGCGTCGAGGAGAGACTCTACTCGCCCGACGAAGTGCTGGTGCCCACCGTATACCCGCGTATCAACAGGCTAGAGTGTAAAGAGAGAAGCACCGGCTCGATCTCGGACGCGATCGCCGAGCTGGAAGCCTTTTGCGTACCTGTGCCCGGGCGCGAAAGGGATTATCGAAACCGAAATGCGCTCAGGACAGCCTTGAAAAAATCGGTGCCTACGCTTATCGTTCCCGAGCATGAGCCCGAGTACTGAGTTCGTTCCCTTCGCGCGCCCTTCCATTGGGCCCGAGGAGGAATCCGCCGTCCTCGAGGTGCTTCGCTCGGGCTGGCTCACCACGGGGAAGGTGGCGCGGGCCTTCGAGGAGGAGTTCGCCGCCTTCGTCGGCGCTCGCCGGGCTCTCGCCGTCAACTCTGCCACTTCGGGACTCCTCCTCGCCCTCGATGCGTTGGGCGTAGGACCGGGCATGAAGGTAGCGATCAGCCCCTATACCTTCACGAGCGGCGCGGCCGTCGCCCGGCAGCTCGGCGCCGAGGTCGCGTTCTGTGACATCTCGCGCGAGGACTACAACCTCGACCCCTCGAGACTCGACGGGCTCCTCGCCGGCGATCCCGCCATCCGCGTGGTGATGCCGGTGCATGTGGGCGGTTATCCATGCCGTATGGGCGAGATACTCGAGATCGCGCGGCGCAGGCGCGTACATGTCGTCGAGGACGCGGCCCATGCCCTTCCCCTTCGCCTGCCGGAAGGCACCGCCGGGACATTGGGCGACGCGGGAGCCTATTCGCTCTATGCCACCAAGACCATCACGTCCGGCGAGGGGGGCATGGCGGTTGCGCGCGACGAGTCGGTCCTCAGGCGGATGGAGACGATGCGGATGCACGGGTTCGATCGGGCCGCATGGGACCGCTATACCTCGACGACGGCCTCGTGGCGCTACGACGTCGTGGAGGCGGGATATAAGTGCAATCTCCCGGACCTCCTGGCCGCGGTGGGACGCGAGCAGCTCAAGAAGGCGGACCGGTTCCTGGATCAGCGGCGCGAGATAGCCGGTCGCTACCTCGCCGCCTTCGCCGGGCATCCGGCGCTCCTGAACCCTCCCGGCCATCCCGCCCACGCGTGGCACCTCTTCAGCCTGAGGATAAGGCCCGAGTCGCTCCGGATCGGGCGCGACGAGTTCGCCGAGCGCCTCCAGCGCGCGGGGATCGGAGTCTCGGTCCATTTCATCCCGCTCCATGTCATGACCTATTGGTCCAGGCGCTATTCGCTCTCCCCCGCGGACTTCCCCGAAGCCTACGCCAAGTTCCTGAGCACGATATCCCTACCCGTCTGGCAGGGAATGACGGGAGAGCAGGTCGATCGCGTCGTGCGCGCGGTCCTCGAGACCGCCGAAGGAGCGCGGTCCTGAGCGACAGGCGCCGCGACGCCGCGGACTATTCCTTTTCCGCAGTCACCGATTTCAAGGCCGACGGCATGCTCTACGTGGCGACGATCCGCTCGCCTTCGGCCCGCGGTTCGATCCGCTCGCTTCGCTTCCCCACCCTGCCCGCAGGCTACCGCTCCATCCTCCCCGCGGATATTCCCGGACGCAACCGCATAGTCTCCTTCGGCGCTGAAGTCCCTATCCTGGCTCAGGACAGAGTCTCGTACGTCGGGGAGCCCGTTGCCCTGATCGCCGGACCGGACCCGGCCCTCCTGGAGGAACTCGCCGCCGCGACGAAGGTGGTCTGCGACGAGGAAGAGCCCTACCTGAACTGGGAGAGCTTCTCCTCCGACCAGGTCGCCGCGAAGCGCGTTGCCGTCGTCGGCGATCCCGATCTCGCTTTCTCGATAGCGTCCTCCGTGCAGGAGGAAGTCTACACGAGCGGAGCCATCGAGCACTATTACAGCGAGCCGCAAGGCGCGGCCGCAGCCTACGACTACGACAAGATCGCGGTCTGGTGCGCGACGCAATGGCCCTACCACGTCAGGGACTCGGTCGCCCTGGCCCTCGGCTGCCGGGCGGAGGAAGTCTCCGTGAGGCCGACGCGCCTCGGCGTCCACCTCGACGGGAAGCTCTGGTACCCTTCCCTCCTCGCATGTCACGCTTCCATAGCCTCGATAGCCTGCGGCAGGCCCGCCAAGGTGCTCCTGACGCGGGAGGAGGACTTCCGCTTCACGCCCAAGAGAGTGCGCAGCTCCGTCAGCGTCAGGGCGGCCCTAGGCAAGGGAGGGGAGCTCTCGGCCCTCGACGTGAGGATAGCCATCAACGTCGGCGCCTACGGCCCCCTCGCCGAGGAGATCCTGAGCCAGGCCGTGATCGCCTGCACGGGCGCCTACGCCTGTCCCAACCTCAGGGTGGAGGGCTACGCCGTCTTGACGAACACTCCGCCCGGCGGCGCCTTCGGCGGCCTTGGCGCGTCCCACACGCTCTTCGCGATGGAGGCTCACGCCAACCGCCTGGCCATGGCCGGCGGCGAGGATCCGGCGGATTGGAAGGCCCGCAATGTCCTGCGCAAGGGCTCCCGGCTGCTGACGGGAGAGATACTCAAGGAGGAGGTGCCTTACGACGCCATAATCGCGCACCTCGCCGCCGCGAGCGACTATCGCCGCAAATATGCGGGATACGAACTCGTCCGCAAGCGCCGCTCCGGCCGCGCCGACGGGCCCCTACGGGGCATCGGCCTGGCGTTCGCCTACCAAGGGGCGGGACCCTTTCTCTCGGGCGACGCCTCCAACTCGTACACGGTCGAGGCCACACTGGACAAAGATCTCCGCCTGCGGATCTTCACGAGCGCCGCGGGTGGCGCCGGAGGAGTCATGGATATATGGCGCGGGTCGGCCGCGGCCATCCTCGGCGTCGGTCTCGAGAGCGTCTCCATCGCCCCTCCCGAGACCGATCAGGTGCCGGATTCAGGGCCGAGCACGCTCTCGCGCAACGTCTCCGTGGTGAACCGCCTCGTGGAGAGGGCCTGCGAGGCCATCCAGAAGCGTCGCTTCCGCGAACCGCTACCGCTCACCGCGCGAGCGGCCTACCGCGTGCCCAAGCCGATCAAGTGGGAAGGAGGACAGGTGAGCGGCTCGCCCTTCGATACCGCCGCCTGGGCCGGAGCCGTCCTCGAGCTCGAGCTCGACCCCTGGACGCTCGAGCCACGCCCTCTCGGAGTCTGGCTCTGCGTGGACGGCGGCCACGTCGTCGCGCCCGAACGGGCCGCGGCCGCCCTCCGCTCGGGCGTCGCGGACGCACTCGGCGCCTGCATCAACGAGCGCTTCGACCCCTCCGGCGGCGGCGCGGGGATCTCGGACTATTTCCGCTACGGCCTCCTACCCCTCCATGAGCTCCCCCCTATCGGCATAGAGTTCGTCGAGCCGGAGCGTCGAGCCCCGGTCAAGGGTATCGGCGAGCTGCCCTTCGATACGGTTCCCGCGGCCTTCCTTTCGGCGCTGTCGCAGGCCGCCGACGCGGCCTTCTCGAGCCTTCCCGTGCCGACGGCCCGCCTGATCGGCGCCTTGGGGGCCCCATGACCGTATCCTTCATCCTAAACGGCGAGGACGTCAGCGCCAATGTCCGATCCGTCGACCGCCTCTCCGATATCCTGCGGGACGTGTTCGGCCTCGTCGGCCTTCGGTCCGATTGCCGCTGCGGTCGCTGCGGCCGCTGCTTCGTCTTCCTGGACGGCCGTCTGGTCCCGTCGTGCATCGTGCCCGCTTTCAGCGCGCGCGGGAGAGAGATAATAACGATCGAGGGATTCGCGCAAACCGAGGAATACCGGGATATCGCCGAGGGTTTCAAGGCGGCGGGCGTGGAGACCTGCGGATTCTGCGAGGCGCCGAAAATCCTGGCCCTGGCCGACCTCCTCGAGCGCAGCTCGCGGCCGAGCCCCCGCGAGATCCTAGCTCAAATTTCGGCGGTGCCCTGCCGATGCACCGACCCCGACGCGATCGTCAGGGCCGCCCAGGCCGTCATCGAGCGCAGGGCCAAAAGGATCTACCGTCGTGCTGGCCAGTGAGATCCATTTCCCGAAGGACCTCGCGGAGGCCCTGGAGCTCATCCGACGGCCCGGCATCTTGGTCTTCGCCGGGGGTACAGGCATACTTCGCGAGCAGGGCGGGCGCGGGATATCCCTGCCCGGAGAAGTGCTCTTCATCAGGGAGATTCCCGAGTTGAGACGCACGAGCCTCACCGAGCGCTTCCTGGAGATCGGAGCGGCCGTCACGCTGTCGGAATTGCTCGAGCTCGGGGAGACAGCTCTTCCGCCCCTCCTCGCGGAGGCCGTCCGCGGCATCGGCACCATGGCCATCCGCAATCTCGCGACGATAGGCGGCAACGTCGCGTCGAGGGGAAGATTCATGGACTGCTGGCCGGCCCTGGCCTGCCTCGACGGTCTCGTCGAGCTCCGCGATAGGGGCGGAGCCACCTGGATGAATGCCAACCGCTTGCTTGGCGAGGACGGGAAGCCTGCCTTCCCGGAAGGCGGTCTCATCACTCGATTGCGCGTACCTATCGAGAGGTGGGACGCATACCTGCTCCGAAAAGTGGGGCCGAGCGACTTCCCCGCGCCCGAGACCGCCGTATTCGCGTTCGCGGCCAGGGCGGAGAAAGGCATTCTCGCGGAAGCCCGCATCGTCTTCGCCGGGGAAATCGCGCTTCGGTCGCATTCCCTCGAGTCCACGATGATCGGCAGGGGGCTTCCCCTCTCCGCCCGCGAGGCCGCTACCATAGCGGAAGGGTATAGAACCCTGGCAGCGCCGCTTCCCGAGGGCCTGGCCCTCCAGTTCGGCGTCCTCGTCGAGGGCGCGCTCGGCCTGCTCTCGCGGTAAACATGGTCGGCGCCCGCGGCGTGTTGTACCTCGTTCCCAATCTCCTCGCTCCGGACTCTCTTCCCGAGGCCTCGCTGCCCGCGATCGCGATCGACCGGGTCCGGACCCTGAGTCGCTTCGTCGTCGAGGGCGAGAAGGCCGCGTGGCGCCTCTTATCCCGCGTCCTCGACCCGGAACAGGCGTCCAGGGTCACTATGGAGAGGCTCGACGAGCATACTTCGCGCGAAGATCTGCCGGCCCTGCTCGCGCCCCTGGAGCGGGGAGAGGACATGGGTCTCATATCCGACGCGGGCATGCCCTGCGTCGCGGATCCCGGCGCGGCCCTGGCCGCGATGGCGCACGACAGGGGCTTCGCAGTCGTACCCCTGATCGGCCCCTCCTCGATCCTGCTCGCCCTGGCCGCATCTGGCCTCGACGGCCAGGTTTTCAACTTCCTCGGCTATCTCCCGCAGTCGCCCCAGGAGAGGAAATCGGCCATCTCCGCGATCGATCGCGGAATACGTTCCGACGGCGCTACGCGCATCTTCATCGAGACGCCCTATCGCAACGCGCGCCTTCTCGAAGATTGCCTGCGAGTCCTCACGCCGGGAACGCGGCTCTGCGTCGCGGCTTCCCTTTGCTCCGAACTCCAGCGCATCCGCTCCTGCCCCGTCGCGGCGTGGCGGGCGGCTCCCTGGCGGCTCGGCAAAGAGCCGGCCGTGTTCCTCGTCGGCAGGTCGGCGCCTATCGGCCTTGACCGATCGGCGACTCGTCGGCAATATTGAGCTACTGTGCAAAAGCAGGAGACTCTGAGCTACGAAGAACAATTTAAGGATGTCGTCGTTTCTTTCAGCCCTTTCGTCCTGCACTCGACGGGCATCATCCAATCCCAAACCAGCCTCAAGGTCGATACCTACACGCTGGCCTGCGTCCCCTACCGGATATCCATGTCTAAGGCGATTCTCATCGGCTCCTTCACGAAAGAGGAGATCGTCTTCTTCCAGCGCTTCAAGGGAGCCCTCGCGGGGCTCACGTTCACTGTCCAAGGCGAAACGTCCAAGGAGCCCGCGAAGATATTCTGCCGCTGCCAGATATCGACAGTCGGCCTCATGAAGGGGAGGGACAGGGTGGGGCTCCTGGTCTGCGACTTCAAGCCTATTCCTCCCGACCTCGCCGTCCTCCTGGGCGATCATCTTCTGGGCATGGACAGGCTCCGCGCCCAATGGGGAGATCTCCGCGGACGGCTCATCCAAGTTAATCCCGATAGTTCGCGCAAGCTCGGCTACAACAATTACGCGGTGATGACCTTCGGCGCCGAGCAGCTCAAGCTAGCCCTGTTCTCGATCGCAGTGAACCGACTGGATTTCCTCATGCCTCTGAGCTCGCCGGACATTCCCGCGGGGACGGCGGTTTCCTTCAGCCTTTTTTTCCGGAAATACCGATTCAGCGTCTCCGGCAGGATCGAATCCGCCCTGCGCATGCCGACGGGAGTGCAGAAGCTGGCCGCGTCCATCGACTTCTCGCCCGAACTCTGCGACCTTCTGTCCGATTACTTCTTTTCGCTGAATGTCGCCGCCAAGCGGGCCTAGCCCCGCAAGCCCGAAATCCTAGGCCTTCTCTATCCGCAGGACTGTGCCGTCGTAGCTGACGATCGCCCAGGAGGGCTTGCCGAGCTTCTCCCAGAACTTTGCGCTGAGCTGCAGGCTTTCCTTCGGGCATTCGTTGAGCAGATGGAGCTCGGCCTTGCCGACCTCGCCGATGTCCACGGAATAACGGGTCAGCATCAGTCCAAGGTCGGCGCCCTCGTTGGGATGGAGGTTGAGCCGATTGTCCGGCAACCCCGTCGAGCAGAGTATCCGTAGCGGCGTCGTGCTCCTCACTTTGGCCTCCCGAGACCCGGGCTGTCCCTTCAGGCCCCGGCGCTCTTCCGTTCGATATACTTCCTCAGGGCGGAATCGTCGATGAAGCCTTTTTCGATCGCTATCTCGCCGAACATGCGCGGTTCCTCGTCCCCTTCCTCGTCCTGCGCCTTGATCACTTCGTCTACCTGGGCCGGGGTCATCGCCCCGATCCCGATGAGGAAATCGCCGATACGCTCAGCCATCGAGACGCCTCCAGACCCCTGCTGCATCCATAGTAACGGATAGGCCGGCGCATTTCCACCCGGCGAGTCTCAGGTAAGGAGGGAGGCCAGTCTCTCGCGTATGAACTCGCTCTTCTCGCGAAGGCCGATGCTGCCCGTCGTTATGATGAGGACATTGGGACGGTGCGGATCGAGCTTGATGCGGCCGCCTCCCTCGCGTATGAGCCGCAGGAGCCTCTCGACCGATACCTTCGCCACCTTCGAGAACACCGCGGTGACGCTGCCGCCGCGCTCCTTCAGGCTCGCTATTGAAAGGCGCTTGCAGATAACGCGGATCTCCGCGAGGGAGAGGAGGGAGAGGACTTCCTCGGGCAAGGGGCCGAAGCGGTCTGCGAGCTCTTGATAGAGAATGTCGAGATCGGTTTGGCTCATGATGGACGCGATCTTCTTATAGACCTCCATTTTCGTCGTGGGCAGAGACACGTAGGAGTCCGGGATATAGCCGGCGTACTCGAGCTCGAGGTAGGTGTCTTCCTCGGCTTCGTAGCCGGCGTCGGAAAGCCGGGCCACGGCGTCGTCGAGCAGCTTCAGGTAGAGGTCGAAGCCCACGGCGTAGATGTCGCCCGACTGCTCCCGGCCGAGCAGGTTGCCCGCGCCCCTCACCTCGAGATCCTTCATCGCTATCTTGAAGCCCGAGCCGAGCTCGGTGAAGTCGGAGATTATCCGCAGGCGCTTCATCGCGAGTTCCGAAAGGGCGCGCTTGTCGGGATAAAAGAGGTAGGCGTAGGCTACGCGGTCCGAGCGGCCCACGCGG